>ENA-OYZG01000414-OYZG01000414.1-human-gut-metagenome-genome-assembly--contig:-NODE-414-length-12141-cov-4.455651_pt1 | contig 12141 bp, 8 predicted proteins | sample MGYA00244071_ERZ653466 | MGnify/ENA primary metagenome ERZ653466 (study PRJEB26926, sample SAMN06165150) | human gut metagenome | biome: ENVO:00009003; feature: ENVO:2100002; material: ENVO:00002003...
GAGATCCTGAGATGTCTCGTGGGCTCGGAGATGTGTATAAGAGACAGATAACGAAGCATTCAAAAATGTCGCCTTCCTTAATGTCGTTGAACTTCTCGATCGACATACCGCATTCGTAACCGGCCGCGACCTCCTTGACCGCGTCCTTGAAGCGCTGCAGGGAGCCGAGCTTGCCCTCATGGATGACGATATTGTCGCGCAGAACGCGGACAGACGCGTCGCGCGTGATCTTGCCGTCCTTGACGTAGCAGCCCGCGATGGTGCCGATGGCGGAGACCTTATAGGTCTGACGGACCTCGGCGTGGCCGATGATGGCCTCGCGGAACTTGGGCGCAAGCATACCCTTCATGGCGTCGGTGATCTCGTTGATGGCATCATAAATGACGCGGTACATCCGCATATCGACCTTGTCACGCTTCGCGGCGGCCTGTGCCAGCTCGTTCGGGCGGACGTTGAAGCCGATGACGATGGCGTTGGACGTGGAGGCCAGCAAAATATCGGACTCGTTGATCGCGCCGACACCCGCGTGGATGACGCGCACGCGCACCTCGTCGTTCGACAGCTTTTCGAGCGAAGCCTTGACGGCCTCGGCAGAACCCTGCACGTCTGCCTTGACGATGAGGTTCAGCTCCTTCATTTCGCCCTCCTGCAGCTTGGAGAAGAGGCTTTCGAGCGTGACCTTCTGGTTGAGCTTGTTGGCGTCGTCCTTGATCTTCTGCTTGCGCTGCTCGACCAGCTGACGCGCCATACGCTCGTCGGAGACGACGCTGAACTCGTCGCCGGGAGACGGGACCTCAGCAAGGCCGGTGATCTCGACCGGAACGGACGGGCCTGCCTCCTTGACCTGCGCGCCCTTGTCGTTCGTCATGACACGCACGCGGCCCACAGCCGTGCCCGCAATGATAAGGTCGGACTGACGCAGCGTGCCGTTCTGGACAAGCAGCGTTGCGATCGGGCCGCGGTTCTTGTCCAGACGCGCTTCAAGAACGCAGCCCTTGCCCGCACGGTTCGGGTTGGCCTTGAGCTCTTCCATCTCGGCGGTCAGGATGACCGTCTCAAGCAGTTCGTCGATGCCTGCGCCCGTCTTGGCAGAGATCTTACAAACCTCTGTCTCGCCGCCCCATTCTGCCGGGGTCAGACCGTGCTCGGTCAGCTGGGTCAGGATGCGGTCGGGGTTCGCGCCGTGCTTATCCATCTTGTTGACGGCCACGATGATGGGGATCTGAGCAGCCTTGGCGTGGTTGATGGCCTCGATGGTCTGCGGCATGATGCCGTCGTCAGCGGCGACGACAAGAATGGCGATATCGGTGCACATCGCGCCGCGCGCACGCATCTCGGTAAAGGCCGCGTGGCCCGGCGTGTCGAGGAAGGTGATGGGCTGGCCATTGATTTCAACGGTATACGCGCCGATGTGCTGCGTGATGCCGCCAGCCTCTCCGGCCGCGACCTTCGCGTGGCGGATATAGTCAAGCAGGCTCGTCTTGCCGTGGTCGACGTGGCCCATGACGACCACGACCGGCGGACGGGTGACAAGCTCGTCTGCGGTGTCCTGATGGTCGTCGAACAGACGCTCTTCGATGGTGACGATGACCTCGTGCTCGACCTTGCAGCCAAGCTCGGTGGCGACGAACTCCGCCGTGTCAAAGTCGATGGTCTGGTTGACCGTGGCCATGACGCCGTTTTTGAGCAGGCACTTGATGACCTCGGCCACCGTCTTTTTCATGCGGGAGGCCAGCTCGCCGACGGTGATCTCGTCGGGGATCTTGACGACCAGCTGCGCCTTCTTGGCAATTTCAAGCTGGAGGCGGCGCATTTTCTCCTGCTCCTCGGAGCGGGACTTTGTGCCGAAGCGCTTGGCCTGCTGCTGCTTTTTGTTCTTGCTGCCGATCTTCTGCTTGCCGCTGGAATAATTCTGCACGCGGTCGGAGACCAGCGAATCGACGCGGTCGTCATAGCGGTCGGCGTTGACGGTGACGGCGCTGGTGTCGATGACGCGGCGCTCGCGCTTGCGCTCGGGCTGCGGCTGCTTGGCGGCAGGCTGGGCAGCAGTCTGCTGCGGGCGCGGCTGGTTCTGGCCGCCCTGCGGCTGCGCCGGGCGCTGGCCGTTCTGCTGCGGACGCGGCGCATTCCCCTGCTGCTGCGGGCGCGGCTGGCTCTGACCGCCCTGCGGACGCGGCTGGTTCCCGGCCTGCGCGGTCTGCGCGGGTGCGGCGGGCTTTGCCTGCTGTGCGGGCGCGGGAGCGGGCGCTTCCTTCTTCTGCGCAGCTGCGGCAAAGACCTGCTCGATCGAATCGATCTGGTTCTGCTGCGTGATATAGTCAAAAATCACGTTCAGCTGGTCTTCCGTCAAATTCTGGGAGCTGCTTTTCGGCTTTTCATAGAACTTCCCGACGATCTCGATCAGCTTCTTGGCCGGCATCGCAAAATCGTCCGCGACATCCTTGATCTTCTGTTTCACTTCAATACTCAATACAGCCACCTCCAGTTATTTCTTCCCTGTTTTGACATTCTTTCTGTGCGCCTGCGCCTCCTGCCGGCGCTTCAGGACGCGCTGCGTCTGCACGGTCAGCTGGGTCAGGATCTCATCATGTCCCGGATCGCCCAGTGCCTCAAGAAACGATTTTGCAAACGCGGGATCGGTAAACGCGCACAGCGCGCAGGCATTGCAGCCCAGTCCGTTCCCCAGCTCGTCTTTGGTGTACGGCGCGCAGATATACGGGCATTTGCTGCCCGAAACAAAGGAGCGTGCCCGGCGGAAGGTATGGTCGCCGGCGTCCTTTGCTACCAATAGAAGCTTCGCCTTGCCGCTGCGGCAGACGATGCCGACCGGCTCCTCGCCGATCTCCAGAAGCCGTGCGCGGCGGGCAAGGCCCAGCAGGCGCAGCGCCTTTTGCTGCTGGTCAGTCATGATCGCCCGCCTCCATTCTCAAAAGGAGCTGATCGTAGATCTCCTGCGGGATCTGGCAGTCAAGCCCCCGCTCGAGCGCCCTGGACTTGATCGCCCGCCTGAGGCATTCGGCCTGCGGGCAGACATATGCGCCGCGGCCGGGAGCCTTGCCCCGGAAATCGAGGGAAATTTCCCCCTCCGGGCTTCTGACCACGCGGACCAGTTCTTTTTTCGCCTTCATTTCCCGGCAGCCAACGCATTGGCGCATGGGAATTTTTTTCTGCATATGCGCGCCTCCTTTTCAGAAGCAGGCTTACGCCTGCGGCTCGGCATCTTCCGGCGCTTCGTCCGGCTGCGCGTCGATCGCTTCGAGCTCCTGCTCCTGCGAGGCGGGCTTGATGTCGATCTTGTAGCCGGTCAGGCGGGCGGCGAGACGGGCGTTCTGCCCCTCCTTGCCGATGGCGAGCGACAGCTGATCGTCCGGGACGATCACGCGGCAGGCCTTCGTGCTGCCGGGCAGAAGCGTCACGGATTTGACATCCGCCGGGGAAAGCGCCGCGGCGACGAACTTCGCCGGGTCCTCCGACCAGACGATGATGTCCATCTTTTCGCCGTGCAGCTCGTTCACGACCGCGCCGACTCTTGCGCCGCGTGTGCCGACGCAGGCGCCGACCGGATCGATGCCGTCCTGCGAGGCGTAGACGGCCAGCTTCGTGCGGGAGCCTGCCTCGCGGGCGATGGACTTGATCTCGACGAGGCCGGAGGCGATCTCCGGAACCTCAAGCTCAAACAGGCGCTTGACAAGGCCGGGGTGCGTCCGGGATACAATGACCTGCGGGCCTTTTGTCGAGCGGCGGACCTCCACGACATAGACGCGGATGAGGTCGCCCTCGTGATAATACTCCGTGCGGACCTGCTCGGACGCGGAGAGCATGGCGTCGGTCTTGTCGTTGCCGCCGCCGATGCGGATGGTCATGTCGTTGGTCGCGGGCTCGATGCGCAGCACCGTGCCGGTGAGAATCTCGTGCTCCTTGGACGAGAAGGTGTCGAAGACCATGCCGCGCTCTGCTTCGCGGATACCTTGGATGATGACCTGCTTGGCCGTCTGCGCGGCGATACGGCCGAAGTCCTTTGTCTGCACGTCGACGTTTACGAGGTCGCCCAGCTGCGCGGTCTTGCTGATTCTGCGGGCCGCGTCGAGCGTAATTTCCGTGGCGGGGGTGATGACGTCGTCGACGACCTCTTTCTGCACATACATGTGCATGTCGTTGTCCTTGACCTCGACGAAGACGTTGTCGGTGTAGCCATCCTTGTCCTTTTTGTATGCAGCGACGAGAGCCTGCGTGATCTTCTCGACCATGTAGCTCTGCGGAATCCCGCGTTCTTTTTCAAGCTGCGCAAGCGCTGCAAAAATTTCGGCATTCATAATTTTCTAAATTCCTCCCTTAAAACTCGACGTGAAGCCGCACCTGCGCGACCTCGTTTTTCTGGAATGTATGTGTGGTTCCTGCGGCTTCAATGGTCACGGCGCCGTCTGCGTAGCCCGTAAGCTTGCCGACGAACTCTTTCGCGCCGCTGACGGGTTTGAACAGCTTGACCGAAACAGAACTGCCCATAAACTGCTCAAAATCAGACGGACGCTTCAGCTGCCGTTCGAGTCCTGCCGAGCAGACCTCAAAATTATAGCTGTCCGGCACGGGGTCCTTTTCATCGAGGATCGGATCGAGCGCACGGGAAATGGCCTCGCAGTCGGAGATATCCACGCCGCCGTCCTTGTCGATGTACAGGCGCAGGAACCATTCTCCGCCCTCGCGGACATATTCCACATCCCAGAGCGTACAGCCGTGCGCCTGCACGACAGGTTCTGCAAACTGCGCCACCTGCTCCGTTACCTTCATGAAAAATCCCCCTTACCAGCAAGAAAGAGTGGGGAGCAATTCCCCACTCTCAAGTAAAATACTATCAAGATGGCCTTATTATAGCATCCGCGGGCGGAAATTGCAAGGAGTATTTCTGTATTTGACCCGGAATTTCTTGTTTTTTTCCTTCTTTTTTCGCCCTGATCTGCGCAAAAGCGCACTGTGCGCGAAAAAAACGCAAATTCCTGTCTGCGGGGTGTCATTTCCCCCGCGTGTGTGCTATACTATATGAAATGAAGCTCGCTTGGGGGTATTTGAGATATGAAGCAGAAATCCGGCATGATCGGCGTCGTCTACGCCGCGATCCTTTCCGCCATCGCCGGTTACTTTTTTCGCATGACGCAGCTGTCTGGCGGCAGCAGCGTCCCGCTGATCGCGTTCAGCATCCTGATGGTCTTCGTCTTTGCGCTCGCTGCGGTCAGTCTGGAAAAGAAGTCCGCCTATGAAGCCGTCTACCGGCCCAGCGGGCAGGATCTGACGTTTTCGCTGCTCGGTGCGCTGGGGCTGATCGCGGGCTGCGTGCTCAGCTTCCGGGGCTCTATTGCGCAGATGCTCGTGAGCCTGCTCGGCCTGCTGGCCGGACTTTCGCTCGGCGCGGGGGCCGTGCTGCGGTGGAAGGAAAAAAAGCCGTCGGCGGCGTTTTCCGTCTTCGTTGTGCTGTTCTATGTTGCGAAGCTCTTCCGCGATTTCCGCCACTGGGAGATCAATCCCGCGATTCTGGACTACTGCTTCTCGCTGTTCGCCATGATCGCGTTCATGCTGGCAAGCTATCACGCGGGCGCGTTCAGCTTTGAGCGGGGCGCACGGCGCCGGCTGGCGTTTTATTTGCTGCTGGGCGTTCTGTTCGGCGCAATCAGCCTTGCGGGCGCGCAGCTGCCGGAGCTTCTGATCTACGCGGGCAGCGTATTCTGGATGCTTGCCTGTGCGCAGCAGATGCTGAGGCGCTCCGTATAGGCTTTTTCAGCCGCCATAGCTGCACATGACCAAGGGAGGGAGGGCGAAGCCGTCCTCCCCCTGTATGATGTTATGGCAGCACCGCACCATTCGGCAAGCTGATCCGGTGAGAGTTTTTCGTCAAGTCAAGGTCTGAAAAGCGCGGGAATACTGTATGTATTTCAAACGCTTCAAACCGCGAAATTGGCGGAAAAGCTGCGCCGAAGCGCGCCGACGCAATTGTGCGGTGCTGCCTTATGCCTTTCTTGCAAGCGTCGCCCAGTAGGTGGGGATGTTGTGCGCGTGCAGATTGCCGTAGCCGTTGGTGTCCTCGTAGAGGTCCAGCAGCTGCAATCCCGCCTTGAGCTGGCCCGTGAGCTGCTCGTGCGCGGTGTGGGAAAACTGAACGCCGCTTTTGTCCTTTTCCAGCTGCCGCATCTGCTCCTCATCCTCGAGCGGGTTGAACGGGAGCGTGTTGATGATCCGCGTTTCATCCTCGTCGAAGGCGAAGTTCAGGCCGTTGTCAAGCCCGGCCAGCAGCCGTCCGCCGGGCTTTAAGACCCGTGCGCATTCGCGCCAGATGGGCAGCACTGCGTAGACGTAGCAGTTGGAGACGGGATGGAAGATCAGATCGAAGCTGTTTTCGTCAAACGGCAGGCGCTTGGTCATGTCGGCGCGGACGATGGTAATGTCATAGCCCTCCCGCTCCGCGACCAGTTTCTCGGAATCCAGCTGCCGCTGCGAATAGTCCAGTACCGTGCACTGCGCCCCCAGCGCGGCGAAAATGGGCATCTGCTGCCCGCCGCCGGAGGCCAGCCCCAGCACGCGCTTGCCTTTCAGCTCGCCGAGCCAGCTGTGCGGGACGAATTTGACCGGAGTCAGCTTGACGTCCCACGTACCGGCCTTTGCCTTTTCATATTCCTCGTGGGAAACAGGCTTCCCCCATTCCCAGCCTTCCTCGACCCAGCGGTCGATGGTTTTGCTGTTGATCTCCTGATACGGAATGTCCATAAAAACCTCTTTTATTATGCTTCCTTCGCCAGCTTCCACGCGACATAGTCGTCATAGGAGCAGAGGCGGTCAATAATGGTGCCGTCGGGCTGGAACTCGATGACGCGGTTGCAGGTGGTCTGCAAAAGCTCATGGTCGTGCGAGGCAAGGAGAATGTTGCCGGGGAAGGCGCACAGGCCCTTGTTGACGGCCTGAATGGCCTCCATATCCAGATGGTTCGTCGGCTGGTCAAGCAGCAGCACGTTCGCGCCCGAGAGCATCATGCGCGAGAGCATACACCGGACCTTTTCGCCGCCGGACAGCACATTCACGGGCTTGAAGACCTCTTCGCCGGAAAACAGCATCCGGCCCAAGAAGCCGCGCAGGTACACGTCGTCCTTTTTCGCCGAATACTGCCGGATCCAGTCGACAAGCGAGTCGGAGCAGCCCTCAAAATAGGCAGTGTTGTCCTTCGGCAGATAGCTGGTCGTGACGGTCTGGCCCCATTTGACGCTGCCCTCGTCCGGCTCCAGTTCGCCCATGAGGATTTTGAAGAGCGTCGTCTGCGCCAGCTCGTTTTCGCCGACAAAGGCGATCTTATCATTCTTATTGACAATGAACGAGACTTTATCCAGAAGCTTCACGCCGTCGATGGTCTTGGACACATCCGTCACGAACAGGATGTCCTTGCCGACCTCGCGTTCGCGCTCAAAGCCCACGAACGGGTACCGGCGCGAGGACGCGGGCATTTCCTCGACGGTCATCTTGTCGAGCAGCCTGCGGCGGGAGGTCGCCTGCTTGCTCTTGGCCTTGTTGGCCGCGAAGCGGGCGATGAAGGTCTGCAGCTCTGCGATTTTCTCCTCGGCACGCTTATTCTTGTTGCGGATGAGCTGCTGGATGAGCTGGGAGGATTCGTACCAGAAATCATAGTTGCCGACGTACATCTTGATCTTGCCGTAGTCGATATCGACGATATGCGTGCAGACGGTGTTGAGGAAATGACGGTCGTGGCTGACGACGATGACAAGGCCGGTGTCCTCGTAATCCAGAATAAAATCCTCGAGCCAGTTGATGGCCTCGATATCAAGGTTGTTCGTCGGCTCGTCGAGCATGACGATATCGGGCTTGCCGAACAGCGCCTGCGCAAGCAGCACCTTGACCTTCAGACGCGGGTCGGTGTTGGCCATGAGATCATAGTGCAGCTCCACCGGGATGCCGAGGCCCTGCAAAAGCTTTGACGCGTCGGACTCGGCCTCCCAGCCGTCCATGTCGGCAAACTCCGCCTCAAGCTCGCTCGCACGCATCCCGTCCTCCTCGGAGAAATCCGGCTTTTCATAAAGCGCGTCCTTCTCCTTCATCACGTCGTACAGGTGCTGGTTGCCCATGATGACAGTGTCGAGAATGGTATACGCGTCATACTGGTTCTGATCCTGCTTCAGAACGGACATCCGCGCGCCGGGCTTGATGAAAATTTCGCCGGACGTCGGCTCCAGCTCGCCGGACAGGAGCTTCAAAAACGTTGATTTGCCCGCGCCGTTGGCGCCGATAATGCCGTAGCAGCTGCCGGGCGTAAACTGCAGATCGACCTGCTTGAACAGCACAGAGCCGCCAAACTGCATGGCAAGGTTGGAAATGGTGATCATAGAAAAACCTCATCAATGTTATTTTTTCTTATCATACCACAAAATCCAGTGTTTGCAAGGGAAACCGTGGGAACCACCGGTATGGCCGGGAGCTCATTTAAGAGAAGCAGCAGCCAGGAGCGTCCGGCTTGGGTGCGTGCGGTTTTGCTGCCAGTTGCTTCTGAACCAGACCGCTGCGGAGTCACAGCGGCAGGAAGGAGAACGCCCATGTGAGTACCGGCGCGAACAGCACGGCTGGCAGGAGGTCGGCGGTCTTGATCTTCGTGAGGTGCAGCATATTAAGGCCGATGGCAAGGATCATCACCGAGCCGCAGCACGTGATCTCCGCGATGGCCGCGTCGGACAGCAGCGGCGCGATCACGTGCGCCAGAAGGGCAAGCAACCCCTGATACACGAACACGGGCACGGAGGAAAACAGCACGCCCAGCCCCAGCGAGACGGACAGCATACAAGACGAAACGCCGTCGAGCAGGGATTTTGTGAACAGCAGCTCATAGTCCTGCTTTAGACCGGCGTTGAAGCTGCCGAGGATCGCCATCGCGCCCACGCAGAACAGGAGCGACGCCGTCACAAAGCCCTCGGCGATGGGGGTCCGCTTCCCGCCGCGCTGGAAGCGGCGCTCGATCCTGCCGCCGAGGCGCTCAATGCGCCCGTCGAGATCCAGAAGCGTCCCCACGGCGGTGCCGAGCACCATTGACACGATCAGCACGAGCGTATTTTCGCCCTTCAGCATCCCGCTGACGCCGATATAGATCACGCAGAGCGCGATCGCGGTCATGATCGCGTTTGTGATTTTTTCCGGGATGCCCTTCTTTGCCAGCAGCCCGACCGAGCCTCCGGCGAGAATGGCAAGCGCGTTGACAAGAACTCCAAGCATAAATATGGCCTCACTTTGAACAGGATATCTTGCCTCTTATCCTATCATATGCGTGTCGAAGAAAAAAGAGATTTTTCGCAAAGTGGAGGAAAAACGCAAAATAAGCGGGAAAATTCAGGCTGGATCAGGGACGATATTCCAAAAAAGGTAGAAATCCTGATCAAAATGTAGTATAATGCCCTTATCTTGATAAACAGCGCCCGCCGCTGCGCGGACGCTTGGGAGTGTATATGAAACTACGCAGAACAAAGCGAATGCCCGCCACGGCAAAGCAGAAGCTGCGCGCAAAGAGGCTGGCGCAGCTGAAGCGGTTTTTGCGCGAGCACACCTGGGGCGTGATGATCACGGTCCTGATTTTGATCGCGCTGATCCTGTTCGTCTGCGTGATCGCCGGGGCCGCGCCCAAGGAAGCGCCTGCGCCGGAGACGACGCAGGACGAGACGCCGCGCTATGAGTCGGGCTTTATCTGCGCCATCACGACGCAGGTCCCGTATTATACCGAGGAGCTTTCCGAGGCCGGAACGGTCGCGCGCGGGATGCAGATCACGTATTCGACCGACCGCTCTGTCGAGCGCGACGGCGTCCGGTACTATCTGACCTATTTCTCCACGCTGGACTGCGGCTATGTCTCCGAGGAAAACCTGACGCAGGACCCCTCCGCCGTGATCGCAGAGAAGGTCGTCTATGTCCGCACGCCGCAGAACCTCCGTCTGGACAAAAACACGCTCGAGCTCGGCACGCTGGTCGAAAAAGGAACGGAGCTGCAGGTTCTGAGCTACGAGGGTACGACGGACGGCATCGTTGATTTATATCAGGTAGCCTATCAGGGTCAGACGGGCTACATCAGCGGCCAGTATGTCTCGACGGTGCAGGAGGAGGCCAACGACGTCTATGACCGCTTCGGCGTCTACGCCATCCACGCCGGACGCGGTGATAAGTGGGGCGGCGGCGACGCGGAAAGCCTTGATTATTTCCCACGCACGAAGGCAAGCTTTGAAGACAACAAAATGCCGAACCCGTGCTACGCAATTTATCTTACCTGCGACCCGGCAATTTTAAAAGATATCGACAAGTACATCGAATACGCAAAATCGACGAAGATCAACGCCTTCGTCGTCAACATCATGGATGGCACGTCCATCGGCTACGATTCGCCTGTGTACGAGGAATATTCCCCCACGGCGTATCAGTACGCCCAAAACTCCGTCGCAGATTATCAGGCAGTCATTCAGAAAATCAAGGACGCAGGATTCTATGTGATCGGCCGTCTGACAACCTTCAACGACTCCTTCTTCTGCCAGGATCATCCCGAGTACGCCATTGCCGACGGCTCCGGCGAGTCGCTGTATGTCGCAGCCAGCTACTGGCCGAGTGCCTTCTGCCGCTATGTCTGGGAGTATAAGGTCGCGCTGGCTATCGACGCAGTGCAGACCATGGGTTTTAACGAGATCCAGTTCGACTATGTCCGCTTCCCGGACAATACGGACCAATACGAAGCCTCGGGCGATATCGACTTCCGCAACGAGTACGGCGAGACAAAGGCGCAGGCCATCCAGCGCTTTTTGATGTATGCCACGGATATTCTGCACGAATACGGTGTCTACGTCGGCGCGGATGTCTTTGGTGAGACGAGCGGCAACTATGTCACGGCCTACGGCCAGTATTGGCCCGCGATCAGCAATGTTGTTGACGTGATTTCCGGCATGCCGTATCCTGACCATTTTGCCCGCAACGGGGCCTACCGCCCGTGGGAGCATCCATATGAGACGCTGCTCGACTGGGCAGAGTCCGCCGCCAAGCGGCAGGCCGAAACGCCTACGCCCGCAGTCGACCGCACCTGGATTCAGGCCTATAACGCCATCCAGCCGCCCTATAACGAATACGGCGTGCAGGAGATCGGCGACGAGATCCGCGCGCTGCGGGAAGAGGGGCTTACCGGCGGCTTCATGGCATGGAACGCCTCCTGCAGTCTCACCAAGCTCGAAGAGCTGCGCCCGCTGTACGAGGCGCTGGAATAGAGCCAACCTTTGCTGCGCCTGTTCCAAGGGCCGTTGATACCGCTGCCCCAAAACAAGAAACCGCCCGGCTCCAAATCGGAGCCGGGCGGAAATGCGTTAGGATCAGAAGATCGCAACAACAGCGCCGTTGTAGGTCTTTTCGATGTATTCCTTCACAGCGTCGGACTGGAGCGCCTTGACAAGTGCCTGGATCTTGGCGCTGTTTTCTTCGCCTGCGCGGCAGGCAATGATGTTGGCATAGGTCTGGGCCGCGTCGCCGGAGGCATCTTCGATCGCGAGCGCGTCAGCGGCGTGGAGACCCGCCTGCAGGGCGTAGTTGCCGTTGATGACGGCCACGGTGCCGGGGTTGGAGTTCGCCAGCTGTGCGGGGACGGTATCGGCCTGCAGCGGCTGCACGTCATGGCCCTTCGCGTCGACGATATCCAGCGTGGTCACGCCCTTTTCAGCGGAGGCGTCGGCGGGCAGTTCAATGAGGCCTTCCTGTGCCAGCAGAAGCAGCGCGCGCGTCTCGTTGGAGTCGTCAGCCGGGATCAGGATGGTTGCGTCGGCGGCAATGTCCGCAACAGAGGAAACACCATTGCCGTACAGGCCGAACGGCTCATAGTGGATCTTGGCTGCGGAGACGAGATCGGTACCGTTGGAGGCGTTGAAGCTGTTCAGATACGGGGTGTGCTGGAAGTAGTTTGCGTCGAGCGAGCCGTCAGCCAGAGACTGGTTCGGCAGCACATAGTCGTCATAGATCACGATCTGGAGGTCATAGCCCTCGGCAGCCAGCGTGTCCTTGACCTGCTCGAGAATTTCAGCGTGCGGGGTGGAGGAAGCGCCGACCTTCAGCGTTTCGAGCTTGCCGTCGGTGGAAGCGGCGGTATCGGCG
>ENA-OYZG01000416-OYZG01000416.1-human-gut-metagenome-genome-assembly--contig:-NODE-416-length-12117-cov-5.695822_pt1 | contig 12117 bp, 8 predicted proteins | sample MGYA00244071_ERZ653466 | MGnify/ENA primary metagenome ERZ653466 (study PRJEB26926, sample SAMN06165150) | human gut metagenome | biome: ENVO:00009003; feature: ENVO:2100002; material: ENVO:00002003...
CCTGAGATGTCTCGTGGGCTCGGAGATGTGTATAAGAGACAGGGCGTGCGCATCGGCGCACACGATATGTTCATCACGGAAGCATGCGAATACGTGGAGAGCTTCCTGACGCTGCGGCCAACCGTCGCGCTCATCAACAATATCGACGACGACCATCTGGATTATTATAAGGACATCGAACACATCACGGAAGCGTTCCGCAAATTCCTCGCCCTCCTGCCGAAGGGCGGCATATTCATCGGCTGTGCAGACGATCCGCGCGTGCGCAGGCTCCTTGTGGAGCACAAGGGCGCGCACATTTCCTACGGCATGGCAAACGCGGATTACACCCCCGGCAATATCGTCTATGACGATGCGGGCTGCCCCGCTTTCGACCTGCTGTATGAAGGCCGGAACCTCGGGCGCATTGCCCTTTCCGTGCCCGGAGAGCACAATATCATCAATGCCATCGCTGCAGCAGCCGTGGCGCTCCACACAGGCGCGCCCTTCCCGGCCATCGCGGAGGCGCTGCATGCATTTGAAAACACCCGCCGCCGCTTCGAGTTCTTCGGCGAGCGGGACGGCGTGCACTATTATCACGATTATGCCCACCACCCCGCGGAGATCAACGCCACGCTTTCCGCCGCTGCGCGCGTGCCGCACCGCAAGCTCTGGTGCGTATTCCAATGCAATTCCTATACCCGCGCAAAAACGCTTTTCTGCAAGCACGTGGCCTGCTTTGCCCATGCGGATGAAGTCCTTGTGCCGGACATCTATCCCGGCCGTGAGACGGACGACGGCAGCGTCCACGCGCGGGACATGGTTGCCGGCATCAATGCGGGCGGCACAAAGGCCGTATACCTGCCTACGTTTGAGGAGATCCGCGCCTACCTGGACGCGCACGCGCAGCCGGGCGACCTTGTCGTCACCCTTGGCTCCGGCGATGTTTACAAGCAGACGCAAAAGCTGCTCTAAAACGGGCGCACCGGAGGCCTCCGCATGGTTTATCTTTCCCGCTTCACCTTTCCGGATTCGGATCGGGAATTCGATTTCTTTCTCAGCCAAAAGCGCACCTGCTACGATTCGTTCTATCCGTTCCAGGTGCTTTCCCGCCGTGCGCTGTTGGAGCTGGACTTCGCGCCCATCACAATCCTTTACGGCGGGAATGGTTCCGGCAAGACGACCGCGCTCAACGTCATCGCGGAGAAGATCGGCGCGGCACGGGATTCCGCCTTCAACAAGTCGAATTTCTTCCCGGATTACCTGGCCCTGTGCCATGCGGAGGCCGAAACGCCGCCCGGCGGCTGCCGCATCATCACGAGCGACGACGTGTTCGATTACATGCTCAATCTCCGCAGCCTGAACGAGGGCATTGACCTGCGGCGGGATGCGCTCTTTCAGGAATATCTCAGTACGAAGTATTCTGAATTCCGCCTCACCTCCATCGAGGATTACGAGAAGCTCAAGCGCAACAACAATGCAAAGCGGCTCACGCAGTCGAAATTCGTGCGCAAGGAGCTGATGGACAACGTGCGGGAATATTCCAACGGGGAAAGCGCCTTCCGCTACTTCACCGAAAAGGCGGGCGAGGATGGGCTCTACCTGCTAGACGAGCCGGAAAACAGCCTTTCCCCCGCGCTCCAGGCGGAGCTCGTGCAGTTCCTGACGGATTCCGTGCGCTTCTTCGGGTGCCAGTTCGTGATTGCCACGCACTCGCCATTCGTGCTCGCGCTCAAGGGTGCAAAGATCTACGACCTTGATGCCGACCCCGTGGACGTGAAACGCTGGACCGAGCTTGCGAACGTCCGCGCATACCGCGACTTTTTCAAAGCGCACGAACGGGAGTTTGAACGGTGAATGCGCCGATGTGCTGAGCATCCGGCGCTCAACAATCTCATAGAGATTTTCGCAGCGAACTGAAACCGCCCCGAAATTTTCCGGGGCGGTTTGGTTCGCGCAATCAGGCTTGGCTTATTTGTCCATCTGCGCGGCGTAGTAGTTCATCAGGCAGCCGTCGAGCAGGATCTGCTTCTCGTCAGCCGTGAGGCCCTTGATGTAGAGCGTGATGTCCTCCACAGCGCCACACTTGCGGATGACCTTCGCAGGGATGGTCTCGGTGCCGGTCTCGACCGCCTTGCGGATGCCGGGCACGAACACCATGTCGCCATCCTCGTAATCGAATTTGGTGCCTTCCGCGAGGGTGAAGGGCAGGATGCCCCAGTTGATGCAGTTGCTGCGATAGCGCTTGGTGGCGTATTCATAGCAGATGTTGGCGAAGCCGCCCAGGACCTTCTGGCAGGAGGCGGCCTGCTCACGGGCGGAGCCGTCGCCGGGCTTGTTGGCAAACACGCAGGAGCCGAACTGGGTGTTCTTGGCCAGTGCCTGGGCGTCGCCCACCCGGCCCAGAACCTCAAGCAGGGAGGCGGGGACGTCGCCCTGGCGGCGCTGGGCCTCCCGGGCGGCCACGTCCTTGGCCCGGGGGACATACTCCGGCACCCGGCGGGACAGGGTAAACTCCGCCAGGCGCAGGGGATTGGAGCGATAGGAGGAGGTCTCGCCGGAGGGGATCAGCTCGTCGGTGGTGGTGACGGGATCGTGGATCACGGCGGCCAGCTCCACCAGCAGGTTCTCGGTGAGATTGTACATCTTGGGCCAGTCGGTGATGTTGGGGCCCATGACCAGCTCCACGCTGGGATCGGCCTTGCCGAAGCCGTAGTACAGGCGGTTGTCATACACTTCCTTGTCGAAGTGATACTCGTGGTGAACGGGGGTATAGTCCACGTCGGTGGCGGCGGTGATGCGGCCGCCGTTGGCGGCGGTGGCGGCGATGGAGCGGGCGTCCATCAGGCACACGGCGGCGAACTGTCCCTCGCCGGGCTTGGAACCCTCGCGGTTGGGGAAGTTGCGGGTGGTGTGCCGCAGGGACAGACCGTTGTTGGCGGGCACGTCCCCTGCGCCGAAGCAGGGACCGCAGAAGCTGGGTTTGATGATGGCGCCGGAGGCCAGCAGGTCGGCGGTGGAGCCCACCTTCATCAGCTCCAGGGACACGGGCACGGAGGTGGGGTACACGTCGAAGCTGAAGGCGCCGGAGCCGGTATAGTGGCCGCGGACGATATCCGCCGCCTCGGTGATGTTGTCAAACAGACCGCCGGAGCAGCCGGCGATGACGCCCTGGTCGGCCCAGACGGCGCCGTCGTGGATCTTGTCGGTGAGCTGGGGGTTGGCCTTGGGGAAGCGGCGCTTGGCATCGGCCTCCACCTTGGCCAGCAGCTCCTGGGCATTTTCCAGGAACTCGTGGATGGTCCAGGCGTTGGAGGGGTGGAAGGGCAGGGCGATCATGGACTCCATTCTGCTCAGGTCGATGGTGATCATCTTGTCATAATAGGCGTCCTGGCCGGGATGCAGGGGCTTGTAGTCCTCCGGCCGCTTGTGGGCCTCATAGAAGCCCCGGGTGACCTCATCGGTCTCCCAGATGGAGGACAGACACGTGGTCTCCGTGGTCATCACGTCGATGCCATTGCGGAAGTCGATGGGCAGGCTCTGAATGCCGGGGCCGGCAAACTCCAGCACGCAGTTGTTCACAAAGCCGCTTTCAAAGGTGGCCTTCACCAGGGCGATGGCCACGTCGTGGGGGCCGATGCCCTGCCGGGGCTTGCCGGTGAGATACACCAGCACCACCTTGGGCATGGGGGTGTCCCAGGTGTTCTTCAGCAGCTGCTTGGCCAGCTCCGGGCCGCCCTCGCCCACAGCCATGGTGCCTAGGGCGCCATAGCGGGTGTGGGAGTCGGAGCCCAGGATCATGGAGCCGCACTTGGCCATCTGCTCCCGGGCGTAGGAGTGGATCACGCTCTGGTTGGCGGGGACGTAGATGCCGCCGTACTTCTTGGCGGCGGACAGGCCGAACATATGGTCATCCTCGTTGATGGTGCCGCCCACGGCGCACAGGCTGTTGTGACAGTTGGTCAGAGCATAGGGAATGGGGAATTCCTTCATGCCGGAGGCCCGTGCCTGCTGGATGATGCCCACATAGGTGATGTCGTGGGACACCATGGCGTCAAACCGGATGCGCAGCTGCATGGGATCCGGGGACTCGTTGTGGGCCTGCAGGATCTGCCAGGCCATGGTCCGGCGGCGGGCTTCCTCCCGGTCGGTAGCTGCCGTCTCCTGGGGGACGCCGTTTACCAGGTACATGCCGTGGTCGGTGAGCTGGATCATAATGGATATACCTCCTACACATTTCCTCTGCGGCGGGCGCAGAGTCCTTCTTTTTCTGGTCCATGTTAAATGTAGCACACCCGCCCGGGGTTGTGAATCGGTTTTCCGCAAAAATCCCGCCCGGGGCGCATTTTCTCCATTAAGCACATGAAAACACCGAATGGTTTGGTAAAAATGCGTTCCGTGCAGGGCAGACTTGCAAAATGTTTCGTCAGAATAGAATCTGTAGCCCGGTTTACAAAATCACAAGGCGGGCGTCCGGTTTCATACTGCAAAACCGGCAAGGGAAATTGCACAAATTTTCCGTCTTAAGGACAAACTTGCGACACCTGTGCGTATGTGACAAACAAAAAGAGGGGGAATACACGATTCCACACTTTAACTTGACAAAGGGATTGGCGTATGATAAGCTGATAAGAGTTTACAACACGTCAACTATATAAAGGAGGTCATTTGATATGCGTGTTCGCGATATGGAGATCGGTGAGGTGCAGGAGCGGTTTGCCAACCTGGTGTGGGACCACGAGCCCATCCCCTCCGGCCAGCTGGTGAAGCTGTGCGAGCAGGAACTGAACTGGAAAAAGCCTACCACCTACACGGTGCTGCGGAAGCTGTGCGAAAAGGGGCTGTTTCAGAATGTGAACGGAGTGGTGTCCTCGGTGATGAGCCGGGAGCAGTTCGCCTCCCGCCGCAGCGAGCAGTTTGTGGACAACGCCTTCCACGGCTCCCTACCGGCCTTTGTGGCGGCCTTTACCGCCCAGAAGGGCCTGTCTGCCCAGGAGGCGGAGGAAATTCAGCAGATGATCGACAAATTCCGGAAGGAGGAGTGACCGTGCTGAGCCGGATCTTCCTGGCGGTGGCGGGTATGAGCGCCAACGCCGGACTTCTGGTGCTGGCCATCCTGGCGGTGCGGCTGGTGACCCGGCGGCGGATGCCCAAGTGGGGCAACTGCCTGCTGTGGGGGCTGGTGGCGGTGTGCCTGATGTGCCCGGTGCTGCCGGAAAGCGTTCTCAGCGTCCGGCCCCAGCCGGGGCAGGCGGCGCTTCCCGCCGCCGCGGCCATGGAGACGGCCTCCCCCGGAGCGGGGATCACCCTGACGGACCTGGCCTGGGTATGGCTGGTGGGCATGGCGGCGGTGCTGGGCTGGGCGGCGGCGAGCTATCTGCGGCTGCGGCGGCAGGTGGCGGCCTCCATCCGGGTGGGGAAGCAGGTTTACCTCTGCGACGACATCTCCTCCCCCTTTATCCTGGGCATTTTCCGGCCCCGGGTGTATCTGCCCTCGGGGCTGGAGGGGGAGACCCTGCAAAGCGTGCTGCGCCACGAGGGGGCCCATCTGCGCCGCCGGGACCACTGGTGGAAGCCGCTGGGCCATCTGCTGGTGGCGGTATACTGGTTCCACCCCCTGATCTGGGCGGCGTATGTCCTGCTGTGCCGGGACATTGAGCTGGCCTGCGACGAGCGGGTGGTGCGGGATATGACCCGGGCCCAGCGGGCCGCCTATTCCCAGGCCCTGCTGGACTGCGCCATGCCCCGGCGGCGCAGGTTGGTGCTGTGTCCCCTGGCCTTCGGCGAGGTGGGGGTCCGGGACCGGGTGAAGTCGGTGCTGCACTATCGCCGCCCCGGGGTGTGGCTGTCGGCGGCGGCGGTGCTGCTGTGCGCCGCGCTGGCCATGACCTTCCTCACGGAGCCAAAGCCCGCCCGGACCGGGGTATCCCCGGAGACCGCTTCCGGTCAGACAGACCCCGACCGGCTCCGGGAGACCAGCTCCAAGGCCCTGATCGTCTCCTCCACCCTGGACCCCGCCGCCCAGCGGATCAGCTACACGGTGCAGCTGACGGAGGAGCCGGAGGACTGGATCGCCCAGAAGCAGTGGTACGGCGTGGCCAGCTACGCCGACGTGGAGATCTTCTACCCCGAGGCGGGGTCTTACTATCGGCAGACGGATGTGCCCCATCTGCGGTTTTATGAGTGGGGCCTTGCCGACCAACCCACGGACCTGGAGTCCCAGCGTCCGGACACGGACACCCGATACGATGATTACATCGTGGATTCCGTAACGGTGCTCAGCGTGGACGGGGTGCAGCGCTCGACCTTCCGCCGGGTGGGCCAGTCCCTGCTGCTGGAGGAGGACCCGCGTTACTCCGGCGGCAGCGTGTCCTTCCACGCCTGGCTGCAATAACATCCATTACATAACGGAAATCAAAGAAGGGGGGAAGGCCGTATGTTTGCCAGACACGGCATTCAGAACGCCCTGCGCACCCGCAGGAGATCGGTGGCATTTCTGCTGCTGATGACCCTGCTGGTGACGCTGCTGGGCACATCCCTGGGGCTGAGCTTCGCCCTGCAGGAGACCCTGCGCCAATGCCGGGAGAATTATTCCACCATCGGACTGGTGGAGTATTTGGGCCCGGGCTATCCCTCCACCGCCCGGGTGGTGGAGGACGCCGGAGAGGTTCTGACGGAGTTTGAAAGCAAGCTGGACCGGTCGGACCCGGCCCTGGTGGACTGGGAGCCCACCCGCATGGCCCTGGGCTATACCCCGGCGCTGGAGTCGCTGACGGACTACTCCGTGCTGGAAAACCGCTTTGCGCTGGTGATCCGGCTGACGGAGCAGGCCACCCGGCGCATCAAGGGCCAGGACCCGGATTTCTATCCGCTCCTGGACCCGGACGGTCAACTGGTCTGGCAGTGGGGCACGGGTACCCCGGACCGGGAAGTGAAGCTGCCGTATTACTATGCCAACGTCGTCGAGACCCTGTTCAGCGGCGAGCGGCTGGCTGCGAATCAGCCGGTGCTGCTGGACGTGCAGGAGGGCAGCAGCGCCGACCTGAGCCAGGATTACAATATGCCCTCGGACACCATCTGGAAGGCCGGGCACTACTATCTGGTCCAGGGGGTATACACGGAAAACGAGCTGCTGGGCCCGTCCTATAAGCAGCTGTCCCCCGCCCCCTATCAGGTCAACGGTGTGTCCCTGAGTCAGGTCAGCGCCATCGACATCACCCGGCCCGACGGCTCCTGCGCCCAGCTGGACGGCAGCACCGATATCGAGGCCGTGGGCCAGACCTTCCAGGTCACCAGCCACAGCCTGACGGCTCAGGCCACGGACCGCCCGGCGGACCTGCTGCCCTTCCAGCAGGATGAGCTGACCCTGGTCCAGGGGGACTATTACGCCGCCGGCAGCAAGGGCTGCTTGATTTCCCAGACGCTGGCCGATGACCTGGGGCTGGACGTGGGCGGCAGTCTGCCTCTGTCCCTGGCCGCCCGGGAGGACACCCTAGTCCCCTACAGCTATTGGAACAGTCAGGGCTTCGATGCCCAGGACACCTATACCGTCAGCGGCATTTTCTCCGCCAACGAGGAATACGACTCCATGGTGTATATCCCGGTGCGGGACGATGTGGACATGACGGTGAACCACTGCTCCTATACCCTGGGGCAGCTGCAAATTCGGAACGGCCAGGCCCAGGCATATGTGGAGCGGCTGCAGCAGCTGCCCGGCTCCATCCAGATTACCATATACGACCAGGGCTACACCGCCGTGTCCCAGTCTCTGGAGGATATGCTGCGGATGGTGCAGATCATCGCCGGGGTGTGCCTGGCGGTGGGTCTGGGCTTTTTGGTGCTGTTCGGCTATCTGCTGGTGTATCGCCAGCGGGGCGTGGGCCGCACCATGATCCGCGTGGGCGCTGCCCGGCGGAACGTGCATACCTATTTCCTGTTCTGCGCCGGAACGGTGGCCCTGCCTGCGGCGGTGCTGGGATGGATCCTCAGCCGGTGCGTGGGGCTGGGCGTTCTGAAGCTGCTGGAGCTGATGCTGGAAAACGGCGCGTCGGCGGAGCTGTATTTCAGCAACACCGCCCTGGCCATGCAGCGCACGGCCACGGAGTATCTGGCGGCCCCGGGCTGGGGGATCCTGGCCCTGATCGCCCTGGCCACCCTGGTCCTGGCGCTGGTCTCCTGCCTGGTGTTCAGCGTGGTCAGCCTGGAGCGGCGGCATAAGCGCCGCCGGACTCGGCGTACCGCCCAGGGCGCCCGCTCCCGGAGTCTGAAGGGCGGAGCCCTGACCTATGCCCGGCTTTCGGCCCGGCGAGGGGGCTTCCGGTCCCTGGTGCCGGTGCTGGCGGGCATCTGCGCGGCGGTGCTGTTCTGCCAGCTGACGGGCACCGTCACCCGCTATGACCAGCAGCTGACGAAGCTGCGCTCGGACAGCTCCGTCCGGGGCTTCCTGACGGATATCCGCGGCCAGTCCACCAGCGGGCTGGCCCTGGGCGACGGCGTGGTGGAGGGGATCAGCCAGATCCCCGGCGTGGCCGATGTGACCTATCTGACCACCGCGCCCTACTATTTCAACGGCTTCTACCGGGACGGCAAGTTCGCCGGAGGTCCCGGCCAGCGGGAGCAGCCCATCGGCTCCTTTGCCGCCGAGCGATATGAGGACGAGCTGCGGTCCGGGCCCAAGCTGGTGTTTACCAACAGCCTGAAAGGCGCGCCGGAGTTCCTGTCCCGCACCTCGGTGGAGGTGGAGTGGCTGGAGGGCTATGACGAGGGCTTCCTGGCCGCCGACCCCACGCTGGAGATCGACCCCAACACCGGTCACATCGTGAAGGATAAGCCGCCGGAGAACCGCTGTGTGATTCCCACGGACATGATGGACGAGTACGGCATCCGGCTGGGCGACTGGATCTGGTTGGAGGCTATCACCTATCCCTACACGAAATCCAACGACACCCAGATCATCCAGGTGGCCTTCCGGGTGGTGGGAGCCTTTGTGCAGACGGGCCGGGCCAACAACATCTATGCGAACCTGGATATGCCCAAGTATTTCCTGGACTTGTCCATGGCCTCCGTTTATGAATGGAGCACCCAGGATCTGCCGGGCGGGACCATCCTCACCCGGGGCGGCATTTGTATGCGGCAGGCGTACAGCGGGGCCACGTTCTCCATCCCTAGCTGCACGGACCTGACCTCCGTGAAGCAGGCCCTGCACGACATGGGCCTGTCGGAGGTGGGGCGGATCAGCAGCATCCGCAACTTCGTCATCATCAACGACGCGGCGTACCTGACCACGGAGCGGGCCGCCGCCCAGCGCCTGTGGTATATGCAGCACCTGTTCCCGGTGGTGTATGCCATCGCCCTGGGCCTGGCGTATCTGCTGGCATTTTTACAGGTGCAGTCCCGGCGGCGGGAGCTGCGCACCATGCGCAGCGTGGGCGCGGACCGGAAAACCGCCTATGGTAGCCTGTTTTTGGAGCAGCTGATGCTGGCCGCGCTGGGAGCCGTCCTGGGAGCGGGCCTGTGCCTGGCCCTGGGCTGGGGCAGCAGGCTGGGCCTGGGCCTCACCGCCGCCTTTGCCGTGCTGTGGCTGCTGGGGGCCCATGGGGCCCTGTGCCGGGCCAACAGCCGCCATATTCTGAAAAACCGCAGGGAGGTTGAATGATATGCCGATTCTGGAATTGAAAGACGTGCGCTACAGCTACAGTCCCGAGAAGGTGGTGCTGCGGGGTGTGAACTGCGTCTTCGAGTGCGGCACCCTGTACGCCCTGGTGGGCAAGTCCGGCGCGGGCAAAAGCACGCTGCTGAGCCTGATGGCGGGGCTGGACCTGCCGGAAAGCGGCCAGGTGCTGTTTGACGGCACCCCCACCGGGGACATGGACCTGGACGAATACCGCCGCCGGAAGGCCGCGGTGATCTATCAGGACTTCGCCCTGTTCCCCATGCTGACAGCCCTGGAGAACATCGAGTACCCCATGGAGCTGTGCCATGTGGACGCCAAGGAGGCCCGGCAGCAGGCGCTGGCGCTGGCCCGGCGGGTGTCCCTGCCGGAGGAGCTGCTGGACCGCTATCCCACCCACATCAGCGGCGGCGAGCAGCAGCGTGTGGCCATCGCCCGGGGCCTGACCATGGACCGGCGGCTGCTGCTGGCAGACGAGCCCACCGGCAACTTAGACAGCGAGAACAGCGACAACATCATCGACCTGCTGCTGAAGCTGGCCCATGACGAAAACCGCTGCGTCATCGTGGTGACCCACGACCTGTCCGTAATGGACCGGGCCGACGTGGTGTACCGCATCAACGATGGCCTGCTGGAGCGCCGGTAACGGAAAAAACGCAGATAATAAGAGGGAGAGGCTCCGGCCTCTCCCTCTTGCGGTTGGGTTATTGTTTTTTCTTCTGGCGGGACTCGATCTTCTTTCCCGCCCACTGGGCCAGCTTCAGGCAGGCGGCGGTGGCCGCCGTCAGCAGTGCGCCGCCCAGGGCCAGCTGCTTTTTCATGTTCATGGCCGAATCAATAGGCCAGCTTCTCGGTAAGGTACGCCTTCAGCTCGCTGATGGGAATGCGCACCTGCTCCATGGTGTCCCGCTCCCGGACGGTGACGCAGCGGTCGCCGGGGTTCTCGCCGTCGCCTACGGTATCAAAGTCCACGGTGATGCAGAAGGGGGTGCCGATCTCGTCCTCCCGGCGATAGCGCTTGCCGATGGAGCCGGTCTCGTCGAAGTCCAGCATAAAGTCCTTGCACAGGTCGTTATAGATCTCCATGGCCGGCTCCGACAGCTTCTTGCTCAGGGGCAGGATGGCCGCCTTATAGGGGGCCAGAGCCGGGTGCAGGTGCAGCACCACCCGGACGTCGTCCTTGCCGTTCTTGTCCTGACCCACTACCTCCTCGTCATAGGCGTCGCACAGCACCGCCAGGACGCTGCGCTCCACGCCCAGGGACGGCTCCACCACATAGGGGATGTACCGCTGGTTGGTCTCGGGGTCGAAATAGGTCAGGTCCTTGCCGGAGGTGTTCTGGTGCTGGGTCAGGTCATAGTCGGTGCGGTCCGCCACGCCCCACAGCTCGCCCCAGCCGAAGGGGAACAGGAACTCAAAGTCCGTGGTGGCCTTGGAATAGAAGCACAGCTCCTCGGGGTCGTGGTCCCGCAGGCGCAGGTTCTCGTCCTTCAGACCGATGGAAAGCAGCCAGTTGTGGCAGAAGGTCCGCCAATACTGGAACCACTCCAGGTCGGTGCCGGGCTTGCAGAAGAACTCCAGCTCCATCTGCTCGAACTCGCGGACGCGGAAGATGAAGTTGCCCGGGGTGATCTCGTTGCGGAAGCTCTTGCCGATCTGGCCGATGCCGAACGGCAGCTTCTTGCGTGTCGTGCGCTGGACGTTGTTGAAGTTGACGAAGATGCCCTGCGCCGTCTCGGGACGCAGATACACGGTGTTCTTGGCGTCCTCGGTGACGCCCTGGAACGTCTTGAACATCAGGTTGAACTGGCGGATGTCTGTAAAATTGTGCTTGCCACAGCTCGGGCACGGAACCTGATTCTCCTCGATGAAATTCTTCATCTCCTCCTGTGTCCATCCGTCTACGGAGCTCTGTAAGGTGATGCCCTTCTCCTCCGCGTAGTCCTCGATAATCTTATCCGCGCGGAAACGCTCATGGCACTCCTTACAGTCCATCAGCGGATCCGAGAAACCGCCGAGATGTCCGGAAGCCACCCATGTCTGCGGATTCATCAGAATCGCACAGTCCACACCGACATTGTACGGATTCTCCTGAATAAATTTCTGCCACCATGCTCTCTTGACGTTATTCTTCAGTTCGACGCCCAGATTGCCGTAGTCCCATGTATTTGCAAGTCCGCCGTAAATCTCCGATCCCGGATATACGAAACCTCTTGATTTTGCCAGCGCCACGATTTTGTCCATTGATTTTTCCATTCTAAATTCCTCGCCTTTCTTAGGTTATATTGTGATATGTTTATTTGTAAACAATGAAAGTATATACGTCTGTCTCGAACGAGCCGTCGCCGGACGTGCTCTCTGTCTGCTCGGTATCATCCGTATGCACCGTCTCCCCGGTCATTTCCGCCTGTTCGGTTCCCAGAAGCTGCTCGGTACCGACTGTCTCTTATACACATCTGACGCTGCCG
>ENA-OYZG01000418-OYZG01000418.1-human-gut-metagenome-genome-assembly--contig:-NODE-418-length-12096-cov-4.575534_pt1 | contig 12096 bp, 12 predicted proteins | sample MGYA00244071_ERZ653466 | MGnify/ENA primary metagenome ERZ653466 (study PRJEB26926, sample SAMN06165150) | human gut metagenome | biome: ENVO:00009003; feature: ENVO:2100002; material: ENVO:00002003...
CTCGACTAGTCGTCGGCAGCGTCAGATGTGTATAAGAGACAGACGCTCACTGGCGGGGTTGGGGTCTGCCACAAGGGCGTAGACATTCCAGTAACCCATCCCGTCCAGAATATCCAGCAGAGCGCGGTAGAGGGTATCCCCCACACCAAAGCCCCGGGCATCGGGGGCACAGTAGATGGTGCTCTCCACAGCCCAGTCGTAGGCCTCCCGGGGGTGGTAGCGGTGGGCGCAGGCGTAGCCCAGCAGCTTACCGTCCCCATCCCGGGCCAGCAGCAGAGGGATCAGCGCACGGGTGCTGTCAACCCAGTCCTCATACTCCGGCAGGGAAGAGGGCGTTACCTGAAAGGTTGCCGTGTGGTGCAGGACATACCAGTTGTAGATGTCCAGGATCTCCGCCGCCTCGCGCACCTTCCGGTCAATGACCTCCTTCTTCTCCTTGCGCAGCTTGAGCGCAAAGGCCATGTTTTCATAGACCGTCATGTGCGGATACAGCGCGTAATTCTGGAACACCATTGCAATGTCGCGGTCCTTGGGCGGAACATCGTTCACGAGGCGGTCGCCGATGTAGAGCTCGCCCCCGCTGATCTCCTCCAGGCCCGCCACCATGCGCAGCGTTGTGGATTTCCCGCAGCCCGACGGGCCGACGAGCACGATGAATTCCTTGTCCGCGATTTCCAGGTTGAAGTCCTGCACCGCGACCACATTTTTGTCGTAGACCTTCTTGATGTTCTTGAGCGTTACCTTTGCCATGTCCCCAGCTCTGGCAGCGGAGCCTCCGCTCCGTTCGCCTCACACGCGCAGGCTGGCTGCGCCATGCATTACGGCAGGTCTCCACACTGCCGCACCGCGAGCCGCGCGGCCATAAAATGCCTCCTTTTCATTCGTACCGCCCCGCATGCTGTGGAGTGCGCGGCAGCCGTGGTTTATTGATGGGATCGCTCCCAAACTGCTCCACATTGTCCTTTCTATTATAAATGCCGCACAACGCTTGCGCAAGCACTGTGCGGCATTTTTTTCACAAGAGGTTTGCATTACTGCCCCCCAAAGCCGTCCGGATGGGTACTGTGCCAGCGCCACGCGGAAGCGATGATCTCCTCCACCTCCGTGAACCGCGGCTCCCAGCCAAGCACTTCGCGCGCCCGGTCGCCGGAGGCCACAAGCTGCGCGGGGTCGCCTGCGCGGCGTGCCGCGTTCACGGTCGGGATCGCCTTACCGGTTACGCGTTCCGCCGCACGGATAATCTCCCGGACGGTGAAGCCAACGCTGTTGCCGAGGTTGAACGCACCGCTCTCCCCGCCCGCAGCAAGGTATTTCACCGCAAGGATATGCGCTTCTGCCAGGTCCGTTACGTGGATATAATCCCGCACGCAGGTACCGTCCCGCGTTTCATAATCCGTCCCGAACACGCTCACCGCCGGGCGCTGCCCGTTCGGCACCTGCAGAACGAGCGGGATAAGATGCGTTTCCGGCATGTGCGCTTCCCCGATGCAGCCGCTTTCGTGTGCACCGCAGGCGTTGAAATAGCGCAGGGAAGCATATTTAATGCCATGCGCCGTCTCCGCCCAGTGGAACATCCGCTCCATTGCAAGTTTCGTCTCACCATATGGGTTTGTAGGGACAGTGCGGTCGCCCTCCCGAATGGGGATGCGCTCCGGCTCGCCATATACGGCCGCCGTGGAGGAAAACACGACCTGCCGCACGCCCTCCTCCGCCATGGCGGCAAGCAGCGTGCAAGTGCCTCCGACATTGTTGTCGTAATACTTCATGGGGATCTGCATGCTCTCCCCAACGAGCGAGTTCGCGGCAAAATGGATCACCGCGTCCGGCGCTTCACATTGGAGTACTCCGCCGAGGAAAGCCCGATCCCGCACGTCGCCTTCATGGAAGCACGCCTCCGGGTGCACTGCCGCCCGGTGGCCCGTTTGCAGGTTATCCACAACCGCCACGTCGTAACCCTGGCCGAGCAGCGCGTAAACGGCATGCGAACCGATATAGCCCGCACCGCCCAAAACGAGTATTTTCATGCTTAATCCACCCCTCCCGCAATACAATCGAATTTGTGGTATCCGTTCCCATTTTTATCGCTACAGTCTATCTCATTTGATTGTATCTTATGCTGCGCTTCCCGGCAATTAAAAAAGGATGAATTTTTTAAGTTATTGCTGCTTAAAGCGGATACAGCCCGAAACAGCCGTATCCGCTTTTTTGTTCAAGGTTCGTCTGCAGTACTTACAAATGGGCTTACTTTTTATTTATTGTAGCGGCGTATAGAGCCACCGGGCAATTTTCCGGTATGAACGCCGTCATCTATCACAAGCACACCGTTTACCGCTACATACTGGACACCTTCGGGGTACACTCGAGGTTCTACCAAGTTTTCGTTAGTCTTCATATTATCAATGTCGAGCACCAGCATATCTGCACGATAGCCTTCCTTTATTAGACCTCGGTCAGTAAGGCCAAGGATGTCAGCCGGTTTGCCAGTAATCTTACGAATGGTATCTTCTATACGGGGCATACCAAACTCCTGAATAAACTTTATGAAGCCGCAATAGGTGTTCGGGTTAGGCTTCTTATTCGGGAATTCAGGATCATAATGCCGGGTGGACTCTAAATCAAATACGAATGTATCATTACCTACGCAGGCCAATGGATGCTCGAGATAGGTCTTGACAGCATATCGGTTCATGGAATGGGTCGCTTGGAATATGCAAATATCAGGCTCTTCTACCAGCAGGTCAAAGACAAGCTCAAGGCTAGGCTTATGGGCTTTCGCAGCCAATTCTTTGATGGTGCACCCTATGCGGCCGGAGTCCCGACTTTGTATAATCCTCATGGATTCATCCCAATCCGGATTGATTATAGGATTAAGCGCATAATATTTCCCGGCAAGTATAACATCGGAAATCTTCTTGCGATAATCAGGGTAACGCAGATTATGGGAAAATAACGTCGCTCCGTTTGTATACATATACCATGGGCGGAATATAGCCATCAGCGCAGGCGCTATCATAGTGCCGCCGGTAATATTGGGGATAACATCGAAATTGGCCCTTGCACCGCGGGCGACATATTCGTCGATGACCTGCAGAGTGCGTTGTGCAGAAGCAGTCTGCATAAAATTATCGTTGGACGGAAATATATCAAATCCTGTGGACAAATGAGAAATTTCAACCTGAATGTCATTGGCAAGGCCAATTTCCATCACCTCACGGATACCATCGATTTTCTTCTGCTTCTTGGGCGTGCCGTTGCGAAGGCCGGTCTTTCTCCAGTGGGAGAAATATATGCCATCATAGGGTTTTAGCTCCGATGTCATATCGATGAGCTCCTCTGTGGTACAAAAGTAGCCTGGTTTATAATCAAGGCCAGCAGACATACCGAAGGCGCCCGACTCCAAGCACTCGCGGATATGTGCCTTAAGCGTCTGCCGTTCGTCCTCAGTAAGGGGACGTATATGGTCAGGATCAGAATTATTTAGCCTCAACGTATTATAACCTGCAAGGGTAATTATGTTTCCGGAAAGTCCATGGCGGTCGATTTCGTCAAGGAAGTCACCCATGGTTTTCCATGTAGGGGTAAACCCACACTCTTCCTCTATATAGGGGATAGTTTCATCCGTACGGGTATAGTGATCCATATCGTACCAATCGGGGTTTAACTTGCCGCAGAGTTTCTGAAGAATATCATACAGGGCCTGAGTTCCCTCCCAAAGGTGGCCTACCGGTGCGATGGAATGGCCGCACTGGCAGCCTACAAAAGTAGTTATGCCTTGCCGGAGCATACTCTCCATCTTGCTGAAGCCAAGTATTACCGTATCAGCATGAGAATGCATATCAATGAAGCCAGGGGTAATAAACTTGCCTTTGGCGTCGATTATGCGCCCGGCTTCCACATCCTGCAAGTTGCCAATACAAACAATGCGCATCCCCTTTACGCCTATGTCTGCAGTGTAGCTGTCCCCTCCGGTACCATCAATAATGGTGCCGTTCTTAATTATAATATCATACATACTACAAACCTCCTATATTTCTGGAGGACGCTGCGCGGCGTCCTCCTTTCATCGCAATGATGATATGATTATTTTGCAATATTTTTATCCATCACCTGATGGAATACGCGCATAAGATTGCCGCCCAGCACTTTGGAAGCCTCTTCTTCACTGAGGCCACGGGCAAGCATTCTGTCTACAAAGTTTTCCCACTTATCAAAATAGTTGAAGCCCTCTACCTGTTTATGGAAATCGTCGAATCCGCCGTACCAACCAGGCAATGTGCGGCCAAATGAAATTCTCTTCATCTTAGCAAAAAGTGTAGAGCGTTTCCATCTGTCTGTGCCGACGCCCACATTGTCTATACTGGCAATTTCTGCGATATGTAATATGTGGTCGATAAAGCGGTCAACAGTTGGCCACTTAGAATTATCGTCATCGCACATGATGCTATGGGGGCATACACAAATAACACCGCCCTTGGCGCTGCAGCGCTTAATCTGCTCATCGCTAGCATTTCTGCGATGGTGGCACAGAGCTTTTGTAGAAGAATGGGAAAATATAGCAGGATCCTCAGAATGATCTATCGCCTCAAGGGAAGTACGTTCACCTACATGAGAAAGATCCATAACGATGCCAAGCCGGTTAAATTCATATATGCATTGCTGGCCGAATCTGGTAAGGCCATGATCTTCTGGTTCGTAAACGCCGGAGCCAAGAGACCCTTGCTGGTTGTATGTAAGCTGTGCTATACGCAGCCCTTGCCGGTACGCAAGCTGCACATAGCGCAGATCGCTTTGGAAAAGTTCAGAACCCTGTGTGCTAAGGATAACGGCCAGCTTATGCTCCCGCTTAGCCCGCTCAATGTCCATAGCGTTATTGACAATAAGCACTTGATCCGGCAGGGTATCAGCCAGCAGATAGTAATCTATGGTAGCCTTGCAAAATTCATCGAAGGTCGAAGGATAATTGTCATCCAGCACAGTATCACTTATGCAGGTCACGCCTCCCGCAAGTAGCATATCAATAAGATTGGTTTTATCGTCCGCCTCAATGGGGGGGTCAATAAACAGGCAATGGTGCAGGCAGTCTATCGTGATAGACTCATTAAGTACCTTTTGAGCTTTGTGATTCATTTGTCTACTTCTCCTTTGTTTAATTTATTTTTGGAAAATGGCAGGCAACACTGTGTTCCTCACCAACTTTCACCACTGGGGGTACGCATTTTGTGCATATTTCCTGCGCATATTCACAGCGCGTGTGGAAACAGCAACCGGAGGGTGGGTTTATTGGGCTTGGCACCTCACCGCCAAGCATTCTATTCATGCTTTTTCGCTCCGGATTGGGAATCGGTATTGCATCAAGCAATGCCTGCGTGTATGGGTGGGCAGGATTGCTGAACAAGGACTTTTTATCAGCAATTTCAACGATATGGCCCAGATACATTACTGCAAGCCTGTCGCAGATATGGTTCACAACACTCAGGTTATGAGAAATAAATACATAGGTCAAATTATACTGGCGCTGTAGCTTCTGCATCAGATTGAGAATCTGCGCCTGTATGGATACATCCAGCGCGCTTACTGGTTCATCGCATACGATGAGATCCGGGTTCAGCGCCAGAGCCCGTGCCGTCCCTACACGCTGGCGTTGTCCCCCCGAAAATTCATGCGGATATTTGGTGACCTGCTCGGCGCTAAGTCCCACATCCGCCAAAAGATTTAAAACCTTGTCTTCACGATCCTTTTTCGTACCTATATGGTGAACATCCAAAGGTTCCATGATGCTCTTGCCTATCGTATATCGCGGGTCAAGTGACGAATATGGATCTTGAAAAATAATTTGTATTTTTTTGGCGAGTTCCTTGCTCTCCGCCCTGGAGTACGTAGTTAGGTCACGGCCTTTAAAAAGTATTTTCCCAGAAATCGGGTTCAACAGGCGTGCTATTGCAAACCCGGTGGTGCTTTTGCCGCAGCCGGACTCTCCCACTATGCCAAAGGTTTCACCGCTAAAGACTGTAAAAGTTATGCCGTCCACAGCCTTCACATAGCTTTTCCGCACCTGCCCAAACTTTGCCTTGACGGGATAATAGATCTTCAGATCCTCGACACGCAACAGCTCCTCACGCATTTTCTTCACCCCATTTCTCATATTTCCAGCAACGTACCTTTCTGCCATCCCTGTGTTCAAACATCGGCGGGAAGTCATTCATACAGCGCTCCATTGCACATTCGCACCTGGGTGCAAAGCGGCAGCCTTTGGGGTAGTCCTTAGGGGTAGGCAGCATTCCCTTTATGTTGTAAAGCTCATCTCGTTCATCACCAATAACAGGTATTGATTTGAGCAATCCCATTGTATAAGGATGCAGCGGCTCCTTGAATATACTGTTCACATCAGCATATTCTACTGCCTGTCCAGCATACATCACCATTACCCGCTGAGCAATTTGAGCCACAATGCCAAGGTCATGCGTGATAAGTATTATAGAAGTATTGAGGTTGCGTTTAATTTCTGAAAGCAGCCGCAATATTTGCGCCTGGATCGTCACATCCAAGGCAGTAGTAGGTTCATCCGCAATTAATATGGTAGGATTGCAAGCCAACGCCATTGCTATCATAGCACGTTGACGCATGCCTCCTGAAAGCTGATGCGGATAGTTCTTTATCATTTTATCCGGGGAATGTATTCCTACAAGTCCCAACATTTCTATCGCTTTTGCTTCGGCTTGTTCCTTTGACATACCCTGATGGCGGCGCAGCGACTCCATTATCTGATGCCCTATGGTGAAGACGGGGTTTAGTGAAGTAAGCGGTTCCTGAAATATCATGGAAATTTCGTTCCCGCGAATAGCCTGCATTTCCCTTTCGCTGAGTTTAAGCAGATCCCGCCCCTTATAAATAATCTCGCCATCCAGCACCTTACCTGGAGGAGAAGGAACGATTTTCAATACCGACAGAGAGGTCACGCTCTTTCCGCATCCGGACTCACCCACTATTGCAAGTGTCTCATTTTCATGCAGCGTAAGATTCAATCCATCAACCGCAGGCACTTCGCCTTCATCCAAGAAAAAATGCACCTTAAGATTTTTGATTTCCAGCAGTTCTTTTTTCATCTCCGTCACCTCACCCTTTATTCTTAAGCTTGGGATCAAGGGCATCCCGGAGGCCATCTCCCACAAGGCTAAAGCTCATCACAACCAGTGTAATAGCAATTCCCGGGAATATGGCTGACCATGGCTGAATTCGTATAATATCCACCGCCTTGTTGAGCATAGAGCCCCATTCAGGCGTAGGCGGCTGTACTCCTAGTCCCAAAAAGGAAAGCGATGAGGATGTCAAGATCGCTGTTCCTAGGTTAAGTGTTATGTTGACGATTATCTGCGACATAGCATTGGGGATAATATGGCGGGCAATAATGTGCAGGTTGGTGGCACCCATCACTTTGCACGCACTGATATATTCACCATTTCGCAATGAAATCACGACGCCTCTTGTCATGCGGGCGAGGGATGGTATTGAGAATATAGCGATCGCCGCTGCAGTGTTGAAAAGGCCATTCCCTAAAATTGCGATTATGACAATTGCAAGCAACAGGCTTGGAAACGCCAGCAATATATCAATGAGCCTCGAAATAACCGTATCGACCCACTTTCCAAAGTATCCCGCACACACACCAAGTATTATGCCGGCTACGGCGCCGCAGAGCACTCCGCTAAAGCTGAGTGCAAGTGATGTACGGGCACCATACACAATGCGTGTAAACACATCACGGCCAAGATAGTCCGTACCGCAAACATGTTCTTTACTTGGCATTTGATTGATTTTGGTGTAATCTTGTTCGAGAGGGTCCATCGTGCAGAGGCTGGGGCCGAAAATAGCCATCAATATGAAAACCAACAATATCACAGAACCCACGACGGATACTTTCCGTTTGATAAACCGTTTGAATATAGGAGATTTAAACATTCCGTTTCCTCCCGTCATTCATACTTGACGCGCGGGTCAATAAGGCCGTAAAGCAGATCGACCAACGTGTTTACAAGAACAAATGTCGCAGCCAGCACAAGTATCGTGCTTTGCAATGCTGGATAGTCACGATTCCCTACAGCATCTATCATAAACTTGCCTACCCCAGGTATTGAAAACACAGTTTCCACCAGTGCGGAACCGGCAAGAAGCGTGCCGAATCTGAGGCCAATCGCTGTCAGGATAGGGATCAAGGCATTTTTAAAGGCGTGAGAAAGGACTATCGTGCCTTTGGACATACCCCTTGATTTGGAAGTGCGAATGTAATCCTGATTGATTACATCAAGCATTGACGAGCGTGTGGTCCTGGCTATCATGCCGACCGCTCTTAAGCCTAAGGTAGCCATGGGCAATATCGCATATTTTATTCCCTTAAATCCAAATGTAGGAAGCCAGCCGAGCTTTACAGAAAACAAAAGCATCAACATTAGCGCAAGGAAAAACGAAGGCGTGGACACAGCCAGCATGGAAATAACCATAACGATGTTATCGGCAAGTTTATTATGATAAACTGCCGCCAACACGCCAAAGCAGACGCCTAATATCGACCCTATAAGCGTACCGCCTACGGCAAGGGTAACGGTGGCTTTATAACGTGTGGCAAGCTCCTCAGCAATGGTCTTATGCGTAAACAACGAAGTTCCCAAATCACCTTTTAATATGTTTATCACATATCGAACATATTGTATGGGTAACGGATCATTAAGGCCGTGCTGTTCCCGTACGTATTCAAGGTATTCCGGATCCGTCCCTTCATCCATTCCATAAAGGATGGTGACCGGGTCGCCCGGAATAAGTCTTACCATCAGAAACGTGATAGCGGATATAACCAGCAACGTAGGAATTAGCTGGAGGATCCGTTTTGTTGCATATCTTAGCATTTTAAACTCCTACCGGCTAAAGCGGAACATCTGTGGGCTGCCCCACAAACGGCAAATGTGAGGCAGACACCACTGATATGGGAAGGTCAGTCAGCGACGATAAGTACTTTGGAAAAATCTGGTGCTTTGCGTACATCCACCTGGAAACCGGATACCGAATCGGTTGTGCCAAAGAATGCCAATCGATTATTGATCCAGATACCTGCGGGATCCTCGATCCAGATTATGTGCATAATTTCTTCGTAAATTTCTTTCCTTTTTGTTTCATTCAGCTCCTTAGCACCAGCAGCAAGCAGTTCATCCACCCGTTCGTTAGAATACCACCCGTAATTATTCGCATTTGTGCCGGCAGTTTCTGTGGTATAATAGCGGCGCATACCGTCCGCATCGCAGGTTGCAGGTGCCTGGCCAGTAAGGAACAAATCCCAGCTCATCTTCTCACCTGGGTATGTAGAAGTGCAAGCTTCGCTCCATACGGCAGATTCAACTATCTCAATCGTTGCATTGATGTTTACCTTAGCAAGTTGTTGGACCATCATCTCCGCGCTTTCTTGTGCTTTATCATAGCTGGTACGAACACAGATGGTGATGTCAAAGCCGTCAGGATACCCCGCCTCAGCCATCAGCTGCTTAGCTTTATCGGGATTGTATGGGATCTCGCCCATGTCAGCATACCCCCAGACACCTGGGCTCAAAGGAGCAGTACATACGGTTTCGCCCTTACCAGCATAAAGGACGTTGACAATTTCCTCAGTATTGACTGCATAAACCACAGCCTGGCGCAGACGCACATCTGACATATGCTCAGTAGCGCAATTGAATTGGTACACATGCGTGCCGATATAGTTGAAACCAAGTATTTTTACATCATCTGAGTTTGCAAAGCGAGTGATGTCCTCGGCTGCAATCGTATCCGCAATGTCGCATTCACCAGTTTCAAGCGCAATAGCACGAGAGGTTGCGTTGTCTATAACCTGAACGATAAGGTTCTTGGTTAAAGGCGCGCCGGCGTAATATTTTTCGTTAGCCTCAAATACCATCTCTTCACCTTGGGACCACGAAACGAGCTTGTACGGCCCGGTGCCGTTCACGGATTCGGTTGTAAGGCCGAGCTCGGTACCATACTTTTCGATATAGTCCTTGTCCAAAATAAGGTTAGCCCTATGGAGCAAATTTGGGATGAAGGCAGCCATGGGTTCCGCAGTAGAAAGAGCGACGGTAAATTCATCAATAACATCACATGACGCAATGATACTCATGGTGCTGGTGTAGCGGACCGGGTTATCCTTATCCAGCAGGCGGTCGTAGCTGGCTTTTACATCAGCGGAGGTGAGTTGTTTCCCATTGTGGAAATATACGTCCTTGCGGAGGTTAAAAGTCCATACGCAACCATCATCTGACACGGAATAACTTTCTGCCAGATCAGGAATCATCTCTCCTGTCTCTGGATCTAGCTTAACAAGGCCATTATAGACAGTGCGGAGAATGGTCTCATTGGTATTGTTCATCTGCCCGTCAAGTATATTCTGATCAGTATTGGTGACGTATATGATGGTATCTTTATACTCCGTCTCTGGCTTCTGTGTACCAGGGTTGTCAGCGATAGAATCAGGCCCCTGAGTCCCGGTTCCATCTTGCTGTGCCGTTCCAGGTTCCATATTGCCAGTATTGGTGCAACCAGTGACTAGGCCTAGTACCATTACAAATGCGAGGAACAAGCCCCAAAATCGCTTCATTTTCATTTTCCTCCTTAATAGTTTTATTCATAAACGCCGTCTTCTGTTTAACAGCGTCTAAATCAATATTCCTCTCTCTTTTGCAAGTTTTTTTCCTTTTACATAGCCAAAGCCTTGGTGGTACATATCAATGCCAATAAGTTCCTTGAGCGCTGCGTCGCATTTATTATCATCTGTCTTTATATAGGCATAATAGAATGCCAACCCAAAAAGTTGCGTTATTTGTTCGAGCTTCACACGGTTAGGCCGTTTAAGGCAATTTTTTTCTATATCCGTGATACTGTAAAACTCTTCGGGTGGTATTTTTCCAGCAAACAATTTTACTCTTTTTTTGTAAGAATAATCCATTTGTATACAGGATATTTCGCAATCGAATGAATCCAGCAGCTTATGAGCCTCTTCCTTATGTCCTCCTTCTACAAAGTTCACAAACATCCAATCGATAACTGGAAACAGATGTTCCTCTTCAATGGTAAGTTCCCGGCAACGCTCCAATGTTTTTGTAGCTTCATCATATTGCTCAGCCAGATTCAGTGCAACGCTTAAATAATACCAGTTATCCCATATATCGGGATCAAACTTAACCGCAAGGGCAATATCCGATATACACGCCCAATATTGGCCCTTCGCTATAAAACGGCGCCCTTTTTGCAGCCTAAGCTGTGCATTCATGGGATCATAATATAGGCCCTGGGAAAACGCCTCAATAGATTCGTCTATTTCGTCAGCTTCTACCATAAGCAAACCATATTTGAGCCATAATTCAGCATCCCTAGGACTCTCTTTAAGGGCAGATTTGATCTGCGCTATACGCTGCTTCAGGTCAGTATAATCCTGTTCTATATATGAAAAATATCTATTATGCATCCAACATACCCCCACCTTCAAATACATTTGCTTTTGTCTGGTTCGAGATTGTTCAAGTCTGCTTCTTAAAAACTCACGTTAAGTATATTTTGATTATACATTTGCATATTGCAAAATGCAAATTATAAGTTATAATAGTTTTTATAGACTTTAATTATAATAGCTTCAATAAAGAGGAGCCTTATATCATGCAATTCAGAGATCTTGAATACGTTATTGTTTTAGCCGAGCAGCGAAACTTCTCAAAGGCTGCTCAGGAGCTCTACATAACGCAACCCGCGCTAAGCCAAGCTATAATACGCCTTGAACAGGAATTGGGTACAAAGTTGTTTAATCGACAGCATAATCTGGTTGATCCAACTTCTGCTTGCCAGTTGCTCATAGAGGACGGGAAGGCTATCCTGATGATGCGAAAGCGGCTGTTCCAACGGCAAGAAGATTCCAAGAATATGAAAATTGGGCGGCTAAAGGTAGGTTTAACTAAGCTGATAAGCCGATTTTACCTTCCCAATGTTTACCGAGAGTTTCATAAGCAATATCCCGGTATTGAGCTTACATTCTGTCTCTTATACACATCTGACGCTGCCGACGACTAG
>ENA-OYZG01000419-OYZG01000419.1-human-gut-metagenome-genome-assembly--contig:-NODE-419-length-12088-cov-4.048450_pt1 | contig 12088 bp, 12 predicted proteins | sample MGYA00244071_ERZ653466 | MGnify/ENA primary metagenome ERZ653466 (study PRJEB26926, sample SAMN06165150) | human gut metagenome | biome: ENVO:00009003; feature: ENVO:2100002; material: ENVO:00002003...
CGCACCCTTCTGGCAAAACGGGAATGTAGCCATCCGTCCCGGCGCTGAAGAGCTGGAGCAGGCGGAGCTGCTTTGCCTCGGCCACGAGCGCGGGCGCAACGTTGCCGAACAGGATATCCACCTCCCGCATGAGCGCCGCGTCGACTGCATCCGGATCCTTGTAAATGAATTCCGCATCCGGGCCGCCCGCGGCCTCCAACAGCCGCTTGTGTTCCGCCGTGACCGGCGGGGTTACGAGAACCTTCAGCATAAATGATCCTCCGTATCAAAGTCGCTGTATTCCACCCGGCTGAGGAAAAGCCCATGCGCGGGCGCGGTCGGCCCAGCGTCACGCCGGTCCCCGCTTGCGAGCGCGCGTGCGATAGAATCCGTCGCGCGCCGCCCCTGCCCAATCTCGAGCATCGTCCCAACCAGGATGCGTACCATATTATATAAGAAGCCGCTCCCCGCCACATCGTAATGTAGCAGGCATCCATCCTCCGCCCACTCGGAACGGTAGACCGTCCGCACAGCGGATTCCACGGTGGTGCCCGCAGCGCGGAACGCGGAAAAATCGTGCGTGCCCAAAAGGATCTGGGCCGCCGCGTTCATCGCCGCCACGTCGAGCGCCGTATGCACATGCAGCGCCGTCGTGCGCGTAAAAGCGCTTGCATGGGCGCTGTGCTGAATATTGTAACGGTAATGCTTTTTTAGGACGTCGAACCGGGCGTGGAATCCTTCCGCCTCGCCGCTGAACAGGATGCGGATGTCCGCCGGGAGGCCCGCGTTGAGCGCATAGGCGAATTTATCCGGTGGGATGCGCGATTCCGTATCGAAATGCGCCACCTGTGCAAGCGCATGCACGCCGCTGTCCGTGCGGCCGGAAGCATGCAGCATGGTTTGCGCGCCGGTGAGCTTCAGCAGCTCGTGCTCGATGCGTTCCTGCACAGCCAGACCGTTGGGCTGCGTCTGCCAGCCAACGTAGGCCGTGCCGTCATACTGGATGACCATGCGGATGCGCTTCATGCTCCCCCCAGCGGCAGGATCCCGCCGTCATCCGTCTGGATGAAGCAAAGCTCGATCGCCTCATTCCGCAGATATAGTGTGATCACGCCCCCGTCCGTGTTGGCCAGCATAGCGACGATGTTCCCTGCGGCATCCACATCCGAGGGGAAGCCGGAAGCCCGGCTCGCCGCGACGGCTTCGGTCAGGTCCATCCCCTCAAGTACCTCCGCGATCGAGGTCCCATGCGATTCGCCCAAAACATAGATATCCTCCCCGGTGAGGGAGTAGCCGAACGCGTTGAGCTCCTCCGCCAGGTGGGCGAGCACATCGTTCTCGGCAAGGTGTACGCTCCAGACCGCGGCGAGGATCAGCAGCAGCAATGCGATGCCAAAAAGAATCAGTTTTGTCCGGTTGCTCAAGCCCATAATGCCTGCACCACTAAGATCATGCCCGTCATCGCCGCGAACGTGGCCGCCGCCGCCGCGTCGCGCCGCGCAAAGCGCAGCACATGCATGCGCGTGCGTCCCTTCCCGCCATGGTAGCAGCGGCTCTCCATCGCCATCGCAAGCTCATCCGCCCGGCGGAAGGCACTGATGAACAGCGGCACCAGCACGGGGATCATGCTCTTCGCGCGGTGGAACACATTCCCGGATTCAAAATCCGCGCCGCGCGCCATCTGCGCTTTCATGATCTTGTCCGCCTCCTCAATAAGAGTCGGGATAAAGCGCAGCGCAATGGTCATCATCATCGCAAGCTCATGCGCAGGGAAGCCAAGCTTGCCGAACGGCGAGAGCAGCTTTTCAAGCGCGTCCGTAAGCGCGATCGGCGTTGTTGTCAGCGTCATGAGGGATGTGCCTGCAAGCAGCAGCACCAGGCGCAGCGTGATGTACACGGCCTGGTAAACGCCGCCTTCCGTGATGCGGATGAACTGCCATGCCCAAATCGTCTCCCCCGTTTTCACCATAAACAGGTTGATGAGGAACATGAAAACAAGCAGGAAGCGGATGGGCTTGAGCGAGCGCACCAGGTAGGAAAGCGGGACCTGGGCAAGATAGGTCACAAGCGCGACGAACAGCGCCGGGACGAGGAACACCGTGATCTTCTTCACAAGAAAGATCATAACGATATAGCCGAACATGCCCAGCAGCTTTGTGCGCGGATCCAGCCGGTGGATAGGGGAATTTCCTGGGAAATATTGACCAAGCGTAATGTCCCGCATCAGGCACGCACCTCCTTCTCAAGGAGCGTATGCAGCGCGAGTTCCATCTCGTCCATCGCGTAAATGGTCTGCGGCAGCGCAACGCCGCGCGCGCGCAGCGCGAGCGCCAGGCGGGAAACCTGCGGCACATCGAGCCCGTTTTTCAGCAGGAATTCCGCGTCCCCAAAGATCTCCGCCGTGGTGCCCACGCGCAGGAGCGTGCCTTCGGAAAGCACGGCTACGCGTTCTGCGCGATCCGCCATATCGTCCATGGAATGGGACACCATCACGACCGCGCAGCCGAGCGTAGCACGCAGATTGTCGATGGTGTCGAGAATATCGCGCCGGCCAAGCGGATCAAGCCCGGCCATGGGTTCATCCAGCACAAGATACTTCGGGCGCATCACGATGATGCCCGCAAGCGCCGCGCGGCGCTTCTCGCCGCCCGAAAGCTCGAACGGGGACTTATCCCGGAAACGCTCCGGATCAAGGCCCACAAGCGCCATGGCTTCATCCGCCCGCGCCATGGCCTCCGCCTCTAGGACGCCCATGTTCTTCACGCCAAAGGCGACGTCCTTGGCAACGGTCTCCTCAAACAGCTGGTATTCCGGGTATTGGAACACCATGCCGACAAGCCGCCTGCCCTGAATGCGCTGTTTTTTGTCCGCCATGTCAAAGCCATCCACCGTCACCCTGCCGGAGGTTGGCTGTAAAAGCCCGTTCAAGTGCTGCACAAAGGTGGATTTCCCGCTGCCCGTATGGCCGATCAGGCCAAGGAACTCGCCGTCCCCGATCGTGAGCGTAACATCCTTCAAGGCATCATGCGCAAGCGCGCTGCCCTCCATATAAGCGTGGTTCAGTTTTTCAACAACAATCGGCATATTGCGTCCGCCATGTCCTCCACAGTTAAAATATCGTCTGGCAAACCCGCCCCGCGCGCGTTGAGGCGCTCCTTGAGCTCCGTCATCGCGGGGACGTCCAGCCGGTGCTCCCGCAGAAGTTCCGTCTGCGCAAACACTTCGCGCGGGGTTCCCGTCAAAAGCAGCTTTCCATCGGCCATCACGGCAACGCGGTCCGCCGCGGTCGCTTCCTCCATATATTGCGTAATCATCACCACGGTAATGCCCTTCTCCCTGTGCAGCCTGGAAACGATCGAGAGAACCTCCCGCCGGCCGCGTGGATCCAGCATGGCGGTCGCCTCATCGAGCACAAGCACCTCAGGCTCCATTGCGAGCATGCCGGCGATGGCGATGCGCTGCTTCTGCCCGCCGGAAAGCATGTGCGGCGCACGCGCAGCAAAGCGCTCCATACCAACCGCCGCAAGCGCTTCATCCACGCGAGTGCGGATCTCCGCACTCGGCACGCCAAGGTTCTCCGGCCCAAAGGCAACATCCTCCTCCACTACGGTGGTCACAAGCTGGTTGTCCGGGTTCTGGAACACCATGCCGACCTTCTGACGGATGCGGAGCGTATTCGCCTCGTCCTTGGTATCCATCCCAGCGACGCGCACCGCGCCTTCACACGGCAGGAGCAACGCGTTCAGGTGCTTCGCAAGCGTGGATTTCCCGCTGCCGTTATGCCCTACGACCGCGAGAAATTCGCCTTTTTGGATGTTGAGCGTAACGCCGGAGAGTGCGGCACGCCCGGAATCCTCGTAGCAATAGGTTATGTTGTCGATCTCGATCATCACGGCCTCCCGTTCCTGGATTCGGGCATTTGCCCAAATAAATCCCTGTATAGCCAATTTAGTATTATATCGTACAAGCGCCCAAAAAGCAAAGAAAAGCACATAAAAACAACGGCCTGGTTTCCCAGGCCGCCATTTTTATGCGCGCTGTGTTTTAATTTTTCTTCTTTTTGCGGAAGAACAAATATGCCGCGCCGATGAGCACGACCGCGACCGCAATGATCGCCGCCGTTACGCCGCCGCTTCCGCCTTCCTCCGCCGCCGCGGGAGCCGCAGGCTCCTCAGTGGCTTCCGGTTCAGGCGCAGGCGTTTCGGCCGGCGCTTCTGTCTGCGCGGGAGCCTCCTCCGCGGGCTTGGTGAGATCCAGAGCGGTCTCAACATACTTGCCGTCGTTCGTCATGATATAAAAGCGGAACGTCCAGGTTTCGCCGGGCTGCGCCGCTGCCATCATCCGGTTCGGGCTCAGGTTCAGCCTGCCCTCCTTGTCGGGGTTGACGGTATATTTGAACATGCGGTTTGCTTTAAGCACGGTGGGGAGCTTTTCCGCATCGGCAACCGTGTCATGCCCGTCGATGGTAAAGCAGGCAACGCCGCCGCCCTTGGCCTTGAGATAGTTCGCGCGGAAGCCCGAATTGAAAGCGACCGCATCCGTGTCCAGCTGGTAAAGGCCGTCTTCCCCTTCCACGGGGACAAGTTTTGCTTCAATGGTTTCGATCGGGTTCACAGCGGGATCCTGCTTCTCATGCACGATATACGCAATGCGCCCGCTCCAGGCTTCGTCGAGCTGATCCGCGCGGTAGCGGCGCAGGCAGCCCGCGTCAGAGCCGGCAGCTGCGTCGCTGGAGTAGAAGTATTCCACCCCGTCGACCGTTTCATAGCCCGTGATGGTGATGAGGTGCCCGGCCGTGCTGTTGGCCGCGCCGTTCTCCAGGTAGGGATAGCTGCCGTTCGGGCTCGCCGAATAGCGCACGCTGATGCCCACGGGGTTGCCGTTGGCAAGTTCGTTGCGCAGCACGTCAAAATCCGCATACTGCACATAAGCGTCATAGCCAAACATGCCTGCGGTAGCGACGCTGTACGCCCAGTTGCCAAAGCCCTCGTATTCGGAATCATAGCAAAGCAGGGCGACCTGTTCCGGCAGCAGATCCTCGCCATGCGCGTTGAGGATCGTGCAGATCGTGGTGGCGCTGCAGATCACATTCCCAATGGAAGGCTCGCGCACCATCTGCGAGATGGCTGGGCAGTTGGGCTCGACCGCCGCTGGGAGCTCGCCGTCATAAAGCGAGTAAGCCAGCGTCGGCTGGATGGCCTGGCCTTCGAGCGTATTCCGGTAGGTGGCCGCCACCTGCTCGAGCACGGGCGTCACAGCAGGGTCGTCCGTATGCAGCACAGCCTTGAGCTGCACGAGGCTTGCCGTCTCCCCATCGGAGCCGTAAACGGTGAAAACATCGGTGTCGACGCCCGCAAGCTCCGTATCCGTGTTGGCGCTTTGGCGCTTTGCGATGTCGCGCGTCCACTTGCCCCAGGAAAGCCAATCCGTCCATGCGTCTTTCATGTCCACATACGCGCGGGCCATGATCTCGACATAGGTTCCATCCGGCACCTGCGCGTTCCAGGACGCGACAAGATATTCAAACGGTTCCACGGCGAGGATATGGGAAACGTATTCCCCATCCGTCTCGCCCGCGGCAAGGCGCAGTGCGCCGTCGCTCGTTTCGGAAGCGGTAGCTTCCACGCCTGTGAGGGTGCCCTTTTCAAAATCCGCAAGCGTGCCGAGTTTGATGAGGTTCCCTCCGACCTTCTCCCCCTCTTCCTTTGCAAACGAAATGCTTGCAATGGAAAGCGCGAGAAGCAGCGCAAGCAGAAGGCTTGCAATCCGTTTGGTTGGTTTCATGCTGTCTCCTTTTCTTCCTGTTCGGGTTTATAGCGCATTCAGCGCCCCGGCGGAAGGCCCGCCGGGAACGCCGGAAAGCCGGTGTATTACGAGGTGCGCTGTGAGATCCCCTTGATCGCCGAGATCACCCAGTCGTACTCGGCGGCCGCGATGACCGCGCCGCAGTATTCGCACTTGGCAGTATGGTTGAGGTCGAGCGGCGCGCCGCAGTTGGGGCAATGCGCCGTTTCGTTGGAATCTGCCTTCGCGGTCTTTGTGCCCTTCGTGCGCACGAGCGTCCATTCGTAGGTCAGGAACTTTTCCGCCGTCTTGCTTCCGCTTACGACGTCGCCCGTCTCATCCGAAACCGTGTAATCCACGATGCGCGCGCGGAGGATCGCCGTGATGATGTCGTTCTTCTCATCCTGGCCGAAGCCAGTCAAGTCCACGCCGAGCACGGCGATGCGCTCAACATAGTTCGTCTGCTTGTTGCGGACGAGCGCCGCGAGCTGGCTGCCCATCTGGTTGAAAAGCGCGTCCGTCATGCTGGTGCGCATCTCCTCCCACTTCCTGTTCTGCCAGCAATCCTGCATGCGGATGTACAGGTTGCCGATCTTCTCCTTCATGGCTTCCTCGGAGAAGGCAGGATCCTGCTCCTTAAGCTCGGCAATCGTCATCGGCAGCACGGTGCGGGACGCGCCCGGATTGACCGGCCGGCGGCTGCCGCCGCTTGCCTTGCCCTTGCCGGACTTCGCGCGCAGCACGATATATGCAACCACAACAAGGATGATCAGCAGCGGGGGCCAACTGCCGCCCAGGATGAGCGGGCCGTCGTACCCGCTGCCGCTCCAATCGTTATCCCAGTCGCTGCTGCCCCAGTCACTGCCGCCCCAATCGCCTCCACCGTAGTCGGAATCGCCGGCAAACCCGCCCGCGTCCGCAAGGCCGGCCGCGGGGATCAGCAGAAGCGCCGCTACAAGAAGGCAGGCTATGAGGAACGGCCATATGCGTTTCCTTTTCATTGCGAATGCTACCCCTTTTCCCGTCCGGGCACGCTGCCCGCAAGGATGTTCCTTCAAACTTTTATTTGTTATTATAGTTCATTTGCCGCATATATGTCTACACCCAACGCAAATGGGAAACAAAGGACGGCTTACGCGGCGTCCATGTTTTGGCTTGCATTGCGGATCGCTGCAAGCACCTGCGAAAAAGGAAGAAAAAGAAGAAATCCGGGGGCTTTCGCCCCCGGCTCAGGCTTCCACCGCGCATCTGCGGCGCTTTATGGCATATCCTCCGGCATTACCCGGTCGCAGCGCACCGTGACGCGGTTCGCGCCGCCCAGGGTGCAGGTGAACAGGGTCAGATCATAATCGCTCGCCGTCATCTCCGCAATGGCCGTGGGGGGCAGCGTCTCCAGGACGGCCACCTCGTAGCAGAACAGGTTCCCGTCCATATCCGTGAACGTGACCGCATCGCCCTCGGAAAGGTTTTTCAGCGTCCCAAAATGGGATTGATAGTTATGGGCCGCGATCACAAGGGTATTGAGATAGGCAGACCCTACATAGCGGCAAGGTGCAATTTTGAGATTGGGATAGCTCCACTCGCCGATAACCGGCAGCTCCAGTTCCAGCGCCGGGATGCGCAGTGTGCCGATATAACCGATGCCATCCATCTCCGCAACCGGCATTTCCATCTGCGGGTTGAGCACATAGTCCGGAAGCTCGATCTCCTCCGGTGCGGCGGCTTCCTCCGCTGGAAGCGCCGCCGGCGTGGATGGGGCCTCCGTGGGCGTAAGCGCCGCGAGGCGGCTTGCCGCCTGCCGCGCGGAACGTTCCGCCCGCGCCCCGTCGTATAGATTATAGGCCGCCAGGAAAAGGGCCGCCGCAATCAGCAGCAGCCCCAGCAGGATCAAACCTTTGCCCTTATTCCTCTTCATCGGCAGTCCCTCTGCGGCGAAGCAGGCCCATAACGACCAAAAGCAGGCCTGCCGCGATCAGCAGCGGCACCGGCCACCAGGTCTGGCCCGTCTGCGGCAGCCCATCCGGCCCAGGCGTGGGATTCACAGGGATGCCCGGCCCGCCCCAGGTATTTGTCACCACAAAGGTAACGCCCTCCCGGGTAATCGTTACGGTGTAGCCGTCCGGGGCCTCCTCCACCACGATCCAGCGGTACGCCGCGTCCAGATTCTCCCAGGTGCAGCGCCAGTTGTTGCGGGCGCTCAGGGTCTCGGTATCATAGACCACCCCATCGCGGAGCAGCTGCACGGTGACTGTCCTCGGGCGCTCCGCCTCGTGCCCCGCGTCCTTCCAAACCTTCAAAACCTTGCGGGTGAGCGTATCATCCACCGGTTCGGGGCGGGAGTCGTGCTTGGGGCTGACGGCCACGTCATAAAGCCAATCGTTCGCTTCCACATCGAGCGCCGGCAGCAGCACCATGGCGGGCTGCGCGTCATAGATCCAGCCGTTCTGCCGGTGGCGCGCGCCAAGCACGAGGTACAGGCCGGGTGTCAGCGCCTGTTCCCCGGCGGGGAAGGACACCTGGCCCGAAGAATCGGTTGTCCCGCTCGCGGCAGGCGTGAGCCCATCCCGCAGGGCATAGCCCTCCAGCGTGGAAGCCAGCGCCTTCCAGGCGTCGTCGTTTTTGCCCCGGATATTGACGTTGAACGCGTCAAACTCCTCCGTCGCTGTCAGTTCCCCGTATTCATCCACCGTGGCGACCAGGTAGATGGAAAAGGCAGCCCCGGTGAGCGGGACGCCGTTATCCTCATAGGATATGGTCAGCTTGCAGGCGCGGCTCAGGTCAATGCTCTCGGCCGCAAAAGCCCCGGCAGGCAAAAGAAGCGCTGCCACCGCAAGAGCAAGAAGCATCCCTGCGATTCTTTTATAGATCTTCAAATGGGTCACCTCCATTTTTCTTCCTGGGTTTTTTGGGTATCAGCAAAACGATCAAAAGCAAAAGCAGCATGGGCAGGGCCGCGAGCGGGGCCACGATCACCGGCTCAATCCGCATGGCGTCGGCGGTCACGCGGACGAGCCGCGCCTCCTCCTGGTTCTCTATCCGGTGGCCCCGGACCAGAAGCCTGTGGGAATTGATGCCATAGGGCGTGCAGGTGACGAGCGTGCAGTAATCCCGCTCCGGGTCAATCGCAAGCGCGTCAAGCTCATAAGGCTCCACGATGAGGATCTGGTCAACCTCATAGGTCAGCGTCTCATCCAGGATGCGCAGGATGAAATCCTCCCCCACCGTGAGCTTATCCAAATCGGTAAAAAGTTTGGCGCTCGGCAGCCCGCGGTGGCCGGAAAGGACGCTGTGGCAGCCCGCGCCGCCCACGGGGAGGGACGTGCCCTCGATGTGCCCCACGGCGATCTGCAGCACGGATTCCTCCGTTCCGTGATAAATGGGCAGGGAGCAGCCGATCAGCGGGATCTCGATATAGCCGATGATGCCCGTGCCGGAAACGTCCAGAAGGCTGTCATATTCCGCGCGCTCCTCGTCGGTCATTTCGTAGCGGTCCGGATTTTGGAGGAGGGTTTGGTTGTAGCTCCGGGCGTCGGCCCAGAGCTGTTCATACAGCTCGTTGTCCAGCTCGTTCACCTGCTCGGCATATTCGGTAATTGCGCGGGACTGGTGCAGCGAGTTCCAATAGTCGCTGACGGTAGGGTACAGCAGCAAGGACAGCCCTGCGAGGAATGCCAGGATCAGCAAAACGGTGGTCAGGTTCTTTTTTTTCATGCAGGGTTCTCCTTGCCGCTGCGGGGTGGCCCGCAGCGGGCTTGCGTTTCAGGTTCCGCCTGCGGCGGGCGGGGCGCAGAGCCCCGCCCCCGTGCAGGCATAAGGGTTTACTTTTCAGCGTTCATGCGCTTCCTGGCCACCAGCAGCACCACCGCGCCGATCAGCAGGGCGGAGCCAAGGACGTAGAAGATCGTCGTGCCGATGCCGCCGGTGGGGGGCAGCTCGGTGCCGGACTGGTTGTTGACGCCAATTTGGGTTACACCACCTGGCTCCTCATCAGTAGCATTGATCTTACCGTCGTGATCAATGGTGACCGTGACAACGGTATCCAGCTTGTTGTAGCCGGCAGGCGCTTCGATCTCCTTCAGGTAATACGTGCCGGCGTCCAGACCCTGCAGTTCAAAGCGGCCAGTCTCGTCTGTCGTGATTTCGGTCACCGATCCATTCGTAGCAACCTGATACGTATTCTTGGTTGCAGTCTCATTAAACTTCACAGGATCGCTGTAGGCCGACTGCGTCGGGTCTGCCGGTGCCGTCTTAAAGAGGGTAAATTTCGCACCGGCCAGAGGCTTCGTCGTATCGCCGTTGGCGTACTTCAGGACGGGGATTTCCCAAGTATAGGTCTTAGTGTTGCTATCCTCGGTTTTGTGCGTTTCGCCGTTGTTGTCGCTGTACGAAAGATGGGCTTTGTTGTTCTCCGGCTCCTTAACAACAGCCTTCTCATTCAGCGTTGCGGTATAGGAAACAACAATCACATCGCCGGATTTCAGGGTTGTACAGAAAGCTTTCGTGAAGACGACTTCAAACGTGCACCCGTCATTGTCCGGGCTGGAAGTAGGATCAGAAGGCTCATAAACTTTAACTGTATAGCTTTCCTTCGCTACTGCCGTGCCATTCAGCGTAACGCCTGTCACACTTCCATAGGTCAGGCCGTCGTCCATCTGATCGTGCATCACATAGTCCTTGGCAGAGCCCTGCACGGTGATGGTTGCCTGGAACTCGACCGTATCGCCGATGTTGGCGTCGTTCTTGGAACCCCAGTTAGCGCCTTCCTTGACTTCCTTCGTGAGCGTCGGGTTGGCGTTCTTCTCGACCACAGTCGCCGTGGGATTGGTGGTGGTCAGCGCGCACAGCGCGCCAAGGGACGAATCCACCAGATAATAGCCAAGTTCCAGATTCGAAAATACGACAGGCGTGTTATCAGCAGTCGCAGGTTGGGTACTGATAGGATTGATCTTTGTCGTCTCCGCCGTCGCGAAGGCAATCGCCTTTGCGGCAAACTCGGCAGCGCTGGCATTCTTCTTCCATGTCACATAGCCGTTTGCGTCAATATTCACATAGTTGAGGCCTTCAGCGCCCGTAACAAAAAACGCATCCCAAGCGTTGTTAACCTTATAGGAGTATGCGCCGTCAGTGTGAACGTCAGGCGTCGTGTCGTGGAAGCTCTCCAGATCAAAGATGCGGTAAATGCTATACGTAGTATCTTTTACCGTATTGTTAATGGTGATGGTTCCTTTTTGTTGTGTCTTGTCGTCAGCATTGCCGCCGCCAGCACCGCCGCCAACATTGCCGCTAACATCGGTGCCATCCCCCATGGCAAACGCGGTGGCAGCCAGGCTGAGAACCATGGCCAGGGCCAGCAGGAGGCCCAAGAGTTTCTTTGCGTGTTTCATGTTTTCCATTCCTTTCCTTGTTGGATTTTTTAAAAAATTTGGAACCGGGTTGCTGTGTTTCAGGAGGATGCGGATCCCTCCTTTTTACACTTTTTATACAACAGGAGTACGCCTGCGCAGAGCGCCAGCAGCCCTCCTAAGGTATACGGTGCCGTACCCGCGCCGCCGGCTTCCGGCAGTTCATACCCTTTGCGGTTTTCGACCGTCAGGGCATATGCGCCGTCCTTCGCCGCAGTGCGGTAAATGGTCTGCCCCGGGGTTTCGCTGAGCGCGTACCCGGCGGGGGCCTTGACCTCCAACAGATAATACTTCTCGCGGAGCAGGCCCTCGAACGCCAGCGCGCCGTCCGCGCCGGTGGTTCCTACCCGGGCCAGATACCAGGTCTCCGTGCCGTTCTGGATGGTTTGTTCAATGGCAAGCTCCGTGTATTCCGCGGGGATGTTATCTATCTTATCGCCCTCTACCGGGCTGTAGAGCGCAAACACCGCGCCGGGCAGGAACACATCCGGATTCGTGTGGTCCACCTTCGTCAGGCCAATGCGCCACTTCTGGAACAGGTTCTCGCAGGTGAAGGTCAGCGTCTCCGCGCCCTGATAGGTAAAGCTGCACTGAGAAGCATCTATCCCATTAAAGCTGCGGAATGCATAGCGGCCGTCCCCGGGCAGTTCCACGATGGTGTATTTCTGGCCCTCCGTCCATATCCAGCCATCAGCCTTCAGGAGCGTTTCCTCGGACGCGCTCGCGCCTTCTGGCACGGTCACGGAAAATACGTGGTATTCTCGTCCATTGAGCGCCGCTATCCATGCTTCTTCCGTCGCGTAGCTGCCCGGAAGCGCTTCGCCTGTATAGACTAGGAACTGGAAGGTTTCCTCCCGCTCCGCAGCCGCCGGCACGCCGCTCACATCCTGTCTCTTATACACATCTGACGCTGCCGACGACTA
>ENA-OYZG01000428-OYZG01000428.1-human-gut-metagenome-genome-assembly--contig:-NODE-428-length-12013-cov-3.873390_pt1 | contig 12013 bp, 10 predicted proteins | sample MGYA00244071_ERZ653466 | MGnify/ENA primary metagenome ERZ653466 (study PRJEB26926, sample SAMN06165150) | human gut metagenome | biome: ENVO:00009003; feature: ENVO:2100002; material: ENVO:00002003...
GCTATCAGCTCGGGAATACCAACAAGCTGCTTTACACCAAGCCGGACGAAGAAAATTTTGAATACCGCTATGCAACCGGTGTGAAGACTGGCGATACGGATCAGGCCGGACGCTGCCTTGTGGCCTCCGCGGAAAAGGATGGCGTTTCCCTCATCGTTGTTCTCTTTGGCGACCCGCAGGGAAGCGCGGGGCGCAATCCGCGCTTTACGAATTCCGCAAGCCTGTTCGAATGGGGGTTTGAGAACTATTCTGCACTCGACGCCTCTACCCTTGGCCTTAAGGCGGATTTCACCTTTCCTGTAACCGGTTCCGAAGCGACGGAGCTGACCGCCCATGCTGACCTTTCCGGCGCATACATCACGGATACGAAGGCGAAGATCGCCGCGATTGAAGCCAACCCCGCCGGCATCACCGCGCAAACCGCGCTTACCCGCAAGCTGGAAGCGCCCATCGCGGAGGGCGAGGTGATTGGCACCGTCGCTTACCAATATGAAAGCGCAACGCTCTTTTCCGTGAATCTTGTCGCCACAGAGGCGGTTGCGGCCGCTCCGGTGGACGCAACGCCGAACCCGAGCGCAAGCCCGCTCATCGCAGGTACGCCGGGCAGCGATACGGATGGTGAGGAAGGCGGGAGTTCCCTTGTGTTCTGGATTGTTCTTGCGGTCGTGCTGCTGCTGCTTGTAGTCATCGCAAAGGTCATCGCCTCCCGCCGCAGGCGCAGGCGCATCGCCCGCAAGCGCAGGGCGTATCGCTCCAACTACACGCGGCGCTGATTAGGATGCCTACAATCAGAAAGAAGCAACGAATGCTCCCGGCGAACGCCAGGAGCATTTTTCTTAAAATAGATTTTTTTGTTTTATTGAGTGAGGGAAAGCATAGTAGACTAGCAATGGTAAATCATAATATACTGCCCTTGAAAAAGTGGTCAGCGTCACAACTCAAATTCGGTTGAAATTCGGAATCGACATAAAGTCAGGAGCAATATTGTGATACCATTTTGCGTAATATCTTGACCTGGAAAAGTCGGATGAGAGATTCGCGTTTCTGATAAAATCATAGTTGGAGGTGAAAGGGTGAATATTCTCAAACAACTCAATGATGCAGTTGAATACATAGAAGCAAATCTGTGTAACAAAATAGACACGGATGAACTTACGCGCATCGCCTGTGCAACGCCGGATAGTTTTATACGATTTTTCAGCTATATGAGCGGTATAACGCTGAATGCATACATACGTCGCAGACGTTTGACGCTCGCCGCATACGAAATGCGTAATTCAGACATGAAAGTTATTGATGTTGCAGTGAAATACGGTTACGATAGTGCAGATGCATTTGCAAAAGCGTTTTCAAAGCAACATGGCATTACGCCAACACAGGCACGCGACTTGCACCAACCGTTGAGAGTATATCCACCTGTTTCATTTCACATTATGATTAAGGGAGCAAAAGAAATGAATTTCAGGATTATCGAGACAGAACAGATCAAACTACGCGGACTGTCAAAACAATTCACCGGAATTGCTGCTAACCGGTTTGAGCAAGAATGAGTATATGCAGAAAATAAATTGCGAAAATTCTGGCACATGGTATGGGATTTGGGATAGCAATAAATATTGGATTGCGAAGGCTGAAAATGAAGCGACCACAGCAGACACCGAACAATGCGAAATTCCTGCTGGAACATACGCTGCGTTTTCGACGGACTGCGGCGGCTTTGCCGGAGACGAACTTCCAAAACTGAGGGAATTAATTTTTGATTCATGGCTACCTGATTCCGGCTATATCCAGACATGTGATTATGAGATTGAAGTTTATCACCTCTATCCGAAAAACGAAAAACGCAAAAGGTATTATGAAATTTGGATACCCGTAAAAAAAACATTTCAATCTTGACAAACCAAATAGCATCATTCATCAGCTTGTCAACAATAAAGGAATGGGCTGATACCCGTCCTTGACTTGCAATCCGGCTAGGCGTAGGGAAGTTGGAAAGGCCTTTTCCGGCCTTTCCAACTCAAAGCACGCGAAAAATCATCTTTTTCTTATAATTTCCGTTTTATATCTCCATAAAAAAGCCTGCACTATTGAAGCATCTGGGCATCAAATCTTATGGCAATTCTGGTCATTATGGAACCAGCATATCAGGAATTTTTTGTTTTGGGATTTCCGGTTTTCATAAAAAGCGCATGTGTTTTCTGCGCGGAAACCGCGCGCAAAGCAAACTGCCCCTTCCCAAAGGGGCTACGGCAAGCCTGCCAGAAAGCCCTCCGTTATTCCGCGTGCTCCTTGGAATAATCAATGCAGTGCTGTGGATCATCCACCCAAAGCCGCTCGAGCTTGTAATACTCGCGCTCTTCCGGGTGGAACAGATGCACGAGAATCGTCCCGAAGTCGACGACGATCCAACGCCCCTCCTGGTATCCTTCCTTGCGGCGCGCGATCAGGCCGCGCTCCGCCGCCTTTTCCTCCAGCTCGTCGCAAAGCGCTTTCACCTGCGTGGTTGAGTATCCGCTTGCGATCACGAACCAATCCGCGATGATGGTCTTGTCCGCCACGTTCACTGCCAAGATGTCAAACGCCTTCTTGTTGTCGAGCACTTCGCACAGTGCAAGCGCCTGGGCTTTGATTGCGGTTTCGTTCAACTTTCTACCTCCGTTTTTGGTCCTGATTTCATCCTCGTTTCGGGCGTTCTGCCCGTTTTTGCTTCAAGTTTCTTCCGGAACGCGTTTCTTACCGTCTCCCCCTCCGGCTTGACACTCCTCCCCTCCCGCACGAGATGCGCATATACGCTGTCCATGCAGGCGAGTACAGCCCGGTCCAAATCCACGCCGGCGAGCGAACGCAGCGCGGCCACACCCGGGTAATCCCGCGTCGGTTCGATCTTATCCGCCAGATAGACGATCTTATCGAGCAGCGTCATATCCGTGCTCCCAAGCGTATGGCGGCGGATCGCGTCAAGCACCGCTTCCTCCCGCACGCCGTATACATCCCGCGCAAGGAGCGCGCCAATCCGGTCATGCAGAAGGCCTGGCGTCTCCCGCTCGAATTCATCCACCGGGAGGCTGTACTCCGCTGCGAGCGCAATCAGTTGCTCCGCCGGGAGCTTCGCGCAATCGTGCAGCAGCCCCGCAAGCCGCGCCTGCGCCCCGTCCGCATGCCACCGCGCTGCAAGCGTGATCGCACAGCGCATCGTCCCTGCGCTGTGTTCATACCGTTTTTTATTCAACGCGGCGCGCAGCTTTTCCTGCTTTTGTGCCACGGCTTCCTCTTGATAAAAAGCGTTTTCATATACCATGCGCTCCACGGCAGGGGGCAGGAATTCCGAAACGGGCTGCGCTTCGCGCAGGCGCGTGCGCACCAGCGTGGAGGATACGTCCTGTCCGGAAAACGAGGCGAATTCCACCCGCGCATCATAACGGGTACGCAGGATTTCCGCTGCGTCCGTCAAACTGCCTTCGATCCCCGGGCGCGCGACCGCGATCACCCGCACCAGCCGCAGCAGCGTTTCCGCTTCCCGCCATGTTGGCAGGTTTTTGAGCATATCCTCGCCCACGATGAGGCTCAGCCGCGCGTCTGGCGTTTCCGCCAACAGCGCGCGAACCGTGTCCACGGTATAGCTCTTCCCCGGCCGGGCAAGCTCCATACCGGAGGCAAAGAGGCCATCTTCCCCTGCGAGGGCCGCTTTTGCCATCGCAAGGCGTGCGGCGGCGGGTACCCCGCCCGCAAGCGTCTTATGCGGCGGCTCCTTTGCGACCATGAACAGGACGCAGTCTAAGCCAAACTGCTCTTTGGCGCGGCGCGCCATGTCGATATGCCCGTTATGGATGGGGTTGAAGCTCCCTCCAAAAAATCCAAGTTCCAATTTGGTTTTCGCTCCCGTCCGCGCTTTCTTCCAGGCGCTGGCGCGCCTGCGTATATTTTCCATGCATCCGTGCAAAACTATTCTTGCGCGGCGATTCCCCGCCGCACGAAGGAAAGTGAGGTGTTCCCGTGAAGAATCAAACGCTCCTCCTGCGGTATTACAAAAGGAGGTTTTATCATGGCCGGAGCTTCATCGCGCGCGCGATAGATTTTCTCGCGCTGCGCATCATCACGCTCGCGGCCTGTTACCTTTGGTTCACCACTCTCATCGACAATACCGTGATGGCCGCCGTGCTTTCCGTCACGGCGCTCATGACCATCAGCGTTGCCGTCGAACTCGTCAAGAGCCTGCGCTTGGATCGGTTCATCCAAAAGGAACGCAAACGCATCGCAGAGCGCCTATTCCGCGAGCGGCTTTTGATTTTGCCCAAGGAGGGCTTCCTCGCCGTAGTAAAAGCGTTCCTCGAAGGCCGACGCGACCAGTTTGCGGACGATTGCCTGGTTTATACCGTGCAATCCGCCTCGCCCGTAAGCGCGGATACCGTGCTGCGCGCGCACCGCGCGGCACAGCGGCGCGGCCTTACCGCAGCGGTGATCTTCTCCGCCGCGCCCGTCTCGCCGGAAGCCGCCGCCCTCGCGCGGCGGTATGACGGCGTCGCCGTCTCCTTCATCACTCCGGATGACCTCATCGCAAGCGGCTCTGCCGCGGACTTCCTGCCGGACGATAAGGCCGTAGATGAGGCGATCCTTTCCGCCGCGCGTGCGGAAAAGGCGCGCCGCAAAAGTGCAGCCTCTGCCCCGTTTGCGGAAGGGAGAATGCGCCGCTATATCCTCGTGGCGCTCGCGCTGTTCGCGCTTTCCTTCTTCGTAAAATACACGCTGTATTACCGACTGCTTTCGGCCGCCTGCCTGAGCTTCGGTGCGCTGGCCTGGTGGCTCAACACGCTGGCGCCCACGGGCGAACCGGGCAGCGGCACGGCCTGAAGTCCGAGTTTAAAGCTCGATCTTCGGATTCTCCTTCGCGCGGCGGTAAAGCACGATCTTGCGACCGATGCACTGCACCGGCTCCGCGCGCAGGCGGCCCGATAGGATCTCAATGGCCTCCTTCGCGCTTACGTCCGCCGTCTCCAGCACGGTGACCTTGATGAGTTCCCGTGCCTCAAGCGCATCGTCGAGCTGCGCGGTGACGGTGGGCGTGATTCCCTCCTTGCCGATCTGGTAAAGCGGCTGCATCGTGTTTGCCATGCCGCGGAGCGCGGCGCGCTGCTTGCTTGTAATCATAGGTTTTCTCTTTGCTCCACTCTGTTTTTTGTAGTTCTGTTATTCGACAAAATCAAATTCCCATTCGCCCATGCGCACGGTGCTTTCCTCCGTAGCGCCCGCCGCGCGCAGCGCGTCGATAATGCCTTCCTTGATGAGGAACTGCTGGAAACGGCGCATGGAGCCCTCGTCCTCTGCATAGGTGGTGTCGAGCAGGTATTCGACGCTGCCGCCCGTGACGACGAACACGTCCCCGTCCCGCTCGATGGAAAAGCCCGGCTCATAGCGGTGCGTCTCCTGCATATCCTCTTCCTCAAACTCGTAGACCGGGGGCAGCTCCGCAAGCGTTTTGACGATTGCATCGAGCAGCGCGTCGAAGCCGCTGACCGTCGCTGCGGAAACGGGGAATACTGCGGCGGTGCTCCCGTCCTCAGCAAGCTCCTCACGGAAGAGTTCCAAATTGTCCTCCGCGCCGGTCAGATCCATCTTGTTCGCGGCGATGAGCTGCGGAAGCTCCGCAAGTCGCTCGCTGTATTGCCGGAGCTCCGAGCGGATGGCGCGGTAATCCTCCATCGGGTCGCGCCCCTCGCAGCCGGAGATATCCACCACATGCACGAGCATGCGCGTGCGTTCCACGTGCCGCAGGAAATCGTGCCCGAGGCCCGCGCCCTCCGCCGCGCCTTCGATGAGGCCCGGGATATCCGCAAGGACAAACGTCCTGTCGTAGCGCTTCACCACGCCGAGGTTCGGCGTAAGCGTCGTGAAATGGTAGTTCGCAATCTTCGGCTTCGCGCTCGTCAGCACGGAGAGGATCGTGGATTTCCCCACGTTCGGCAGGCCGATGAGCCCCACATCCGCGATGGTCTTGAGCTCGAGCTCCACCTCGCGCTCGGCCGTGCGCACGCCGTTTTGCGCAAAGCGCGGCGCCTGCCGCGTGGGCGTGGCAAAGCGCGCGTTGCCCCTGCCGCCGCGCCCGCCGCGCAGCACGGTGCGCGTCTTGCCCGGCTCGCTCATGTCCGCGAGGATCGCGCCCGTCTCCACGTCGCGCACGAGCGTGCCCACCGGCACGCGGATGACAAGCGGCGCCCCGTCGCGCCCGGCGCGGCGCTCCGGCTGGCCGGGGCCGCCGTTTTCGGCGCGGTAGAAGCGCTGGTAGCGGAACTCCAGCAGCGTCGTCAGCTGCGCGTCCGCCGTGAACGCCACGTCGCCGCCGCGCCCGCCGTCCCCGCCGGAGGGGCCGCCGCGCGGCACATACTTCTCGCGGTGGAAGGCGGCGCAGCCGTCGCCGCCGTCGCCGGCCTTGATGACGATGCGCGTCTTGTCGATGAACTGCATGGGGATAACGTCCTTTCCTCAGGCGCGGTGCATCGCGTCGCACACGCAGGCGACGCAGCAGCCCTCGCAGCGGGGTTTTTTCGCGCCGCACACCCGCCGCCCGTGGTAGATGAGCCAGTGGTGCGCGGCCGACCAGTCCTTTTGCGGGATGCGCGCCATGAGCTGTTCCTCGGTCTTTTCGACCGTTTTTGCGTCGGCAAGGCCGATGCGGTTGCTCACGCGGAACACGTGCGTATCCACCGCGATGGCCGGGATGCCGAAGGCGTTGGACACGACGACGTTGGCCGTCTTGCGGCCCACGCCGGGCAGCTGCGTCAGCGCGTCCCGGTCGGGCGGGACCTGCCCGCCGTAGCGCTCCACGAGCAGGCGGGACGTGGCGAGGATATTCTTCCCCTTGGCGCGGAAAAAGCCGCAGCTTTTGATGTACGGCTCGAGCTGCTCCTCCGTCAGCGCGGCGAACTGCGCGGGCGTATTATACTTTTCATACAGCACGCGCGTGCATTTGTTCACCTGCCGGTCGGTGCACTGCGCCGCGAGCATGGTGGACACCAGCAGCTCAAACGGCGTGCGGTATTCCAGCGCCGGCTTTGCGTCCGGATACGCGGCGGCCAGGCGGCGCAGCGCCTCGGCGCAGGCCTGTTCGCTCAGCAGCATGTCCCGTTCCTCCGTGCGCCATGCGGCGCGTCAGGCCCTGATCTTCCCATCGTAGCGCTCCACGAGGATGTGCGCCAGCGAAAGCGCCAGCTCGAGGATCTGCTTCTCGTCCTGCCCCTCGAGCATGATGCGGATGAGCGGCTCCGTGCCGGACGCGCGCACGAGCACGCGGCCGTTGCCGCCCAGCTGCGCCTCCACCTCCGCCTTTGCTGCCAGCAGCGCCCCGTCCTCCATGGCGGCGGCCTTGCGCTCGTTTTTCACGGCGACGTTGACCAGCACCTGCGGGTACTGCGGGATATCCGCCGCCAGCTCCGACAGGCGCCTGCCGCTCTCGGCCACGGCGTTGAGCAGCGCGATGGCGGAGAGCATCCCGTCGCCCGTGGTGTTGTGCGCGAGCAGGATGATGTGGCCGGACTGCTCGCCGCCGATGGAATAGCCGTGCTCGAGCATGTGTTCGAGCACGTAGCGGTCGCCCACCTTCGTCTCGGCCACGCGGATGCCCGCCTGCTCCATGCGCTTTTTGAGCCCCAGGTTCGACATGACCGTGATCACGAGCGTATCCTTTGCGAGCGTGCCCTTTTTCTGCATCGAGAGCGCGAGGATGCCCATGGCCTGGTCGCCGTCGACGATGTTGCCGTGCTCGTCGCAGGAGATGAGGCGGTCGGCGTCGCCGTCGAAGGCAAAGCCGATGTCCGCGCCGTTGGCCACGACCAGCTGCTGCAGCCGCTCCGGGTGCAGCGCGCCGCACTCGTCGTTGATGTTCATGCCGTCCGGCCAGCAGAACGTGGCGATCACCGTCGCGCCCAGCCGCTCGAACACCTCGCGCCCGATGGCGGAGGTCGCGCCGTTGGCGCAGTCGAGCACGACCTTGAGCCCCTCGAAGCGCCCGGCCGACTTGCCGGCCAGATAGTCGCAGTAATCCTGCCGCGCGCGCGGCGCGCTGATCACCGTGCCCACGTCGCGCCCGGTGGGGCGGGGCAGCTGCGCGCCGTCGCCGCGCACGAGCTGCTCGATGCGGTCCTCCAGCGCGTCGGAGAGCTTGAAGCCGTTGCCGTCGAACCATTTGATGCCGTTGTACTCCATCGGGTTGTGCGACGCGGAGATCATCACCGCCGCGTCCGCCTCGTACAGCCGCGCAAGGTAGGCCATGGCCGGCGTGGGCAGCACGCCCACGTCCACCGCGTTGCCGCCCACCGAGCAGATGCCCGCCGTCAGCGCGGCGCTGAGCATCGGCCCGGAGAGGCGCGTGTCCCGCCCGATGAGGATGCGCGGCGAGTGCACCTCGTTTGCCAGCACAAACGCCCCCGCCGCGCCGATGCGGAACGCCAGCGCCGGGTCCAGTTCCGCGTTTGCGATGCCGCGCACGCCGTCGGTGCCGAATAATCTTGCCATAGAGCGATCTCCCCTTCCTGATCCGTTCTGTTCTCTCCCCCGCTGCGCGGCGCGCCCCGCCGGGGCGCTGCGCCGCTTCCCGCCTGCGGTTCGCCGCCTCCTGCCTGCGGTCCGCCGCCTCCTGCCTGCGGTTCGCCGCCTCCCGTTTGCGGTCAGCCGTTTGCCGCGGCGCAGTACTCCAGCGCGCGCGTGGCCGCCACCGCGCCGTCGGCGCAGGCGGTGACGATCTGCCGCAGCGGCGTGGCGCGCACGTCGCCCGCGGCAAACACGCCGGGCAGGTCCGTCTCCATAAACTCGTTGGTGAGGATGCGCCCGTCCTCCGTGCAGGCGGCCTGGCCGCGCGCGAGCTCCGACTGCGGCAGGATGCCCACCGCGGCGAACACGCCCGCCACGTCCAGCGCGGCCGTTTCGCCGCTTTTGACGTTGCGCACGGCAAGGCCCTCGACGCTCTCGCCGCCCAGCAGCGAGAGCGCCACGCTGTCCCACACAAAGACGATCCGCTCCTCGGCAAAGGCCGCGTCCTGCAGCGTCTTTGCCGCGCGCAGCCGGTCGCGCCGGTGCACGACGTAGACCTTTTGCGCAAAGCGCGCCAGGTACAGCGCGTCGGCCACGGCCGTGTCGCCCCCGCCGACCACCGCCACGGGCTTGCCCCTGAAGAACGCGCCGTCGCACGTGGCGCAGTAGGATACGCCGCGCCCGGTCAGCTCCTCCTCGCGCGGCAAACCCAGCGGCCGCGGCTTTGCGCCCATGGCCAGGATGACCGCGCGCGCCTCCACCGTCTCGCCGTCCACGACGAGCCGCTTGACCGGCCCGGCCAGCTCCGCGCGCTCCACCGTGGCGTAGCGCGGCTCGAGGCCGAAGCGCGCCGCCTGGCGCGCAATCTCCTCGCCGAGCCGGAAGCCCTCGACGCCGTCCGCAAAGCCCGGATAGTTGTCGATGCGGTGCGTGCGCGTGGCCTGCCCGCCCGCAAACAGCGCCTCAAACAGCGCGGCGTCCGCGCCGCCGCGCATGGCGTACAGCCCCGCCGTCAGGCCCGCAGGCCCGCCGCCGATGATCGCAATGTCCAGCATCGTATGCGCTCCTTCCCGCGGCCGCCGCCCGGCGGCCCGCAGTGCTCCTGTCCTATTAGTATACCGGCTCCCCGGCCGGATTGCAACAAACGCCCGCGCGGCGCGCTTTGGGCGCGCGCTGCTGCGCGGCCTCTCCTCTGGCCGGGCGGCCCCGCCGCGCCTCAGGCGCGGCCGTCCATGCGGCGGATGATGGCGTTGGCCTCGGCATAGACGCGCTCCGGGTCGCAGCCGGTGTAAAACGCGCCGTCCTCGTAGAGGATGCGCCCGGCGACCATGGTCAGGCGCACGTTCTGCTTGCCGCCGCTGTAGACGACATTTTTGAGCACGTCGTTCTCCGGCTGCATGTTGGGCGCGCGCAGCTCGAGCAGCACGAGGTCGGCCTGCTTGCCGGGCGCGAGGTCGTCGCACGCGGAAAGGCCCATCGCGCGCGCGCCGTTTGCGCAGGCCATTTGCAGCACGTCCAGCGCGCCGCAGGCGGCCGCGTCCCCCTCGGCCGCCTTTTGCAGGCCGCTCACGAGGAACATCTCGCGGAAGAAGTCGAGGCAGTTGTTGCTCGCCGGGCCGTCCGTGCCGATGGCCACCGGGATGCCGCGCCGCAGCAGGGCGCACACCGGCGCGACGCCGGAGGCGAGCTTGAGGTTGGAGGCCGGGCAGGTGACGGCGCAGAGGCCGCGCGCGGCCGCGATGTCGAGGTCCGCCGGGCTCAGGTGCACCATGTGGAAGCCGCCGCCGCCATAGGCGAACGCGCCGAGCGCGTCCAGCTTCTCCAGCGGGCTCATGCCGTAGCGCGCATAGCAGCCCTCGACCTCCGCGCGCGTCTCGGCCAGGTGCGTGTAGAACGGCTCGTGCAGCGCGCGCGCCAGCGCCGCCATGTCGTTGAGCAGCGGCTCGCTCGTGGTATACTCGGCGTGCACGCCGATGCGGTAGCCGATGAGCGGGTGCAGCTCGTTGAAGCGGCGGTATTCCGCCTCCGCCTCGCGCGCGGTGCCGCCGTAGTCGTTGACCGCGCTGACCATCACAAAGCGGAACCCGGCCTCGATCGCGGCCTCGGCCGCCTCGTCCTGGTTGAAGTACATGTCGAACGCGGCCGTCTGCCCGCCGGAGACGTACTCGAGGATGGCCAGGCGCACCAGCGCCTTCACATCGCGCCCGGTGAGCTGGTCCTCATACGGGAACACCTGCTCCTCGAGCCAGCGCGCAAGCGGCAGGTCGTCCGCGTGCGAGCGCAGAAACGTCATGGCCGAGTGCGTGTGCGCGTTCTTGAACCCCGGCAGCAGCAGGCCGCCGCGGCAGTCGATCTCCCGGTCGAACGGGCCCGCCGGCTGCGCGGGCGCGGGCCCGACATGGGCGATGCGCCCGTCGTCCCCCACGTGCAGCTCGCCCGCATCGAGCGTGGGCGCCGCGCCGCCAAAGCGCGCGATCTTTGCGTTGAAAAAGCGGATTTTCATGCCAACAGTATAGCGGATGTGGTATGATAAGGCAAGGAGGCGATGGACATGGACGCACAGCTGCAACAGCTCTCGGATATGCTCGCGCGCGCCGGGCGCGTGGCGTTTTTGGGCGGGGCGGGGCTCTCCACCGAGAGCGGCATCCCCGACTTTCGCAGCAGCGACGGCGTATACGCCGCGCTCAGGGCCTACGGCCGCCCGCCGGAGGAACTGCTCAGCCACGAATTCTTCCTCGCGCACCCGGATGTGTTCTTCGATTATTACCGCAAATACCTGCTCCACCCGGAGGCGGAGCCCAACGCCGCGCACGCGGCGCTCGCCCGGCTGGAGCGGCGGGGCAGGCTGACGGCCGTCATCACGCAGAACATCGACGGCCTGCACCAGAAGGCAGGCAGCAAAAATGTCTTCGAGCTGCACGGCTCCATCTACCGCAACTACTGTGAAAAATGCGGCAAATTCTATCCGCCGGAGTATATCCGGGATTCAGACGGCGTTCCCCGCTGCACCTGCGGCGGCCGGATCAAGCCGGACGTCGTTTTATATGAAGAAAGCCTCGACCAGAAGGTGATCGAGGGCGCAGTACGCGCAATCGCGGACGCAGAGGTGCTCATCGTCGGCGGCACGTCGCTGACGGTCTATCCGGCAGCGGGCTTGATCCGCTATTATCGAGGAAACAAACTCGTACTTATCAACCGAGACGAAACACCGTATGACGGCTATGCCAATCTGATCTTCCGCGATCCCATCGGCAAGGTATTGGGGGCAATCTGACACGATGACAAGAACTGAATTTTCCGTATGGTGCAGCTCCGTCCGCCTGCTCGACGGCGCGACGGGCAGTATGCTCCGCGCTGCCGGGATGCCGGCGGGCGCGGGCTGGATCTTGGCTGCGGCTGCGGGACGCTGGGGCTTCTGCTGCTGGGAAGCGGCGCAGCCGGAAGTGTCTGCGGCATCGAGATCCAGCCGGAGGCGGCGCGGCAGGCGGAGGAA
>ENA-OYZG01000430-OYZG01000430.1-human-gut-metagenome-genome-assembly--contig:-NODE-430-length-12004-cov-4.531090_pt1 | contig 12004 bp, 13 predicted proteins | sample MGYA00244071_ERZ653466 | MGnify/ENA primary metagenome ERZ653466 (study PRJEB26926, sample SAMN06165150) | human gut metagenome | biome: ENVO:00009003; feature: ENVO:2100002; material: ENVO:00002003...
GACTAGTCGTCGGCAGCGTCAGATGTGTATAAGAGACAGATATAGATGCGATCATGTCTCGTATTACTCTGCCGGGTTCTATATTCTTGGCTCTTGTAGCCATCATGCCTGCATTTGCCGGTATTTTTGGAGTAAAAGCTGAGTTCGCCCAGTTCTTCGGTGGTACATCCTTATTGATTCTTGTAGGTGTTGTATTGGATACACTCCAACAGGTAGAAAGTCATTTGCTGATGCGCCATTACGACGGATTGTTAAATTCCGGAAGAATCAAGGGGCGTGCTGGTAATGTTGCTGCATATTAATTAGTCTGAGATGATATTTCTTAAGACAGATGATGAGATAGAGCTGCTTCGTCAGAGTAACCTACTTGTAGGTAGGACTCTGGCTGAAGTTGCTAAATTGATAAAACCAGGTGTAACAACCAAGGAACTGGATAAGGTAGCAGAAGAGTTTATTAGAGATAATGGAGCTGTTCCTACTTTTAAAGGTTTTCCCAATCAGTATGGTGATCCGTTTCCCAGTACCTTGTGTACTTCGGTAAATGATCAGGTTGTACACGGCATTCCGAATGATATTCCTTTAAAAGAAGGTGATATTGTTTCTGTTGATTGTGGTACTTATATGAATGGGTTTTGTGGGGATTCAGCTTATACCTTCTGTGTAGGAGAAGTTGATCCTGAGGTCTTGAAACTTTTGAAGACAACAAAAGAAGCTTTATATTTAGGTATAGAGAATGCCATTCATGGAAAGCGTTTGGGTGATATAGGTTTTGCTGTCCAGCAACATTGCGAGGCTAATTCCTATGGTGTGGTAAGAGAATTCGTAGGTCATGGTATTGGAAAAGATATGCATGAAGATCCGCAGGTACCCAATTATGGAAAAAGAGGATACGGCACTCAGTTGAAAAAGGGTATGTGCATTGCCATCGAACCGATGATAAATCAGGGCTCTGCGGCTATCCGTACTCAACCCGACGGATGGACTGTCAGAACAAAAGACGGCAAACTCTCAGCTCATTTCGAACACACCGTCGCCATCACGGCTGACGGGCCGAAGATAATGACTCAGCTTTAAGCGGAGGATTGATGATGAGCTTTCAACGAGGCTGCGTCGTAAGATCCACGGCCGGACGCGACAAGGGCAGACTGCTTGCAGTCACCGCTGTCACGCAGCGCGGCGTCGAGGTCTGCGACGGTAAGGAGCGCAAGCTCCTCAGACCCAAAATCAAGAATCCTAAGCACGTCGAGCCGACGCCGATGCGTCTGACGCAGGAGGATATGGCGTTTGACAGCCGCCTGCGCCGCGCGCTCAGAAGGCTTGAGGATGAGACTGCATCATTGTAGGGAGGTCAGTATATGTCAAAGCAGGATATGATCGAGATTGAAGGTACGGTAGTAGAGGCCCTGCCCAACGCGACTTTCACAGTCGAGCTGGAAAACGGCCACCAGATATTGGCTCATATCTCCGGTAAGCTCAGGATGAACTACATCCGCATTCTTCCGGGAGATAAGGTCACGGTCGAAATGTCGCCATACGACCTGACGAAGGGCCGCATAACATGGCGTTCCAAGTAAAAGGAGGGTATTCTAATGAAAGTCAGACCTTCTGTCAAAAAAATGTGTGAAAAGTGTAAGATCATCAAGCGCAAGGGTCGCGTTATGGTAATTTGCGAAAACCCCAAGCACAAGCAGAGACAAGGCTAATAGGAGGTGCTGAAAGAATATGGCACGTATTTCTGGTATTGATCTTCCCCGCGACAAGCGGATCGAGGTTGCTCTGACCTATATCTATGGCATCGGCCCCGCCCGTGCAGCCAAGGTTCTGGAAGTGACCGGTATCGACCCCGATATCCGCGTCAAGGACCTGACCGAAGATCAGGAAGCTGCTCTTCGTGACGTCATCGACAAACATTTCACCATTGAGGGCGACCTCCGCCGTGAGGTTGCGCTGAACATCAAGCGCCTGACTGAGATCGGCTGCTACCGCGGTGTCCGTCATCGCCGTGGCCTGCCCGTCCGCGGCCAGAGAACCAAGACCAATGCCCGTACCCGCAAGGGCCCGAAGAAGACCATTGCGAATAAGAAGAAGTAAGGAGGGATATGTACAATGGCTAAAGCAGTAAAGAAAGTTGTCAAGCGCCGTCGTGAGCGCAAGACGATCGAAAAGGGCGCCGTGCATATCCGCTCGTCCTTTAACAACACCATGGTCACCGTGACCGACGCCAACGGCAACGCCCTGTCCTGGGCCTCCTCCGGCGGCCTCGGCTTCCGCGGCAGCAGAAAGTCCACTCCGTACGCCGCGCAGATGGTCGCGGAGACCGCTGCAAAGGCAGCTGTGGAAAACTATGGTCTGAAGACTGTCGAAGTCTTCGTCAAGGGCCCCGGCCAGGGCCGTGAATCCGCGATCCGCGCGCTGCAGTCCGCAGGTCTCGAGGTCACGCTCATCAAGGACGTCACCCCGATCCCGCACAACGGCTGCCGTCCGCCCAAGCGCCGCCGCGTTTGATGAAGGAGGAGAATTGATATGGCAAAGAATACACAGCCTGTTCTGAAGCGCTGCAGAACGCTCGGCGTTTCTCCCGCAGCCATGGGCTACTCCAAGCAGTCCAACCGCAATCCCGGCGGCAAAAGAAGAACCAAGAAGTCTGAGTACGGCACGCAGCTGACCGAAAAGCAGAAGGTCAAATTCGTGTACGGCATTCTCGAGAAGCAGTTCCACACCCTCTATGAGAAGGCCGAGAGCATGAAGGGCAACACCGGCGAGAATCTGCTGAGCCTCGTCGAGCGCAGACTGGACAACGTTGTTTACCGTCTTGGCTATGCTTCCACGCGCCGCGAGGCCCGTCAGCTGGTCAACCACGGCCACTACACCGTAAACGGCAAGCGCGTCAACATCCCGTCCTACACGGTCAATGTCGGCGACGTCATCGCCGTCTGCGAAAACAGCTGCTCCACCACCCGCTTCAAGAAGATGAAGGAAGACGACGCCTTCGTCGCAGCTCCGAAGTGGCTGGAAAGAGACAAGAACACCCTCAGCGGCAAGGTTATCGCACTGCCCGCAAGAGACGATATTGACTTCGAGATTGCAGAAAATCTGATCGTCGAATTGTACTCCAAGTAACGTTTCACCCTCGTTTATTGGTAAGCTGAATTCGGCAACGAAACAAGGTTTCGTAGTTACAAGGAGGGTAATTTATTCATGGTAGAAATTGAAAAGCCGCGTATCGAGTGTATCGATTCCCAGGATGACGTCTCCTACGGTAAGTATATCGTAGAGCCTCTGGAGCGGGGATACGGCACCACGCTCGGCAACTCCCTGCGCAGAATTCTTCTTTCCTCGCTGCCCGGCACCGCCGCGACCTCCATCAAGATCGCGGGCGTGCAGCACGAGTTCTCCACGGTTCCTGGCGTCAAGGAAGACGTCACGGAGATCGTGCTGAACGTGAAGAAGATCATTGCGAAGCTTCATTGCCAGGGCACCAAGACCGTCTACATTGACGCTGCAGGCGAATGTGAAGTCACCGCCGGCGACATCAAGGCCGACGGCGAGGTTGAGATCCTCAACCCTGAGCAGCACATCTGCTCGCTTGGCCCCGACGCAAGCTTCAACATGGAGATCACGCTGAGTCATGGCCGCGGATACGTCCCGTCCGACAAGAACAAGACGCCCAATATGCCCATCGGCACCATCGCCGTGGATTCGATCTATACGCCCGTCTACAAGGTGAACTACACCGTAGAAAACACCCGTGTAGGCAACATGACAGACTATGACAAGCTGACGCTGGAAGTCTGGACCGACTCGACGATCTCTGCAAGGGATGCCGTCAGCCTCGGTGCGAAGATCCTCTCCGACCATCTGAGCCTGTTCACGAATCTCTCCGAGACCGTGGCCAGCAAGCCCACGATGGCCGAAAAGGCGGAAACGCACCGCGATAAGGTCCTCGAAATGACCATCGAAGAGCTTGATCTGTCTGTACGCAGCTTTAACTGCCTCAAGCGCGCCAACATCAACAACGTCGAGGATCTGATCTCCAGAACCGGCGAGGATATGATGAAGGTACGCAACATGGGCCGGAAATCGCTCGAAGAGGTTCAGAACAAGCTCGCGATGATGGGCCTGAGTCTGGCAAGCGACGATTCCGCAAACTCTAATAATTAAGCGATAACCTTTCAAAGAAGGAGGAAGTAACCCTATGTTTGGTACCAGAAAGCTCGGCAGAACCAGCGACCAGCGCAAGGCGATGCTCCGGGCTATGACCACATACCTGCTCGAAAACGGCAAGATGGAGACGACCTTTACTCGCGCGAAGGAAGTCCAGCCTGTCGTCGAGAAGATGATTACCCTTGGCAAGAAGAAGGGTCTGGCCAACTACCGCAAGGCTCTGGCTTATATCACCAAGGAAGACGTCGCGCACAAGCTGTTCGAGGAGATCGCTCCGAAGTACGCTGAGCGCAACGGCGGCTACACCCGCGTGACCCGCATCGGGCCCCGCCGCGGCGACGCAGCCGAGATGGCCGTCATCGAATTGGTCTGATTCGGTCCCTGAAAAAAGAGTATCCCCTTCGGCTTCAAACCGAGGGGGTTCTTTTTTGCGCTGGAAAAGGGCTGATTTATGGTGTAGAATAGAGAAAAGAGATCGGAGGCACACGGTATGGCTGAAAACAGGAAAAAGAAAAATCAGCAGAAGCTCCCATGGTGGCTGATGCCCGTGCTCTTATTGGCGGTGCTGGCCATCCGGTTCGGCGGGGAGGCGCTGGGGCGAGGCTTCCAGTGGTTATCCGATTCGCAGACCTCAGAATCGACCACCACAGCGCAGAAGGTGCCGTCTGATGAGACGCTGACGGTGCGTTTTCTCGACGTCGGACAGGGAGACAGTATCCTGCTCTCCTGCGGAGAGGACACGATGCTCATTGATGGCGGGCCGGTCGAGGAGGGGCAGTTTCTGGTGTCCCGTCTGAACCGGCTGAACGTGACGGAGCTGACCTATGTGGTCAATACGCACCCGGACGAGGATCACTGCGGGGGACTGGCCGCCGTGCTGGCAAAATACCCGGCGGAGCACGTCTATTCCAGTGTCACAGAGTATACGACGAAGGTTTTTTCCAACGTGGTCAAGTATACGGAAGAGCAGGGCAAGCAGATCGAGGTGCCGCAGACCGGCACGCACTGGAGTCTCGGCAGCGCAGCGGTGACGGTCATCGGGCCGGTGCAGGAATATTCCGATCCCAATAACGGCAGCCTAGTCCTGCGCGTCGATTACGGCGGGACGAGCTTCCTGTTTACGGGCGATATGGAGCAGAAGGCCGAGGGGGATCTGCTGGAATCCGGCGCGGATGTGCACGCTGACGTTCTGAAGGCCGGTCACCACGGCAGCCCGACCAGCTCATCCGAGGCGTTTCTGACAGCTGTGCAGCCCTCTGTGGCGGTGATCAGCGTCGGAGCGGACAACGACTATGGTCATCCCAGTGCGGACGTGCTGGCGCGACTGGAGGCGCTGAACGCGGAAATATACCGCACCGATACGCAGGGCGAGATCATCATCGTTTCCGACGGGGAAACGCTGTCCATCACAACAGACCCCACCAGCCGCGAACCGGCGGCCGGGAAGGACGCGCCGTTCGTCGGCAACCGCAATTCCATGATCGTCCACAGCGCAAGCTGCGCCAAGCTCCCCGGCGAGGAGAACCGCATTTACTTCAATTCCGCCGAAGAAGCGGAGGAATACGGCTACAAAAAGCACACGTGCATCAAATAACTGCCTTGTGTGCGGCAAAGCAGCTTTCTTGATTACAACTGAAAAAGGGGCGCTTCCCGGGTGGGAAGCGCCCCTTTTGTGCGGGGAATTATTTCAGCGTGATGTTGACGCGGTAGGATGCGTCGTACATCCGGACGAGGATCGCGGCAGCTTCGCTGCGGACGATGGTGCTGGCCGGATGGAACGTGCCGGCGGCATCGGAGCCGGTGAGGATGCCTGCACGATAGAACGTGTAGATCTCATCGCCGTAGCTGTCCGTCGTCTTCACGTCGGGGATGCTGTTGTCCGCGACAGAGTTGATCGTCTTGTAGCTGCCTACAGCCTTGAAGAAGATGTGGACAAACTCGCTGCGGGAAACAGGCTTGGTCATCTGCTCGTAGCTGAGCTTCTGGTAGCTCTCGTCAAGGATGCCCTCGCGGACGCCGTAGTTGACGTAGGTTTCGTACCAGTAGCCTCTGCCGTTGGTCAGCGTGACCTTGCCGTCCTTGATCATCTGATGCAGCGCGGAGGCCAGCTTGATGGCTTCAGCGACGGTCAGCGTGCCCTTCGGCTGATAGGTCGTGGCAGTCACGCCATTGATCAGACCGTTCTCCCAGGCGCCCTTGACTGCGTCATAGAACCAGTCGCCCGTGGTCACGTCGGTGAACGGGAATCTGCCGGTCGTCGGGGTCTTCGTGGCGGGGATCAGTGCCGGGAGGATGGGATCGATCGGCTCGTTGATGAGCTTCCACTTTGCGGTCAGCGTCAGGTCGGACAGAACGGGCTTGCTGAAATCATAGAGCGTGCCGTCCAGATACCAGCCTTTGAACGTGTACAGACTGCGCGTGGGCTCGCCGGGGTTGGAGGCAGTCTCACCGCGGATAACCAGCTGCGATTCGACCGGCGTGCCGCCGTCAGAATCGAAGGAAACGGTATAGATCGGATCAAAGACTGCCGTCAGCGTCACGTCGGAAACAGCCGTGAAGGTGTAGTTCGCATCCGTGGAGACGATCTTGCCGTTCTGCATCCATGCGTAGAACTCCTCGCCCTCGGCAGGCTGTGCCTGTGCGGTGACCTCTTCGCCGGACCAGACCTCAACGACGTCCTTGGCAGCGAAGTCTTCGGTGTAGGCTTCCTTAACAAGACCCTTATCTGCATTGTAGGACTGCAGCGTCACGGTGCAGTTGGTGAGCTCACCGTCGGAAGCAGCGTCCAGATCAACAACGTATGCGGTGTAGTTGGTCGCATAGTCGAACAGATAGAGAACTGCAATGCCGTTCGTGACGCTCGAAGCATCCAGCGTAACTGTGGACGCAGTGCCGGCAGCTTCCTCTGCAAAGATCTTGCCGTCTCTCGCAGTGAGATCGGGATAGGTGTCAAGCTCGACATAGGCCAGATACTGGTTGTCCTTGACCTTAACAGTCAGTTCCTTGGTATCCGGGTCATAGCTTGCCGTGAGTGCCTTCGGAGCCTCGGAGTCGACTGTGCAGACATAGTTCCACTCCAGATACTTCTTGCCCTGCGTCTTGAGCTTGCTGTAATCCGTGCCGCCGTTGGTCAGCGCGCCGAGCTCGTCTGCGCCGTAAGCAATGTTGGCATAGTAGTTGACGTCGACCTTGGTGTCGTTCGGAACTGCGTTGCCGTCCAGATCGGTGCCGTCCCACAGGAACGAGCCGGTGGCTGACCAGCCGTTATCCGTGTCATAGATGGCCTTCGGCAGATATTCGGTGTTGTCCACATAGTAGACCTCGCCGGTTTCACGGTTGGAGACAACCATGATCAGGTGACGGGCATTGCGGAGCGTCATCGGCTGCATGAACAGCGTCCGCTCGAGCGCATATGCGGCATCCGGGCTGGAAACTGCGATTCTGTCCGCATCGAACGGGAGATCCAGCTCCGAGTCGAACGGGTTCGTACCGGCCAGAGAGCCGCCGGTGATGGAGTTGCCTCTGCGCGTAACCAGATAGGCCAGATTCGGCAAGGTGTTGCAGGTGACGTCACTGTTGTTCATCATGACGTCGATCCAGTCAAGCTGTTCCATGACGGGAGCCTGTGCCCAGTCGCCATAGAAGCCCATGAACGTGCCATGGAAGCAGGCGGTCGGGTCATAGGTTGCAGCGGGACTCGTGAAGTTGATGTAGCCCTCGATGTACGCGCCGTTCGGATAGATGGCGTCGATATCGGCCATGAAATCATCCGTCAGCTGTACGTCGATCACGACTTCTGCCGTCTGGCCGGGGCCGATGACGAGAACGTCGTCTTCATAGTTAGTGGTAACAGTGACCTCGTCCTCTGTCAGACCGAGCGTCGTCAGTGCGTTGTAGTAGTTGCCTTCCTCATCTGCTACGGGCTCATCGAAGCAGAACTTCCACGAAATGTTGAATTCCTTGCCGTCCTCTTCGAGATCCCAGCCCGGGAACTCGTTTCTCAGATCCTTGACGGTGTAGCGGATCTGGAAGTGGCCGTCCTTGGAGGGGTTGTCGCCGATGTTGGCGATCGGGTTGGTGATGTACGCCTTTGCACCACCGAGAACAAGCTGCTCGGCATGGAAAGCATCGACCAGACCAGCGCCCTGCTTTCTCGGACTGAAGGTGTAGTTGTTGGGGATAACCGTCTGCGCGGAGGACGCCAACAGAGCCTCTGCCATGTCAGCCAGTTCCTTCTTGCTCAGATCCTTGTACTTCGATTCGCTCTTCAGATAACTCAGGATGGTTGCAGTAACACCCGCGACATCCGGCGTCGCCATGGAGGTACCGGACATGACCTGATAACCGTCCGTCGTGTCGTTCCGTGCAGACAGAACGCTGCCGCCGACGCCGGAGATCTGCGGCTTGAGCGTCAGGGACGGGGTGGGGCCCCAGGAGCTGAAGGACGAAGACTGCCAGCCGGTGGGGTTGTCAACAGAGGCCATCTCCGCGAGGAATGTGACCTTCTGTTCCTTTGCGTTAAGCAGCTTGGCTGCGTCCTCGCCGGAAACGGAAACAGCGGGAAGCTTCGTGCCGTCCAGCGCCATGTTGATGATGCCGGATTCGTTGTTGTAAACGATTGCAGCAGCTGCGCCGGCAGCGTCTGCGTTGTTGACCTTGTCAACGAAGGAAATGCTGCCGCGCTTGATGACTGCGACCTTGCCGGTAACGTCGATGCCCGCATAGTCGGACGTTTCGCCATTGCCGGGAACCAGGACAAAGTCATACGTCTTGCCAGCCAGCTTATTATAAGCGTTGACCGTATCGCTGTAGCCGATCTGTGCGCCGTCAACTTCAATCGCCGGAGAGGCGTACTTCGCGTTGTCAACAGACGCAACAGACAGGTTGCCGTCATAGGTGGACGGGGAACCGACAACGCCGTAGTCCGCATAGTCGGACGTGACATAGCCGGCAGGAACGCCGGTGATGCTCTCGCCGTCTGCCATGGAGCCTTCGTTGCCCGCTGCGATGCAGCAGATGACGCCCGCGTCGTCCAGCGTGGTGAAGATGCCGTTCAGGACTTTTTCCTCGCTGCCGTCATAGACGAAACCGTTCTGTGCGCCGAGGGACATATTGATGACGTCCGCACCCAATGTGTAGGCGTCTTCAAGGGCTGCGAGATAAACGTCGCTGGAGGTGCCGCTCTCCGCCGGGTCGGAGGAGAAGACCTTCAGTGCAAGGATCTGTGCGCCGGGCGCGGAGCCTGCGAATTCATAGCCGCCGTCATCCGACAGGACGCAGCCGGCTGCGATGCCGGAGACGTGCGTGCCGTGACCGCTGACGTCGTCGGTCGCGTCGTTGTCCTTGTCATAATAGTCATAGGAGAACGGAACCTTTGCCGACAGATATTTGCCGCGGCCAAGCTTTTCAATCGCGGCCTCGGCCTGTTCCTTGCTGATGGCAGCCTTGTTCAGCATACTGTCATACGCTGTGAACGCCTCGTGGCCCGGGGTGATGCCGGTATCGATGACCGCAATGACGGTGCCCTTGCCGGTGTCATAACCGCGAACCTTGGTGATGTTGGTCATGTCGTTGGCCGAATCCATGCTGGGCATGACGACGGGCTCGTCGTAATAGTTGGCCAGATAGACCTCCTTGACGCCTGCCGTGCTGGCCAGCTTCTCAAGGTCGCCGAACTTGACGTCTGCGGACATACCGTTGAACAGCGTGGTGTACTCGTACTTGACGTCATAGCTGACAGCCTTGGACTGGATCGCAGTCTTAATGCGGCTGTGCTGCGCCGTGAGGGTCTTCGACGCGGCTGCGACAGCGCTCTGCGTAGCGACGCCGGTGCTCTTCAGCGCTGCGGGGACAGCGCCCTCGCCCTCAAAAATAACGATCGCGCGGACGGTATCGCTGTCCGCGTAGGCCTCTTCACCATTCTGCAGCTTGAATTTGTTCTGCTGAATGGCGGTGCTCAGCTTGCTCGCATCCGGAGTCGTCGGGGTCAGCTTGACATTGTATGCCGAGGAGGCCGAAGCCATCGGAACCATGCCAAGAACCATGACGAGCGCCAGCAGCAGACTCAGCACGCGGCATCTTGTTTTCTTGCTCATGAAAGTTTCTCCTTCCTTGTCGTTCATTTGTGTCTGAAGTCCGGCGATCGGCCGCTCTCCACCACAATATGTTGTAGCCATTATAATCCGGAGCAACCGATTTTTCAATACTCTTCGCTTACAATTCAGCAATTTCTCCCAAAAATGTTTTTCCATAAACTGCCTTGCGGCAGCTTTACAGAAGCCTGCGCGCTGAACCGCGATCTGAAGTGCTTCTTCGATGAAACCGGTACGGAATACCCGGTGTGGAAGCAGCTTGAGCAGGACGCCGGGAAATACCTGATGCCTTAAGACCGTTCCAGCCGCTTTCCGTTCAAAACGGCCTCTGTGAGCGTATCGCCCGCGTAGACCAGCTTCAGCGAGAAAAACGGCACGTGCTCGTCCATGAGCCGCAGGAAGATCCGGTCGCCCTCCCACTGCTGCAGGGCGGCAAGCTGCCGCTTGCCGATCCAGGCCAGCTCACCCTCGTCGCAGTCCTTCGGCGTGCCGGTGAAGCCCGTGGCGTGGAACAGGTGCATATACTCGGTCGGCCAGATATCGGAGACGAAGGTCACAAGCCCGCAGTAGCGGTACTGCGTGAGCGTCAGCCCCGTTTCCTCCAGCACCTCGCGGCGGACGCAGTCCTCCGGGCTTTCCCGGTCCTCAAATTTTCCGCCGACGCCGATCCATTTGTCGTGATTTTCGTCGTGCTCCTTTTTTACGCGGTGGAGCATCAGATACTGTCCATCGCGCTCAAGATAGCAGAGCGTCGTCTGCTTCATGCGCCATCCCTCCCATGTGTATGCTTTCTCTATTGTATCAGTGGCTGGGGAAAAAGTAAACGGGGGGCCGGTTTGTGCGTTCTGCCGTGTTTCTGCGTAAAATTTCAGCAAAAGCGACAAATGACTTTACCGGAGCAATCTGATATAATATCTGTATCTTAGTCGTGGTGTACCAATCCACACTTATGGTGCTCTGCGGCAATAATAAGGAGGATTTTTTATCCGGGAGGCTCCCGGTGCGGCATTGTGGAGACATGCCGCAATGCGTCCGCCAAGCCCGGCGGTCGTGAGAATGCGGTGCGGAGGCAGCGCAGTCAGGGCCCAAAACAGTATGGCAGAAGTAAAACTCGTAAACGTCAAGAAAATCTACCCGTTCGTCAGTGGCGAAGAAAAGAAGAGCAAGAAAAAGAAGAAGGGCGAAGAGCCTGCCGAGGAGAAGAAGGTCAACCTTCAGATCACCGACAAGGGCGTCGTCGCCGTGCAGGAGTTCAACCTCGACATCGCCGATAAGGAATTCATCGTTCTCGTCGGCCCGTCCGGCTGCGGCAAGTCCACGACGCTGCGCATGGTCGCAGGTCTGGAAGAGATCTCCGAGGGCGAGCTGTACATCGACGGCAAGCTCATGAACGACGTGGCCCCGAAGGACCGCGACATCGCCATGGTCTTCCAGAACTACGCTCTGTATCCCCACATGACCGTTTATGATAACATGGCCTTCTCCCTGAAGCTGAAGAAGACCCCGAAGGCGGAGATCGACCGCAAGGTCCGTGAGGCCGCCGAGATCCTCGATATCACCCAGTACCTCAACCGTAAGCCGAAGGCTCTGTCCGGCGGCCAGCGCCAGCGTGTCGCCATCGGCCGCGCCATCGTCCGGAACCCGAAGGTCTTCCTGATGGACGAGCCGCTGTCCAACCTGGACGCCAAGCTGCGGACCCAGATGCGCGTGGAGCTGATCCCTGTCTCTTATACACATCTCCGAGCCCA
>ENA-OYZG01000432-OYZG01000432.1-human-gut-metagenome-genome-assembly--contig:-NODE-432-length-11928-cov-4.126758_pt1 | contig 11928 bp, 13 predicted proteins | sample MGYA00244071_ERZ653466 | MGnify/ENA primary metagenome ERZ653466 (study PRJEB26926, sample SAMN06165150) | human gut metagenome | biome: ENVO:00009003; feature: ENVO:2100002; material: ENVO:00002003...
AGTCCAATTAGTCCAATTTGACTAACTTTATTTCGGATGCAATCATGGCAAAGAGCACATTGAAATTCTGGAAAACTTTTGCCCGTCAACGGAAGGCCGTTGACCCCGGCCCGGCTATCTTTCACCGCCCGGCTACTCCCTCTTCCTGACAGCCCCCACTATGCCCTTTCGGTAACCCTCGTCCCAATCTGTTTAATCAATTCAATTCGCTAACTTCTATCTCCTCAGCCTTTTGTCAATCAGAGCGAGATATTTTAGACCTGTCTGATCTATCACATTCTCAGGCTTCTCTATCCTGCATGCTGAATAGATTGCATTCATAAAACCGGGAATCGCACCGATAATCGGATTGGCCATAAACCCTATTCCGGCTGCGATGGTTCCGCATACTGTCCCGAAAACAATCTCACTCCAGTGGCTCTCATTCATTCTTGCATATAATTCTTCCTTAGCCGCTTTCATATGCTCAAGAACCATGATAAACTGTGGCGATTCTGGAGTTATTGTCGGGTTAAGAACTAATAATTCCACTTTATTGCGAAACGACCTTAACAAATCATTATGCCTCTCCTTAAAACGTCTCAGACAGGTAAGATCTATCTGTTTGGGATAGGGTATCAGATGTTTAAGAATCAAATCCCGCTTATATTGTCTTGCTCGCCATTCAAAATCCTGATTGTTTGCGCACGTCGTGGAAAAGCTATTCTCCATTCTATACGTCGCCGGTTGGTAATCTATTTTGTTCGCGACCACTGAAGCCAGAAAAGTCATCAGCTCATTGGCTGTTCGCCTTTCGACCTTATACCAGTAGTCATCTATCCTCTCGGCTAATCCCCAATGTGTTAGATGATAGAAGATCTCACCATCCAATTTATCGATATGCAACCTGTCCCACTTCCCCGTTTTAGGATTTCTTCCCCTCTGGAAATGGCCTCTCTCCGGAGTGCCGAATAATCTTCGCCTTTCTATGATTTTAGGATTATTACTCAGATAGTTGCAAAATCTTTCTGAGACTTCAAATGGATGTTCCATGACGAACATCGGGTTGATTGGTGTAATCAGTTCATTTTGAATTGCTTCCCTCATGAATGGTTCATAAAGATCCGGTTCATGGAAATACTGTTCAGGTACGATAGAACCGATATTGTCATAATAAAGTAAAGCTCTTATCGTCCAATCCGTATCCGGCAGATTGATAGATGGGTAGTATAGCAGATTATCCATTTCAACTTATTCGTTATCGACATAAATTATCCGACTCCAAAGATAATCAAAAAACCGGAATCTGATATCTTGATTAGATGGATTGTAGAGCCAACCCGATCCGTCCAATTTCTCCAATTTGCCCAATTTGTCCAATCCGTCTCACCTCTATCCCGTTAAGATTTTCTAATAAAACAATTTGGAAAGCAAAAGGTCTTGACATATTGGCAATGTCCATTTGCGATTTCTTAATCTGTTTCTCTTTCAAAATCTCATTTCCCGATGCAGTGCGTAGAACATCTTGCCGCTCAGCGGATTGCAAATCTTCGGGTACAAAAGTCCGAAAATGTTCCGTTTTTACCTTTGAAAATCGTTTTTCACGACCCTCCCGGGCCTGTGTTTTTGTACCCGCAAAGATAGCTGTTTTAACTAAGATGTGCAAACGGCCGATACGAGGTCATTATCGATTCGTTTGAAAAAGTGTAGCACATCCTCGGTTATTCGTTTGAAAAAATGTAATGGAGGCATGGTTATTCGGTAGAAAAAGTGTAACTCTTGTTCTACTCAATTGAAGAATCCAAGCCTTAAAAAGAATTTAATCAATCCTCTGCGTATTCGTAGTAGATGTCCCACAATGTATCCGGAAAGCCATATCCACAACACTCCACGGACTCAATCATCTTTTTCATGCGTGGAGAGTATTCTGACATTAGTCCGTTAGATGATATTAATTTGACCGCTTTGTTGAAATTGTTTTCAAGAGCGGTATAAAACGGATCGTCGTAATCACCGTATTGCGCGGTAAGGCTACACCCTTGCTCAACATAATATAGCATCAGGTCGGCAATGGCATGTGGGGCAGGTACAAGTTTCTTGAATGAGGTTATCAGTTTATTGCATTCTCTGAAACTCGGATCTTTGGGCCAGTCATTGCGGCCAAAGAATTGGCTGCGTATTGCCTTCTTATATTTTTCAAGCTCGGCATCGCTATTGGGTTCCATATAAAACTCAAGCCATGCGTTCGCTTCCTTGCTCGCATCGTACAGCTGAAGCATTATGTCAACAACCTGTTCTTTTGATAGAGCCGACATATATTTTTTTAATTTTGCTTTTGACATAATATTGCAGGTGATATAGAAGTAAGGCTTCTGTTTTATATCCTTTGACAGTAGTTATAACAATTGGAGGGTGTGTCGGTTTTAGCGTTTATCGCAATATGTGGAAATGCTCATAATGTCAGTCCCACCAAGTCCTAAGTTTGTATTGTCGGAGCTTATGGTAGAGTTGCCATGCCTTTTCAACCCTTAGGTGGTCTTTCATCAAAACTCCAGTTTTCGGGTCTTCGAAGTGTTCAGATGTCCATTTAGGATTAAATCGTGAGGCATTCTTTGTATTCACATATCTTCCCATTTTCCATTTGGCATCAGAATTTAGTTCCAGATAGCCATTATCCTTGAATTTGAAAGGTTCATCGCACAACAGCTCTGCCTCTCCGTTTTCTTCGATTATGTCAAGGAGTCTTAGGGCGAGATTCATTGGTGCTACATCTTGCTCCCAATTAACGTGATTTCTGTAGTGGTTGATGCTGTCGCGCACTCTCTTTATCTGATGGCGTTCAACAGATAAAATGCTGGAATAATCAAAATCGTAGGCTCTCCATAAAACGGGAAGATAAGAGAACCATCGAAAGATGTTATCTCCAAAACGTCGAATATTGTTTATAAACTTCATAATTTGTAGGAGTCTTACATCTCGGATACTCTGTTGAAGCGGCTTATCCGTTCATTTACTATGCGGACATAATTTCGTTTCAGTTTGTCGGTGAGAAAGCTATGTTCAACCAGTTGTTTTGCGCCTTCAGGGAAATAGGTGTATTTGTTTAGGATTTTATCAATGCGTTTCTTTACCAAGCCAATTCTATCGCCGAATCTCTCAAAATCCAAACGGCAGGGGTGACTGGTTCTGTCGTAAACGTCGCTCTTTTCTATATCAGATGACAGTCCGCCGTCAAGACCGAAGTCATCGCCATTGACATGTAAACTTGTATTGATTAGATCGTAAGCAGGAGCCAGACGGTAATCGCGCCCATTCAGAATCAACGAGAAATTCTTAAGGTGGTCATCGCCGTTAGCATAAATGTAATTGAAAACAACAAGTTCAAAGAACCGTTCCATATCAACCATCCACGCGGCGACATTTGCCCTAATCGCTTTGGCTATATCCTCATAGCAACCGTTGTATTTGAACTGGAGTCCGGAGGTCTGTTCATTCTTGCCTATTATCGAGGCGAAATCCTCCATCGGGAGTTTTGAACCGTCGGGGAGGATGTCGAAACGGCGGGTAATATATACCGACTGACCTTTGGGCGTAAAACAGAGACCATTCGCTGCGGTCTGTATGCTGTAAATCTGTGAGGCAATCTGCATCGTAAGATGTTCGTTTGCGGGAATCATTTTGCGGTCACGGAGAGTCTTGTCCCACGGTGCAGGTTTCAATATATGTGTCGAACGCTCATTGTCGCCTGCTATATTGATTGCATCTGCATTTATAATAGCCGGAAATTTTTCCTGAACACCTGAAACCGATATGCGGTGCATGGCATCCGCAATCTCGCCGACATTTCGGAATTCGTCAATGTCAAATCCAAGTATCGGATTCACTTTTGTTTTACCAAATAGTAATTTGGCGTATTTCGGGCTATAAGTGTCAAATCCTTCTACAAGAGAAGAAGGACAGTTCTTTATTTCAATCATTGGTAATCCTCCTTACATTAACGGCTCCTATAAAATCTCTGTCGGCCATCGCTTCAAGCAGTCCGAAAAAATCCTGTTCATCAATTTTCAACGAACGGCAAATCACACGACGGTTTGCTCCCTCCGGAATCATATTAGAGAAGAAAGGGAACAAGTGCTCAGAATAAAAAGCATCTGTTCTTTTGGGTAACGTCGCGGAAATCGGAGGCATGGGAGAGGCAAGATAATCTTCGGAATATTGGAAAGAATATCCGAGTCCCGGGTGCTTCTCCGTCAATATACCGGCTTTTATTTCATTGAAATATACTTCAAGCTGTTTCATACGGTCTGCCTTATACGATATTCAATCTCAATGCCAAGAACATCAAGAATTTTCTTCACGGTGCTAAGTGCAGGATTACCCTTGCCACGCTCAATATCCTTGATTGTAGCAAGACCCACTTGCGACATTTCAGCAAGATCCTGTTGGGTGAGGGAAAGCGTTTCCCTGCGCTGTTTCATTATATCCATCAGCTCCATAGTCTGACATAATAAACTTTTTCGCAAAAATAAGGAGAATTTCTGAAACTGCCAAACGAAAGTATAATAAATCATACTTTTGGCAGCTATGTCATCATTAGTTTTAAAATCGGCTGAATAAAGTACGATATATAGGACTTTTAGGCTGTTGGAGGAAAATAAATTTGGTGGATTTGTGAAAAAGTATTAACTTTGCGCCCAATTAAAACGAAACAAATGGCAAGACAGCATTGCAACAAACTAATCATCAAAGGTATTCAAAGCTTAAATGGCTTTGAACGCAATGCGTATGTGCTGATGCCGTCAACAACAGGCACATCATATTGCGGAGCTGTCCGACCGGTTTGTTTCAGTAACCCAACTGACATAAGTTAGCCTCCAGATATTGGCTCACTGAGATATAACGACTGTCGGAAAGTTCTTACCACGCTTCCCGACAGTCGTTTTTTTGTGTCCTCACCGATATAACCTTCTCCATCGCGATTAGCTGCGGACACACATTTCAATAACCGCGCCGTATGTCGCATAACTCACTCGAAAAAATGAAGTTGAATGATCAAAAGAAAATATATCGCCAGAATGCTCTGACTCAGTCAGACATTCAGTACTTTCCTGGCAGTCGCGGTCTTGACGTGACTGTTGTATCTGGGACTTGTGCTGATATCATCCGCAGAATACACGGAGCAATGAGTCGTCTGGCTTCTATGGGCGATGATGAGAGGAGAAGTCTTTGGTTTGAAGTCAAGGGCAAGAGGTGGGAGTGGTATAGATTGTCGGTATCAACCTATAAGGACCGCCATTACCTCTATATCACCGGAGATACTTATGACCATCATGTGTTCTGTGACAAGGAAGATTGTAATTCCCACCATTGTTTCTATGAGGATGAACTCGTCGGAATATTCTCAAAAGTCGAGAAGTATGTTGTAGGACTCGTTGACAATATCTTGTCTGCGCCCGAACAATATAATTCGTATGTTGAGAAATATTTGAGTTACTACCGGAGAGAAGGGTTGATAAAGAGGTCTATCCTGAACTCTTTGATTCCTGACAATCGCTATGATGGGATAGATATACCTCGGGTAATCAACCTGTACGAGAATCAGCTCGAGCCTACGCAGTTTCCCGAGATGACTCTCAGACGTTATACGCATTATTGGCGTATAGCATACGAAGCTGTATATGGCAAGATGTCTGGAGATGATATCGAAGTCTTTCAGCATTCAAGCAAAGGATATGAGGCAAGAGAATATAATCTTGATTCTGAGGATGATTTCAGAAGATGGAAGTCCGATGTCTCACCTTATCACGGCTTTGATGTTGTGTATGCGAGAGTTCACTTGTACCCTACATATACCAATGGTAAATGGCATTTTTATGTCAGCACCGGTAGTTATTGGAATCTTGATGATTGCTTCCGAGCTGTCGTAGGATTGTCTGATGCCGAAATCTCGGTTGAATTGGGAGAAGTCGATCATATTCTCGGAATCTTGAAGGAAACCGATTACGTTGAAATTACCCCTTATGCGTATCGATATATGCAGGGCGATGACATCGGTAGTCAGATGAAACTCCCTTATGCTGACGAAGTAGGTAAGGATGTCATCAAGGAAATAATCGCAAACACTAAATGGAATAAGCTTGAGAAGGTAAGTCCTCTCGCTTAACAAAACCATCGGCAATACCCGGTGCATTTGCAATCAGCTTGGTTACACCTTCCATGGTGAACAGACCGATTTCCGCCGGGATGCCTTAATAGAAATAAATGACAATGAACTTCAAGTTTGACGGTGACCGGTTGTTCTTCACTTCCGACACCCATTTCAATCACACCAACATACTGCAATATTGCAATCGTCCGTTCAAAACTATAGGTCAAATGAACGAAACCATCATCACTAACTGGAACAATTTGGTCGGTCCTGATGATGTCATATTCCATCTGGGTGACTTCTGCCTCGGAGGAGCTGAAGAATGGAATAAGATTCTCGACCGTCTGACCGGCAGAATCTACCTTATCCTTGGCAATCACGACCTCAAGAATATCCGACAAGGAATAATTGATCGGTTCGAGCATGTCGCAATATCGATGTGCATTCAGGTTGGGAAGAAGAAAATATACCTGAACCACTTCCCTTATCTGTGCTTCGAGGGCGGCTATCATAACGACGTCTGGCAATTGTTTGGGCACGTACATACACGTCCTTCAAATACCGGGATTGACGCCGGACGTCTTAAGTACCTCTTCCCGACACAGCTTGATGTAGGTGTAGATAACAATAATTTCATGCCTCTGTCTTTCGATGAGGTCCGCGCCAGGATTCAAAGGCAGATTGAATCGAACTAAGTATTTACTTTCTTGACGGCGTCTTGTTAGCAAACGAGATGCCGTTGAATTTTCTACATTAAGTGTACTTAACCTGGATGGATGGCGGTTTTGATGACGTTGTCGGCGCGGGTGGCGAAGATGGTGTAGGCTTCCTGAATGCGGCTGAGAGGGAAGCGGTGGGTTATCAGGTGGGTGGTGTCGATTTTGCCTTCGGAGATGAGCTGCATGATTTTGTCGCAGTCGCAGGCATCGACGCCTCCTGTCTTGAACGTGAGGTTCTTGCCATACATCCACGGCAGCGGCAATATCTGTTCCTTCTCGTAGAGTGCGACAATTGTGACGATGGCATTCGGTCGGGCGCAACGCCATGCGAGTTCAAACGTATCTTCACCTCCGGCAACCTCAATCACCCGGTCGGCGCCACGTCCCTCTGTCAATGACTTAAGCACTTCAAGGCATTCTGTCGGCTCTAATACCTTGACATTCGGATAATGCTGACGCACAAATCCGCGGCGGCTCTCATCCTCCTCGCAAACGACTATCTTATGTGGCTGATACAGTTGCACACTCCAAAGTGCATAATCCTGTCGGTCCGGCACCGATGATGAGCACCGTATCTTCCTCTGAAATCGCAGAAATCTTGGCTGCCCAATAGCCCGTTGCGAGAATATCGCCTACGAACAGAGCCTGTTCATCGCTCACGTTGTCGGGAATCGGAGTCAGACCATTATCGGCGTATGGCACGCGGACATATTCCGCCTGACCACCGTCGATGCGGCAGCCCAACATCCAGCCGCCGGAAGTGCAGTTGTTCACATAACCCCGTTTGCAATAAAAACACTCTCCGCAGAATGTCTCTACATTCACGGCAACCCTGTCGTCCGGCTTGACCTTGGTGACTTCCGAACCGACTGCCTCAACGACACCTACCATTTCATGCCCTACAGTAATGCCGACTTTAGCCTGAGGCACTGCCCCATGCAGAATATGAAGGTCCGACGAGCAGATACTCGAAAGAGTAACTCTCACCACGGCATCCTTCGGGTCTAAAACTTCCGGCTTCGGTTTCTCAATCAGTTTAAACCTTCCTGGCTCCGTATATGTCAATGCTTTCATCTCAAAATCCTTTACGAGTTAATTCTATTTCCAATGGGAGGAGGTCATTATCGTTGAAGCGGTCGAAATCGGACTGGAAGAGCTTGTCCTGAATGACGCGATATTTCTCAAACTCAGTTTCAGCGTATTCTTTAGCTTGTTCGGCTGAAACATGTCCGGCATCAGTCAGAACGGGACGGTCGGTAAGATCAAGAAACTTGTCAATACGCTTAGCCCAGTCCTCCATTGTCATAGGTATATGACGTTTTGCCATATCTTCCGCCAAGTCAAGGAATGAGTTGACAATCCGTCCCATATCCTCCAGCTCACTCTCTTTGAGATAATTCTTGGCAATGCTGACATCCGGCTTAACAATCTTACCGTTGGGGGCATTCTCCCATGTTGTGAGACCCATGTGCTCTTTTTCAGCATTAGCCCGGTCAATTATCAGTTCAGCGGCAGTATGACCATGCACAGCGTAGTGCATCTTATTCTGCACCTTCTTGAAGAACAGTCGAGTAGTAGGCGCATCACGATTATAATCGATGCTCGTAGCATAAATATCCGTCAGCTTTTGATAGAAACGCCGCTCGCTGAGACGTATCTCACGGATTTCAGCCAACAAATACTCGAAATAGTCCTCGCCTATAAACGCCCCGTTCTCCATACGTTTCTTGTCAATCACATATCCACGGATGGCAAACTGACGCAATACAAACGTACACCACTGCCTGAACTGCGTGGCGCGGGTACTGTTCACTCGATATCCAACACTGATAATGGCATCGAGATTGTAGAATTTCGTCAAATATTTCTTCCCATCAGAAGCAGTTGCCGAGAATTTCTCGGTAACTGAATCTTCCTGAAGTTCACCGCTTTTAAAGATATTCTTTAGGTGTAGCCCGATATTATCAGTAGAACAATCAAACAGCTGTGCCATAGCCTTCTGCGTACACCAAACAGTTTCATCACGGTACACGACCTGCACACCATCCTCCTTCCCCTCAATCTGAAATATCAGGAACTCCGCCGTGCTATTTCGTATCTCAAATTTCTTCGCCATAATGGTCGCAAATCAATAAAAACGTTAGATATAGGAAATATTGATATTCATAGCATGTTCAAGCAGGAACTCCGACGGCTTCAACCGGTCAACATCTTGCAACCCGGTAGCCATCGACCAGTTACGCGCACGTTCCTCCACTTCCGGTTCCTCGGAAGCAAGATACTGCTCAACCTCTCTATATCTATCTTCGTCTGCCATAATATCCTGTATTTATCGAAATATCATATTTCTTCCATTCCAAGACTTTTGAAGTAGCGGTAGGTGTAATCATAAAACGACGGCAAACGAGTAGAATCTTCTGGAAAACCTTCCGGAGTTGTATGCCCGTTACCTTCGGGGATACATATCACCATTCCCTGACGGGCACGTGTCAGCAGCACGCGATACGCATTCAGCATATATTTCTGCGTTTCAAGATTTCTTTCTGGCCTCCATTCAGTTCGGCCGTTGAATTTCCAGAACGACCATTTGCCATTCTCATAACGCATATCTGCATCCCAAAGCACACAGGAGAAATCTACTTCAAGCCCTTGTACCTGTATTTCGGTAGCCGCCTCCTCAAGATAATTCGACGACCTTACGTCTGCTTTATCCTCAAGAAACCAGTGCACAGCGTTGTCTTCGTCTTGTGGAAGCACATGCACGGCTAAGGGCTTGAATCGGGCAGATACCTTTGAAATGAGAATACCTGTCTGCTGCGTGCCTCTCGCTTGTTGTCTTAGCCATTCGCGTGCTTTATCCATGCTTCGGGTCAGAACTATTGAATAGCCATGACTGACGACATCTGTGTATAGCGCCAAAGCATCTGTATTAAACGATAGTACTGAATGAACGAATGCCGAAAGCCTTTCGGCCCGGAATGAGCGCAGACTCACGCCGAGATGCAATTTATCCGAAAATTTTACATTCCGATTTTTAGCAAAAAGTTCATTCACTTTTCCCTCGGCATATTCCGGCTCGGTCAATTTGTCTGAAATGTAGACATTCCAATGGGGAAAACGCTCGTTGAGTGCGGCAATCCATTCCGAGATGCCAGCTTCGCCGGTATTTATCTCCTGTCCGCCTCCGATCAGGCATACTATAGTCGCCCAATCCTCCCGTTGGTCAAGAGACCAGATCAGAAACGCCGCCTCCGACATCGGGAAATTGGCTACTTTAAGTTTGTTGCCGTACGTGCCTCCTCGTTTCAGATAGTCCGCAATGCGCTTATGAGTCCATGCTCGTTGTGCTTCATCGAATATCGCCACATGTTCCACTTCGCCGTAGCCGCTTTGCTGAAGTTTCACGGCTTTCTCGGGGTCGATTTCGAGTTTTCCGTCTACTACCGGGTTCTTGATCTTAGCAAGCATATTATCCCTATATCGGTGGATAATCTGGATGAACTTACTCACCTCCCGGCGCGAATCCGAAAGCTTTTTGCTTTCGCCATTCTCTTTCGATTTCCTACAGTTGTCACGCGCAAGAGCTTCTGTCAAAACGGCTACAAGAGGACCATTACCTGAAAGGTAAACGGCGCCGTCATCCTCATTGAATGTCCCGTCATCCTGGTAAGATTGTTTGACAGCAACATCAAGACCTACTAACGTTTTTCCCGCGCCGGGGACACCAGTAACAAAACATATACTCTTCTCACCATTTTTCTTCGAACGATTTATTACTTCAAGAATATATGCGATAGTGGCGTCGGTAGTTACTTTATCTGCCTCGTGTCTGGTTATGTTCTCTACCGAATGATTTTCGTATAAAGAGCGCGCTGCCTCGATAATCGTAGGCGTGGGAGTATACGGGCTGATAATCCAGTCTTTTATCGTGCCTGGCAGATTTGCATTTTCATGACTAAGCACTTCGACAATAATTTCTTGGAGACCTGCCTCTCCCGTGATAAGGGGATTGTAAATTGAATCATCATATACCGACGCAGTAAACAGTCTCGACGAAGTTTCGTGCTTGGTGGGTATTAAAATCGGGACAATAATGCGATCATGGCTAAAGCGATGAAAATTCTTTAGATCGAGCGCATAGTCCATCACTTGTTCCACGTCTGATTGTAAAGCGTCCTTCTGCCCGACTTTGAACTCAAGGCAGAAAATAATTCCTCTCAAAAGTAAAACGACATCTATACGTTTACCGAGACGCGGTATATCATATTCAAAGATAATTTCCGCCTCTTCGTCTTTCCAAGGCATCAGCACATCCTGCAAAAGATTTATCTCACCGATCCATGCCTCCTCGGAAGTAGTCTGCAAATTTCCATGGTATGCATCGACGATGCGCCCTAAGACGTGAAGCGGATCGGTCTCAATAAATGATTTGAAATCCGCCTTATAAAGGCATCTGTTTGCTTTCTTCGTAGCCATTGAAAATGAAAATATTTATTACTATTAGAAAACGTTGAGTAAACCTCAAACGCAGATACTTTGCTTGTATTGTGCCGGCACTCTTGTTCGATTACAAGTGTCTCGTTCAATGTTGCGCTCAATCTTCTCTTTCCAGAACTCGACATTCGACTTTAGCTGCCGGAAATACTTGCAACCTTCATGCCCATGCCAGAAGCAACCGTTGACGAAAATGACGGTTTTGTACTTTGGCAAAACAATATCTGGATTGCCCGGCATCTTTCTGACCTGAATTCGGTAACGCAGACCACGAGAGAAAAGATACTTCCGCACAATCATTTCTGGTTTTGTGTCCTTTCCTTTGATTGCTGCCATGCAACGGCTACGTTGCTCCGGAGTCATTATATCTGTCATAATATCATAACAAAACTGTAGCGCATTTTGATGTCATAAAGCGGATGAATTACTATGTCCCGAAGAATATCGCATTTACGAATCTGTTAATTACTTGCCGATGCAGAAGCGGGAGAAGATGGTGGAGAGGAGGGTGGAGGTGGGGATGTCGCCGGTGATGGAGGAGAGGTGGTGGATGGTCTGGCGGCTGTCTCTTATACACATCTGACGCTG
>ENA-OYZG01000434-OYZG01000434.1-human-gut-metagenome-genome-assembly--contig:-NODE-434-length-11923-cov-5.081901_pt1 | contig 11923 bp, 10 predicted proteins | sample MGYA00244071_ERZ653466 | MGnify/ENA primary metagenome ERZ653466 (study PRJEB26926, sample SAMN06165150) | human gut metagenome | biome: ENVO:00009003; feature: ENVO:2100002; material: ENVO:00002003...
AACGAAAGCAGCCGTTTGTTGGTGCGCTTGGCGAAGAAGGCGATCGCGCTGCCGATGCCCGCCAAGACCGCCGCCATCGCCGCGCCGGCCGCCGCAAAAAGTACGCCCCAATTGAGTTCCATGTGTCTGTCCTCCTTCAGTGGTAGTGGTCTTATGGTTCGGTAATCTGTACGTGTTTTGTCTTGTAGCCGAGCGGGCGGAACGTCCTGCCGCCTGCTTCATAGAACTTGCCGTAAAACTCCACATACTGGAGCCTTGCGCAGTGGACGAACGCGCCCAGGGTATTGATCGCCAGGTTGAACAGGTGCAGGCCGACCAGCAGCGCGCAGGCGACGGCGACGCCCAAGATCTTCAGGATGATGTTGGGCGAGCCCATGAGCATGGAGCAGATGTCGTTGAACACGGACGCGATGACGCCCGTGGCGATGCCCAGCGCGAACAGGCGCGCGTACGACAGGATATCCGACAGCACGCCGGAGATGTTGTACAGCTCGCCAAGGCCGGAGATCGTCCGCTTGATGGGGTTGCGCTTGCCGCGGCCCTTGAACAGCAGGATCAGCAGCGCGCCGATGCCCGCGAGGATGAGGCCGGGGTATTGCAGGAAGCCGAGGCCGACCATCGGACCGCCGACGCCGGCGATCAGGCCCACGATGATGAACATCCAGGAGAGCGTGTCGAACACGGCGCCCTGCCAGTCGCCCTGCGCAAACGATTCCTTCACGCGCAGGCCGTACCCGAAGAGGATGTGCACCACGCCGAGCCCGAAGCACAGGATCAGCATGCCGATGGGGTCGGTCATCGGGTCGAGGATGATCGGGAACAGGTCGTCCGTGCCGAGCAGTACGTCGAAGTCCAGCCCGAACACCGTGCCGACCAGCACGCCCCAGATGATGGTGGACAGCCCGCCCCACAGCAGCACGCGCGCCAGCCCGCCCATCATGCCCGTCGGCCGGCGGAGTCTGATGAACAGCGCGCAGCCGATGGCAAGCAGCAATCCGTAGCCGGAATCGCTCAGCATCAGGCCGAACAGGACGATGTAGGGGATGGCCATGAACGGCGTGGGGTCCATGCCGCGCGGATCGGGCCGCGAATACAGGTCCGTCACGACCTCGAACGGGGTGACGAATCTGTTGTTTTTGACCACGGAGGGCGGCGTCTCGTCGTCGTTGGGGTCGCGGGTGAACAGGCAATAGGCGTCCGTAACGCCGGCAACGGCGCGCTCCACGTCGGAGAGCCGGTTTTCCGGCACCCAGCCGTGCAGCTCGAACGTGGCCGCCGTGCGCGAAAGCTCCGCCGCGGCCAGCGCGCGGTCGCGCTCGATCACGGCCGCGTCGCAGGCGCTTCTGAGCAGCTCGCCGTACGCGCCCTTTTCGGCAAGGAGCGATTCCTGCGCGGCAAGCTTGTCCTGCAGTTCCCTGTTTTCGGACAGCAGCTTTTCATGCGCCTCGGCCGGCGTGCCGGCGAGCCTGGGAAAGGCGACGTCCGTCCAGGACAGCGATTTGAGAAAGGAGGCGACCGCCTTGGCGTCGTCCGGGCGGCAGGCGACGAGCACCGGCAGCTCCGCACCGTCGCCGAAGGACTGATACTCCGCCGCGTCGCCAAGCTCGGCAAGGCGCGGATAATCGGCGGGCGCGAGCATGCCGGTAAAGTAGCGCACCGTCTTGGCCGAGCGGAACGCCTGCATATCCGCCGGGAACGCCATCCACGGCTCCAGCAGCTCCGCAAGGCCGAGGTTCTTTTCGATCTGCGCGCGCAGGCCGGAGATCTCCCGCTGGAGCTGCTCGACCTCCTCGCTGCAGCGCATGGCCTCCGGCAGCTCGCCGACGATCTGGCCGACCGTCGTTTCCGGCAGGGGCGAGAGCATGCTGCGCTTTGCCGCATAGGGTTTGATCGCGTTGAGCGCGCCCGTGAGGCGCTGCACGCGCTGCTCCGCCTCGTCAAGCGCGGGCGCGGCCGTCTGCGCGGCCTCTTCCTCCGGGATGACCTCCACGGCGCTGAGCCGCTGGAGCGCTTTGAGGATTTCAGCCTCGTCCGCCTTGTGCGCCACAAGGGTCAGGCGCTTCATCGGGATAATCATGCGATCTCCTGCACTTTCCCGAGCAGATAGGCCGCGGCTTCATCCAGGCGCGCGCGGGCAGCGGCGCACTGCTCGTCCGCCTCGCTGCCGAGCTTTTGGAGCATTTCATCCGCGAGCGCGCCGGCGGAAGCCTCCGCCTCGGCAAGGCGCGCGCGCGTCAAATCGCGCTCGCGCTGCTCAAGCGCAGCCTGTTCCTCTTGGATGGCTGTTCTGGTGGATTGCAGTAGATCCCGCGCCTCAGCGGCCGCCTGCTGGCGGATGTTCTCCGACTGTGTTTCCGCATTTGCGATCTCTTCGATGATCGAGCGCATTCGCATTACCTCCGTGCCGTCAATACTTGCTGAAAGTGGTGAGCGTCTGCAACAGCATGAATTCCCGCTAAGCGCGGGCGCATGCGCCGCATCGTATAGGAAGATATTCAGTTTTGGGCCGCGAACTGAGGCTTACGGCCGCCGCCTGCGGGGCAGGCGGGCTTTATTTGGTGCCGAACAGGCGATCCCCCGCGTCGCCAAGGCCGGGCACGATGTAGCCGTGATCGTCCAGACATTCGTCCACGCTGGCGACGTAGATATCGACGTCCGGATGCGACTGCTGCATCGCGTTGATGCCCTCCGGCGCGGCGAGCAGGCACACCAGGCGCACGCTCTTTGCCCCCGCCTCCTTGACGATGCGCGCCGCCTCGATGGCGGAATTGCCGGTGGCGAGCATGGGATCGACGATGATCACATCCCGCTCCTCCACATCCGGCGGGAGCTTGCAGTAGTACGAGGTGGGCATGAGCGTGTCCGGATTGCGGTAGAGCCCGATGTGCCCCATCTTCGCATTCGGCAGCAGGTTCATCATGCCGTCCGCCATGCCGAGCCCGGCGCGCAGGATGGGTACGACCGCCAGCTTCTCGTTGGCCAGGAATTTGGCCTTCGTTTTGCACAGGGGCGTCTGGATCTCACATTCGCGCAGCTCAAGGTTGCGCGTCACCTCGTACGCCATCAGCATGGCAAGTTCCGTAACCAGCTCGCGGAACGCCTTTGCGCCCGTGTCCTTGTCGCGCAGCAGCGACAGCTTATGCTGCACGAGCGGATGGTCGATCACAATCACGTTTGACAATGCAGCAACCCCCTTTGTTATCCTTTTTCGTATGCGGCGATCTTGGCGATCCGGCGCTTGTGCCGCTCCTGCCCGGGCCGGTCGCCCTCAAACTGGGTGGCGAACCACGTTTCCACGATGCGGTCGGTCTGTTCGTCGCTGAGCGAATGCGCGCTCAGCGCAAGGACGTTGGCGTCGTTGTGGCGGCGCGTCATCTCCGCCGCATAGGCGTCGGCGCAGAGCGAGCAGCGGATGCCGCGCACCTTGTTTGCCGCGATGCACATGCCGATGCCGGTCGTGCAGACCAGTATGGCGCGGTCGAACCGTCCGTCCGCCACGGATTCCGCCACCGGGAACGCGATGTCCGGATAGTCGTAACCCGTCTCCGCATCGTGACAGCCGAAATCACAGACCTGATAGCCGCGCGCCTTGAGCCAGGCAACGATGTGCTCCTTGCGTTCGAACCCGCCGTGGTCGCTCCCGACGGCTACCCTGCATACGCTGTTCGTCATGCTTCTACCTTCGCTCCCATTACACCCTGACGATGCGGAACCCGGCCGCGCGCAGCAGGCGGTTCATGTAGGCAAGACCTGCTTCCTCCGGAGAGACCCCCTCAGCCAGTATGCAATCCGCCCGCTCGTCCAACTCCCGCAGCGCAGCGAAGAGGGACGCGCACAGGGTCTCTGGATGATCCTTATCGCCAAGTATAACATATCTTTTTCCAGAATAAAAGTGTTTTGTCTGCTCCGTCGCCGCGATTTCACAAACTTTATTTTGCATTTCATAAGAAGCGTACAGTTCGCTGATTTTTTTAGCGGCTGCGCGCGGTTCGCCGATGACGACCGTCAGCTCCGCCTTTGGCGCGTAATGGCGGTATTTCATGCCGGGAGAGGCGGCCTTTTCGCCCGGCGCAAGCGGCGCGAGCAGGCTCGGCGAGAGGCGCACCTCGCCGATGACGGCCGCGAGCATCTCGCGCGTGACGGCGCCGGGGCGCAGAATCGTCGGCGCGCCCGCAAGCGAGAGTACGGTGGATTCCACCCCGTAGCGGCACGGCCCGCCGTCCAGGATCAGCGGGATGCGGCCGCCAAGGTCCGCGAGCACATGCTCTGCGCGCGTCGGGCTGGGTCGGCCGGACAGGTTGGCCGACGGCGCGGCCACCGGCACGCCCGCCTTCTGGATGAGCATACGCGCCGTCCGGTCGGCCGGCATGCGCACCGCAACGGTGTCGAGCCCGCCGGTCACCTCGTCCGGCACGATCTCGCTGCGCTGCGCGATCAGCGTCAGCGGACCGGGCCAGAACGTATCCATCAGCTGCTGGGCAAGGCGCGGCATCCGCCGCCAGAGACGGCGCACGTCGCTCTTTTTCCCCACGTGCAGGATGGACGGGTTGTCGCTCGGCCGGCCTTTGGCCACATAGATGCCGCGCACGGCCTGCGCGTTGAGCCCGTTGGCGCCAAGGCCATAGACCGTCTCCGTGGGAAAGGCGACCAGGCCGCCCGCGCGGATGATCTCCGCGCCGAGGCTCGTGCCGGATTCCGGCTGCGAAATGGTGGAGACGACCTGCGTGTTCATGTCTGCCCTCCCTGCGCGCCGAGCTTTGCCGCCCGGTCGGCGACGATCAGCGCGTCGATCAGCTCGTCCATATCCCCGTCGAGGAACTGTTCGAGGCGGTAGAGCGTCAGCCCGATGCGGTGGTCGGTCACGCGCCCCTGCGGGAAGTTGTAGGTGCGGATGCGCTCGCTCCGGTCGCCGGAGCCGACCTGGCTGCGCCGCTCGGAGGCGAGCGCGGCGTCCTGCTCCGCGCGGTAGTGCTCATACAGGCGGCTTTTGAGCACGCGCATGGCCTGCTCGCGGTTCTTGATCTGCGATTTTTCGTCCTGACACTGCACGACGATGCCCGTGGGCAGATGCGTGATGCGGATGGCGGACTCGGTCTTGTTCACGTGCTGGCCGCCCGCGCCGCTGGCGCGGTAGGTATCGATGCGCAGGTCGCAGTCGCGCAGCTCCACCTGCACGTCGTCCACCTCCGGCAGCACGGCCACGGTCGCCGCGCTGGTGTGGATGCGGCCCTGGGATTCCGTCTCCGGCACGCGCTGCACGCGGTGGACGCCGCTCTCATACTTGAGGCGGCTGTAGGCGCCGCGCCTGCCGCCGAGCGACAGCACGACCTCCTTCACCCCGCCCATATCGGTGAGGTTGGAGGAGAGATACTCCACGCGATACCCATGGCGCTCCGCATAGCGCAGATACATGCGCAGCAGATCCGCGCCAAAGAGCGACGCCTCGTCGCCGCCGGTGCCGGCGCGGATCTCCAGGATCACGTCCCGCTCGTCGTTCGGGTCGCGCGGCAGCAGAAGGGCGCGCAGCGCCTCCTCCTGTTCGGCCGCGCGGCGCTCCTGCTCCGCCAGCTCCGCATGGACGAGCTCCTTCATCTCCGCGTCCAGATGCTCGTTCAGCATGGACCGGCAGTCGGCCAGCGCGGCGAGCGTGGCCTCATAGGCGCGGTACGCCGTGACGATCTCCTCCAGCGCGGCATGCTCGCGCACCATCTCGCGCCAGGCGGCCATGTCCTGCATGGCGTCCGGCGCCGCGATGCGCTCGCAGAGCTGTTCATACCGTTCGGTGAGGTTTTTCAGTTTTTCCAGCATAAATCTCCCGTCCCCTCCCCCTGCCGCGCGGCAAGCAGCGCGCGCGGCCTGCCGGCCAGATCGCGCATGAGCTCCGCGCCGCCAAGCAGCGCGGAGACCGCCTCCGCCTGCGCGGCGCCGATCTCGACCAGCAGCGCGCCGTCCTGCGCAAGATGCGCCGCATACTCCGCGGCGATGCGGCGGTAGAACACCAGCCCGTCCGCCCCGCCGTCGAGCGCAAGGCGCGGCTCGAACGTCAGCTCCAGCTGCGGCGCTTCCAGCTCCGCATGCGTCAGATACGGCGGGTTGCTCACGATCAGGTCAAACCGCTCCTGCGCGCCCAGCGGGGCGAACAGGTCGCCCGTGCGCACATCGAGCCGCACGCCGTTGCGCCGCGCGTTCTCCAGCGCCAGCTCGCAGCAGCCGGCGCTCACATCCGTGGCCGTGACCGACGCCGCGCCGAGCTTTGCGAGCGCGATGCCGATGCAGCCGGTGCCGCAGCAGAGATCGAGCACACGGCGCGACGAGCGGCCACTGAGGAAGGACAGCGCGCGCTCGGCCACGATCTCCGTATCGGCGCGCGGGATGAGCACGCCCGGGCGCACGCGGATGGGCAATCCCATGAACGCCCATTCGCCCAGCAGGTATTGCAGCGGCTCGCCCGTGAGGCGGCGCGCGATCATGGCCTGCAACGCTTCGTCCTGCCGGGCGTCCCATGGTTCAAGCCGCGCGGCGGCCAGCGCCGCAGGCTCCCTGCCCAGCACATGGGCGGCCATCAGCCGCGCCTCAAAGGCGGCCGTCTCCGCGTCCAGATGCGCGCGCAGGCGGGCGGCGGCCGCGCGCAGCGCCTGCGCGACGGTCATGCCGGCTTCTTCCCCGCTCCGTCGGAGGCGGCGGGCGCATCGCCCTGCGCCTGCGCAGGGACGTCCCCGGCCGCGGCGGGCGCATCCGCCGCCCTGCCGGAAGCGGGCGGATCCATCGCCAGGCGGAAGGCCGCGAGCGCGACCTCCAGCATATCCGCCTCCGGCTCGCGCGTGGTCAGGTATTGCAGCGCAAGCCCGGGTGCGCGCACGATGCGCGCCGGCAGCGCGTCGCTTGCGGCGGCGAGCTTGAGCACCTCATAGGACAGCCCCGCCACCAGCGGCAGGAAGATCACGCGCGTGGCAAAGCGCAAAAAGAAGTTCTCGCTGTACGGCAGCGCGGCAAAGAACAGGATGGACACCGCCATGACGAGGAACAGATAGTTCGTGCCGCAGCGCGGATGCAGGCGTGTAAAGCGCATGGCGCTCTCCGGTGTGAGCTCCGCCTCGTGCTCATAGCAGGCGATGACCTTGTGCTCCGCGCCGTGGTACATGAACAGCCGCCGCACGTCCTTCATGCACGAAATGGCGGCAAGGTAGAGGATGAAGATCAGCAGGCGGATGCCGCCCTCGGTCAGGCTTTTCCAGATGGTGCGCGCCTCGTCGTGCCAGGGGAGCAGCTGCGTCAGGAACGTCGGCAGGAAAAAGAACAGCCCGAGCGCCAGCAGCACGGCCAGCACGACGGCCACGCCCATCATCACATCCATGGCCGATTTGCCGAGCTTTTTCGCGAGCCACTTTTCAAAGCGCGAGGGCTCCTCCTGCGCTTCCTCCTCGCCGAACAGCTCCGCAGAGCGCATCGTCACGCGCATGCCCGTCGCAAGCGATTCCACAAACGCGACCACGCCGCGCACGACGGGCCAGCCCAGCGGCGTTCCCTTGCGCGCCCTGCTGGGCTGCTCGCTGTATTCCTCCACGATGCTGCCGTCGCTCCTGCGGACGGCGAGGGCGACGCCGCCGGACGGCGTGCGCATCATCACGCCCTCGAGCACCGCCTGCCCGCCAACCGAACATCTCTTCAATGCGTTTGCTCCCGTGCTTACGGCGCGCCGCTCCATGGCGGCACGCCTGTTTGACGTCATTATAGCACGCCTGTCCCGGCGCAGGCAAGCCGCGCGGCGGGGGCGGCTGGCTTCTGCTCCCTTTCAGATTTGCACGATATCATGCAGTGTGGCGAAGGAGGCGGTCGAGAACAATTTGAGGTCTATATTTCATATCCGACGCACGCAAGGCGATGCAAGAAGGGAAAAACGGCTGTTTTGAACGCTTTCCATTGCTGAACGAATGCCGCTGTCCAAGCTTCTCAGCCCTCGCGGCGGTTGCCTTGCGTTTTTAGGATGTTGCGCAGATATTCTTCCACGTTCTGATATTGGATGCCCTCAACAACTCTGTTTTCACCGCGATAGAGAACCGTTTTTCCGGTGATGGGACCGTAACGGTGCTCAGCCTGAGCGCACTTTTCTTCATCGATCAGATGCCGGTACTGCTGAGGCGTAATTCCCGCGCTGTGCTTGATCTCAAATATCCGGCAGGAACAGGCAACAGGGTCAAATACAACCATGTCGAACTCGCCCACAGGAAATTGCAGAACAAATACCTCGTTTTTGAGATTTGCCAGCTTGGTTTCCATCAGGACAATGTCTTCCAGCATCCGTCCTCTGATCTCGGAGAGAATGCGTTCCTGAACAGCGGTGCGCTCCGGCAAAGACAGAGCGCTGAATGTTTCATCCAGCAGCAGGCTGCGGATCAGCGCATCGGCCTGCGCATAGCGCAGGCCGGGCTGGGCGATCATTGTTCGGCTGGATTTTCGGCTGACATCCGGCAGAAATCGCACATCAATGTCCTGCGTTAAATCCAGCAGGTCCAGATATTCCTTGATCTCAGTCGCATGGACATCATCCAGCGCAACGGTCTGCTCTGCTCGATTGCGGATATCCAGCAGCTGCCGCAGGCTTTTCGTTACAGCGGCAAGATCGATGCGGTCCAGAATATCCGTTGGGTTTTCACGGTCCCGCCGCAGGTTGCCGGCAGAAATGGCAAGGTCGTGGGACTTGAAGTCCTGTGTCAGGACCTCCAGTGTAAAGCGGTGGTTGATGTCTTCCACCACCCGGCTGATGGCGCTGGTCAGTTCGTTCCTGTCGTAGAGATCGCGCAGGTGCCGGAAATGCCCCTCGTAATGGTAGCAGCGCAGAGAATGCTGAATGTTGCGAGCAATGGCTGTATCCACATACTTGTCGGCGCTTTTTTTGCTGGCAAATGTGGAGGTTTCGTTGTAATGAACGCCGCCGAGGCTCATGGTGCCGCCAAAGCGGATGTATTCATCAATGCCGTGGATGCCGAGAACGGACTCGAACTCACGGTAAGGAATGAAGGTCGTATGCAGCAGAATACAGCGATCGTAGAGCTGCTCATCCTCCGTGAACAGGAAACCCAGTGAATCTGTGCCGGTCAGCACGATTTTCATTCCGCAGGCGGCGAACACATCGGAGAACAGCGCCGCGCCCTCAATAAAGTCCTCCATCAACGTTACTTCGTCGAGAAACACATAGCGGAAGCCCTGCTCCTCCAACGCCTTGAGATCGCGGTTCACATCAGCCAATGTGTCTCTTGCTGTGATTTGAATGAAAGCTGCTTTTGAAAGCGCTTCGTCGCTCATCTCTACGAAGACCTGACGGATCATGGTAGTCTTTCCCGTCCGGCGCAAGCCATAGAGAATGAACACTTTATCCTGCTGCTCTCCGTAAATATAGTCATGCAGTTGGCGGAAGCATTCGCGCTTTCGATATTTGCGTACAGAGGCGGAAAAGGTACGCAGTGTCTCGCCAGTGCGGATATTCGTTGCGAAGGTATGCGCTGCGACGGCAGATACGGATTTCCTGGGCAGCTGTTCCCGCAGCGCCTTCAACTCTTTTTCCAGTGATTTTCGCCGCTCAATCTGCTCCCGGAAAGAATTCATCTCTTCTGCGGGGATATACTTCTCCTGGCGCTTTTTGTTCTCTGTCCAGCGGTGATAGAAATACACATTGCCGTTGATCGTCTTCTTTGTGACAGCGCCAGCAGGCATCTCCGCTATCTGCTGTTCCAGACCAGCAATCATGGCTTGAAGCTCAGACAGTTCCATGGTGCACCTCCCCGGTGGGCTATTATATGCAGAATTATACCCCATTATACCCTCAAAATCAAGGGTATAATGGGGTGTAAAACAATCGCTGATGTAGGTGTACCATACATATTGGACAGAGGAAAAAAGATTTGTAGCGCGCCTCATCGCCGGCGTGCGCCGTGCGGCGCTTCGCCCTCCCGTTCCGGTGGCGGACGGTTCGCTCCTGTGATATACTGGCGATGTGCCAAAGCGCGCCGCGCCCGGAAGCGGCCCGCGCATCCGTGCCACAGCGGCAGCACAGGCCGTTCGCCCCGCCGGCGTGCGGCGGGCGGGGCGGGTTTCAGCTTCCTTTCAGATTTGCGCAGTATCGTGCAGGGTGGTGAAGTGGGATGATGATACTGGTGATCGAGGACAACCGGCTGCTGTGCGAATCCATCTGCGACCTGTTGCATGAGCATGGCTTTGCCACGGAGGCGGCGTACGACGGCGACGCGGGGCTGGAATTCGCGCTGACCGGAGTATACGACCTCATCGTGCTGGACGTGATGCTGCCGGGGTTGGACGGCTTTGCCATCGCCCGGCAGCTGCGCGGCAGGCATGTGGGCACGCCCATCCTGATGCTGACGGCGCGCACGGGGCTCGACGACCGCGTGGAGGGGCTCAACGCCGGCGCGGATTACTACCTGGGCAAGCCGTTCGAGGGGCGCGAGCTGCTGGCCTGCGTCAACGCCATCCTCCGCCTACAGGGAGCGCAGGTGGACGAGCTGCGCTGGGGCGACGCGGCGCCGGATCTTGCCACGGCGGAGCTGGTGTGCAAAACGCGGCGGCTGCGCCTCTCGGCCCGGGAGTTTGCGCTTGCACGCTGCCTTTTTTCCGCCGGCGAACGCATCGTCAGCAAGGAGACACTGCTCATAAAGGTCTGGGGCTGGGAGAGCGAGGCGGTTGAGAACAATGTGGAGGTCTATGTGGGATTTCTGCGGAAAAAGCTCGCTGCACTCGGCTCCCGCGTCCGCATCCGTTCGCAGCGCTCGCTCGGCTACCATCTGGAGGAAACGCCATGATCCGGCGGCTGCGGTTCAAATTTGTGGCCATCAATATGGCCTTTGCTACGGTGATGCTGGCCGCGATGCTGGTGCTGGTCTACTATTCCACGGCGGCGAATCTTGAAAACGACAGCATCAACATGCTGCGCAGCGCGGCCATCAGCCCCCTGCTGCCCGCGCCCGGCGAGGCGGCCGGGGACATCAAGCTGCCCTTCTTTACCGTGCTGCTGGGGCCGGACGGCACCGTGACGGAGACCTACGGCGGTTATTTCGACCTGACCGACCGGGAAACGCTGCGCGCGCTGGTGGAGGAGGCGCTGTCCTCCGCCAGCGGCATCGGCGTCATGGAGGACTATGCGCTGCGCTACTACCGGGCGGAGCTGCCCGGCAGGCTGAGCATCGTCTTTGGCGACATCTCCAGCGAGATGGCCACGCTGTCCGGCCTGACGCGCACCTGCGCCATCGTGGGCGTGCTGGGCTTTCTCGCGTTTTTGAGCATCAGCGCCGCCCTGTCGCGCTGGGCGGTCCGCCCGGTCGAACGGGCCTGGCGGGAGCAGAAGGAGTTCGTGGCCGCCGCTTCCCATGAGCTGCGCACGCCGCTGACGGCCATCCTGACCAATGCCGAGCTCGCCCCGCCGGTCAGGGCGGTGGAGAACATCCGCGCCGCCGCCCGGCCCATGAAGGCGCTCACGGAGCAGCTACTGACCCTTGCCCGGGCGGAAAACGAGGGCGATCGCGTCCACGAGGTCTGCGACCTCAGCCGGGCGCTCGGCGAGACGGTGCTGGAGTTTGAGCCCCTCTGCTTTGAGCAGGGAAAGACGCTTGAAGCGGACATTGCGCCGGGCGTGCGCGTGCGGGGCGACGCGGTGGCGCTGGGCGGGCGCATCAACGTCTCGCTTCAGGCCGCGGGGCGACGCAAATGCCGCCTCGTCGTGGCCGATGAGGGCGAGCCCATCGCCAAAGAAGAGCTGGAGCTGATCTTTCGCCGGTTCTACCGCTCGCCCGGCGTCAGGAGCCTGCCCGGCTTCGGCCTCGGGCTCTCCATCGCCGCGGCCACGGCGGCCCGCGCCCACGGCAGGGTCTGGTGCGAGAGCGCGGACGGCGTGAACCGGTTCATCACCGAGCTGCCC
>ENA-OYZG01000435-OYZG01000435.1-human-gut-metagenome-genome-assembly--contig:-NODE-435-length-11919-cov-5.131996_pt1 | contig 11919 bp, 8 predicted proteins | sample MGYA00244071_ERZ653466 | MGnify/ENA primary metagenome ERZ653466 (study PRJEB26926, sample SAMN06165150) | human gut metagenome | biome: ENVO:00009003; feature: ENVO:2100002; material: ENVO:00002003...
GTGCTTGCCGCGGCGCCGCAGGCGAGCGTGGACTACATCCACGGCGAGGACGTGGTGCGCGAGCTCGCCGCGCGCGAGAACGCCACGGGCTTCCTGCTGCCGGCCATGGAGAAATCGCAGCTGTTCCCCACCGTCGTGTACGACGGGGCGCTGCCGCGCAAGACCTTCTCCATGGGCGAGGCGAACGAAAAGCGTTATTACATGGAGTGCCGCCAGATCGCAAGATGAGCGCGGCGCATCCGGGGTGAAGGGGAGATACGGAACACAATGGCCATCAAAACGACCAAATTCGGCGGCAGCTCCATGGCCGACGCCGCGCAGTTTGCCAAGGTCCGCGCGATCATCGAGTCGGACGGGGCGCGCCAGTTCGCCGTGCCGAGCGCGCCGGGCAAGCGTTTCCCGGGCGACGACAAGGTCACGGACCTGCTGTACCTGTGCCATGCGCAGCACGCCGAGGGCGTGTCTTTTTACGATACGTTCGACACCATCGCCGAGCGCTATGTGGAGATCGAGCGGGCGCTGGGCCTGTCCACGCACATCGAGGCGGAGCTCAACGCCGTGCGCAAGAACCTGGAAAACGGCACGAGCGAGGACTACATCGCCAGCCGCGGCGAATACCTCAACGCCCTGCTGCTGGCCGACTATCTGGGCTTTACGTTCGTGGACGCGGCGGAGCTGATCTGCTTCCATTCCGACGGCACCTACGACGACGAGACCACGCAGAAATGGTCGCAGCGGCTGGAGGGGCGCAGCCGGCTGGTCATCCCCGGCTTCTACGGCCGCAGGCGCGACGGCAGCATCAAGACGTTCTCGCGCGGCGGGTCGGACATCACCGGCGCCATCGTTGCGCGCGCCGTGCACGCCGACGTGTACGAGAACTGGACGGACGTGTCGGGCTTCCTCATGGCGGACCCGCGCATCGTCAAGGACCCGAAGGTCATCCGCACGGTCACGTATTCGGAGCTGCGCGAGCTCTCCTACATGGGCGCGACCGTGCTGCACGAGGATTCCATCTTCCCCGTGCGCAAGGCGCACATCCCCATCAACGTGCGCAACACCAACGCGCCCGACGAGCCGGGCACCATGGTCGTGCCGGACAGCTACCTGCAATACTACCGCCGCGAGGGCGTGCTCACCGGCGTGGCCGGGCGCACGGGCTTCACGGTCATCACCGTGTTCAAGGACAACATGCACAACGAGGTGGGCTTTGGCTACCGCCTGCTGCGCGTGCTCGACCGCTACAACATCTCGTTTGAGCACGTGCCCTCCGGCATCGACACGATGTCGCTGGTCGTGGCCGACGCGAAGCTGCGCGAGCACCTGGAGGCCGTGCTGCGCGAGATCCGGCGCGACTGCAACCCCAAGACCGTCGAATTGCAGTCGAACATGGCGCTCATCGCCACCGTGGGCAAGGGCATGGTGCGCAACATCGGCACCGCCGCAAAGCTGTTCAACGCGCTCTACGAGGCGGGCGTCAACGTGCGCATGATCGACCAGGGCTCGTCCGAGATGAACATCATCGTCGGCGTGGAGAGCGGCGATTTCGAGGCCGCCGTGCGCGCCATCTACAACGCCTTCGCCTAAGGGCGCGCGGGCGCTTCCCCGCGCCGCCCGGGCCGCAGCGCGGCAAACGCCATGCCGTTTGTGCATGGGCAGCATTGCTTTCCCATGACCCCCGTCCTTTGGGACGGGGGCGCTTATTTTCCGGGGCCGCCGGCTCCGTGCAAAGCGGAAGCCGGATAAAACGGGGAACGGCATGGCAAAGGCCATGCCGTTCCCGCAGAAGAAGGTATTGCTTGCCTGCAATCCCCCGGCGCTTTGTATGGGGCCGCCGCGCCGGGCGCAAATGTGCGGGGTTCGCCGCGCGAATACCGGTTCGCCGCGCGGACGCGCCGCCGCTTCAGTCCTGGAAGCGGGAGCGGTCGATCCACAGGCCGAGCGCGGGGTTGGGGATGAAGTAGACCTCCTCGCCGCCGGGCAGGATGTTGTAGCCGTAGCTGAGCCTGCGCGGGTCGTAGCGGGCGGCCATCTCGTCGTAATCCGCCCACTTGAAGTGCACGCCCTCGATCTCCTCGCGCGTGATGTGCGGCCGCACGGCGTAGGTGATGGAGAAGCGCCCGTCGGACGAGCCGTGGATCAGGTGCGCCGCGGCGCCCATGTTGTCCCGCAGGTCCTGGTTCTCCGGCGCGCGGAACTGCTCGAGCACCTTCAGCCGGCCGCAGTAGCCGTACTTGCGGATGAGCCGGTCGATGGCCGGGTCCTCGCCGAAATGGTCCACCCCGGGCGCGAGCACGATCAGCTCGCCGCCGTCGGCGATGGCCATGCGCGTGCGGTACACGGCCTTGTTGCCCAGCCACGTGGTGTGGAACTCCTTCGGGTCGAGGTAGACGACGCACTTTTTGATGCCCGTCTCCACAAAGTCGATGTTCTTCTGCTGCGCGAGCGCCACGGCCTCCTCCAGCACGCGGCGCGTGTCGCCGATGAACAGGCCGTGCGTGTGGATGTTGCCGCCGGGCGCGGTCGTCACCGTCAGCGCAAAGACGATCGGCCGGCCGGCCAGGTACTTTTCGAGCGCATAGTCGAGGATCTTGCGCACGGGCGTGTGGTCGCGCCCCATCATGCGCTCCATGCCGTAGACCGCGCCGACCATGTGGCTCTTGTTGATCATGTCGCTGCCGCCCACGCCGACGAACAGGTTCTTGGCGTGGTTGGCCATGCCGATGACCTCGTGCGGCACGACCTGGCCGACGGAGAGGATCAGCTCGTAGGACGGGTCCATGACGCGGCGGTTGATCTCCACGCTGACCGGGTCGGTCCACAGGCCGTCGGTGATCTCCCTGAGGTAATCGGCCGGCACCTCGCCCAGGCGCACCACGTCCGTGCGCCAGTTGTGCGTGATGAACCTGTCGAACGGGATGTCGCCGAACATGTCGGCCGCCTCCGCCTGCGTCACGGGCACGTGCGTGCCCAGCGCCGGCAGCACGTCCACCGCGCAGCCCGCGTCCGTGAGCAGGTGGTAGTAGACGTTGGTGATGTAGCCGGCGTTGGAATGGTAGCGCGTGTAATCCGGCGGGATCAGCAGCGCCTTCTTCGGGCTGCGCCCCTCGAGCGAGCGCACGAGCGCGGCGCGGATCTGCTCGCGGCTGAGGCCCTCGTCCGTGGCCGCGCGGTAAAACAGTTCCATGATGAAGCTCCTTTCCGCAGCGCCGCCGCGCCTGCTGCGCGCGCCGCTGCGCCTGTGATGCGGGAAAAGCGGCGCCGCCCCCATCCGGTCCCGGACGGGGGCGCGCGCCGCACGCGGTCAGGCCGTGTAGGTCGAGGCGGACGTGCTGCCGCCGTGGCCGGTCCAGTTGGTGTGGAAGAACTCGCCGCGCGGCGCGTCCAGCCGCTCGTAGGTGTGCGCGCCGAAATAGTCGCGCTGCGCCTGCAGCAGGTTGGCCGGGAGCTTTGCGGACGTGTAGCCGTCAAAATACGCAAGCGCGGACGAGAACGCGGGCATCGGGATGCCGTGGCGCACCGCCTCCGCCACCACGTCGCGCCAGGCCGGCACGAGGCTGCGGATGGTATTGCCAAAGTACTCGTCCAGCAGCAGGTTTTGCAGCTGCGGGTCCTTGTCGTACGCTTCCTTGATCTTGCCCAGGAACACCGAGCGGATGATGCAGCCGCCGCGCCACATGAGCGCGATGCCGCCGTAGTTCAGGTTCCAGCCGTAGGTCTTGGCCGCGGCGCGCATGAGCGTGTAGCCCTGCGCGTAGGAGATGATCTTCGAGGCGTAGAGCGCCTGGCGGATCTTCTCGATGAAGGCGGCGCGGTCGGCGCAGGCGATGCGCATATCCGCCTTGGGGAAGTGCGCGGCCGCCTCGACGCGCTCCTCCTTCATGGCCGAGAGGCAGCGCGCGAACACCGCCTCGCCGATGAGCGTGAGCGGCACGCCCTCGTCCAGCGCCGCGATGCCCGTCCACTTGCCGGTGCCCTTCTGGCCCGCGGTGTCGAGGATCTTCTCAACGATCGGCTTGCCGTCGGTATCCTTGAAGGCGAGGATGTCGCGCGTAATCTCGATGAGGTAGCTGTCCAGCTCCGTCTCGTTCCACGCCTTGAACACCTCGTGCATCTCGTCGCACGTCATGCCGAGGCCGTCGCGCATGAGCTGATACGCCTCGCAGATGAGCTGCATGTCGCCGTACTCGATGCCGTTGTGCACCATCTTGACGAAGTGGCCGGCGCCGTTCTCGCCCACCCACTCGCAGCAGGGGGAGCCGTCCTCCACCTTGGCGCAGATGGCCTGGAACACGTCCTTGACGTGCGGCCACGCGGCCGGGGAGCCGCCCGGCATCATGGACGGGCCCTTGAGCGCGCCCTCCTCGCCGCCGGACACGCCGGTGCCGATGTACAGCAGGCCCTTGGACTCGACGTACTGCGTGCGGCGGATGGTATCCGGGAAGTGGCTGTTGCCGCCGTCGATGAGGATGTCGCCCGGCTCGAGCAGCGGGATGAGCGTGTCGATCAGCTCGTCCACCGCCGCGCCGGCCTTGACCATCATCATCACGCGGCGGGGCTTTTTCAGCGCGGCCACCAGCTCCTCAAGGGAGTAGGTGCCGATGATGTTGAGCCCCTTGGCGCGCCCCTCCACGAAGTTTTTCACCTTGGAGGTGGTGCGGTTGTACACCGCGACCGTGAAGCCCTTGGACTCCATGTTCATCACGAGGTTCTCGCCCATGACCGCAAGGCCGATCAGACCGATATCCGCTTTCATTGTCTCTCTCCTTTTATATATTCTGTACTCGTTGTCCCGCACGGGGGGTCGGTTTCAGCGCTTGACGCGGGCGTTGCCGCTCCACACGGCCCACACCTGCTCCTCGTCGGCCGGCTGCGCATAGTCGTTGAGCATGGTCGCCGCGAGCGCGCCGGTGGCCCAGCCAAAGTGCAGGCAGTCCTCGCCGCCCCAGCCGCGGAGCACGCCGTAGAGCAGGCCGCCGACGAACCCGTCGCCGCCGCCGATGCGGTCGAGCACCTGGATCGGCCGCGGCTCGGCCACGTACCACTCGCCCTCGCGCAGCAGGATCGCGCCCCACAGATGCTCGTTGGCGCTGACGACCTGGCGCAGCGTGGTGGCAAACGTCGTCGCGTTGGGGTACTGCTGGCGCACGCGCAGGATCATCTCCTTGAAGCTGTCGATCTTGGAGCCGAGATCCTTGCCGCCCGCCTCCGGGCCCTGCACGCCGAGGCAGAGCTGGAAGTCCTCCTCGTTGCCGATGAGGATGTCCGCCACGGACGCGATCTCGCGGAAGGTGTCGGCGAGCTCCTGCTCGCGGCCCTTCCAGAACGAGGCGCGGTAGTTGAGGTCGAACGAGACGCGCGTGCCGTAGCGCCTGGCCGCGCGCGCAAGCTCGAGGCAGAACACGCTCGTCTCATGCGAGAGCGCCGCGATGAGGCCGGACAGGTGCAGCACCTCCACGCCCTCCTGGCCGAAGATGCGGTCCAGGTCGAAATCCTTCACGTTCAGCGTGCGGCCGACCTCGCCGGCGCGGTCGTTCTGCACGCGCGGGCCGCGCATGCCAAAGCCGCTGTCGGCGATGTTGAACTGGTGGCGGTAGCCCCACGGCCCGCCCTGGGGCACCTCCGGCCCCTCGAACTCCATGCCGCGGCTGCGCAGGTCCGCCTTGATGAAGGCGGCGATGGGCGATCCCTCCACGAACGTGGTGAGCACCTTGACCGGCAGGCCAAGCGCCGCCGGCACGCTGGCCACGTTCGTTTCCGCGCTGGTGGCCTGCATGTAATAGTTGTGGCTGATGTGCACGGGCTGGCGGTCCGCCGGGGTGATGCGGACGCCCATGCTGGTGGGCACGACGAGTGCATAGCGTTTCATGGCTGTCCCTCCTGAAGATGAATGGTTATGGTTTGAGGATCTCGTCAAAACGGAAATAGCGCAGGGCGTTGTTGTAGCTGATGTCGCGCACGATCCGCCCGAGCGCCTCCCGGTCGTCCGGGTATTCGCCGTTCTCCACGAGCGTGCCGAACACGCTGCACAGGATGCGGCGGAAGTACTCGTGCCGGGTGTAGCTCAAAAAGCTGCGGCTGTCGGTGAGCATGCCCACAAACGTGCTGACCACGCCGAGGTCCATCAGGTCGGTCAGCTGCTTTTCCATGCCCGCCTTGTGGTCGTTGAACCACCAGGCGCTGCCCATCTGGATGCGGCCGGCGATGTCCGAATCGGTCTGGAAGCACCCCATCACCGTGCCGATGACGCCGTTGTCGGCGGGGTTGAGCGAGTAGAGGATGGTGCGCGGCAGCGCGTCCTCGCGCTCGAGCAGGTCGAGGAAGCGCGCCAGGCGCGGCGCGTTGCGCCCTTCGTCGTTCATCGCGTCGAAGCCCGTGTCCGGCCCGAGGCGCTCGAACATGCGCGTGGAGTTGTTGCGGATGCAGCCAAAGTGCAGCTGCATGACCCAGCCGCGCGCCTGGTATTCCCGCGCGCAGGTGAGCAGCAGCGCCGTCTGGAACGCCTCCGACTCGCGCTGGTCCACCGGCTCGCCGCGCAGGCCCTTTTGCAGGATAGCCTCGAGCTCCTCCTCGCCGGCGAGCACGCACAGCGCCGTGTCGATGCCATGGTCGCTCACGCGGCAGCCGCGCGCGTCAAAGTACGCGATGCGCGCGCACAGCGCCGCGCGCAGGTCGTCCATGTGCGCGATGGGCTGGCCCCACGCGGCCGAAAGGCGGCCGATGTACGCGGCAAAGTCCGGCTTGTCCGCGCGCATGGCCTTGTCCGGCCGGAAGGCGGGCAGCACGGCGACCTCGCACGTCGGGTCGGCCGCGATGCGCGCGTGCGCGCTCAGCCCGTCCGCCGGGTCGTCGGTGGTGCAGATGAGCTTCACGTTGCTCTTTTTGATGATGCCGCGCACGGACAGCTCCGGCTTTGCCAGCGCCTCGTTGCACGCGCGGTAGACCGCCTTTGCATTCCTGCCCGAGAGCGGCTCGTCGATGCCGAAATAGCGCTGCAGTTCCAGGTGCGTCCAGTGGTAGAGCGGGTTGCCGATGAGCTTGGGCACCGTCTCCGCCCAGGCGAGGAACTTCTCCTCCGGGTCCGCGTCGCCGGTGATGAGGCGCTCCGGCACGCCGGCCGAGCGCATGGCGCGCCACTTGTAGTGGTCGCCGCCGAGCCACACCTGCGTGATCGACTCGTAGCGGCGGTCGTCCGCGATCTCATTCGGGTCGATGTGGCAGTGGTAATCGACGATGGGCATTTTTTCGGCATGGTCGTGGTACAGCGCGCGGGCCGTATCGCTGCCGAGCAGGAAATCCTTGTCCAGAAACGGCTTCATAGCTTCCCTCTTTTCTCCTTGTCCGCGGTGGGGTGTCGCGCGCGCCGGGGCGTGCCCGGGCGGCGTTGACGAGGCCAGTATAGCACTAATATATCAGAAAAGCAACAAGCCCGGTATGTTTTTTCAAAAATCAAGGCGGCGCAGATATTTTATGCCCCCCGGCCGTGATATATTTGTTTGACTTTCCCTGCGATGGTGCTATACTTAAAGCTGCAAACGGTCCACGCTTTCAACACATTCTTACAGGAGGTTTTTCCCATGTCCATCACGATCGATTCACTCCTCGGCCTGCTCGGCGGCCTGGACGGCGCGAAGGTGTACGAGCGCTCCGCCGCCGCCGCGGAGGGCACCGCCTGCGCCATCGTGCGCACGGGGCTCGACAAGCGCCTCGCCGTCGCGGGCGACAGGGCCGCAGACTTTTGCGGCGAGCAGGCGGGCAGCGTCAGGCTCTGCCCGCTCTCGGTGGAGAACGCGCAGGCGCTGCAGGCGCTCTTCCCGTTCACCCGGCCCCGCAGCCACGCCGGGCACGCCTTCACCATGGGCCTGGGCGACCGGCTCGGCCTGGCCACGCCCGGCCATGTGCGCGCCATCGCGGGGCAGGACGTCTACCCGGTGCTGGCGCAGCAGTCCATCCGCGAGCTGACGCTCACAAACCGCACCTTTGCGGACGTGATCGCCGCGGCGGCCTTCGGCGTGTTCCAGGAGGGCTACCGGGACGGTTACGGCGCCGACGGCGACCACCTCAAGACGAAGGAGGAGATCAAGTACGCCCTCGAGAGCGGCTGCACGATGATCACGCTCGACTGTTCCGAGCACATCGACATCCACGCCGCCGCCCTGTCCGACGCGCAGGTCGAGGCGGCCTACGCCGCGCTGCCGGCGGACGTGCGCGCGCACTACGAGGCGGAATACCTCGGCCGCGCGCTGCCCATCGTGGGCGAGCTGACGGCCGCGCAGCTGCGCCGCATCGTGCTCGTGTTCTACCGCGCCGTGCGCCACGCGGAGAGCTGCTACCGCTATATCGATGAGATCCGCACCGCGGACGTGGACTTTGAGCTGTCCATCGACGAGACGCGCACCATCACCACCCCGGCGGAGCACTTCATCGTCGCCCAGGAGCTGGCCCGGCAGGGCGTCAAGCCCGTCAGCGTCGCGCCGCACTTCTCGGGCGAGTTTGAAAAGGGCGTGGAATACCAGGGCGACCTGAACGCCTTCTACCGCGATTTCGTCGCGCACCAGCAGATCGCGGACCATTTCGGCTACAAGCTGTCCGTCCACTCCGGCTCGGACAAGTTCTCCGTGTTCTCGACCGTCGGCCGCGTGACCGGCGGGCGCGTGCACGTCAAGACCGCGGGCACCAACTGGCTCGAGGCCATGCGCGTGGTGGCGGCGCACGACCCGGCGCTCTACCGCCGGGCGCACAAGTTCGCCATCGAGCGCCGCAGCGAGGCGGAGAAGTACTACCACGTCTCCACCAACCCGCAGGACATCCCGAACATCGAGCTGCAAAGCGACGCCTACCTGCCCGAATACCTCGACCTGCCCGCCTCGCGCCAGACGCTGCACATCGCCTACGGCCTGCTGCTGAACGAGAAATGGTTCGCCGACGCGTTCTTCCCGTTCATGGCCGCGCACGAGGAGGAATACTATGCCGGCCTGGTGCGCCACATCGGCCGCCACCTGCGCTATCTGGCAGCCCGGCAGTAACGCTGACAAGGAGGAGCACAGCCATGAAACTGAACCAGCAGACCATCCTGACCGAGCGCGCCGCGCTGAGCGAAAAGGGCTACGCGCTGCCCGCGTTCGACCGCGCCGCCGTGGCGAAGAACACCGCCGAGCGGCCCGAATGGGTGCACTTTGGCGCGGGCAACATCTTCCGCGCGTTCGTCGCCAACCTCTGCCAGGAGCTGCTCAACGCGGGCCTGATGGACACGGGCATCGCCGTGGCCGAGGGCTTCGACACGGAGATCCTGGACGTGGCGTACCGCCCGTTCGACAACCTCTCGGTGCTGGCCACGCTCTGCGCCGACGGCCGCATCCACAAGACCGTCATCGCCAGCGTGGTGGACAGCCTCTCCATGGACCGCGGCTCGGACGACTGGGCGCGCCTGGTGCGCGCGTTCCGCTCGCCCACGCTCAAGATGGCGAGCCTGACCATCACCGAAAAGGGCTACAACATCCGCGACGGCCACGGCGAATACTTCCCCGCCGTGCTCGCCGACATGGAGAACGGGCCGGAGCGCGCCGAGAGCTACATCGGCAAGATCGCCGCGCTGTGCCACGAGCGCTTCGCCGCCGGCGGCGCGCCCATCGCGCTGGTGAGCATGGACAACTGCTCGCACAACGGCTCGCGCCTTGAGGCGGCCGTGTGCGCCTTTGCCGACGCGTGGGCCGAGCGCGGGCTGTGCGGCGCGGACTTTGCCGCCTATGTGCACGACCGCGCGCGCGTGTCCTTCCCGTGGAGCATGATCGACAAGATCACCCCGCGGCCGGACGATTCCGTGCGCGAGATGCTGGAGGCGGACGGCCTTGCGGACATGGGCGTGCGCGTGACGGGCCGCCGCTCGTTCGTCGCGCCGTTTGTCAACGCGGAGGAGGCGCAGTACCTGGTCATCGAGGATGCGTTCCCCAACGGCCGGCCGCCGCTCGAGCGCGCCGGGGTCATCTTCGCCACGCGCGAGGTCGTCGATATGGTGGAGACGATGAAGGTGTGCACCTGCCTCAACCCGCTGCACACGTGCCTGGCCGTGCTCGGCTGCCTGCTGGGCTTCACCCGCATCTCGGCCGAGATGCAGGACGCGGACCTGAAAAAGCTCGTGGAGATCGTCGGCTACCGCGAGGGCCTGCCCGTCGTGGTGGACCCGGGCGTCATCAGCCCGCGCGCGTTCATCGACGAGGTCATCGGCAAGCGCTTCCCGAACCCGTTCCTTCAGGATACGCCGCAGCGCATCGCCACCGATACGTCGCAGAAGATCGCCATCCGCTTCGGCAGCACGATCAAAAAGTACGCCGCGTCGGATACGCTCTGCGTGAAGGACCTCAAGCTCATCCCGTTCGTGCTGGCCGCCTGGTGCCGCTACCTGATGGCCGTGGGCGACGACGGCAAGCCGTTCCAGCCGAGCGACGACCCGCTCATGCCCATGCTCGCGCCGCGCTTTGCCGGCGTGAAGCTCGGCGCGCCGTGCGACGTGCACGCGCTGCTCAGCCCCGTGCTCAGCGACGAGCGGATCATGGGCGTGGACCTCTATAAGGCCGGCCTTGGCGAGCAGGTCGAGGCGTGCTTTGCCGAGCTCATCACGGGCCCCGGCGCGGTGCGCGCCGCGCTGCACCGCCGCGTATCGGAGGCGTAACCACCCGCATGAGAGCGGCCTGAGCGCCGCATCTGGCCCCGTCCGGCCCGTCCGGCCGGGCGGGGCCGCACCGTTTCCCCCGAGGAGGTGGCCGCATGGACCAGGCCCCGTTCCCGGCCAAAGCGCCGGGCGAAAACGCGCGCGAGTACGCCTACCGCGTGCTCTACAACCGCATCATGACGCTCGACTTCCCGCCGGGCATGCTGCTGGTGGACGCGGAGCTGTCGCAGGCGCTGCGCGTGAGCCGCACGCCCATCCGCGAGGCGATCGTGTCGCTGGTGGAATCCAAGCTCGTCACCGTGCAGCCGCAGCGCTCGAGCATGGTGTCGCGCATCGATCTGGACGCGGTGGAGGAGGGCGTGTTTTTGCGCTACCACGCCGAGTGCGCCATCTTCCGCGAGGCCGTCAAAAAGGCCGACGGGCAGGACATCGCCCGCCTGCGCGCCAACATCGAGCAGCAGAAGCTGTGCCTGCAAACGGGCGATCTGGACGGCTATATGGAGCTGGACAACGCCTTCCACAAGCTCCTCTACTTCGCCGCGCGCAAGCCCTGGACCTGGGCGACCGTCATGCGCATCGTCACCCACCACGACCGGGTGCGCCGCCTGCAGGTGCGCCTGGGCACCGAGCAGCTCTGGCCCGCGCACGAGGAGCACTGCGAGCTGCTGCGCGCGCTCGTCACGCGCAGCGAACAGGACATGGACGCCTTCCTCCATGAGCACCTGACGGCCGGGTACCGCGGCGCGCTGCCAGAGCTGATGCAGCGCTATCCCGACTATTTCGCCGTCTGATGGCCGGCTGCGGCGGCGCGCGCGCCGCCGCAGCCGGATGAAACACGCGCCCCGCGGCCTTTGCCGCGGGGCGCGCTGCGTACACACCCTGTGAAACGCGCTATGCGCAGCGCGCCGCTACGGCAGCGCGCGCTCCACGCGTTCGGCATAGCGCACGGAGGCCATGGCGTCGGGCACATAGCAGTCCGCCCCGATGCGCCGCGCCTCGTCCGCCGTGAGCACGGCGCCCCCGGCCATGATGCGGCACCAGGGCGCGGCGGCGCGCACCTGGCGGATGGTGCGCTCCATGGCGGGCACGGTGGTCGTCATCAGCGCGCTCAGGCCCAGCAGCGGCGCATGCAGGTGCACGACCGCCTCCGCCACGCGCGCGGGCGGCACGTCGCGCCCGAGATCCGTCACGGAAAACCCGTAGTTCTCCAGCAGCAATCGGGCGATGTTCTTGCCGATGTCGTGGATGTCGCC
>ENA-OYZG01000436-OYZG01000436.1-human-gut-metagenome-genome-assembly--contig:-NODE-436-length-11910-cov-4.111683_pt1 | contig 11910 bp, 8 predicted proteins | sample MGYA00244071_ERZ653466 | MGnify/ENA primary metagenome ERZ653466 (study PRJEB26926, sample SAMN06165150) | human gut metagenome | biome: ENVO:00009003; feature: ENVO:2100002; material: ENVO:00002003...
TCCTGAGATGTCTCGTGGGCTCGGAGATGTGTATAAGAGACAGTTCCAGTGTTTTGCTCTTTTCTCCCTGCCGCACCAGCACCCGCAGACCGGTATCGGTCTTTTCAGCCCACAGACAGTCCTCGGCAGGCTCCGGCGGGGTCAGGGTCAGGGGTGCCATGGGGTAAAACAGGCGGGCAAGGTGCTCCACCTCGTACCCGGAGGGCAGCCCAGTGATATAGATCTTCATGTCGTTCTCTCTTTAAAAAATGTCGTTGCCGCCGCGCAGGGCGCTGCGGATATAGTAGTTGTTGTCCAGCTCCGCGCCAAAGGTGGAAAACTCGCCGTGGCCGGGCAGCACCTGTGTTTCGCGGGGGATGGGCAGCTGTGCCAGCTTGCGCAGGCTGTCTGCCATCTGCGCGCTGCTGCCGCCCTCAAGGTCGGTGCGGCCGATGCTGCCCGCAAACAGCGTATCACCGCAGAACAGGTGCTCGCCGCACAGCAGCACCACGCTGCCGGGGGTGTGGCCGGGGGTGTGCCACGCGGTAAAGCGCAGCTCGTCCACCGCGATCTGCTCCCCTTCCGTGTAGCCGCAGTCCGCAGCGGAAAGCGGGTACATCCGGTCGCCGGCAAGGTCTGCCTTTTCACAGTAGAGGGTGGCGTTCCACTCCGCCTTCAGGGCGGCGGCGCTGCCCACATGGTCGTAGTGACCGTGGGTGCACAGGATGGTGGTAAGGGTAGCGTTGTGCTGCTTTAAAATTTCATCGTAGCTGTGCACCTCTGCCGCCGGGTCGATGACCACGGCATGGCCCGCATCGGAGATGAGCAGAAAGGTGTTGGTATACAGCGGCGGTGCCGCAGGAATGTGAAAACCTTGCATGGTTACTCCTTCTTTTTCCACTCGTCGGTATCAATGATGATGGTGCAGGGACCCTCGTTCACCAGCGACACCTGCATATGCGCGCCGAACTCGCCGTGCTGCACGTCCTTCAGGCCGTGCTTCGCCATCTCGGCAAGGAACAGCTCGTAGGCATCCACCGAGAGCGGCGGCTTTGCAGCCTTGATAAAGCTGGGACGGTAGCCCTTTCTGGTATCGCCGTAAAGGGTGAACTGGCTGACCACCAGCGCGGAATAGCCCAGATCCCGGGCACTCAGGTTCAGCTTGCCCTCGGCATCCGGGAAAATGCGCAGACCCGCGCATTTATCGGCAAGTTTGGGCACGATGTCCAGCGTGTCGGTGTCCCTGACCCCCAGCAGGATCATGATGCCCGGCCCGATGGCGCGGGGCTCGCCGCCTTCCACCCGCACACTGGCGGAGGATACGGCCTGAATAACTGCTCGCATTGCGTTAACTCCTTGTCACCTTGAGCACGTCCCGCACCTTGGAAAGGCGCGCCACCACACGGTTGAGGTGCTCGGTATTGTTGATGCCGATGGTCAGGCTGACCACGGCGCAGTTGTTTTCTACCTGACGGGCGTTCATGGCATAGATGGGCACCCGGATATCCGCCAGTGCGCTGAGCACGTCCTGCAGCAGCTCGTTGCGGTTCAGGGCAATGATCTCCAGCCCGGCCTTGTAGCTGTCCTTGACGCTGTCGGCCCAGTAGGCCTTGACCCAGCGGGGAGCGTTGGTGGGGTCTTTCATGCTGGCAATGGCGTTGACACAGCTCTGCTTGTGGATGGAGACGCCAAAGCCGCGGGTGATAAAGCCCACAATGGGATCCCCGGGCAGGGGCGAACAGCACTTGGCAAACTTGATGGGGGTGTTATCAAAGCCCTCCACCACCACGCCGTCGGTGGCGTGCACACGGCTCAGGTCTACCTTGGGCAGATCCTCCACCGACTTATTTTCCTCGGCTTCGGCAGCCTTGAGCTTCTGCCACTCTTCCTTGAGCTTGGGCAGGCAGTTGGCAATGGTCATGCCGCCGTAGCCGATGGCTGCGTACAGCTCCTCGGCGTTGTTCTGGCGCATCCGGCGGGAGCAGCCGTCAATAAAGGCATCCAGCTGGTCGTCCGGGATGAGGATCATCTCCCGGCGCAGTTCCTTGGACAAGGCGTCCCGTCCCTGCTGGATATTCTCTTCCCGGCGCATCTTCTTGAACCAGTTGCGGATCTTGCTCTTGGCTTCGCTGGTGCGCACGATCTTGAGCCAGTCGCGGCTGGGGCCTTTATCTGCCGGGCCCAGCAGCACCTCAATGATCTCGCCGGTAGCCACCACATGGTCGATGGGCACCATGCGGTTGTTCACCTTGCAGCCCACCATGCGGTTGCCCACCGCCGAATGGATGGCGTAGGCGAAGTCGATACAGGTAGCGCCGGTGGGCAGGTTGATGACATCGCCCTTGGGGGTAAAGGCGAATACCTCCTCCGGCAGCAGGTCGCTCTTCAGGTCATGGAGCAGGTTGCCGGAATCCTCGCTCAGGCGCTGGTTTTCCAGCAGCTGGCTGACCCATGCCAGACGGTCGTCCAGCTTATCGTGGCCTTCGCGGCCCTCCTTGTACTTCCAGTGGGCGGCAACGCCGTACTCGGCCTGCTCGTCCATTTTGCGGGTGCGGATCTGCACCTCAAAGGGGATGCCCTCGTGCCCGATGACGGTGGTGTGCAGGCTCTGGTAGCCGTTGGGCTTGGGGGTGGAGATATAATCTTTAAAGCGGTTGGGCAGCGGGTGGTACATATCGTGGATGAGACCAAGGGTGCTGTAGCACTCGGCCAGAGAATCCAGAATGACTCGTACCGCGTAGATATCGTAGATCTCGTCAAAGGACTTGTTCTGCATGATGGTCTTGCGGTAGATGCCGTAGATGCTCTTGACCCGGCGCTTGATGGTGGCACCCTCGATGCCGCTTTCCACCAGACGGCGCTCGATGACGCCGGACACCTTGATCAAAAACTCCTCACCGGAGCGCTCGCTGAGCATCCGGCTGATCTCGGAATAGCCCACGGGGTCCAGATAATGCAGGCTGCGGTCCTCCAGCTCTTCCTTGACGTTCAGGATACCAAGGCGGTTGGCGATGGGGGCGTACACCTCCATGGTTTCGCGAGCCTTATCGCGGCGCTTCTGCTCCGGCCATGCATCGCCGGTGCGCATATTGTGCAGCCGGTCGCACAGCTTGATGATCATCACACGCACGTCCCGGCTCATAGCCAGCAGCATCTTGCGCAGGTTCTCGGCCTGCAATTCTTCAATATTGGAGAACTGGATCTTGGTCAGCTTGGTCACGCCGTCCACCAGCAGCGCCACTTCCTCGCCAAAGGCGGCTTTCAGGTCGTCCAGCGTGGTGGGGGTATCCTCCACTACGTCATGCAGCAGGGCGGCGGCAATGCTCTCGGAGTCCATGCCCAGATCCAGCACCAGCCGGGCGACTGCCAGCGGGTGGCAGATATAGGGCTCGCCGCTGCGGCGGCACACGCCGTTATGGGCGTTATTGGCCAGCTCGTAGGCCTTTTGGATCATCTCCATATTGTAGGCCTTGCCGCTGGCCTGAATGGCCTCGCACAGCTTTTCCCACGTTACGATCTCCGGGCGCACCTCAGAGGGCAGCGCCCCCTCCGGCGCGTCTGCCAGCAGTGCCGTAGCGGCTACGGTGGCGGTCTCCTGCACCGGCTGGTGCAGATGGGTCTTGGCAGAGTAGCCGTCCTCGTCCCGTACCGGAGACGGGACCGGGGCAGTATTTTTCTTTCCCTCAGGCATTTATAGTTCCTCCAGACATTTCAGGATGGGGGCATCGCCAAGGTTCTTTTTGCCTGCTGTCGGCACCAGCTCCCAGAACTTTGCCCCGCCTTTTTCCGCTGCAGTGATCAGCCCCACCTGCTCCAAAGCGGCAACTGCCACCAGCGTTTTGCCGGTCTGCTCCTCGCCCAGCTTTGCGCACAGGGGCTGCAGATCCTCGGCGTGCCAGCGGCGGGACTGCAATTCCCGGTACACGGCAATGATATCCGTGCGGGCGGGGGCGATCTGTTTCTTTTGTTCATCGGTCAGGGGGGTGCCCCGGCGCAGCGCCTGCACCAGCGCAGCCTGCCGCGCCAGCTCTGCGCCCAGCCCTGCCGGGTGCAGGTCGATAATGCGGCCGGAGAGCTGTGCCCCCCGGGCGGACTCGTAGACCGAAAGGTTCAGTGCCGCATCCACCACATCGCCCAGCGCATAGGGCAGCTGCTCGGCGGGCATCCCGAACCAGACGGCGTACAGGCAGCTATTGCCCTGCCGCAGCCGCAGGCGGCTGTGCCGCCCCTCCGATACCGGGTATACGCCGTCCACCACCGCGCTTTGCAGCAGGAACACCGGGGTGGGGTTCTCCGCCCCGTAGGGTGCCAGCTGGTCCAGATGCCGCACGCATTCCACCGTGATACGATCCAGATGGATGGCTACATCACAGGTAAGCGGCGGGGTGTGCAGCACCGGGCACTCCCGGGCAGCCCACTCGTTCAGGCGGCGGCGCAGCTCGGGCAGGTTTTCTTCCCGGACGGAAAGTCCCGCCGCCATGGCGTGGCCGCCGTAGCGCACCAGAAGGTCGGCACAGGAGCCGATGCAGGTGTGCAGGTTAAAGCCCTGCACACTGCGTCCGCTGCCCTTGCCCTCGCCGTGCTCGTCGATGGTGACCACGATGACCGGGCGTCCGGTGCGCTCCACCAGCCGGGAAGCCACGATGCCGATGACGCCGGGATGCCAGTCCCGTCCCCACAGCAGCATAATGCGGTCGTCCAGCCGCTCGGGCTGCTGTTCCAGCAATTCCTCGGCGGCTTTGAAGATCTGCTGCTCGGTCTCCTGCCGGTGGGCATTGATCTCGTTCAGTTTGTGCGCCAGTTCCTCGGCTCTGTCCGGGTCCTCGCAGAGCACCAGCTGCAAAGCGGTAACGGCGTTATCCATGCGGCCTGCCGCGTTGATGCGGGGCGCGATGGCGTAGCTGATGTTCTCGGCGGTGATGGGCTTGCCCGCAAGGCCAACTTCCTCTAAAAGCGCCCCAAAGCCGGGGCGGTCGGTCTGCTGCAGCTGCCGCAGCCCGGCTTTGACTAGAGTGCGGTTCTCCCCTACCAGCGGCATCACGTCCGCCACCGTGCCCACAGCGGCAAGGTCGCCGCAGTAATCCAGCATTTCCTCCGGCGGACAGCCGTCCAGCGCGGCGCAGAGCTTGAAGGCTACGCCCGCACCGCACAGACCCTTGAAGGGGCTGTGGTCGTCCTCCCGGCGGGGGTCCACCACGGCCACCGCCTTGGGCAAAGTCTCCGGCGGCAGATGGTGGTCGGTGATGATCAGATCCATGCCCAGCGAGGCGGCAAAGTCGGCTTCCTCCACGGCAGAGATGCCGTTATCCACCGTCACGATGAGGGTGCAGCCCTTGTTGTGCATGGACTGGATGGCGTTTTTAGACAGGCCGTAGCCGTCCCCCTCGCGGCTGGGCAGCATACACTTGACAGTTGCGCCCATGCCCTTGAGATGCTGGTACAGCAGGGCGGTAGCGGTCACGCCGTCCACGTCGTAATCGCCAAAAACCGCGATGGTCTCGCCGTTGTCGATGGCCTGCCAGATGCGCTGACAGGCGGCGTCCATATCGGTCAGCAGGGCGGGGTCGGAAAGCTCCTCCTCCCCTGCCAGCAAGGTCAGCGCTTCGGCGGGGTCGGTGATGCCCCGGGCGGAAAGGATGCCCGCCAGCAGGGCGTTTTCCTTCTGTTGGGCAGCCAGCACGGCCTTATATTTTTCGTCTGACCACGGCGCTTCGTCCATGGCCTGCTCTTCCAGCTGTGCCGCTGCCTGCTCGGCAATGGCGGCGGTCAGTTCCCGCACAGCGGTGCGGTCCAGCGGTTTTTGTTCCCAAGCGCGGTAGGTCATTCAAATTCCCTCCCGGTCAGGCCGTCGTTGGCCAGCATTCCCTGCAAAGCGGCGATCTCGGAAGAAATATCCATGGCTACGTCCGAAAGCAGATTGTTGTACAGGTTCTCATACGCCTGATTCAAGGTATGCAGGATGCCTGCAATATCCCGGCGGATGGTCTCGGCGTTTTCGCCCTGCTGCCCCTGCACATCGTTATAGGTGTGCAGCAGCTTGAGGGTGGTGGGGATATAATATTCCGCAAAGCGGCGGGCCTTGGGCTGGCTTTCCGGGTGTGCTTCCAACCAGTCGCAGATGGCGGTAGTGGTCTTGTACATCGCCGCCAGTTCTTCCCGCGCCTGCGCGTCCTGCATGAGCTGCTGCTCCTGCTCCAGCACCTTGGCAAAGCGGCGGGCCGTTTCGAGGTTGATGGGCGTTTCGGCAGTTTCCCCCTGCTCAGGCTGTGCGGGGGCGGGCTGAGGCTCCGGGCGCTCCTGTGCGGCGCGGTAATCCTCCGCCGTCAGGTACACAGTCTCCGTTTTCTCATCCAGCCAAGCATTCAGCCAGCCTTTGCGGATGCTTTTTTTCAGCCGCTTGAGCGTTTTTTTCTTTTTCTGGTGGGTCAAATCGGCCAGCATCTCCACCGGCAGGCCCTTGCCGCCGTCCATGCTGTCGGCAAGGTCGGCCAGCTGGCCCATCTGCCTGCCCGCTTCCCTCTGGGAAACGCCGCAGGCCGCCATCCAGCCAAAGCCCGCCGTGGCAAGGCCCAGCACGCTGCTGACGATGCCCAGCACGTTGTAGGCGGTGTTCATAACGTAGTCCGTGCCCGTCATCAGGATGCCGCCGCCCTCAGTAGCCGACACCACAACGTCACCCAAAGCAGCCGGCGAAATAGTGCCCAGCCCGATGAGACAGCCCAGCGTCCCCAGCCCGAAGATCACCGCAAAGGTGATGCCCACAGCCAGCAGGGTGCAGCCTGCGCTATGGCGTTTTTTTGCGCTGATACGGATACTTTCCACCGGGGTAGGCTCCGGCTTTGCAAAGATCTGCCGGAACCAGTCGGGCATCCCGGCGGTATCTTCCGCGCGAAAGGGCTGCCCAGCACTGCCGCCGGCAGGGTTGTTCCGTCCCCGGAAGGCCTTTGCCGCCTCCCCGATGCCGTAGTTGGCTGCATGGACGGCGGCCTTACCCACATCCCACGCCCGGTCACCGATGTCCATGCCCCTGCCCTCAAAGCCGTGGGCAAAGGCATCGGTCATGGTGTCGCCAAAGGCGCGCAGCTGATCTTCCAGCTCCTGCTGTACCTGCCGGCCTTCGTTATTTCGGTTATCGTTTTCACGATCGTACATCAAAATTTTCTCACCCTTCTGCCGGTGCATACCGGCTGATGATGGCGCGGGCCACCCGCAGGCCATCCACGGCGGCGCTCATAATGCCGCCCGCATATCCCGCACCCTCGCCGCAGGGGTAAAGCCCTGCCAGCTGGGTGCACACAAGATCCTCTTCCCGCTTGAGCCGTACCGGGCTGCTGGTGCGGGTCTCAAGGCCGGTGAGGATGGCGTCCGGCGCGGTGTAGCCCGCGATCTTGCGCTCGTAGGCGCGCAGACCCGCCCGCAGGGTGTCCGCCAATTCCCCGGGCAGCAGTGCGCCCAGGTCTGCGGCAGTCACGCCGCGGTCGTAGGTGGGCTGCACGCTGCCGATGCGCAGCTGCCCGCGCCCTTCCAGAAAGCTTTGCACGTTCTCTGCCGGGGCGGCGTAAGCCCCGGCGGCACGGCCGGCGGCGTAGGCTTTTGCTTCCAGCTCCCGCTGAAAAGCGATGGCGCGGCGGGGGTCGTTGGCAAAATCCGCCCCGCCTACGCTGACTACCACCGCCGCGTTGGCGTTTTTGCCGCTGCGGGCATGGTAGCTCATGCCGTTGGTCACAACGCGCTCTTCCTCACTGGCGGAAGCCACCACCTGACCGCCGGGGCACATACAGAAGGTGTATACGCACCTCTCGCCAACGTGCTGGGAGAGCTGGTACTCGCCCCGGGGCAGCGCCGGATGCCCGGCGGCTTCGTGGTAAAGGCTTTTTTCGATCTCGGTTTGCAGGTGCTCGGCGCGGAAACCCACGCTGAAAGGCTTGCACTCCAGCACAAGGCCGCTGTCCATCAGCATACTGAAGGTATCCCGTGCCGAGTGTCCCACTGCAAACACCAGTGTCTCGCAGGCAAAGCTGCCATTTGTAGTAGTGATGCCCACAAGCCGGCCGTTTTTGCGCTCCAGCCCGGTAAGGGCGGTGTTGAAGTGCACCTCGCCGCCCAGAGATTCGATCTCTCTGCGGATGGAGGTGATAACGCCCCGGAGCAGGTCGGTGCCCACATGGGGCTTCTGCTTCCAGGCGATCTCCGCCGGGGCACCGTGCTGCAGAAACACCTCGGTGACAAAGCCGCAGAGCTCATCCCCGATGCGGGTGGTCAGCTTGCCGTCCGAGAACGTGCCCGCGCCGCCCTCGCCAAACTGGATGTTGGCGTTTTCGTCCAGCTCTCCGGTGGCTGAGAAATGCTCCACGGCCTTGACACGCTCGTCCAGCGCCGGGCCCCGCTCCAGCACAATGGGGCGGTAGCCCTGCCGGGCCAGCAGCAGGGCTGCAAACAGGCCCGCAGGCCCCAGGCCGCAGACCACCGGGCGGTGGGCAAGCGGCTGGGTGCCGTTCTGGACGGAAAAATCCACCTTTTGGTGCAAAGCGACGCAGGGCGAGGCCCCTGCATAAGCAGATTCCTCACCCTCGTCCTTGAGCGTGACCGCTACCGTGTACACCAGTTTGGGCTGCCCGTGGCGCGCGTCCACAGAGAGTTTTGCCACCCCCAGGTGCCCCACTTTTGCGCGGGGGACGCGTGCCAGATGCAGCGCTTTTTCAAAGGCCTGCGGCTCCCCGGCGGAGAGGGGCAGGCGGATGTCTCGCACTAAAATCATGTTATGATTCTTTCTTTTTATTATAAACTTTCGCGTTCAGCACAGCTTACCCGCCCTGCCAAGGGCTCCCCTGACAGGGGAGCTGGCAATGCGAAGCATTGACTGAGAGGTTTAACCGACATTGCTTTCGATCTTGCACTGCACCATATAGCTGCCCAGCGCAAAAATTTTGCCGTTGGCGGGCACATACAGGCGGCAGGCAATGTTCTGCTGGCCAATGGCCACCGAGAAATCATCGGCGTCGATCTCAATGACCACCTGTTCCGGCGTCAGCGTTTCCAGCGAACCAGCCGGGCCGCAGAGGGTCACGTTCATCAGCCGCTCGGTCTCCACCGTCAGCTGGTAGCTGGAAGACAGATTGACGACCTGCACGCAGCTGGAGGGCAGGTTCAGGGTCTTGGTCTCCAGCTTGGAGCTGTCAAAGCTGACCGTGATGCTGGAGAGGTTATCCAGCAGGTGGATGCCGGTGGGCAGCTCAATGGGCATCTCGTAGACCTTGTCCAGCGCAAAGGTGGAGAGGTCGATGGTGCCCACGGACAGCGCCGAGAGGCGGTCGATCTGGGACTCCGGACCGGCCACGTTAAGCGTCTTCTTGCTCAGGGTATAGGCCAGCACCGAAGAATCAAAGTCCCGCGGGGCGTTGATGAAGCTGACCTCCACCGGGAGGGTAGCCACCTTGTACACCTGCAAGGTCACGTCCACGCTCTCTTCTTCGAGGGTGGTGTACTCAAACTTGACCTCGCTGCCGCTGCGGGTGTAGAAACGCAGGGCGGTGGTCAGGGTGACCGGCTCGGTCAGGTCGCCCTTGTGGGCGACTTCGGCGGTGCAGGTCTCCACCTGGCTCAGCTCGGTGCTGGGGCCGGAGAGAGTCACCGTCTCCTTCGAGATGTCGGTGCCGTAGAGGATATAACCGTCTGCTATCTTCAGGTAATTCGTCGTCACCTGGATGGGCAGGGTCTTTTCTTCCACCACATCGAACACCACGTCCACGGTGTTGTCGCCGTCGATGGAGACGGACACACCGGTGAGCAGGGTGCTCTGGCTCCGCACCTGCAAACGCAGGTTCTTCTCGCCGCTGTCCCGCACGCTGGACCAGTCCGGATAGACCACAAAATCGGAGGCCTGCAGGCTGCCGATGGTGTAGCCGTCGCCGGAGAGCTTCAGGTTGACGAACTTTTCCGGGGCGCTGACGATACTCAGGCCGCGGGAAGTATAGGCAGAGGAATCATAGGTGAAATCCACCGGGACATTGGAGATGGTCTTGGTGGTGCCGGGCTGGACGACGATGGTAACCGCCATCCAGGCAATGATGGCACCGATGATGGCCAGCAGCAGGCGGATGCGGCGGTCATTGAGCATACCGCCTGCGGGCTTGATGGCGGGCTTGGTGCCGTCGGGCTTTTTGGGCGCGGTGCTCATTACTGCTCATCCTCCTTCTGATTGACCCAGTTCAACAGCTGTTTGGCGCGGTATTTCCAGCTGCTGGTGTCGGTCTTTTCGCTGGTGGTCTCCTTGGGGATCATCTCGTCGATGAGGCGGGTGTAGAGGGTCTGGCGGTCAAAATGGCGGATCAGCACGCCGTTTTTGGCCATGGAGATGATTCCCGTCTCCTCGCTGACGACGATAGCAATGGCATCCGAGTTCTCGGCAATGCCCAGGCAGGCGCGGTGGCGGGTGCCCATGTCCTTGCCGAGGTCCAGGTTGTTGGAAAGGGGCAGCACGCAGCCCGCCGCCTTGATACGGCCGTTTTCAATGATGGCCGCGCCGTCATGCAGGGGGGTACCCTCGTAGAAGATGGTGCCCAGCACCTCTAGGTTGACGGCACTGTTCACCGGCGTACCGGTGCGGACGATCTCCGAGAGGTTGGTGTGCCGCTCCAGCACGATGAGGGCACCGGTCTTGGTCTCTGAAAAACGCTCTGCCGCATCGCAGATGGCAATGATGGCGCTGCGCCAGGCTCCTTTGAGGCTTGGGTCGTTGTAGCGGCCTTTCATATTGAAAAGTTTGCCCGCCCACTGGTCGGTCTGGCCCATCCGCTCCAAAGCGCGCCGGATCTCCGGCTGGAACAGCACCACCAGCGTCAGCAGGCCGACCTGCAGCAGCGAGTTGAGCAGCCAGGTCACCGTGCGCATATTCAGGATATTGGCCACCAGATAAACCACCAGCACCAGCAGTGCGCCCTTGGCCAGCTGACCCGCGCGGGTACGGTTGACGATGCCCAGCAGCTGGTAGATGAGGAATGCGATCACCAGGATATCCAGCAGATCCACCAGCTTAAAGGTCTGGAAATTGGCTATGATCGAGTTCAGAGTCATCGACGTAACACTCCCGTTTTTGTTCCTGCTTTCTTACAGCTTTTCAATGAGGGCAACGGCGTGGGCCGCAATGCCCAGCCCCTCGCCCGTAAAGCCCAAGTGCTCCTCGGTGGTGGCCTTAACGCTCACGGCATCCACCGGCATCCCAAAGGCATCGGCCAGTTTCTGACGCATGGCGGGGATGTAGGAGGCCAGCTTGGGCCGCTGGCAGAGGATGGTGGAATCAATGTTCTCGATCCGGTAGCCGTGCTCCTTGAGGATCTCGGCCACACGGCGGGCCAGCGCCAGGCTGTCGGCCCCCTCGTACTCCTTGGCGGTGTCCGGGAAATGCTGGCCGATATCGCCCAGAGCGGCAGCGCCCAGCACGGCGTCCATGACGGCGTGTGCCAGCACATCGGCATCGGAGTGGCCCAGCAGGCCTTTCTCATAGGGCACTTCCACACCGCCCAGGATCAGTTTGCGGCCTTCCACCAGACGGTGAACATCATAACCATGACCAATACGCATTGCAGTTCCTTCTTTCTGTTCCGTGCGGGGCAGATCCTCCCGCGTCGTGATCTTCAAATTGGCGTAATCTCCCTGTGTCAGCTGCACGGTACGGCCAGTCAGCTCAAACAGGCTGCAATCGTCCGTAACAAGGCGGGCTTTTTCCTCGTCCAGTTCTTCCAGTGCGGCCAGATAGGCGGCACGGTCAAAGCACTGGGGCGTCTGCACCGCATACAGGGTACTGCGGTCCGGGGTCGTCTCCACCACACATTTCGCCGGGACCTTTTTGCCATCGCCCCGGGTGGCCTGCTTGATGGTGTCTTTCCTGTCTCTTATACACATCTCCGAGCCCACGAGACATCTCAGGATCTC
>ENA-OYZG01000438-OYZG01000438.1-human-gut-metagenome-genome-assembly--contig:-NODE-438-length-11874-cov-6.266435_pt1 | contig 11874 bp, 8 predicted proteins | sample MGYA00244071_ERZ653466 | MGnify/ENA primary metagenome ERZ653466 (study PRJEB26926, sample SAMN06165150) | human gut metagenome | biome: ENVO:00009003; feature: ENVO:2100002; material: ENVO:00002003...
CCTCTCCGTCACGGCTTACGCCGTGCCACCTCTCCCAAAGGGAGAGGCCTTGGCATGGCGGCAAAGTTACCGGTTAAATTGCGAAGTATACGGTTTCGCCAGAGACTCTCCCTTTGAGGAAAGACTTCCCCCGCTCCGGGGGAAGATGTCACCGCAGGTGACAAAAGGGGGAATCTGGCGCGTTAGCGCCTGAGAGGGCGAGGATGCTAACCGCAGCGCCGCCCAAGGCACGATGCGGATGCTGGGTGCCGCAACCCGATAGCGGAGGGTATTCCAAATCGTCCCGTCTGCCGCCGCAAGTAAAAATTGCATCCGGCGGCAAAAAGGATTATACTATAAAAAATGTCTGCGGTGCACAGGCCGCAGGGGCAGAGGAGATGAAGCATGAAACGACGGGACTTTTGTAAGGGTCTTGCGGTGACCCTTGCGGCGGGGGCATTGGCTCCCGGTGCGGCGCTGCCGCAGGCCGGGGCGGCTACGGCGCTGGTCGGCCGCGCCGTGCCGGACGACTACTATACCCTGTGGTACCGCAGCGACCGCTGCAGCGCTGACCTGCGGCACGATTACTATTACAGCGACAGCCTGTTCGACCACGCCGCCACAGAGTACGACGATAAGCTGGCACTGGCCACCTTGGGCATGGCTGCGGCTGCGGACAGCTCGTGGGAGAGCGACCAGCGCTATTGGATGACGGGCGAGGTCGGCCGTGCCGCCCATATCCGGGATGCCTTTGCAAAGCTGGGCTTTGCCGAGGTGCAGCTGTTCAACTATACCCACAGCCTGAACGATGCCCCGGACACGGCGGCCTGTGCCGTTGCCCGCAAAACACTGGTGCGCGGCGGCAGACAGGTGACCATCATCGGGGCGTTCGTGCGCGGCTCCGGTTATGGAGCCGAGTGGTCCGGCAACCTTCATACAGGCTCCGGCAGCGCCCACACGGGTTTTGTAGCAGCGGCGCGGCAGCTGACTGAAAAAATACGCGGATATGTTCAGGCATCGGCCAAGCGCCAGCCGCTGGGCGACCTGAAGCTCTGGATGGGCGGCTACAGCCGTGCCGGCGGCGTAACGAATTTAGTGGCGGCGCGTCTGCCCGCCGTGCTGCCGCAGCTGGAAAAGAAAAACACCTTCGTCTATACCTTTGCCGCCCCGGCTGCGCTGGCGGCGGCAGACTGCCCCGAGCTGCAGCAGGACTTTGACAACAACCATACGGCAAGCGGCAGTCTGAAAAAGAACTGGGGCACCAGCAACATCTTCAACATCATCTCCAGCGGAGATGTGGTCCCCCGGGTGCTGCCCGCAGAGTGGGGCTTCTACCGCAACGGCAACGACCGTTTTCTGCCCGCTACAGTTGTCCCGGAGGAACTGCAGGCGCTGAACGACCGCAGCGCAGGGATGGAGGGCGCACCGCTGGATTTCGGGCGGCTGGCCGTCACCGAGGAGACCGATGCCGTGCTGCAGTCCATGATGACCCTGTTCGGCAGCCGTCAGACCTATCACGAGGACTACGAGGATGCCATGCGCTGTATACTGCAATGCGTGACCACCCGCTCGGAAGCAGAGGTGACCCGGGGCGTCATTCTGGACGATGCTGCCGTGGTGGCACAGCTGCGCAGCATGGAGCCCATGCAGCAGTTCCCGCAGGAAAAGGTGGAGCGCTGTGTGCAGGCGGCCTCTGCCCTGAGCCGCCCGCTGCTGGAAAAGCTGGGCAATGCAGTGCCGCTGCAGGCACAGCAGATCGTGATCCCCATGCTGGCAGTCGGTCTGTGCTTTGAATTGGACCCGGAGACGCTGCAGCTGGTGTCAGACTTTGTATTGTCCACCATCACGGTAAAGGGGCAGCTGAGCGGCATCCTGAAAACAGTGCTGTGTCACTTTTTGGAAACCTACATTACCCTGCTGGAATACTATGACCCTGCCGACCACGGCATGGAGCCCTATACCCGGCAGGAAGAGCTATAAGCAAAAGGCCGCTGCGCAGACATCGCGCAGCGGCCTTGGCTTTTTACAGATAAGATCAGAACTTGAACAGGTTCAGCCCGGTAACGGGGTCGTACTGGCGGTCTACTGTGCCGTCCAGAACATCCACCACCATCTCACAGGTGGCGCTGACCACCGCCCGGTTCAGATGTCCGCCGAACACCTCGCCCTTGTCGTTGCCGGCGCTCATGTGCAGGTGGGCGTAAAATGCGCCGTTCATGGTGTTGATGGTGCCGGTCAGGGACACGATCTCAAAACTGCCGCTGAAGGTGTTGGCGTAGTATTTCTTCTCCGCTACATTGTATACGCCCACCGTAAAGCTGTTGGTGGCGCCCAGCGCCTGCACGGCGGCAAGGCGGATGTTCTCCTTCAGGGCAAGCTCTTTGACCTGTTCAAGGATCTCCTCGTCCTTGTCAATGCGTACAATGATCTTATTGCCAAAACGTTTGTATTCCATGGGGAAGCATCTCCTTTATGTGTGTGCGCGCTGCCCTTTGCCCGGAACGCGTGCGATAAGCTGATATTTATCGCATAAAAAACTCATTTAATACTATACCTAATTTTCTCGGAGCATCTATATTTATTTCGTGTCCTGCATTCTGAATAACATTAAATTGTGCATTAGGTATCAATTCTTTAAGCTGTAAAGAAGCCTTCATATTGGCTTTATCTCTTTCACCACAAATAACAAGGACAGAAGAATCTATTTTGTGTAAATCCTGTTGAAAATTCAAATTCATCATTGAACTGGAAAGATTTATAACCTCTTTCTTCTCAAGTCCCATTTTCTTAAATGCACTGTTCGGCATAATATGAAAGATTGCATTTTGAAATTTCAACATTTTTTTAGGCATAGCGTACTGCGTCCCGATAAGTACCACAGAATTGACTCTATCTGGATTTTCAATCAGATACTGTAATGCGAGAATCCCCCCTAACGACAAACCACATATATTAAGTGGTTTAGAGTATGTTTTACAATATTCAGAAAACACTTGATAAAGATTAGAATAATTGACTTCTCGTCCTTGAAGGAGCGTGAATAAATTCGGACAATCTATATCTAAGTTATCATCCATTACATCAATAGTTTTTTCCCAACTGGAGGAAGTTTGTCCCAAACCATGTAGAAAAATATACTTCATGATAAATTTTACCTTTCCTTCAAATTCCGATTTGTTGAACTAAATCGAGTATACCACACCCGCCAAGGAAAGAACACCCCGATAGCGTAAAATTTGCAGGTGGAAACTTGTCGGGGCAGGGGACTTGGCAAACCCAACGTGATTGCGCTATAATAGAGCCGTAACAGTTCCACAAAGGTGTGGTAAGGGAGGTGCGGTCATGATCCGGGTGGCAGTCGTAGAGGATGACGCGGAGGTGCAGGGGGTATTGCAGGAGTACATCCGGCGGTATACCCGGCAGTATGGGACAGAATTTGAGGTATCGGTCTTTGCGGACGGGGTGGATATTCTGGAGGATTACCGCGCCGTCTACGATGTTATTTTTCTGGATGTGGAGATGAAGCATCTGGACGGCATGGCCACGGCAGAGCGCATCCGGCAGATGGATGCAGACGTCATCCTGATCTTCATCACCAATATGGCGCAGTATGCCATCCGGGGCTACTCGGTGGGGGCGCTGGACTATGTGCTGAAGCCGGTGCCGTATTTTGCATTTTCCGAGCAGCTGAAAAAGGCCGAGAAAAATTTGGCCCGCCGCGCCAGCCACTATCTCATGGTCCCGGTGGAGAGCGGCCTGCGGCGGCTGGACAGCTCCCGGCTGTATTATCTGGAAAGCGAAGGCCACCGGGTGCATTACTACACCGAGGACGGCGATTTTTCGGCACCGGGCACCCTCAAGGCAGTGGAGGAAAAGCTGGCGGGCCGCCCCTTTGCCCGCTGCAACAGCGGCTATCTGGTAAATCTGGCGCAGGTGCAGGCGGTGCAGCAGAACACGGTGCAGGTGGGGCCCTATGAGCTGCAGATCAGCCGCCCCAAGCGCAAGGCCTTTCTTGCCGCACTGACCGACTACATCGGAGGTGAGGGCTCATGACCATGCTGCCGAACATCCCCCGCCTGTACACGGCGCTGGCAGAGGTGTTGGCGGTGCTGCTCTACGCCCGCCACCTGCCGCGGCGGTTCCACCGGCAGACCGCGGTCACGGTGGTGTGGGCACTGGTGCTGGGAATCTTTTTGCACAAGACCGGCTATGTGCCGCTGGCGTGGTGGGTGCCCTGTATGCTCTGCGCGGTGCTGCTGCTCTACGGGTACCTGTGGGGCAGCCGGGCGGTCAACTGGCTGGAGGCACTGTACATCACCGCCCGGGCGTTTCTGCTGGCAGAGTTTGCTGCCAGCGCAGAATGGCAGCTGCACTGCTGGCTGTTCCCGCACCGGAGCGGCTTTGACCCGCTGGCGCTGGCGCTGCTGGCGGCGGTCTACGGCGCGGTCTACGGCCTGATGTTCTGGCTGGAGCGCAGCCGTCCGCTGCCCGAAAAGCATCTGGACATCAGCAACAAGGCTGCGCTGGCGGCATTTGTCATGGCGGGCACGGTGTTCGTGGTCAGCAACCTTCTGTTTCTGGGGGAGAGCCCGGCGACCATGAACGTGTTCTGCATCCGCATGCTGGTGGATTTCTGCGGGGTGCTGATCCTGACGCTGCAGCACGAGCAACTGCGGGAGAGCGCGCTGCATCAGGAGCTTTCTGCCATGGACAATGTGCTGCACCGGCAGTACGAACAGTACAAGCGCAGCAAGGAGGGCATCGAGCTCATCAACAGCCGCTACCATGAATTGAAGGTCCAGATCGCTGATATCCGTGCCCAGCGGGACCGCGCCAAGCAGGACGCGGCGCTGGCAAAGATGGAGAACAGCATTCTGCAGTATGAGGCGGAGAACAAGACCGGAAACCCGGTGCTGGACATCCTGCTCACCGCCAAGAGCATGGAATGTCAGGAAAAGCAGATCCGCATGACCAGCGTGGCAGACGGGCATCTGCTGGACCATCTGTCCACCCGGGAGATCTGCACGCTGGTGGGCACCGCGCTGGACAACGCCATTGAAAGCTGCGCCGCCGAGCAGGACCCGGAAAAGCGGCTGATCCGCACGGCGGTGTATGCCCAGAACGGCTTTGTGCTGTTCCGGGTGGAGAACTACTGCAAAAAGCCGGTGGAGCTGGGTGCAGACGGTCTGCCGCTGCGCAGTGCCCACGGCGGTTACGACCTGCGCAGCCTGCAGGCGGCTGCGCAGCAGCACAGCGGCAGCATGACCGTGCACTGGGAGGACGGCTGGTTCACCCTGCGGGTGCTTCTGCCGCAGGCGGGGATTCAACAGACCGAGGGCGGGGAGTGATCCCCGCCCTTTTTGCAATATGCACAAAATCAGGGGCAGTGGAATTGTGAATAAGCACAATAAAAAATGAAACCAATTTGAAACTTTTTTCAAATTATGCATCCCAAACGACAGATTGTGCAAAAGATGATAACGATGCGCAAATATCCGTTATAATGGGGTCACGGTTGGGTACGGCCCAAAAAATATAAAAGAATATGGAGGAGACAACACAATGAAGCGCGATCCGAACAGCAAAAAGCCCACAAAGTTGCTGACATCTGTTACAGCACTCTTACTGGCAGTTGGAATAGTGGCAGATGTAGCAATGTTTGGTGTGTTTCCTAGTTCTCTGGACAAGGCGTTCCCTGGCCAGAATGGAGACCCGGAATTGCAAAAAACATCTTATGCAAATGGTTTGTCAGTGGCTCAGAAAATCGAGGAGGAAGGCGCAGTCCTTCTGAAAAATGACGGCGCTCTGCCGTTGGCAGGAACAAACCGAAAAATCAATCTTCTGGGCTATGCTTCCGCAAATCCGGTTTATGGCGGTACGGGTTCCGGTGGCAGCAGCTACACTGCAAACCGGACAGATTTTGTAAAAGCCTTTACGGATGCAGGTTTTGAAGTGAATCAAAATCTGGTCAATCTCTACAGCCCCAAAAACAACGAAGGCGGAAATACATTCTCTGTTGATTTTTCCATTCCGGAACTGCCTGCAACCGAGGAATTGGCTAAGGACATGGGTGTGGAGTACCAGTATACTGGAGACTGCTCATTTGAAGCAATGAAGGATTTTTCGGATACTGCTGTGGTCGTGTTCTCCCGCAAGGGCGGTGAAGGCAATGACTTGCCCACTTCGATGGCTGAAAATACCTCGTATGCACCGGATCAGAGCAAGCATTATCTGGAACTGAACAGCGCGGAACAGTCTTTGCTGGAACAGGCAGAAGCGACATTTGATAATGTTATCGTTCTGATCAATTCAGGCAATGCTATGGAACTGGGCTTCCTGAATGATGAAGGCGTTGATGCAGCCCTCTGGATCGGTGATCCCGGTGATGTGGGCACGATTGGAATTGTCAACATTCTGACGGGCGCAGTCAACCCCTCTGGCCGTCTGCCGGATATCTACCCTTATGCAGTAGAAACGACCCCTTCTTACTACAACTTTGATACCTTTGAGTATACCAACTCTAATGACTGCTTCAAAAACTTCGAAAGTCATCCTGCCTACCTTGTAGAGTATCAGGAAGGCATTTATGTGGGATATCGTTATTACGAAACCCGTGAAAGCTACGATTACACTACCCGTGAAGGAGAAAATCTGACTGGACTTTCCTACAATGATGTAGTGCAGTTCCCCTTTGGCTATGGCTTGAGCTACACAAGCTTTGACTGGGAACTGGAAAACACGATTCCGACTACCGTTACCGCACAGGATACGCTGGAATGGAATGTCAAAGTTACCAATACTGGCAATGTGGCTGGCAAAGATGTTGTGGAACTGTATTACAGTGCGCCCTATTACAGTGCGGCTGAAGGCGGCAGCGGCTTGCAGAAGGCTGGCGAAGTACTGGGCGGCTTTGCAAAGACGAAGGAATTGCAGCCGGGCGAAACGGAAACGGTTACGATTTCTATGCCGGTAGAGCAGATGGCTTCTTATGATGCACAGAAGTACTACACTTCTACCGGTTCCTATGTGCTGGAAGCTGGCGAGTATCAGATTTCTCTGCGTACGGATTCTCATACGGTGAAAGATAATCTGACCATGACCTGCAAGGTTGCTGAGAATGAAGTGTTCCAGGACAGTACGTTTGGCAATGGTGTGGAAAACTGCAAGTATGTCGGCAAGCGCTCTTCGGACGAAGTGGTAGCAACAAATCAGTTTGATGATGCAGCTGGTGATGTGGCTTACCTCAACCGTGACACTTGGCAGATCGTTCCCGGTACCAGCAAGGAAGCAACTGCTGAACAGCTGGAAGCCTTCAACAATGCGCTGTTAGTGGATGATAGCTATGTGGATGCAGATGACACTGCGCCGACCTTTGGTGCAAAGAATGGCCTTACTCTGAAAGACATGGAAGGCCTTGCCTATGATGATGCACAGTGGGATAAGCTGCTGGATCAGCTGACCCTTGATGATATGTACAAACTGCTGGGCGCAGATGGCTGGGGAAGTGCAGCAGTTGATAATATCGGTAAGGGACAGACTTATGAAATGGACGGACCTGCCGCTCTGAGTTATGTGTTCGATGCCTTTATGGGTACCTGCACATATAAGACGGTTACTTATCCGGCAGAAGTTCTGCTGGCGGCTACTTGGAATGTAGATCTGGCTTCTGAATTTGGCGATGCAATCTCGCAGGAAGGAAAGGCGTGGAATATTTCCGGCTGGTATGCACCTGGTGCTAATACCCACCGCAATGCATTTGCTGGCCGTAACTTTGAGTACTATTCTGAGGATGGCTTCCTTTCTGGTTCCATGTCCGCTGCTACGGTTGGTGCGGCAGAGAAAAATGGTATGTACTGCTACATTAAGCATTTTGCACTGAATGAGCGTGAAACCTGGCGTCATTATGGCCTGTGCACCTGGGCCGATGAGCAGGCAATGCGTGAAATTTACTTCGTGCCGTTTGAAAAGGCTGTGAAGGAAGGCGGCAGCACGGCTGTGATGTCTTCCTACAATAATATTGGTACTACTTGGGCCGGTGCAAGCACTGCACTACTGACCAATGTTCTGCGTAATGAATGGGGCTTTATTGGCACTGTGATTACGGATAACAACGAGGAGCATGGCTTTATGGATATTGAGAAAGCTGTCTTGGCAGGTGGTACCAATCTGCTGTTTGGCTGGGGCACTAAGACCTTCGATAACCTGAGCCAGACTGCTACCGGTCAGCTGAAGATGCGCGAAGCTGCACATCAGTATCTGTATACGCTGGCGAATAGCTACGGTGTAGATGTAGATGCGCCTGTGCCTATGTGGCGCACGCCTGCACTGGTAGGCAGTGTGATTGTCTATGTGTTGGTTCTGGCAGGTGTTGTGGTGATTCTTCGCCGCCGCAAGTATAATAAAACGCTGGCTAATACCAATGCAGGTGCGGATGTGAGTAAGGCATAAGTACTGACCCGTAATCAAAACTGTCTTTCTTCTAATCCCGGAACACGGCTGCACGGCAGTTACGACCTGCAGCCGTGTTCCCTTTTGGAAACAGAATCACGCTTCTTCTCCTTATGCGTGGTCCTGTTTCCAAAGGCAATACCGTTTCTACTGAAAGGAGATTTCCCCGTGAAACATCAGGATATTATTGCAAAACTGAGTCTGGAACAAAAATGCGCCCTGCTGAGCGGCGGCACGGTGTTCACCACCCGGGCGCTGCCGGGCAAGGGCATCCCGGCCATTACCCTGTCGGACGGCCCCAACGGCGTGCGCAAGCAGGCGGGCGCGGCTGACCATCTGGGCCTGAACCCCAGTGTGCCTGCCACCTGCTTCCCCACCTCGGCTACCGTTGCCAACAGCTGGGACCCGGAGCTGGGCGAGGCTGTGGGCGCAGCCATGGGCGAAGAAGCAGCGGCACAGGGCGTGTCGGTGCTGCTGGGCCCCGGCCTGAACATCAAGCGCAGCCCCCTGTGCGGCCGCAACTTCGAGTATTTCTCGGAGGACCCCTACCTTGCCGGTAAGATGGCTGCGGCCTACGTCCGCGGCATCCAGAAAAACGGCATTGCCGCCTGTCCCAAGCACTTTGCGGTGAACAGCCAGGAGCTGCGCCGCATGGCCTCGGATTCCATCGTGGACGAGCGCACCCTGCGGGAAATTTACCTGACCGGTTTCGAGATGGTGGTCAAGGAAGCGCAGCCTAAGACCATCATGTCCGCCTATAACCTTGTCAACGGCACCTACGCCAACGAGAACACCCACCTGCTCATGGATATCCTGCGCGGGGACTGGGGCTTTGACGGCGCAGTGGTCACCGACTGGGGCGGCAGCAACGACCACGCCCTTGGCGTAAAGAACGGCTCTACGCTGGAAATGCCCGCCCCCGGCGGGGACGCCATCCGGGAGCTGATGAAGGCGGTGCAGACCGGCAAGATCACCGAAGCGGACGTGGACGCCCGGCTGGACGAACTGCTGGAGCTGGTGTTCACCACCAAGGCGGCGGTGGACGCCGCACCCGGCAAGTTCGATGCCGACGCCCACCACGCACTGGCACGCCGGGCTGCTGCCCAGAGCATCGTGCTGCTGAAGAACGAAAACAGCCTGCTGCCCCTTGCAAAGGGGGAAAAGGTGGCGGTCATCGGCGACTTTGCTCAGACGCCCCGTTATCAGGGTGCAGGCTCCAGCGCCGTCAACTCCATCAAGGTGGATTCCTTTCTGGAATGCCTTGCCGAGAGCGGCCTGAACAGCGTCGGCTACGCCAAGGGCTTTGAACGGCAGGGCAAGCCCGACGAGGCGCTGAAAGCCGAAGCGGTGCAGCTGGCAAAGAACGCCAATGTGGTGCTGCTGTGCATGGGTCTGGACGAGATCAAAGAGAGCGAGGGCATCGACCGCGCCGACATGAAGCTGGCAGAGAACCAGCTGGAACTGCTGGCGGCTGTGGCGGCGGCAAACCCCAATGTGGTTGTGCTGCTGAGCGCGGGCTCCTCGCTGGAAAGCGGTTGGGTCAAGGACTGCAAGGCGCTGGTCTACGGCTGCCTGGGCGGTCAGGCCGGTGCGGGCGCACTGGTCGAGGTGCTGACCGGTGCGCAGAACCCCTGCGGCAAGCTGGCGGAGACTTGGGCGCGCAGCTACGCCGACACCCCCGCAAAGGCGCATTTCGGCGGCGACGGTCCCACTGTGGAGTACCGCGAGGGGCTGTATGTGGGCTACCGCTACTACGACACTGCCGGTGTGCCCACCGCCTTCCCCTTCGGCTACGGCCTGAGCTATACCAGCTTTGCGTACAGTGACCTGAAAGCAGACGAAAACGGCGTGACCCTGACTGTCACCAACACCGGCAGCTGTGCAGGTGCCGAGGTGGTGCAGCTTTATGTGGCAAAGCCGGATGCAAAAGTTTTCCGCCCTGCCAAGGAGCTGAAGGGCTTTACCAAGGTGCAGCTGGAAGCCGGAGAGAGCAAGACCGTCACCATCCCGCTGGATGATAAGGCGTTCCGCTACTGGAACGTTACCACCGACCGCTGGGAGGTGGAAGGCGGCAGCTATCAGCTGCTGGTGGGCGCTTCCAGCGCCGATATCCGTCTGACTGCCGCTGTCACGGTGGCGGGCACCGGCGCACCCGACCCCTACGCGGGCAAAGACCTTGCCTATTACCGCACCGCACAGGTGCAGAATGTGCCGGACGCGGAGTTTGAAGCGCTGCTGGGCCGTCCCATCCCGGAGAACAAGGTACACATCGACCGCAACATGACGCTGGGCGAGATGGGGCACGGACGCAGCCCCATCGGCTGGCTGGCAGCTGCCGTGCTGGGCACCCTGCTGCGCCGCAGCATCAAAAAGGGCAAGCCTGACCTGAATATCCTGTTCCAGTACAATATGCCTCTGCGTGCGCTGGCCAAAATGACCAACGGCGCTATCAGCATGGGCATGGTGGACGGCATTGTGATGGAGCTGCGGGGCTTCTGGATCATCGGTCTTGTGCGGGTGATCGTGGAGGCTGTGAAGAACATCGTGCTGAACAGCCGCATGGAAGAGCGCTTGAAAAACAGCTGAAAGGAAGCAGGCTATGAATTTCTGGAATAACTTCGCGGCAAAGCACCCCGCCGCTGCCAAGTGGGTGCGCGAGGGCGGCCTGTTCGTCATCGTGTCCAACCTCATCACCGTGTTCAAGTACCTGCTGCTGCAATTTCTGCCCAAGGCCTTTGCAAGCCTGCCGGTGGTGGATTTCGGCTGGCCGGGCATTGATATCACCCTGTTCGGCGAGACCTTCAAGTGGAACATCCTCGGCTACGATGCCGCCCACGGTGGTCTGCCCTACTTCTGCGCCTACATGATCGCCATGGTCATCGGCGAGTGCATCAATTTCCCCATCCAGCGTAATTTCGTGTTCCGCAGCAAGGGCAATCTGGCAAAGCAGATCGGCTGGTATGTGCTGGCGTTCTGCGTCATCACCTGCATCGTCAACTCCATCAACTGCATCTGGGTGGCGGTAGCAGGTCTGCTGGTGCCGGACTTCATCTACAACATCGGCACTACGGTGCTGAACGGCGGCATCTCCATGGTCATCTTCTTCTTCGTGAATAAGATCATCTTCCCGGAGGGCGAAAAAGCCGCCAAATAACAAGTCATCTTCTTCATTTTCTTCTTTTCATCACAAAGGCTCTCGCCCGCTCTGTGCATACGACAGAACAGGTGGGAGCCTTTGGCTTATGATCATCCTATCGCACAAAAGGCAGGATACCATCGTAATGATGATACCCTGCCTTTGCTCGTTCCGGTCCTCGTCCTGTACCGCCCACCACAAAAAAATCCCCAGACCGAATGGTCTGGGGATGTGGTGGAGCATTGTCCAAGGCAGTCGAACCTGAATTTATTCCAGATACTGCGGCAGATTCCAAGCACCTCGCAGCACAC
>ENA-OYZG01000442-OYZG01000442.1-human-gut-metagenome-genome-assembly--contig:-NODE-442-length-11833-cov-4.984632_pt1 | contig 11833 bp, 8 predicted proteins | sample MGYA00244071_ERZ653466 | MGnify/ENA primary metagenome ERZ653466 (study PRJEB26926, sample SAMN06165150) | human gut metagenome | biome: ENVO:00009003; feature: ENVO:2100002; material: ENVO:00002003...
GAGGACGTATTTGGCCGCGTCCGGCTCGGCATAGCGGCCCTCGTCGAGCGCGAAATACTGCGGGCACGTCTCCAGCAGCACGCTCTGCCCGCGCGTGCGGGCGCGCTGCGCCTCCTCAAGCCCCGCCGCCGTGGACAGGTGCACCACCCACACCGGCGTGCCGGCCAGCTGCGCGATGCGCATCAGCCGCGCGACCGCCTCCGCCTCCACGAGCGCCGGGCGGGAGAGCGGGTGCGCCGCCGCGTCGAAGCGGCCGGCCGCATGGAGGCGGCGGATGAGCTCGTTGAGCAGGCCGTAGTTTTCGCAGTGCACGCCGGCAAGGCAGCCGCAGCGGGCCATGCAGCCGAGCGCATCGAGCATCGCGCCGTCGTCCAGGCGCATCGCGTCGTACACCATGTACATCTTGAACGAGGTCACGCCCTGGCGCGCGATGAGCGGCACCTCCGCCGCGCGCGCCCCGTTCCATTCGGAGATGGCCATGTGGAAGCCGTAGTTGCAGTGGCTGCCCACCGCCTTTTCGTGCCAGACGCGCAGCGCCTGCTGCATGGTCATGCCGCGGTCCTGCGTGGCAAAGTCGAGCACGGTCGTCGTGCCGCCGAGCACGGCCGCGTGCGTGCCGGAGTCGAAATCGTCCGCCGTGGTCACGCTGCCCAGCGGCAGATCCAGGTGCGTGTGCGTGTCGATATAGCCGGGCATCACGAAGCAGCCCGCCGCGTCGAGCACGCGCTCGCACGGCGCGTCGAACCCCGGCGCGACGGCGCGGATGACCCCGTCCTGCACGAACACGTCCGCGCGCTCCGCCTTGCCGCCGGATATGACGGTTCCGTTTTTGATCAGCAGCCGCATGGAAGATCCCCCTTCTGTCTCTATGGCGCGCGGCCGGACGCCGCGCCCGATGTGTCCCTACGCATCAGCATAGCACAGCTTTTGCCCGCGCGCAAGCGCCGCGGCGGCGGCCGGCCGCGTTATTCTTTCTAAAGATATTCAACGGGCCAAAAAATTCTTTGCAGCCGCGCGGCGCTGTGATATAATACATCAAAGGTGGGTGATCGGTCTTGGAAAGATCCAGGCTCAGGGCTTCCATCCGGAACGCCGCGAACCGCAACGCCGCATTCGTCATCAAAAACGCAAAAGTTGTCAACGTGTTCACCGGGGAGATCCTCTCCGGTGATGTTGCCATGCGCGACGGCGTGATCCTCGGCGTGGGCTCCTACACGGGGCGGGAGGAATACGACGCGGGCGGCGCCTATCTGTGCCCGGGGCTGATCGACAGCCATGTGCACATCGAATCGTCCATGGCGCACCCGTCCCGCTTTGCAAGCCTCGTATTGCGGCAGGGGACGACCGCCGTCGTGGCCGACCCGCACGAGATCGCCAACGTGTGCGGGACGGACGGCATCCAGTACATGCTCGACCAGACCGAGTGGCTGCCGCTTTCGGTGTTCGTCATGCTGCCCTCGTGCGTGCCCTGCACCGCGTTTGAGACCAGCGGCGCGAAGATCACCGCCAAGGACATGGAGGCGTTTTTGCGCCATCCGCGCGTGATCGGCCTTGGCGAGGTGATGGATTATGCGGCCACGGTCGCAGGCGACGGGGAGATGCTCGACAAGCTCGAGCTCTTTGCCGGCCGCCCGATCGACGGGCACGCGCCGCGCCTTTCGGGCGACGCGCTCAACGCCTACCGCGTGGCCGGGCCGTCGAGCGACCACGAGTGCTCGACCTATGAGGAGGTGCTCGAAAAGCTGCGCAGCGGCATGCGCATCCATCTGCGCCTGGGCTCGGCCTGCCGCGGCATCGAGGCGATCTTCCGCCGCATCGCGCAGGAGGGGCTGCCCACGCGGCACATGCAGTTCTGCACGGACGACAAGCACCTGGAGAACATCCGCGACGAGGGGCACATCAACTACATCCTGCGCCGCGCGGTGGCCTGCGGCATCGACCCGGTGCAGGCGGTGCAGATGGCCACGATCAACGCCGCCGAGGCGTACCGGCTCACCGGCTACGGGGCCATTGCGCCGGGCTACCGGGCGGACATGGTGCTCTTTGACGACCTTGTGGAGTTCCGCCCGCGCCTGGTCGTGACGGGCGGGCAGGTGTTCGAGCCGGAGGCGGATCTGCCGGTCAAGCCGGACCCGAAGATCTACAACAGCGTGCACCTGGCCCCGCGCCGGGCGGAGCAGCTGCGCCTGCCGGTGGACGGGCCCATGCCGGTCATCTCGACGGTGGACGGCGAGATCCTGACAAAGCTCACGTTTGAGCAGGTGCCCGTGCGCGGCGGCGCGTTCGTCCCGGGCGAGGGTCTGGTCAAGCTGGCGGTGCTTGAGCGGCACCATGCCAGCGGGCATATCGGCCTGGGCATCCTGCGCGGGCTGCCCATTCAGGGCGGCGCGCTTGCCAGCACCGTCGGGCACGATTCGCACAACCTCATCGTCGCGGGCGACAACGATCCGGATATGCTCGCCGCCATCGACGCGCTGGAGGAGTGCGGCGGCGGCTATGTCGCCGTTTCCGGCGGGAAGGTGCTTGCGCGGCTGGCGCTGCCGGTGGCGGGGCTGATGTCCGACGCGCCGCTTGCCGCGATCATCGCGCGCCAGCAGGAGCTGCTTTCGGCGGCCGCGCAGCTGGGCGTATCCGGCGCTTCCGACCCGTTCATCACGCTCTCGTTCCTCGCGCTGCCGGTCATTCCGGACGTGCGGCTGACGGATCTGGGCGTGTTCGATGTGAACCGGATGCAGTTCATCCATCGCCCGGCGTAGGGCCGGGCGGCAGACGACCCATCGCCCGGCGCGCAGGCCGGGCAGCAGGAGGTGTTTTATGAGCACGGGAAAGAGCGTTGCGCGCGTGGACGCCTTTGACAAGGTGACGGGCCGCGCAAAGTATACGGACGATCTGTGCGACAGCGGCGCGCTCGTTGCGCGCGTGCTGCACGCGACCATCGCAAACGGCCGCGTGCTGCGCATCGATACGTCCGCGGCGGAGCGGATCGAGGGCGTGGTGAAGATCGTCACGTGCTTTGACGTGCCGGATATCCGCTTCCCGACCGCGGGGCATCCGTGGTCCACGGACCCGCACCATCAGGACGTGGCGGACCGCAAGCTGCTCACCGACCGCGTGCGCTTCTATGGCGACGACGTGGCGGCCGTCATCGCGGAAAACGAGGTGGCCGCCGCGCAGGCGCTGCGCGCGATCCGGGTGGAGTACGAGGAGTATCCGTTCGTACTCGACCAGGTGGAGGCCATGCAGCCCGGCGCGCCGCAGCTGCACGAGGCGTACCCCAACAACATCCTGGGCCATACCGCCATCGAAAACGGAGACTATGAAAAGGCCATCCGCGAGGAGGGGCTCATCGTGGTCGAGGGCTGGTACGATACGCCCACCGTGCAGCACTGCCACATCGAGAACCACATCTGCTTTGCGCAGATGGAGGGCGGCCGCATCACGGTCACCTCGTCCACGCAGATCCCGCACATCGTGCGGCGCATCGTGGGGCAGGCGCTGGGCATCCCGTGGGGCAGGGTGCGCATCGTCAAGCCGTATATCGGCGGCGGCTTTGGCAACAAGCAGGACGCGCTCTACGAGCCGCTGTGCGCTTTCCTGTGCACGCAGGTGGGCGGGCGGCTCGTCAAGCTCGACGTCCCGCGCGAGGAGACGTTCGTGTGCAACCGCGTGCGCCATGCCATCCGCTCGCACATCGTCACCCACGTCCGGCCGGACGGCACGTTCGTGGCGCGGCGGCTGGAGGCGTATTCCAAGCAGGGCGCCTACGCCTCGCACGGGCACGGCATCGCGGCCAAGGGTGCGAGCGCGTTTGCCCAGCTCTATCAGTGCAAGGCATGCAAGGTGGACGCCTACACCGTGTTCACCAACACGCCGGCCTCCGGCGCCATGCGCGGCTACGGCATCCCGCAGGCCATGTTCGCGCTGGAATCGCACATCGAGGACGTGGCCAGACGCCTCGGCATGGATTCCATCGAACTGCGCAAAAAGAACCTGATGCCCGTGGGCTATGTGGACGGCTTCAGCAAGAACGAGAACTATTTCGACAGCCTGAACCAGTGCATCGAAAAGGGCAAGGCCTACATCGATTACGATGCAAAGCGCGCCGCCTACGCGGGCCAGACCGGCCCGGTGCGCCGCGGCGTGGGCATGGCGGTGTTCTGGTACAACACGGCGGTGTGGCCCATCAGCCTGGAGACGGCCGCGTGCCGCATCGTGCTCAACCAGGACGGCTCGGTGCAGCTGCAGATGGGCGATACGGAGATCGGCCAGGGCGCGGATACGGCGTTTGCGCAGATGGCATCGGAGACGCTGGGCATCCCGTTTGCGGACGTGCACGTCATCTCCACGCAGGATACGGACGTGACGCCGTTCGGCACCGGCGCGTACGCGTCGCGCCAGACGTATGTGGGCGGCTTTGCCATCAAGCAGACGGCGCTGCTGCTCAAGGAGCGCATCCTCAAATACGCCTACGAGCTCACGCGCATGCCGGCGTTCCTGCTCGACATCGTGGACGGGAAGATCGTGCGCACGAGCGACGGGCGGGTGCTCATGACGCTGGGCGAGCTTGCCACCGAGGCGCTCTACAGCCTCACGCACAGCGAGCACCTCACGGCCGAGAGCACCTATCAGATCAAGTCGAACGCGTATTCGTTCGGCTGCTCGTTTGCGGAGGTGGAGGTGGACATCCCGCTGTGCCGGCTGCGCGTGCTCAACATGATCAACGTGCACGACTGCGGCCGCCTTATCAACCCGGCGCTGGCCGAGGCGCAGGTGCACGGCGGCATGAGCATGGCCATCGGCTACGGCGTGTCGGAGCAGCTGCTCTTTGACGAAAAGACGGGCCGCCCGCTCAACAACAACCTGCTCGATTACAAGCTGTCCACCGCCATGGACCATCCGCACCTGGAGGCGCAGTTCGTCGAGAACTACGAGCCGACCAGCGCCTACGGCACCAAGGCCCTGGGCGAGCCGCCGGCCTGCCCGGGCGCGCCGGCCATCCGCAACGCGCTGCTCAACGCCACGGGCGTGGCGGTGGACCGCATCCCGCTCACGCCGCATGTGCTCTTCGAGCGGTTCCGCGAGGAAGGCCTACTCTAAAGGGCCGGGAGGGAAGATATGTACGACATCAGGGCATTGTATGAAGCAAACTCCGTGCCGCACGCGATCGAGCTGCTGCGCGCACACCCCGAGGCGCGCATCATCGCCGGCGGCAGCGACGTGCTCGTGCAGATGCGCGAGGGGAAGCTGGCCGGCTGCGAGCTGGTGAGCATCTACGGGCTCGACGAGCTGCGCGGCGTGCGCATGGAGCAGGACGGGACGATCCGCATCGGCTCGCTGACGAGCTTTTCGCACATCACGCGCGATCCCGTCATCCAGGAGCACATGGCCGTGCTCGGCGAGGCGGTCGATCAGGTCGGCGGCCCGCAGATCCGCAACATCGGCACCATCGGCGGCAACACCTGCAACGGCGTGACCAGCGCGGATTCCGCCTCCACGCTCTTTGCCTACGACGCGGTGATCGAGCTGACCGGGCCGGAGGGCGTGCGCCGCGTCCCCATCCAGTCGTTCTACGTGCGCGCCGGCGTGGTGGACCTGCGCCCGGCCGAGCTGCAAACGGCCATCCTCATCCCGCGCGAGAGCTACGAGGGCTATCGCGGGCATTACATCAAGTACGCCATGCGCAGCGCCATGGACATCGCGACCACCGGCTGCTCGGTGAACGTGAAGCTGACGGAGGACCGCGCCGCCATCGCCGACGCGCGCATCGCCTACGGCGTGGCGGGGCCGGTGCCCCTGCGCGCGCCCTCGGCCGAGGCGGCCGTGAAGGGGCGGCCCGTGTCGGAAGAGACGGTGGCGGCGTTCGGCCGCGCTGCGCTCGACGATGTGAACCCGCGCACGAGCTGGCGCGCCAGCCGCGAATTCCGCCTGCAGCTGGTCGAGGAGCTGGCAAAGCGCGCCCTGTGCGAATCCATCCGCCTTTCGGGAGGGACGATCTGATGCACGAAACGCAGTACAAGCTGGTGCGCTGCACCATCAACGGCAAAAGGACCGAGACCATGGTGGACGTGCGCGCGTCGCTGACGGATATGCTCCGCGGCGAGTACCGCCTCACCTCCGTGAAGAAGGGATGCGAGGTGGGCGAGTGCGGCGCGTGCACCGTGCTCATCGACGGGGAGTGCTTCAACTCCTGCATCTATCTGGCCATCTGGGCCGACGGCAAGGAGATCCGCACGCTCGAGGGCCTGCTCGGCCCCGGCGGCGAGCTGTCCGACATCCAGCAGGCGTTCATCGACGAGAGCGCCGTGCAGTGCGGCTTCTGCACGCCGGGCGTCATCATGAGCGCGGTGGAGATCCTCGAAAGCGGCAGGCTGTATACGCGCGACGAGCTGCGCAAGCTCCTCTCCGGCCACCTGTGCCGCTGCACCGGCTATGAGAACATCCTCAACGCCGTGGAAAAGACCATGAAGCGCCGCCACGGCCTGCAAGCCTGACCGTTTGCAGGAGGCAAGGGGGAATCCTGCACAGCGCCCCCTTGTTTTGCTGCGGCCGGACAACGCAAACCACATGCAGCCGCCGCCTTTTTGGCGGCGGCTCCGCTTTTGCATCGGACGGGCGTGCGGAGACCGGCGCAGGTTTTGCACAAGGGGCTTGCATTTTTACGCACAAACGTGTATACTAATCCAATATATCATATCTTTGCGGAGGTGACAGGACGATGGCGATCAACAAGGATTTGCAGATGAATCCGCATACCAATCTATTGGAGAAGAACGAGTTCGACTACGTGCTGCAGGATGTGGCGGAACCGAACCTCTACCGCATCATGTTCGATTACGAGCACATCCCGCGCATCGCGTTCAACATGCGCCATGTGCCCATGGCCATGCCGGAGAAGATCTGGATCACGGATACGACGTTCCGCGACGGGCAGCAGTCGCGCGAGCCGTACACGACCGAGCAGATCGTGGACATCTTCGACATGCTGCACCGCCTGGGCGGGCCGAACGGCATCATCCGCCAGAGCGAGTTCTTCCTGTATTCCAAGAAGGACCGGGACGCGGTGCTGCGCTGCATGGAGCGCGGCTATGAGTACCCGGAGGTCACCAGCTGGATTCGCGCCTCGCGCAAGGACTTTGAGATGGTGCGCGAGATCGGCATGAAGGAGACGGGCATCCTGGTCAGCTGCTCGGATTACCACATCTTCTACAAGCTGAAGATGACGCGCAGGCAGGCGGTCGATCACTATGTGAGCATCGTGCGCGAGTGCATCGAGACGGGCGTGCGGCCGCGCTGCCACCTGGAGGATATCACCCGCGCCGATTTCTACGGCTTCGTGGTGCCGTTCGTGCTGGAGCTGTCCAAGCTGATGAAGGAGTCCGGCGTGCCGATCAAGCTGCGCGCGTGCGATACGCTCGGCTACGGCGTGTCCATCCCCGGCGCGGCCATGCCGCGCAGCGTGCCGGGCATCATCTACGGCCTGCGCCACCATGCGCGCTTCCCGTCGGAGCTGCTGGAGTGGCACGGCCACAACGATTTCTACGGCGCGGTCACCAACTCCGTCACCGCCTGGCTCTACGGCGCGTCGGCGGTCAACTGTTCGCTGCTGGGCATCGGCGAGCGCACGGGCAACTGCCCGCTCGAGGCCATGGTCATCGAGTACGCGCAGCTGCGCGGTACGCTCGACGGCATGGACCCGACCGTCATCACCGAGATCGCGGAGTACTACCGCGACGTGCTGCACTACGACATTCCGCCGCAGACGCCGTTCGTCGGCTCCGACTTCAACGTTACGCGCGCCGGCGTGCATGCCGACGGCCTGCAAAAGAACGAGGAGATCTACAACATCTTCGACACCGGCGCCATTTTGAACCGGCCGCCGATGGTCGCCATCAGCAACACCTCGGGCGTGTCCGGCATCGCGCACTGGATCAACTCGCACTACGGCCTGAAGGGCGAGCGCGCGCTGGACAAATCGCACCCGCTCGTGCAGGCGGTCAAGGCGTGGGTGGATGAGGAATACGCCGGCGGCCGCGTGACCGTCATCTCCAACGGCGAGCTGGAGCACGTCTCCGCGCGCGAGGCGAAGAACCTTGGCGTCGACCTGACCGACTGAGGCGGCGCTTGACGCCCGGCCCGGCCGCGCCCACCGGCGCGCAGACCTTGCACACCCGGGCGGGCGGAACAAATCTCAACCCGGCCGCGCCTTCCGGCGCGCAGGCCCGGGAGAACCAGGAAAAAGCGGCGCAAGCCGCTTTTTCCGTTTTGACCGGGGAAGGGGGAGCGCCCCTTCCCGCACGATGGCTTTCCGTCAGACGTTCTCCGCCTGTTCCGCGCCGCCGACGGCGGCGTCCGCGGCCGCTTTTGCATCATCCGCAGCGGCTTTTGCATCGCCCGCGCCGGCATCCGCTGCCACCGGCGTTTGCACGGCTGCATCCGCGGGCGCTTCCGGCTCGCCATCGTCCTCCCCGTCGTCGAACTCAAATGCGTCCACGGGCAGCACGTGCCCGGCCTGCCGGTCCGGCTGGCCGGCGGGCGCGCTGCGGCGCGCGTTGCGGTCGGTGAAGCGGCGCATGACGACGATCATCACCACGATCAGCGCGATGACCAGCCCCATGCACACGAACGTGAGCACGCTCAGCACGCCCGGCGTCAGGAAGCTGAACGCGCCCAGGTCGATGCGCGGGACGACCTGCGTCACCTGCGGCGTCGTCTCCGTCGCCTCCTCCACGATCTCCACGGTGTACAGCAGGTCCGACAGCGCGGACACCACGCCGTTGAGCGTCATCGCAGCGCCCAGCGCCAGGTAGATGCGGCGCATGGTCTTGCGGAATTTTTCCTCCATGCCCTCCTTGATGTTGTCCCCGGCGTAGAGCTTGCCCTTGCCGGTGATGCCGGCCCAGAGGACGTAGACGCCCATGCCCAGCAGGATCGCATAATACAGGATACCCATTCAGTTCCTCCTCCGTCGGTCGTTTATGAAAGCGGCCCGTTTCAGTTCAGCGGCCGGAGCTTGGGCCCCTGCTTGGTGTCCTCCACGGCATAGCCCAGGGCCTTGAGCTGGTCGCGCAGCGCGTCTGCGCGCGCAAAGTCGCGTGCGGCGCGCGCCTGCTGGCGCTGCTCGAGCAGTTCGAGCGCCTCCGCCGGGACGGCCTCCTCCTGCGCGTGCTGCAACAGCCCCAGCACGCCGCAGAGCCGGTCGAACAGGGCGGCCGCCGCATCGATGGCCGCGCCGCCGCGCGGCTGCGAAACGAACGTGTTGCACGCGCGCGCCAGCTCGAACAGCGCGCCCAGCGCGTCGGCGGTGTTCAGATCGTCGTCCATGGCATCCTCAAAGCGCGCGTGGTAGCCGTCCAGCGCGGCGGTGAACGCCGCGTCCTCCGGCGTGCCGTCCGTGCGCTGCGCCTCGCGGAGGCGCTTGCGCGCCGTGCGCAGCCGCGTGAGCGCCGCCTCCGCCTGCTGGATGAGCTCGCGCGAGAAGTTGACCGGGTTGCGGTAGTGGACCGAGAGCATGAACAGGCGCACGGCCTCAAGGTCGAACTCCTTTGCGATGTCGCGCACGGTGAAGAAGTTGCCCAGCGACTTGCTCATCTTCTGGTTGTCGACGTTGATGTAGCCGTTGTGCAGCCAGTAGCGCGCAAAGGGCTTGCCCGTGGCCGCCTCGGACTGGGCGATCTCGTTCTCGTGGTGCGGGAAGATCAGGTCCTGCCCGCCGGCGTGGATGTCGAAGGATTCGCCGAGGATGGCCATGCTCATGGCGCTGCACTCGATGTGCCAGCCCGGGCGTCCGCGGCCCCAGGGGGAATCCCACGCCGGCTCGCCGGGCTTTTCGCCCTTCCAGAGCGCGAAGTCCAGCGGGTCGCGCTTGCTCTCGCCCGGCTCCACGCGCGCGCCGTTCTCCAGGTCGTCGACGTTCTGGCCGGACAGCTTGCCGTAGCCGGGGAAGCTGCGCACGGAGAAGTAGACGTCGCCGTTGCCCGGCGCATAGGCGTGCCCGCTGTCCACAAGCTTTTGCACCAGCGCGATGATCTCGCCGATGTGTTCCGTCGCGCGCGGGTTGGCGCTGGCGCGCTCGATGCCCAGCGCGTCCGCGTCGCGGTAATACTCGGCGATGAACCGCTCGCCCAGCGCCGCCACGCTCGTGCCCTCCTCGTTTGCGCGGCGGATCATCTTGTCGTCGATGTCCGTGAAGTTCTGTACGAACGTGACCTCATAGCCGCGGTAGGTGAGGTAGCGGCGCAGCGTGTCGAACACGATGAACGGCCGCGCGTTGCCGATGTGGAAGTAGTTGTAGACCGTCGGGCCGCAGGCGTACATGCCGATCTTGCCCGGCACGAGGGGCACGAGCTCCTCCTTTTTGCGGGTCATGGTGTTGTATAGCTGCATTGGCGTCCTCCGTTTCTGGTTCTGTAGTATATCACAGGCCGCGCCGCTTGAAAAGCGGCGGCGGGCGTCAGCGCCCGCGCTCCTTTTCGAGCGCTTCGATGCGCCGGAGCAGGCTCTCCAGCTGCTGCTGCACCGGGTCGGGCAGGTGGACCTGGTCGAGGTCCACGCCCGCCTCGCCCGCGGCGTGCGCGCCGGCGATGCGCCGCGCCGTTTCGCAGGCGGCGCGTTTTTGACAGTCGGGCGCGTTGCGGTCGCACGTCTCGTCGCCGCAGCAGCGCGCCGGGCAGTCGTACAGGCGGGCCACATGCCCCGGCACGCCGACGACCGTGGCGCACGGCGGCACCTCCGAGAGCACCACCGCGCCCGCGCCGATCTTGGCGTAGTCGCCCACGGTGAACGGCCCGAGCACCGCCGCGCCGGCCGAGATGGTCACATGGTTGCCGATGGTCGGGTGCCGCTTGCCGCTCTCCTTGCCCGTGCCGCCGAGCGTCGCGCCCTGGTAGATGGTCACGTCGTCACCGATTTCCGCCGTCTCGCCGATGACCACGCCCTCGCCGTGGTCGATGAACAGCCGCTTGCCGATGCGCGCGGCCGGATGGATGTCCACGCCCGTGAAGAAGCGGCACCACTCGGCCACCAGGCGCGCAAGCGTCCTGCGCCCGTGCCGGTGCAGAAAGTGCGCAAAGCGGTGCCAGCGCACGGCGTGGAAGCCCGGGTAGCACAGGAACACCTCCCACGCGCTGCGCGCGGCCGGGTCGCGGTCGAGCACGCAGCGGATGTCGCTTTTGAGCGTATCGAACATAGGCAAACTCCCTCCTGCAAAATAAAAAACGCACAAACGCCTGCATAAAGACGAATGTGCTTCGCGGTCCCACTTTATTTGGAAACGTCCGTTTCCCCCTCTGCGCCGGCGCATGACCGGCCCGGCCTTAACGCGGCCCCACGTCCGGCGGTACAGGGGCCCGCGGCCCGTTGTCGCCGGCGGCTGCGGGAGGCACTTCGCCGCCGCGCCGCCCGGGCCGGCTTGCAGCCGATGGCCAGCCCTCTCTGATGGCGTGATGCTGCGGGTACTCTTTCCCGGTCGCTGCCTTTTCCGCTTCTACTATATGCCATGCGCCGCCGCGTTGTCAAGTGCGGAGCGCCTGACAAAAAGTTGATGGAAATTTTATTTTTCTCGCGCTTTGGTTATGGTATACTGTACCCAAACCAATGTGTTGCGGGAGGATCGCCATGGAGCAACTGGTGCAAGTATTCGGGCCGCTGGCCGTGCCGACGCTCATTTGCCTGGCGGCCGGCGTGCTGCTGCTGCTCATCGAACTGTTCACGCCGGGGTTCGGCGTGGCGGGCGGACTTGGGCTGCTGCTGCTTGCGGCGGTCGTGGTCATGCAGCTGCTGTTCGGCCTGTCTCTTATACACATCTCCGAGCCCACGAGACATCTCAGGATCTCGT
>ENA-OYZG01000445-OYZG01000445.1-human-gut-metagenome-genome-assembly--contig:-NODE-445-length-11774-cov-4.618312_pt1 | contig 11774 bp, 14 predicted proteins | sample MGYA00244071_ERZ653466 | MGnify/ENA primary metagenome ERZ653466 (study PRJEB26926, sample SAMN06165150) | human gut metagenome | biome: ENVO:00009003; feature: ENVO:2100002; material: ENVO:00002003...
GCACAGGTCGCTGCTCGCGATCAAAAGTCAAGGGCTGCGGCCCTTGACGATCCCGGAGAGCCTTTTTCGACAATCAAATGGGAATGCCGTCTAGCATTCCCGTGCTTGTTTTTGGGCGGCGCCGCTGCCTTATGGGCTCGATCAGGTCTCGGGCGGCGCTACAGCCGCAGCGGACGTGATTTCATACACAACGTCCACCTTTGCGGTGACGGAGAGCTCTCCCGTGCTCACGGCAATGCTGCCCTCCTCGTTGCTCGCGGCGGTCGTAGCCGCCTCCCGCACCATGCTGTCATAAAGATAGGGCTGGTAGCTGCTGCTGACTTCGTCCACGGAAACGGGGATCGGCGCAAGCTCCACGCCAAGCGCCTCGGCCATTGCGGCCGCCTTGCCCTGCGCCTCCGCGACGGCGGCTTTCAGCGCGTCCTGGTATGCGCCGCTCTGATCGGACACCGTGAACGCAAGGCCATAGGTGCTCGTCGCGCCCGCGGAGATTGCATCCGAGATGACCTTGCCAACGATTTCCGTATCCCGCACCGTAATGTTCAGCGTGTTGCGCATGGAATAGCCTGTGAGCTCAGCCGGGGATTTGTCGTAATCATATTCCTCGCTCAGGCGGACATCCTCGGTTTGGATGTCCGCATCCTGCACGCCGTTGGCCTTGAGAGAGGCGAGGACGGCATCCGTCAGCTCCGCGTTGCGCTGCTGCGCGTCATCAGCCTGCCGCTCCGTAGTTTTGATCACGATGGATACTTTCGCCTGATCCGGCGTCAGCTTGACCTCACCCGCACCGCTCACGGTGAGCGTATCACGTTCGTCCGCTTTCTGCGTGATGTGCACATCCGGCGAGATCACCGTGGGCTGCGGCTGAGAAGTCTCAGCGATCTGCTCATCTGACTTACATCCGGCCAGCGCCGCCATGCACAAAAGCGTGCCGCACAGAAGAATCGCTTGTTTTTTCATTCTTTCCTCTCCTCATATAATTTCTTGTCGTCCTTGTTTGCGCCCTTCCGCGCCTTACGGCGCCTGCGCGCCGTGCGGATGCAGAGGAATGCCACAGCGGCGACCACCGCCAGCACTGCAAGCACCGGCAGCGCCGATACGAACCAGACGAACGCATCCACAAAGAACACGCCCACGGCGTTGAGCGAATCCGAAAAGCCTGCTTCGATGCGCTCGCCCACGGTTTCTGCCGCGGCCGGACCTTCCCGGTAGACGGTTTCATACACCGTTACGTCGATGGTAGTGTACTCGATCAGCGCGTCGTAGCGGCGCAGTTCCCCGGTCAGCGCCTCGATCTCCATCGTCACGCGGGCAATCTCCGTTTCAAGGGCGATCACATCCGCCAGGTTGTCCGTTTCGACGAGGATGCCCTTGAGCCGCTCAAGCTGGATGTTGAGCACTTCAAGGCGCGTCTCCCGGTCGAAATACTCCGGGGTCACATCGTCCGTGTAAGCCTGTTCGCTCCGGACGGTCCCCATGGTTTTCACATCGCTGAAGAACGCCTCCGCGCCTTCGGAGGGGACGCGCAGGGAAAGCGTAGCGGTGCGCCCGCGCTCCCCGTAAACCTCCGGTTTTTTCCCGTCGATATACGAGCTTTGCAGATAGCCGCCCGCCGCCTCCAGCCGCTCCTTCAGCGCGGCAAGCAGCGAATCAAACGCATCCGTTTCCAACCAGATCTCATAGGTTAAAATCACTTTGCGGCCGCCATACTGCTCCCCCGCAGCCTCCGAACGCTTCACCGCCTCGGCGCTTGCCGAAAGCGCATAGGACGCGTCATACGCCGCGCTTTCCTGCCCCGCGGCCGCTGCCTGCGGCTCGCTTGGCATGGAATATTCTGTCAAAACATCCGCCGTGTTGCTCCGCGCCGAGCAGCCTGACGCCAAAAGCGCAGCCATCAGCGCCGCAGCAACGATCCGCCTTCTCCATTTCATAAAAACCGTCCTTCCTTGCGCACATGCAAATTTTTCAGGTTGCGGGTACGGCAAATTTTATTATACCGTATCATTATAACGCAGACGAGCACTTTATGGTTGCGGATTTGCTTAAATTGTGATAAACTGTGTCTCGTAAATTCTGCCGGAATGATGGAATTGGCAGACGTGACGGACTCAAAATCCGTTGGTAGCGATACCGTGTGGGTTCGAGTCCCACTTCCGGCACCATATTATCTACCAGCTTTTGATACAAAGGCTGGTAGATTTCTTTTACCCCCTGACGTCCAGAAAACCCTTACGACAAGGGCTATCTGAATGTCTTTCGCCAAATCATAGACCGAAAACCGCATATTCCAGACACGCAAACGGGCGCGGGAGGACTTTTCAGATCTCCTGCGCCCGTTCTTTTTTACCCCCTGTGGTGCTCAAATGAGTTACGCGAAAAGATAGACCGGGTTTTGCGTCATTTGGGAGTTTCGCGGAATTTTAAGGAGTTCCGCGAAAAGATTGAATCAGGACTTTTTCATCCCCTCCAGCGTTTCCTTGAGGTGCATTCCATCCACCAGTCCGGCGAGGTAGCAATGTTCGTAGATGGGGATGTCGCAGCCGCGCGCCATGCTGACCAGTTCCTCCGCGTCATCCTCGCCCATTTTCCAACTACTCTCTGATACGAACAATTTTATTCCTGAACTTTCAAATCTCTCTCTGGACTGTTTGTTAAGTTTTAGCAGCATCGGTATGCCAAGCGCAACCGCCACTACTGTTGTGATAGCGTCTGACACCAGGGAAGTATACATTAAGCCATTCAGCTTCCGCAGATTTGAGTATAAACAATATCGGAATGTAGAACAGCAATTTTAGTCCAAGATTTACAATCAAAGAGTCGAAAGCCCGTCCTGTAGCTTGAAACGTACACACCATTGTTATCTGAAGCCCAAGGAATGGCACAACCCATGCCTCAGCATTGATGAATTGTAATCCTGTATTGATAATCAGCGGTTCTGATGTAAAAGTCCGCATGAACTCCCCTTTCGGCATTTCTGGGCGTTTGGGGTAGGTCGAAAGCGTTAAAAATTTGCTAATCGTTAGAATTCCCCCCTTGCCTGCTGAATGGGACGAGAAAGCGTTAAATTATTGGATTTACCGCTGCTTTTTCTCCTACAGTTTTCGGTGCTGGCTGGGATAGAAGATTTCCCCCACCGGGATTTCCCATATCTCCTTCCGCATCATGTTGGCAAAGCGGATCGTTCTAACCGTGCCGCCCTTTTCCCGACCATCGTACACGACAATCACCCGGTCGGAATTTTCTACCATGTAGCGGCTACGGCGGGAGTAGACGCTGGGCTGGTACTCCTCTCGAATGACAACGACATCCGAACAAGCCCCCAGCATCTCATATGTCTTTCCCCTTTTCAGCAGATTGTCAAGCCGCTTCCGGTAGGGAAGCACGGCTACCAGTTCCAGCGCGGGATTTGCCTTCTTTAGCTCCAGCACGATCTCGGCAAAATACTGATCCACGCCGTCTGTAAAACCACTTATAAAACGTGTGAAACCATCCGAGACGGCCTTCTCAACCTCGCGCCGCAGTTCGGTCTTTATGTGGTTGATTTCTTTTTGAGGTACATCTCTGTGTCCGGTAACACAGCAGGTCTTTCCTTCCATCGCTGTTCTCCTTCTTTCGATAGATAAAATTCTTCGTATTACCGATTATAGTAGTTTTATTTTATCAATTCAACTGAAATACCCTTTTCCACTCTGCAAATATTTCAAGGCCGTGAGGTAGAATCTATTGCAGAGTGGAGGTGATGCGATGTACGAGGATTTTCTTCCTGAGAGGCTGGCAAAGCTGAGAACGCAAAAGGGTGTATCTGCCCGCGATATGTCTCTGACGCTGGGTCAGGCGAACAACTACATCAATAATATTGAGAACAAGAAGTCCCTCCCTTCTATGCAGGCGTTCTTCTACATCTGTGACTTTCTGGGCGTGACTCCACAGGAGTTCTTTGATGAGGGAAACCCGCACCCGGCAGCTCTGCGTGAGTTTATGGCAGAAGCGATGAAACTGGACTCCGAGTCGGTTGGCTGCCTCCTTAGCCTTATGAAAAAACTGAACAATGCGAAGTGAAGCGGTCAGCAATTGACCGCTTCACTTCGTATTGTAACCTGTAATGTCCTTGATATGTCCCTTCCCTATAGCGATGATAATCCACAATTTATCCAAGAGAGAACATCTGCTGATATATTCGGTATAAAACCGGACAAACATTCTGGCCTATGCAAACGGGCAAAGCATAGAAAAAGTTTTCAAAACTCTCAGATTCAAGTAAATTTTGTGCAGATTATGGTGGGCTTCAAGCCCTATAATCCGTTGACTGTACCGACCTTTTACGGTAATATGGGCTGGCACAGAAAGGGACAGTGGGTCAACTCAATGCCTTGCAGTTGGAATAATTTTACTTGGCAGTTGAAAAACCGCAAGAATGATGAAACGCAGCTTCACAAGTTCTGGTAGAATATCTAGCGAAAGGGGGAAAACCATGGACGGCCACAGGATTGAAAATATATCAGCAGCAATTTCCTATATCGAAGCGCATTTGAACGAAAAGCTGGATTTGAATACTGTTGCAAACGCAGTCGGCTATTCAAAATATCACCTGCACCGTATGTTCACAAACACGGTTGGGCTGACGCTCCACGACTACATCCAGCGCAGGCAGCTCACCGAAGCGGCAAAGCTGCTGGTATTTTCTGAAAAACCGATTATGGAAATTGCGCTGATCGCAGGCTATGAAAGCCAGCAGGCTTTTACAACGATTTTCAAATCTATGTATAAGCAAACACCTATGGAGTACAGGCAGAATGAGGTTTTCTATCCTCTACAACTGGGGTTTACATTGAATATGAATCCATCTACTCCCAATGCGGTCATACAAAGAATTTCCTACGCCACGCTCGATGATCTTCCCGACTGGAAGAATTTTATTGCTCTTGTGATTGATGGTTTTCCCTGTTTGGAGGAAACATCACATCTAGAGCAGGTAAAGCAATATATCGAGCAAAAGCAGGCGCTCATTATGCGGGATGGTTCAACCATCATCGGAGCTGCCGCATTTTCCTATCAAACCGGGAGTATTGACTTTTTAGCCGTGCATCCTCAATATCGCCACTATGGGGTGACGAAGGCATTTCTGGACTTTATGTTGCACGATTTATTTGTAGGCCGTGAAATAAGTATTACAACCTTCCGCGAGGGGGATAAGGCTGACACAGGACAACGTGCGGAGTACAAGAGGCTCGGATTTGCCGAATCAGAGCTTCTCACCGAGTTCGGCTATCCTACTCAGCGGTTGGTCTTACCACCAAAACAGGAGAAAGACGACGATGAACGATAATATCTTAGACCAGAAATGGAGCACAGGTTCACTCCTGCGCTTCGCATTCCCGACCATCGTGATGATGATATTCATGGGGTTATATACGATTGTGGACACGATTTTTGTGGCGCAGTTTGTCAATACGGATGCGCTTTCCTCTATCAACATCGTATGTCCTGTTATCAATGTCACGGTGGGTCTGGGAACAATGATTGCGACAGGCGGAAATGCTATTGTATCCAGGAAAATGGGCGCGGGTGAAAGCCAGGAAGCAAAAGAAGATTTCACCCTACTCGTTATAACTGGGGCGGCAATTGGTTTTGCAATCCTCTTAGGCGGAACTGTTTGGATAGATAAACTGATTTATGCCCTTGGTGCAAGTGATCTGCTCTTTCCTTATTGCAAAGATTATTTGCTGGTGCTATTTCTGTTTATTCCAGCTAACGTACTGCAAACACTGTTTTCAAATCTGTTTGTGACAGCCGGGAAACCAGGCCTTGGATTTGGGCTGTCAGTCCTGGCTGGCATTGCAAACATTATTTTCGACTACGTTTTTATTGTACTGTTCAACTTGGGCATTCAGGGAGCGGCTTTGGGAACAGGGTTTGGTTATCTGATCCCCACGGTTGCTGGACTTGCCTATTTTGCGCGAAGTAATGGAATGCTTTCTTTTACAAAGCCAAAATTAAAGTGGGCCGTTATCAAGGAAAGTTGTTTCAACGGTTCCTCCGAAATGGTGAGCCAACTGGCAACAGCCATTACAACCTTCCTGTTCAACAACACCATGATGAATTTGCTGGGCGAGGACGGTGTTGCTGCAATCACAATCATTATCTACTCCCAATTTTTGCTGAACACGATGTATATCGGTTACTCTATTGGGATAGCCCCCATAATTGGATTTAACTACGGGAACGGAAACAGCGTTCAGCAGAAGAAAGTGTTTCATGTCAGTATGCGGTTTATAGCAGTTGCATCTGTGCTGGTTTTTGCAATTTCAATGTTTGGAGGCCCGTACATTGTGCGGCTCTTCGCAGAGAGCACATCGGAAGTATATCGAATTGCGACAAATGGTTTTACGATTTTCTCATACAGTTTTCTGTTCTGCGGCTTGAACAACTTTACGTCTGCAATGTTTACGGCCTTATCGAATGGGAAAGTTTCTGCGGCCCTCTCATTTCTGCGGACATTTGGACTGTTGGCTGGCGGAATCCTTCTGCTACCGCAAATTTGGGGAATAACTGGCGTATGGCTGGCTGTGCCGGTTGCGGAGGGAACTATGTTTATTGTTTCTGCGATGTGCCTAATACATTATCGAAAGAAGTATGCATATTAGCTTGCTGGACCGAACTTTCCCCCTAACAGGATGTAGAATGAGGATGCAAAATGCAAAGGAGGCAATTTGTTGTGGAGTATTGTCTAACAACTGCTGCGCTCTGCAAGCAGTACAGGAACTTTAATGCGCTAAACGGCCTTACTATGCACGTTCCCAAGGGAGCCATATATGGCCTTGTGGGGCGGAATGGTGCCGGAAAGACTACGCTGATCCGGCTAATCACCGGCATCCAAGAGCCAACATCTGGCGAATACGCATTGTACGGTGTGAAAAATACGGACAAAGCAATCCATAAAATCCGCCGCCACATGGGTGCGGTAGTGGAAACGCCATCCATCTATTTGGACATGACAGCAGAAGAAAATTTGCGGATTCAGTATCAAGTGCTGGGAATGCCGAATTATGAGGGTATAACCGAACTGCTGCAATTAGTTGATCTGGCCGACTGCGGAAAGAAAAAGGCAAAGCACTTTTCGCTGGGTATGCGGCAGCGGTTGGGGATTGCCGTTTCTCTCTGCGGCTCCCCCAACTTCCTGCTTTTGGATGAACCTGTCAACGGATTAGACCCACAAGGCATCATTGAAATCCGAGAACTCATTTTAAGACTGAACCAAAAGCGTCAGATCACCATCCTCATTTCCAGTCATATCTTAGACGAGCTTTCAAAGCTGGCGACACATTATGGCTTTATGGACAAAGGTGCTATGGTAAAGGAAATCAGTGCAGCAGAACTGGATGCTGCTTGTCGAAAGTGTATCCGCCTTTCTGTGACCGATACAAAAATCCTTTGCCGGGCGCTGGACAACATGGGCCTTGAATATAACGCCATTTCTGACACTGATGTAGATGTGTACGGAGAAATCAGCGTTACAAATCTTACAATGGCCCTTGCGAAAGACAACTGCGAAATCAAGTCCATGTACGAACACGACGAAAGCCTGGAAAACTATTATATGAACCTTATTGGGGGTGGGAGAAATGCGTAATCTGATCCTCGTGAATCTGATGCGGTTGAAAAAGAGCCGAGTTTTCTGTGGAGGCGTCATCATTTCAATGCTATACAGTGCGTTTCTCCTGGTGATGAACTATCGTGAAATGGCTGTCTCCCCGGAAACTGCGATTACGCACCTCAACTGGTATTTCTTGTCCCCGTTGGCCTTTTCAGGTGTATTCTGTGCTATCTTTTGTAGTATGTTTGTGGGAACTGAATACAGTGATGGAACGATTCGAAATAAGCTAATGGTTGGCTATACCAGAGGGAGTATTTACTGTGCTAATCTAATCGCAGTTTTTTTGGCGAATGTTTTTGTCTATGCTGCGGCCTGTTTAGTTGTAGCACTCATAGGGATTCCGATGTTTGGGGGAAACCTGATATTTCCCATGCAATTTGCCCTCAAAACATTTAGCGGGATTCTGATGCTTGCATCCTTTGCTGGAATTTTTACCATGCTGTCCATGCTGATTAGCAATAAGGCCGCATCCGTGGCCGCTTGCACGATTGTTTACGCACTAATGCTTGAAGGCGGAACATTATTAAGAATAGCAGTTTACAATTACTATATGGATAAGCCTTCCGCCGATATAGCTAACGCATCGATCAATCCTATTATAGAGTTTCTGTATGATTTCCTCCCGACTGGACAAAGCTCTCAAATCGTTGGAGGGATGTTATGGAACCCGTACCGGCTTCCGCTATATTCCATTATTATTATTATCCTGACAACCATATTCGGCATAGTTGTTTTTGCAAAGAAAGACATTAAATAAGAAGTGTTGGAATGGCTTCATCGTTGGTTTGAGGCTGTTTGCTTCTTATCTCAAATACCCTATAGATTCTAAAAAATCCCGCTTAAAAGTGTGCATATTAGCTTGCTGAACCAAACTTTTTCCTCCAACAGGAGATGATTTGAATGGGAAATTAGCTGTACTGGATATATCGGAATCCGGTGGGCAGATTGGAGAAAAGCTGTTTGCCTTGATAGATAATAAGCAGCGGCAAGAACTGATTCGATATATTCTGGCAAGCCAAACGGATAGTGATCCCGGTATTGTTCCATACAGCTCCCCATTGCCATCCACCCCGCAGCACTCAACAGAATACCATGTGGGCGACCTATATTTCTGCCAGGAAAGCCGGACGGTATACGTCTGCGGCAAAGAAATCAATCTGACGGCAAAGGAGTTTGACATTTTCGCTATGCTGGTCACAAATCCCTACCGCGTGGTTTCCTATACAATTATCTCTGAAGAAGTCTGGAATGTGGCACTTGACTGTTGTGTACAGAAAACCATCAGCAACCACGTCAGCAGGCTCCGCAGGAAACTGCAAGTCAATCCCCGTGTTCCTGACTACATCAAAAGCGTTCATGGTGTTGGTTACAGATTCAATAAAGATATCCTTTGAAGGCCCTGGCTGCTGTGCAGCTGGGGCCTTCAATTTTGTGGATAAAACATGGATTTTCCATGGAGAAATTATGGATTTCCTGTGGATGAAACCGGGAATCTCATCTGTATAATTTCTTTCTACACAGCGGCAAGCCGAGGACCACCACCTGCAGTTATGTGGGAAGGAGTGTGCAGAAGATGATACGATCATAGGTGAGGATCAGATGGCGTTTAACCGGCTGCGAATGACAAAACCACTCAAACTGACAACAGATAGAGAAGAAGTATACGCATCCATGCCGCTATTCCTGCGCAAAGCATCGGCACATGCATGTCCGGTGTGCAAGACGTGGTGTAATCCATGGGATGGCAAGCGCTATGCTGATCAGATTGACTGCTTTATTGGTCATATGGCCCGCGAGATTATTAAAGATATTTCGGAATTCTATACACAAGAAGGTGAACACCATGATCCCCACTGACCTTTTCAGCTATGCCTACATCCCGGCGTGGTACGAGCAGCTCTACGAGCTGTCCCAGCTCGCCGCGCCTGAGCCATGGCGGTTCAGACAGCCAACCTACGAGACACAGAATAACGAAACGCCCATACTGGAGCGCTACATCAACCAGATTTTCAAGAAGCAAACGGTCGAATACAACTGTGTTCCCCCAGAGGAAGCGGACAGCGTTTTCTATCTTCGCAACGAGTTTTCATGCTTCCACACCGGGCTGTACACCCAGAGCTACAAGGCGATCTACATGTGCTTCGACCGAAACAAGAGATTGAATACGCTAAGGCAATGGTACTTCAAAGGATTTGCGACCGACGACTCGCCGTGGTTCAAATACGTTCAGCTGCTGCCGCTGCGGCCAGCGTTCCTGCTGCGGCAGGAAATGACGTACTACGACCCAGAGTGGGAAATCCGCGTCAATGCAGGCCACATCCTTGGGGATGGGGAAAACGTGGCGCGACTGCCAGAATCCATACGCACGGCATGGAACCTGCCCCTGCTGCTGGAAACGGCGGTGGAGCTGGCTCGACGAAAGGCGTTGAGCGACTGGAACCTCGCGGTTCCGCAAATGTTCCAGGGCCGTGTGCAATATCTTCTGCCCATCCATCTGACGAATATGGAGAGGCCAGACCTCGCCATGGCGTTGTCGATCATGGACGGCTACTACATCGGCCATACCTGCCTGACGCTGGAGATGGCCTATCAGAACGCACGACTGCTGGCCCGGCCAACGGCTGGGTGGCTCACGCAGCTGGTGGAGTGAATCCGCACACTGGCCGAGCCGGAAAGGAGTTCAGATGCCAAAGTATATATTCTGCCCTCAATGTGGAGGAAAGCTGTTTTACCTCCACATTGAGGGCACCTGACCCACTTGATCGCGTACTGTGAAGTTTGTAAGAAGCCGGTGAAACTCCGGCGCACGCGCTCAGGAAAACTGCATAGCGTTGCCTGGGAACGGAAGTGAATCCGAGCGAGGGGTGCGATTCTCTTGCCACGACGGTTCAAGAAGCCATTACAGCCATAGGTTGGCTTACGGGTTGCACTCCCGGTAGAATCCGCTTCCCTTGATGAAAACGCACCCCCGCAACCATGGCCGAGCAACGGACGCCGATGCAAAGGAGTACCAAAATCGCCGGAATGACTGCTTTATTCAAAGCGCTCATTTCCGGTGATTTTCCTTTGTGTCGAGTGTTTGATGCTCGGCCTTTTTTGTTTTGAATCGAGCAGGATTCCGCCTTGGTGCTTCATGCCTCGGCTCCGAGATAAGGAGCAAGAAGTATGAGCGGCTTTTCGGAATTTATCCGACAAATTTTTCAAACTGATCATTACCTGCGTAGTTTGACCTGTATGATGCAGCAAGAGCCAAACGAAGGAGGTGAAAGGCCATGACTGCAGGCGAACGCAGAACTGAAATTATGCGGATTCTGACGGCTCGCCGCAGCGATACAGCTCCCCGATTGGCAGCAGAACTTGGTGTATCTGTTTGCACAATTTATCGGGATATTATCGCACTCATGGCCGATTATCCCCTCGAAACCCAGCGCGGAAACGGCGGTTGTGTAAAGGTGGCGGACTGGTACCATCCCCACCGAAACATACTGAGCTGCGAGCAGCAGCGTGTGCTTTCCGAGTTGATCAACGTCTGTGACGCACATCAGGCCAATGTGATCAATCAGATGCTGGCTGAGTATGGCTCCTCCCAACACCGAACGAAGAAAGGATGAGCGGTATGAGCAAAATCAAGCTCCTGCTGGATGTGGTCAGCGACATGCGAAGCCTCGCGGATAGTATCCAGAGTGTGGCGGACAGTATGGCGGGAAACACACCTGAGACCAGTGATCTCCCACCTGCAGCTATCCCTACCCCGATTGAGAAGCACACGTCTCCCCCGATCACCATCGACCAAGTCCGCGCCGTGCTGGCGGAGAAGAGCGGCGACGGCAAGACTGCCGAGGTCAAGGCGCTTTTGTACAAATACGACGCGGGCAAGCTCTCCGGAGTAAAGTCGGAGGACTACGCCGCATTGTTGGAGGAGGCAAGGAAGCTGTAATGCCGAGCGTACATGCAAGATTCTCTCCCTCGGCGGCCAACAGGCGCATCCATTGTCCTCCCTCGCTGCTTCTGGAGGAGCAGTTCGCGGATGGCGAAAGCGTCTACGCCGCCGAGGGCACAGCCGGACACGCGCTGGCTGAACACCTGATTCGCTGTCTCTTATACACATCTCCGAGCCCAC
>ENA-OYZG01000459-OYZG01000459.1-human-gut-metagenome-genome-assembly--contig:-NODE-459-length-11678-cov-6.550632_pt1 | contig 11678 bp, 9 predicted proteins | sample MGYA00244071_ERZ653466 | MGnify/ENA primary metagenome ERZ653466 (study PRJEB26926, sample SAMN06165150) | human gut metagenome | biome: ENVO:00009003; feature: ENVO:2100002; material: ENVO:00002003...
GTGTACATGGGCGACGCGCGGTACAACATGGGCAACTCCCTGATGGTCGGCTGCGCAAAGATGGGGATGCACTTTGTCGCCTGTGCGCCGGAGGCGTACTTCCCGGATAAGGCTCTGATCGAAACGTGCAAAGCGATCGCCGCGCAGACCGGCGCGGTGCTGGAATTCGACACAGAGCCGATGCACGCGGTTCAAAACGCGGATGTGATCTATACCGACGTGTGGGTCTCGATGGGAGAACCGGACGAGGTCTGGCAGACGAGAATTCACGACCTGCTCCCCTATCAGGTCAACGCAAAGCTCATGGCGCAGGCCGGGCCGCAGTGCCGCTTCATGCACTGCCTGCCCGCGTTCCACGATCTGAACACCACCATCGGCAAACAGATCAGCGAGAAATACGGACTTGACGCGATGGAGGTCACGGATGAGGTCTTCGAGAGCAGCCAGTCCATCGTCTTCGACGAAGCGGAAAACCGTATGCACACCATCAAAGCCGTCATGGCCGCAACGCTGTAAATTTATACAATCCAAAGGCTTCCCTTTGCACAAAGGGGAGCCTTTTTTGGGGCTTGACTTTTCCGGGAAAATCCTTTATATTGAAGCTAACGAATATTAGTTAGCTGGTGAAGTGATGAAGCAGGAGGATACTCGGGAGAGGATTCTGGAACAGGCGCTGGAGCTGTTTTCCGAGAAGGGATATGATTCTGTCAGCGTGGGCGAGATCGCGCGGGCGGTCGGCATCAAGGCGCCCTCTCTTTATAACCACTTTCCCAGCAAGCGGGCCATTTTTGACGCGATCGTGGAATCCACGGCGGCACAGTATGAGGCGGACACCGGAAAAATCGACATTCATGTACAGAACGTGTCGCAGGACATTCCGGTCTTTACGGAGATCACAGCAGAAGCGCTGTTTGAAAAGGTGCGGCAGATTTTTGAATACTCTCTGCACAATGCGCCGATCAGCCGCTTTCGGCGCATGATGACCATTGAGCAGTTCCGTTCACCGGAGCTGGCGGCGCTGTATTCCCGTCGGTACGTTGACCGGCTGCTCGCCTACCACGCCGGGATCTTCCGCGCTCTTATCGCAGCCGGTGAGCTTCAGGCGGAAGACCCGGATGCTCTGGCGATGCAGTATGTCGCGCCCGTCCTGACGCTGATCGGGATCTGCGACCGGCAGCCGGAACGGGAGGCGGAGTGTCTGGATATGCTCCGCCGCCATGTGGTGCTTTTTTTCCGTATGGTTCACAAAAAGGAGCCGCTGCAATGAGCGCGGCAGAGGAACGCTGGGTCCTGTGCCCGGTCTGCGGCGCAAAAACGCGGCTGCGGCTGCTGCGGCGGACAATCTTGCAGGAGTTCCCGCTCTTCTGCCCGAAATGCCGCCGGGAGAGCATCATCAACGCAAGAAATTTTCAAATCGAAGAAGTCAATCAGCCAGACGCAAGGACGCAGTGCTGACCATGTCTGACGTGGTCAGCACTGCGTTTTTTGAACAGGAGGAACAAAATGAAACGAACGCTGGTACAAAAGCTTGGCCTGCTCGGCCTTGTCAGCTTTTTTTGTATGCGGCAGCGGTGATATTTGCCCCGCTGGCCTAGGGTGTAACTGAAAACTCCCAACGCACCCGGACAGCGGGCCTTTTTGCGGTGCGCCGCGTCATTTTTCCTTGAAATACGTCAGTATTCCTGCGAAAAAATGTCTTGCGCAACGCAAAAATCCCTCGCTGCCGGTCACATCATGAGTTTTCAGATACACCCTACCCGGGATATGACTGGATGGCGCAGGCCGTCAGCGATCTGAGCGCGGCGGATGCGCCGTCGCTTGCGCTGTGGAACCAGCTGAGTGCGGGCTATAACGCGTGTGAGGTCGTCTGCGCGACGGTCGTCTGCATCGGCATACAGGGCCGGAATCCAAAGCTGCTGCGCAGCGGCTCGCCGGTCGTACTGTTCAGGATAAACAGCTTGACCGTGCCGTCCGCAGGCAGTCCGGAAAGCGTGAGCACCACTGAACTTCCGGGCGAGAGCGTCTGCACGGCTGCGGCCGTCAGCCGTCCGTCCGCGTCATAGGCCGCAAGCACGCAGCGGGCCGTCTGCTTCGCCGCGCTGTCGCTCGTCACGCGCACCGAGACGTGCTCCGCTGTCACGGTCTGTGCACGGACCGTATATTCCGGCGCAATCGGCGTCAGGCCGATGTTGACCTCGGTCTGCTCGGGCGGAACGGTCATCCAGTCGCTCCACGTCGTTTCATAGCCTTCTTTTTCGTACTTTACGCGCCACCAGCCCGTCGGCACGTTCCATGCATATTTTCCGTCTGCATTGGTATAAAGCGGGTTGCTCTGGTCGTATTCCGCACCGTTCCAAAGCTCCCCATACGTATTGGCGGCAGGCGTATTCTTCCAAAATTCTTCGGTTGCATTTGCAGGCTCCGGAATATAATACGCCGTTGTCTTTGCGCCCTCGAGCCGCTCATTTGTTTCCTGATCGTACACATAGCCGCTGGGATCAACGACAAAGTCGACGCGGAACAGCATTCCCTTGATATGTGCCGTTCGAAGCTTCCAGAACATCGGCGCAAGAGAGGTAAAGATGCCGAGAAGCGCAGTGAACAGGATGCCCGGTCCCCCCATCGTCGCGCCCACCGCAGCCGATCCGCCGGCAAAGATGAGCGGCAGGATCGTCGTGAGCAGCATAAAGGCCGACTGATCGCGCTCAAGCTCGTCGACCTGACGCAATGCCTCCTGACGCTGCTGCGGCGTGCCATATGACGTCCGCAGCAGCTCCTCACGCAGCTCATCCATGTCTGTATGGATGGAATGCTGCTTGTACACCATCTTTGTAATGGTATTGACACTTGACAGCGTATCGGAGATCTGCACCAGCGTCCAGAGCTCCTTCAGGTTTTCTGTCTGATCGGTCCGGCTGTCCAGAATGACCTTTAAATAGCTCGATCCGCTGAGATCACGGACCAGCATGGCATAGCTGAACGGATCGCTGTAGTCTATTGTCACATAGTATTTTTCATTGTCCTTGCCGGGTATGAGGTATGAGGTCATGTTTTCAAAATCCTCGAATACACCCAGCCAGTCTCCAAGATCCCCATCCGTCGCTTCGTCATATACGCTCACGCCTGCATCGACGAAAACACCGCTCAGGTCACTGAAAATACTGCCGAAATCGATCTGCGCATTGCAGTCCAGGTCTGAATATTCGCTGAAGCGAACTGCACTGGCCGCGTCTGCGGGCAACTGCTCGTTAAAAATGCTCCAGTCATAGCTTGCATCGACAGTTACCGGTGTGACCTTCTTGATATACTCGAAGCCGATCGTGCCGGGAACATAGCGGCGGTCATTTTCGTCAAAATAGCCGTTCGTGGTAAACAGGCCGCGTTCCTCATCGTATGTCGCACGCAGATACTTGACTTCATTGCTTCGGGTGCTGGTAACGTAAATCGTGTCGATCTGCTCCGGATGGTCAAGCTTGAGCTCAAAGCGGAATTCTGTGCCGGGCAGGAAGTAAACCTTAGGTCTGACCGGCCCAATCTGCAGAAGGTCGCAGGAACGGATCTTGTCATTCTCAGTGTAATACATCTTAAAATCCGTGACCGTTGGTTCTTCGGCATGATAGGTCACAGCTGCGGATTGCTGCATGAGCGTATCGCCGGACTGGCATTCGGCCAGAATGGTATAGCTGTAGTAGTCCTTCGGAGACGGGAGCGTGACCGTCCCGCTCCAGCTGCCTGCCTTCGAGGCCGTCACTGTCTGCTGTGCGCTTCCGTTCACCGACAGCTTCACTTCTGCGGACGCAGGCGCAAGACCGCTTACCGTTACAGTGTCCATTGTAACAGTGTCCGGTGCGTTCAGCGTCAGCACATTTACCTTGTCGTTCAGGATGCCGACGATGTCCTTTCCGGATACGCCGTCCTTCGTGCGAAGCAGCACAGCATAGCTGAACAGGCTGCCCTGCGCGGTCATATGCAGAGAGAATTTAAGCGTTCCGCTGTCCTTTTCGATCGGAACCGTCAGCATATTTTCGTCGCAGGTATATTCCTTGCAGAGCACGCCGTCAAGCTTCAGTGTCTGTTCATACAGCTCCGCTGTTTCGGGCAGATACAGCTTCAGACTTTTATTTTCGACAGCCGATTTCATGTTGGCCTTGACGGCATAGCGCACCGTGACGGAAACAAGTCCGTTCGCGGCCATAGAGCCAAGCTCAGCAAAGTAGGCGCAGCCGGAATAGTCCAGTACGCTCGCCGGATCATCCTGAACGCCGCCGGTCGGTACGATCGGGATATCATTTTCAATGGCGTACAGCGCCTCCTCCGACGCCATCGGGCAGTAGAACGAAACATTTTCCGAATACTTGAATGCATCTCTCCCGAACGTGCACTTCGTTCCGAGGAACGCAGCCTGCCGCAGTTCAGTACAGCCCGTGAAAGCATTCATTCCAATTTGGGTCTCGCCAATAGGGATACAGAGCGCGGGAAGCTGTGAACAGCCGCTGAACGCGCTGCTTCCAATTGACGTAAGGGTTGTCGGCAGCTGAACCTCCGTCAGCATATAAGCGCCCTGAAATACGTACGAGGGTAATTCCGTTACGCCCTCCGGTACGGTGATGCTGCTGATCCTGGTTCCATCGAACAGGTAGCCGCCGTTATAATAATCTCCTGCGCTTTCCAGATGAAGCGGATAGTTGATACTCGCGAGGTTTGTGCAGTACGCAAACGCTTTCGTGCCGATCCTTGTTACCGTATCCGGAAGCTTCAGCGAAACCAGAGTTATGTTTCCGCTGAAGCATAGCTTACCAATTTCCGTCACCGTATACCCGTCCAGTTTATCCGGAACAATCAGATTTGCCGCCGTCCCCGAATACCCCGTGATCTGCGCGGTATTGTCGGACAGGACGCTGTATGTAAAATCGCCGGATCTGTTATCCGTGGAGAGGACGGAGACGGTCGGCTCCTCTGGAGGGGCTTCCGGCTGTTTTTCGGCCTCGGGCGCTTCTTTCTGCGCGGTCAGTTCGTCCGGCAAGACGTCTTCATAGGCTGTCTGCATCCGGAACTCCACCGCCAGCGCCTGCATGGGCAGGCTGCACAGCAGGATCGCCGCCGAGCAGAGCAGCGCGGTCAGACTGGTAAAGCATCGCTTCATTATTGTTCCTTTTTTCTCCCGTTTTTCAAAAATCGCCACTTTCTCCCATATTTACCATATCATATGCAGAAATTCAATTCAAGACCATTTTCTATGAAAAGGAGCCGCTGCTTTTGCAGCGGCTCCCGTCTTCGCCTCCGGTGTTCCGGAGAAAAAGACTTACTTCATGTTGCGCTCGTAGGACTCGATCATTTTCTTAGACGTGTGACCCATAGAATCGTCAGGGCTGGAAACCCTTGCGGCGTCTGGCTTTTCTGCTTGTTCAGTCAAATCGCGGGTGATGTGACCCGTGCGGCTTTCGAGTTTCCGGAGGTACTTTTCCGTCGTTTCCCCCGTGAAGATCTTGACCTGAAGCAGCATAGTCGTGTCGTCTTTCGGTGTCACGAAGATCTTGCTGATATACTTGTCGATGAACTCCTTCGTGATGATCCCCTGCGCCGCGTCACGCTGGGCATTCGTCAGGACTCTGCGGATCTCATCGATCTTCTGCTTGAAGGCGTCTCCATCGGCGGCTGTCTGCTCCAGTTCTGTGATTTCCTTTTCGGCTTCTTCTATTTCACGATTGCAGTCAGCAGTCATCTTCTTGAAATCCGCGTTCGTAATACTGTCGTCTGCGGCAAGCTGCAGGAGCTTATTCTTCTTCCGATTTGCCTGATCGATGATGTTATTCTGCTGTTCGATCTTTTTCCGGAGCGAGCCGTGCTGCGTCAGCTCATTGTACATACGGATATATTCTTCCACCATCGCATCGGCGTCTGCCGCTGTATCGCGGAACACCTCGAACAGCAGTGGCTTAATCTCGCTTTCGTAGATGGCAAAGGATTTACAGGAATCCGCGCCGTTTTTGATCTTGCCGGAGCAGAGCCATTTGCTGTTCTTTCTGCCGCTCTTGTCCTCGGATTCGCGGCGGTAGTAGGGCTGTCCGCACTCCGTACACCACAGCTTTCCTGTCAGGAGATTGGCGTGGTTGCAGACGCCCTGCCGAGCCTTCACGTCCTCGCTGCGCTTTTTCAGCACGGCGTTCGCCGCATCCCAGATTTCCTCAGACACGATTGCCGGTACGATCTCGCCTGTTTCGTCCTTGAACATGACCCATTCCTCCGGCGGGAGGAATTTCTGCTTCTTCGTGAACATATCCACGACCTTGACCTTGTTGCCAACGTAGTAGCCCTTGTATTTGGGATTGGAAATGATGTTGGACATGGTGGTGTGCGCGATTTTCTTGCCGTTGTGATTGCGATAGCCTTTTTCCCAGAACAGCGTTTCCAGCTGCTTCATGGAGTATTCGCCGGTCGCGTAAAGTTCAAACAATTCCCGCACCATCGGCGCTTCCGTTTCATCAATGACCAGCTTTCCGTCCGCTTTTGTGTAGCCGAAAATGCGGCTGTTGCCGAGTACGACGCTCGACTTGATGGCCTGCTGGTGACCGAATTTCACACGCGAGGACAGCTTGCGCAGTTCATCCTGCGCGATAGACGACATGATGGACAGGCGCAGTTCGGCATCCTCATCGAATGTGTTGATGTTGTCGTTCTGGAAGAATACACCGACGCCGTAGCTCAAAAGCTGGCGCGTGTACTGGATAGAGTCGAGCGTGTTTCGAGCGAAGCGGGAGATTTCTTTGGTGATAATCAGATCGAATTGACCTTCAGCGGCGTCCTCGATCATGCGGTTAAAGTTCTCACGCTTCTTCGTAGAGATACCGGACAAGCCCTCGTCAATGTACCCCGGCACGAATGTCCACGGGAGATTCCTTCGGATCAGATCCTCGTAGTAGGAAACCTGATTGCCCAGTGAGTTTAGCTGCTCATCACTTTCAGACGACACACGCGCATAGTAGGTCACGCGCAGCGGCAAATCGTAAATGGACTTTGTTCTTAACTCCATTCTGATCGTATGTATGTCCATTTGGTGCGCTCCTTTGTTTTTCGTTTTATCATGTTTTTTCTACCATATCACACCTGCGTGAAACAAGCAAGTGTGAGTTTCTGACAGGAGCATCACGTCAGGACGCTCCTGTCAACTCCATTGGAGGCGGACGGCACCAATGCGCTGATTTTGTTTTTCATGCGGTTGCGTTCCGTCTCCGTAATCACTCCGGCTTCAAACAGAACCTGATTGTAGTAGCTCAGCCAGAGCTGTTCAGCAAGCTCTTTCTTTGCCTGCTCCGGCGCCGGTTTCCTCTGGGTGCTGATGCTGTCCACCTCCTTTTTTGTTGTAAGTATTCCCAGCGGGAATTGGAATCATGCAGTTCTTCTTCGCCACCCCCAAACGTCTACATCGTGTCCATTCGCATTTCTTCATGATCGTCCTCGGCATGGCCGAGGGCGGTTTTCTTTTGCCGGAGCTTCTTGCGGCGCTTGCTGTCAATATGCAGCGGCATAGTCGTTCTGTCGCGTGTCGGTGCATCGACCGTCATCTGCTCCACAGCACGGCCAAGGCGCACAGCGTCGCGCACAAGATCACCGCTGTAATCGAGATCCACGCACACGTCCGGATTTTCTTCCGCGTCTCCTGCACCGTATTCGAAAGCTGCTTCTTCGTATCGTTCAGGATCGCGGTCAGGGAGAGCTTCGTATTCTCTGTCAGCGCCTTGCAGTTGGAAGAATACCTCTCGTTCAGGCTCCCAGCCTGTTTCTCGAATTTTTCTGTACTCTCCTGCATCTCGTTCAATGCGGTCTGTGCGTCCTCCCGCGTCAGGAGCGTTTTCAAGTCCGCGTCCAGCTGCATCTGCTGCTGAAACAGATCGTGCTGCATTTTGAGCATCGCGTTCCAGTTCCGCTCCGTGACTATCACGCTGGGTTCCAGCCGTTGCGCCTCGTCCATCAGCTTTTTGTGCTGCGTCAACATTTCTTGTGTTGTCATTCTCCGTTCTGTATCCAAATTCAGCCTCCATATTTTCTTTTAAGTATTTCTCCATGTGCAGCTTGCTGTCACGGCATTTGCGTCCATCCGGCGTGACGTAGGTGATATTCTTCCGACTGTCCGTCCATGTGGCATCGTAGCCCTCTGCCCGAAGCAGCGCCAAAAATTCTTCCCTGTTCCCGGCATAGCGCATACACTCGTCGATCACACGCATCAACTCGAACTTCCAGCTCTCACCTTTGGATGCCGTGTAGTATTCCGCATTGGACATCCCGCGCGACTGCCGCTGGCCATCCCTCTGAAATTTCGGCAGCCCCAGTTCTTCGCAGATCTGGTCATTGCGGATGCGCAGCTCCTGAATCTGTTCGTCCGCCATATGCACCTTCCGACCGGTTTCAAAATTGACGCTGTTGATGATGCAGTGCGAGTGGATATGCTCGCGGTCGATATGCGTACAGACCAGAACCTCGCAGCCCTCGAAATATCCGGCGAGCCTGCGTGCTGCTTCGTGCGCCGTGCGCGGGTCAACGTCTGCGCCCTTTGGGAAGCTCTGCACCATGTGATAAAACATCATGCCACCTTCCTTATGGTGCAGCAGTTTCGTACTCAGGAATTCGTCGAATGCGGTTTCCGGCTGACAGCCAATGCCGCTGACGAGATTCTGACCATCCCAGAACGTTTTTCCGGGTTGCGAGACATACCGCATCACGCTTTTCATGCAGCCGCGCGTCTGTGTGCCTTTCTTGTAATTCACGAAATGGACGATCGCGATTTTGCCGTACCTCCCTCCTGCATTTTCCTCAGAGCGGTATTGATCTTAGAGAATTCCTGCACGGCAGAATCCAAATTGGCGAACTGTACCTTGCCCATGTTCGCCAGCACTGCCAGCTGGTTGAGGTTGTTTCCGATGGCTTTTTGCTGCCGCAGAACTTCTTTCAGTCCGTCAAGAATGATGATTTTCTTGCCCAGACAACAACTGATTACATAGTCGCTTTGGCTCATGTGTGCCTGCGCTGCTTTTCGGCGGATAGTCTCTAAATTCTGTGATGAGATCCGAATACTGAATTGCTTGTCTTTTTTCATGTTTCCTCTGTTTCTATTGAAGTGGGTGTGGGCTGCTGCCCGCAAACAGCATTTGGCGGGGAGCCGGGACACCGGCGACTAGCCAAATGCGATGCTGGCTCCTCCCGAATGGGAGGATTTTTCCCGCCGCGGCGGGGCTTTTCTGGGTTTCTAACCTGCGTTTTCCCGCGTTGCCCGCACGTCGGCGCAACGTGGGGCTTTGCGGCACTCCTGCGCACACACTCGCAGTCTGGGCAAAAAACCGCACACAGCGGCGACACGCGCCTCACGTTGCGCTCCGGGCGTTCGACACACCCGCAGGGTCGATAGGGTCGATTTTCTCCACGGTGGGAAGATCGGCACCATCGACCCTTTTCAGGCAGATCAGCCGCTCTCCGTTACTCTTTCGGAAAGATACGAAAATACCGTTTTTCCTTAGAGTATCAACGCTTTTTCGGATTTGATGCGAGAAACTGTTCGGCGACCAGCCCTCGCTCCCGGCAGGGTCGATCTTTTCCAACAGTGCTTTTGCAGGGGCGCTGATTTCTGGCTCTTTTTGCAGAAGTTCAGAGAGAAGATTTTCAATCTGAAGCGTTGAAATCCTAGAAGCACCGCTGCAAGTTTTGCTGTCTTCAAGCAGCTTCCAGATGTGATCTTCCTCGCCAAATTCCAGTTTTAATGTGCGATCTGGGATGTCCCGACCGGTGCAATGCAGGGAGGCAATGTTGGCAAGACGAGAGTTTTTCTGGAGAACAAAGGTCGAATCTGCCGCGCCGCTTAATCCCGTCGAACCTGAAATCATGTTCATCGGATCGTCGTCGTGGAGCTTCCGCAGATGGTGAATCAAGAGAATTGCAATGTGCCGTTTGTCTGCAAGCTGTTTCAAAAGCCCGATGTCCTGATAGTCGTTTGCATACAGATTGCTGTCATTTCCTGTGCTACGAACGCGCTGCAAAGTGTCAATCACAACGAGTTTTGTGTCAGGATGCTCTGTCAAGAACTGCTCGATCTGTTGTTCCAACCCGTGCTTGAGCGTGTCGGCCATGATCGCAAAGTGCAGAGTCGGCGGGGCATCTTCCGTCAGGTCAAAGAGTCTCGTTTGGATACGCTGGAACGAATCTTCGAGGCTGAGATACAGAACCTCGCCCTGTGTCACTGCAAAATTCCAGAGCGGCTGCCCCTGCGAAACGCGCAAGCAAAGCCACAAGGTCAGCCAAGACTTGCCGATTTTCGGCGCACCCGCGAGGATATGCAAGCCTTCTGGAATGAGTTCGTCGACGAGAAACGGCGTTGGTTCATACGTCCGATTTTGCAGATCTTCTGCTGTGATGGTTTCCAGTTTGGTCATTTTTTCACTTCCTTTCCGTTTGCTATTGACATTCTGTGTTGCATGATTTAGACTTATAATTAGTCAATAGATTTGTTTTCTATTTTAGACTAACGTAACTCTAAACTATTGTCAAGACTAATTTATAATATAAATTTCTATAAATCTATTTTGAGGTGCAGTAATGTCTGATTTTCAGTGCAAATTTTATCTTCTGGACGGCGCAGAAACGCTGGAGTGCAAAGATGGTAATGCAGAGTATGTCGCAAAAATAGCAGACCGTCCGTTTCCGGACAGCCTGCTGTCGTTCGTGTATTATGATATCAATTCGTGGGAGCTGCGCTTCCATGAAGCGGAGCGTGAGTTAATAAAGTTCTATCAGACGCGGGACACAACGTGCCTGAAGCCGGTGCAAAAGCTCCTGGACGATTTTAAGGACGAGCATCCGTATTTTTTCTACCTGTGGCTGGATTGGAGCAACCGACTGAAGCAGGCGACGCCGGATTGCAAAAATCCGACGAAGCTGTTGCCGCACAAAGAACTGGCGCACGTCCCAAGCAACCTTGCGACCATGCAGCAGCAAATTCTGCGCCTGTTCCAGACGGTTCTGGACGCAAGTATCACAGACGTGGACTTTTCTATTCGAGTGCAGGCGTATGAGCAGGCTCCGTCCTTGCAGAAATTTGACTTCCAGCCGATGAAGATTTCGCTTGAGTTTGTGGGCGAAAAGCAGTTCACCGAGGTGCTTTATCCGCAAGGTATGTATGATCTGATCGATTTTTCCCTGCGCAAGTGCGTTCAGGAAAAAATCATGATGCGCACCTGTAAAAACTGCGGCAAATATTTTGCGCTCACGGTTCATGGCAGCACAGAGTATTGCAGCCGCGTGTTCGACAACCGCGGGCGCACCTGCAAGGAAGTCGGTGCAATGCGGCAGTATCTGCAAAGCCACGCGCAGGACGAGCTGCTGAAAATCTATCGCCGCGAGTACAAGCGCCGCTTCGCATGGATCCGTGCGGGCAAGATCTCGCAAGAGGCATTCTCTGCGTGGAGCAAGGAAGCGCAGAAGGAAAAAGAGAAGTGCGAAAACAGCGAGATCTCGCAGAGGGAATTTACGCAGTGGTTAAAACGGTAAATCCATATTATTTTTTTGAAAAGGCTTGCGCAAAGAATACATTTGTAGTACGATGGTAAATAAAGGGGTGGTACTGTTTGAATGAGCCGCGTTTGGAGCTGTCTCTTATACACATCTCCGAGCCCACGAGACATCTCAGGATCTCG
>ENA-OYZG01000466-OYZG01000466.1-human-gut-metagenome-genome-assembly--contig:-NODE-466-length-11608-cov-3.844629_pt1 | contig 11608 bp, 7 predicted proteins | sample MGYA00244071_ERZ653466 | MGnify/ENA primary metagenome ERZ653466 (study PRJEB26926, sample SAMN06165150) | human gut metagenome | biome: ENVO:00009003; feature: ENVO:2100002; material: ENVO:00002003...
CGAGATCCTGAGATGTCTCGTGGGCTCGGAGATGTGTATAAGAGACAGTTTCAAACACAACATCAATATCCACAGATGTTACATTGTCTGAAATCAATTGTTTTATTTCCGCAAGGGAAAAACCTGCGGCTTTTAATTTGTTGATTCGGCTGTACATAGTGATCTGGCTTTCGGAATAATGTCTGTAGCCTGTAAATCTGTCAATGTAGGCAGGTTTCAGTAAGCCACAGTTGTCATAATACCGCAGCACAGAAATGGGTACATTGCAAGCCTTTGCAAATTCTCCGATTTTCATTGATTTCATCTCCGATTTTTCATCTAAGGTACCTTATGTGAACAGTATAGGGATAAAGTATGGTTGAGAGTCAAGTGTGTTTTTCAAATTATTTTCAGACTGTTTAGGCGGCTTTATGTCTAAGCCGCATGAAAAAGATATTTTTGTAGTTTTGGCAGGTGGATTTGAACCCTTGCATAAAATCGTTTTGTACCGCAAGGACACCGAACTTTTTCACTGTTCACTATTACTTCTTACTTTCAAAAGTCGACAAGGTGTTTTTCAGTGAAAAGTGAAGAGTGAAAAAGTAAAAATCCCGAATGCGGTTGCATTCGGGGTTTTTGGCGGAGAAGGAGGGATTTGCCCGCTGCGCGGCACAGCGCGCAATGGTCGCCCCGCTTCGCTCCCGCTCGCACGGCTCCCTTGCTTGCTGGGCTTCCGGCTCGCTTGCTCTGCCACTGGCAGCGCTCGCCTCCGCCCCTCTTGCCAGCAAGCTGGCGCTCGGGTTCAAATCCGTTTTCGGCAACAAAAAAGCGCTCCGGTTGGAACGCTTTTCTGTTGGCGGAGAAGGAGGGATTTGAACCCTCGCGCCAGTCACCCCAGCCTACTCCCTTAGCAGGGGAGCCCCTTACAGCCACTTGGGTACTTCTCCGCGGGTGTGTTATTCGTGGAAGAGCGCCGGACGCTCTGATGCCGCCGAATATGACAATGCCCGGAGGGCATTCTCATATTTGGCGGAGAGAGAGGGATTCGAACCCCCGGTGCCTTGCAGCATCACCGGTTTTCAAGACCGGCTCCATAAACCACTCGGACATCTCTCCCGATGTAGCTTTTGTATTATAGCAAAGCCCGGGGGCGCTTGTCAAGGATAAAGCCTTCCTTTTGCGCGTTTAGATGAGCCTGCGCCCCTCGCTGACAACCGCGCGGATGGAGCGGGCGTCATCCGCATAGATCAGGCGCTCCAAACGCTCGGCCGGCGTGAGCGGACGGGAGGGCGGGAAGGTTGCATCGTCCAGGACGACGGCGTGCAGCGCGTCGCCGGCGCGGAAGCCCGGGCCTGCACCGAAATACTGCTGTCCGGCGCTCGTCGCAAGGTAAAACGCCTCCGGAACGGTGAGGAACGCCTCCTCCTGCCGCTTGCCGCTGTAGTAATAGCGCAGCTTGGAGGCGCGGATCGCCTCGCCTGCAACATGCAGCATGGAAAGCTTCGCGCCGCCCGCAACGTCCGATGCAAGCGCAACGTGCAGCCCCTCGCTGAGCATCCTGCGCACGGGCGCAATGCCCGAATACAGGTTGGTGTTGGAATCCGGGCTGTGCGCCACCCACACGCCCGCGCTGTGCATGGCCGCGCGCTCCCGCGCGTCGCTGTGCACGCAGTGCGCCATAACTGTCCCCTGCTTCCAAAGGCCGAACTTCGCGTAGCTCTCCCAATATTGCTCACAGTCCGGATGCAGTTCCCGCACCCACTCGATCTCCGCGTCGTTTTCCGAAAGGTGGGACTGCACCGGCAGTCCGTATTCCACCGCGAGCGCGCCGAGCCCTTCCATCAGCGCGTCGGAGCAGGAAGGGGTGAAGCGCGGCGTCAGGATGGGCTTGATGTGCGGGAAGCGCCCGGCGCACTCGTCCAGCCAGCGGCGCGTTTCCATGAGCGATTCCTCGCACGTTTCGCGCAGGGAATCCGGACTGTTACGATCCATGTTCACCTTACCTACATAGCCGGTCACACCCGCCTGTTCGAGCGCATCCATCAGGATCAGCGTCCCTGCGCGGTGCAGGCTCGAAAACATGCACACGCGTGTCGTGCCGCGCCGCACAAGCTCCGCCGCGAGCGCCTCATATACCGTCCGGGCAAAGCCCACGTCCGCAAAGCGCGCCTCCTCCTTGAAGGTGTACGCATTGAGCCATTCGAGCAGCGGCAGGTCGAACCCCATGCCCATCATGCAGTATTGCGGCGCATGCAGGTGCAGATCCGTGAACGAGGGGACGATCAGGCAATTCCCGAAATCTTCCAACGCTGCGTTCTGGTATTTCCCGGGCAATTCTTCAAACACGCCTGCAATCCTGCCGCCCTCCGCGACGAGATATGCGGCCTCGGCGCACTCAAGCGCACCGAGGCGCGGCGCCTGGACAATGATCCCTTTATAAACGTGAATTGTCGTGCCGGCCATAACAGATCCTCCCTTTCTTTACATAAGATATAATCTAACATAATCCAACATTCAGGCTGCCGGGAAACAAGGGCGCGGGCGGCGTAACCAGCGCAGTAGGCGTAAGACAATCCTCAATCATGGCTTGCGCCATGACAGGCCCCACAGTTCGCAATGGTCGCGCTGTGTCGCCGCAGGAGCGGCTTCCTGAAGTTCAAACAGGAAATTCGGGCCGGGAGACGGCCCGAACGACCTGCCTGCCGGCAGGCCACTGGGCTTCCGCCTTGCTGCAGCGCGCAAGCGCTGACGGGAGATTGTCTTACCCAGAAACCGCCTCACAAAACATCCTAGCGGCGCATGCCGGAAAGCGCATGCAGCGCCCCGGTGGTATCCACGTCCGCAAGCTCCAGCGGGTCGGCGATTTCAAATAGCAGAAGCGCATCCAAAGCGCCGCGGATGACGGCACTCCCGCCCGCGTCGCCTGTGAGCGCGCGCAGCGCGGGGAAGTATTCCGCTGGAAAAACGACGGGGTTGCCGCGCCGCCCGCCATGCCCCAGGGCTACGATATTCCGCGGATGTGCGCGAAAGAACGCGGTTTGCGCGGCAACGCTTTCCCGGCGCAAAAGCGGCTGATCCGCCACGAGGAACAGGAGCGCATCCATGCCCGGCAGCGCGTCCATCCCAAGGGCGATGGTGCGGCTCACGCCGTCCTCCGGCGCGGGGTTGTACACGGCCGCGAAGCCCCGCAGCTGCGCCGCACGAAGGATCGCCTCATAATGGGAGACGACCGCTACGCCCGCGAATTCCTCCGCCGGGATCGCGGCAAGCGCCCACTCGTACAGCGGCGCGCCCGCGAACTCCGCAAGGAGCTTGTTTTCCCCAAAGCGCCGCGCCGCGCCCGCGGCCATCAGGACGCAGCCGAGCTTCATCTGCATTTGCCATACCTTTTCCGGGGAAGGTATCTCCCATGCCCGAGGGCTGTCAGCATGCCGCCCTCCACGACGCATTCGCCGTTTAGGATGACCTCCCGCGCACGGCCGCGCACGGCAAGCCCCGCAAAGGGGGAATTGTCGCAGTTGTGCGCCGCATTGGTGTCCGTGATGCGGCCTTCATATGCCGGGTCCCAGACGACGAGATCCGCCGCCATGCCCGGCGCGACCGCGCCGCGCCCCTCCATGCCGAATATCCGGGCGGGCCCGGCGGAAAGGAGCCGCACCATCTGTTCAAGCGGGATGCGGCCTTCGCACACGCCGTAGGTGTAAAGGAGCTGCCCCCGGTGCTGCACGCCCGCGCCGCCGTTGGGGATCTTTTGGAAGTCGTCCGCGTGCTCTAGCTTCTGCGCCATCGTAAAGGAACAGTGATCCGTGCCGATAAAGTCGATCTCACCGGCGGCGAGCGCCGCCCAAAGCGCCGCGTTGTCCGCCGCCTTGCGCAGTGGCGGGGACATGACGTATTTCGCGCCATCCGGCGCGGAATAGCAAGCGTCTGTCAGCAGCAAATACTGCGGGCAGGTCTCAAGATAGACCTCCTGGCCGCGCGCCCGGGCGCGCCGCGCCTCCGCGAGGCCTTCTGCTGTGGAAAGATGCACCACAGAAACGGGCGCTTCCGCAAGCTCGGCAATGCGCATAAGGCGTGCCACGGCCTCCGCCTCCACGGGCGCGGGGCGGGAGAGCGGATGCCCGGCGGGGCCGGCCGCAGCCTCCGCCTTCACCTCCGCGATGCGGCGGTTGAGCACGTCCCAGTTCTCGCAATGCACGCCGATGAGCGCGCCTTCCCGCCTCGCGGCCTTGAGCGCAGCGTAGATTGCGCCGTCATCCACGCGCAGCGCGTCATATACCATGTAAAGTTTGTAGGAAGTTACGCCCAGGCGGGTCATTTCGGGAAGCTCCGCTTCGGTCCGCGCGTTCCATTCGGCAATTGCCATGTGGAAGCCGTAATTGCAGGAGCAGCCGCGTGCTTTTTCCTGCCAAACGGCAAAGGCCTCCTTGAGCGTACCGCCCCGGTCCTGCGTGGCAAAATCGAGCACGGCCGTCGTACCGCCGAGGATGGCCGCCCGGCCGCCGGTGATGAAGTCGTCCGCCGTGCGGGCGCTTCCAGTGTCAAGGTCAAAATGCGTATGCGTGTCGATGAAGCCGGGGAGCACGAAGCAGCCTGCCGCGTCGATACGCATTACCCCGGCGCAGGAAAGCCCTTCGCCCACAGCGGCAACACGCCCGCCCCGCACGAGCACATCCGCCCGCGCGCGCCCCGTTTCGTTTACTACGGTCCCATTTTGTATGAGAAGTTCCATGCTGCTTTGCCCTCCGGTTCGGAAAAGTTTTGATTGGAAGATGCGGCAAAAGCGCCCTGCGCCACGGCACAAAAGCACGCGCTGCCAAAGGCGCTCATAGCAGGGCCATTGGGCGGCCCGTAGAGACTCCCGCGCCCCGAAGCGCGCTTCGCCCGCGGGATTATATGAGCTGATAGGATAGGGTCGTGTTATAATAAAAGCATACCGCAAACAGCTGGATTTTGCAAGGCCGTTGGCTTGCTTCACAGCGATATTTATGGTATACTGCATCAAACAGAATTTGTTATGCACAAAAAGTATTTGTATTCTTTTGACGACTCTTGTAACCGGCATTGGGACTGCAAAATTGAAAAAGGAGGCGTATATATTGAGACAACAGGATCTGATCCGCGCGGCGCTGGAGGGAAAGGCAACGTGCGTCATCAAAAACGCGAACGTGGTAAACGTATTCACTGACGAGATCGTCCATGCGGATGTGGCGCTGTATGAGGACGTCATCATCGGCGTGGGCGCGTATTCCTGTGAAAACGAGGTCGACGCCGAGGGTGGCTACCTTACGCCCGGGTTCATCGACGCGCATGTGCATATCGAATCCTCCATGGTGATCCCATCGTCGTTCATGAAGGTCATCATGCCGCACGGTACCACCACCATCATCGCGGACCCGCATGAGATCGCAAACGTCGCGGGCGTCGCCGGGGTGCGCGCCATGTACAAGATGACGGACGACCTGCCGCTGCGCGTGCTGTTCATGATGCCCTCCTGCGTGCCCGCCACGCCCTTTGAACACAGCGGCGCAAAACTCGTCGCAGAGGACATGGAACAGTTCCTCCGCAAGAGCCGCATCCTCGGCCTTGGAGAGGTGATGGATTACGTCTCCGCCACAAACGGCGCCCAAGAGATGCTCGACAAGCTCCGCCTCTTCGACGGCAAGCCCATTGACGGCCACGCGCCGCTCGTTTCCGGCCGGATGCTCAACGCCTACCGCGTTGCAGGCCCTTCGACCGACCACGAATGCTCCAACTACAACGAAGTAAAGGAGAAGCTGCGCGCGGGCATGCGTATCCTCATCCGCATTGGCTCCGCCGCAAAGGGCGTTGAGGAGATCCTCCGCGGCATCGTGCGCGATGGCCTGCCCACGGAGAACTTCCTCTTCTGCACGGACGATAAGCACATCGAGACCATCCGGCACGAAGGGCACATCAACCACATCGCGCGCTTTGCCGTCGCCTGCGGCGTCCCCCCGGTCACGGCGGTGAAGATGGCCTCCTACAACGCCGCGCGTGCCTACGGTCTCAAGAACATCGGAGCCATCGCTCCGGGCTATAAGGCGGACATGGTGCTCTTTGAAGACCTCCGGAACTTCCGCGTGAAGCGCGTGTTCACGCGCTTCGGCAAGCCCTATGATGAGGCCGCTGAATACCGCATGCCGCTGCTGCCGCCGGAGGTCTACGACAGCGTGCGCATTGCTCCTGTGACGGAAGGCTCCCTCTGCCTGCCCGTGCGGGAGCGGATGCCCGTCATCCGCATGGTGCCGGAGCAGCTCATTACAGAGCTCGTCTGGCGGGAAGTGAAGAGCGAGCACGGGGCGTTCGTCCCTGCCGGGGGGCTGTGTAAGCTCGCCGTAGTGGAGCGCCACCATGCAACAGGGAGCGTTGGAATAGGCATTGTGGAGGGTCTTAACATCAAAAACGGCGCGATCGCCTCCACCGTGGCGCATGATTCCCACAACCTCGTGGTCGCCGGGGATAACGACCGGGATATGCTCATGGCCATCGAAGCGCTGCGCGAATGCGGCGGCGGCTTCTGCGTCGTGAGCCGCGGGATCGTCCTCGCACGGCTGCCGCTGCCGATCGCAGGGCTCATGACGGACGCGCCGGTGGAGGATGTGCTCGCGCGCCAGCAGGCGCTGCTTGATGCGGCGAAGAGCCTCGGCGCGGACGGGCGGACCGACCCGCTCATCGCCCTTTCGTTCCTGGCGCTGCCGGTGATCCCGGCGGTGCGGCTGACGGACGAGGGCCTGTTTGACGTGACGAGGATGGAGTTTGTGCGGATGTGAGGGGGAAGGTTTTACGGGGCGGCGTCTTGATACGGCAATCCTCCGTCAGCGCTCACGCGCTGCCACCCCCTTTCAAAAGGGGGCGTTTGGGTATGGTAAACTCCGGCGTTTTCCGTATTCGGATGGCACTCGAGAGCGCACACACCAAAAGGCTCCTTTGGCGAAGGAGCTGTCCGCGAAGCGGGCTGAGGATTGTCCTTATTCGCGCGACCATTGCGAACTGTGGGGCTGTCACGGCATAAGCCGTGACTGAGGATTGTCTTATTCCCCTCATCCCAATTTGAACCGATATTTTCTGAAAAGGAGGAACCCGCATGAGCGGAACCGTTGGAAAAAGTGAAAAGCGTGTGGACGCGTTCGACAAGGTGACCGGCCGCGCGCGCTATACGGATGACCTTTGCCCCAGGGACGCGCTCGTCGCAAAGGTGCTGCATTCCACGATCGCAAACGGCGTGGTGAAGCACATCGACACGAGCGCAGCGGAACGGATCGAAGGCGTGGTGAAGATCGTCACCTGCTTCGACGTGCCGGATTATAAGTTCCCGACGGCCGGGCACCCCTGGTCCACCGACCCGCACCACCAGGACGTGGCGGACCGCCTGCTTTTGACCAGCCGCGTCCGCTTCTATGGGGACGACGTCGCCGCCGTCGTCGCGGAAAACGAGGTCGCCGCAGCGCAGGCGCTCAAAGCCATCGCCGTGGAATACGAGGAATACCCCTTCGTGCTGGACGCGCAAAAGGCCATGGAGCCGGGTGCGCCGCAGCTGCACGCGGAATACCCCAACAACATCCTCGCCCACACGAGCATCTGCAAGGGCGATTACGAGGCCGCGATCCGGGAGCCGGGGCTCATCAAGGTAGAGGGCTGGTATGATACCCCCACCGTGCAGCATTGCCACATCGAAAACCACATCTGCTTCGCGGAGATGGAGGGCGGGCGCATCGTCGTGACCTCCTCCACGCAGATCCCGCACATCGTGCGCCGCATCGTCGGCCAAGCGCTCGGCATCCCCTGGGGGAACGTGCGCGTCGTCAAGCCTTACATCGGCGGCGGTTTCGGCAACAAGCAGGACGCATTGTATGAGCCGCTCTGCGCGTACCTCTGCACACAAGTGGGCGGCAGGCGCGTGAAGCTCGACGTCAGCCGGGAAGAAACCTTCGTCTCCAACCGCGTGCGCCACGCCATCCGCACGCACATCGTCTCCTACGTCCGGCCGGACGGCACCTTTGCCGCCCGCAAGCTGGAGTGCTTCTCCGACCAGGGGGCGTATGCCTCCCACGGGCACGGCATCGCCGCAAAGGGCATGGGCGCGTTCCCGCAGCTCTATCCGTGCGAAAATTTGCAGTGCGACGCCTACACCGTGTTCACCAACAAGCCCGTCTCGGGTGCGATGCGCGGCTACGGCATCCCGCAGGCCATGTTCGCCGGGGAAAGCCACATTGACGACGTGGCCCGGGCCCTCAACATGGACCCGCTCGCCTTCCGCAGGAAAAACATGATGCCCGTCGGCTATGTGGACGACTTCTCCAAGAACGAAAACTATTTCGACTCGCTGAACCAGTGTATAGACGCAGGCATGGAATACCTCGATTATGCGCGCAAAAAGGAAGCATACGCCAGGGAGACCGGCCCCGTGCGCCACGGCGTGGGCATGGCGGTATTCTGGTACAACACCGCCGTCTGGCCGATCTCGCTGGAATCCTCCTCCTGCCGGATGGTGCTCAACCAGGACGGCTCCATCCAGCTCCAGATGGGCGAGACGGAGATCGGCCAGGGCGCGGACACTGCCTTTGCGCAGATGGCCGCGGAAACGCTCGGCATCCCGTTCGCGGACGTGCATGTGATCTCCACGCAGGATACGGACGTAACGCCCTTCGGCCTCGGCGCGTACGCTTCGCGGCAGACGTATATCGGCGGCTTCTCCATCAAGCAGACGGCGCTCATGCTTAAGGAGCGCATCCTCAAATATGCCTGCGAGCTCACGCGCATGGCGCCCTTTGAGATGGACATCGCGGATGGGAACATCCTCCGCAAAAGCGACGGCCGCGTGCTCATGTCCCTTGGGGAGCTCGCCACGGAGGCGCTTTACAGCCTTTCCCACAGCGAGCACATCACAGCGGAGAGCACCTACCAGATCAAGAGCAACGCCTATTCCTTCGGCTGCTCGTTCGCGGAGGTGGAGGTGGACATCCCGCTTTGCAAGGTGAAGCTCCTCAACATCGTGAACGTGCATGACTGCGGCAGGCTCATCAACCCCGCCCTCGCGGAAGCGCAGGTACACGGCGGCATGAGCATGGCCATCGGCTATGGGCTTTCCGAACAGCTTTTGTTCGACGAAAAGACGGGCAGGCCGCTCAACAACAACCTGCTCGATTACAAGCTTTCCACCATGATGGATCACCCGGATATCGCCGCCCGCTTCGTGGAGAATTACGAGCCCACGAGCGCATACGGCACGAAGGCGCTCGGCGAGCCGCCGGCCTGCCCCGGCGCGCCCGCGATCCGAAACGCCATCTTGAACGCCACAGGCGTCGCCTTCGACCGGATCCCGATCACACCGCACCTCCTCTTTGCCCGCTTCAAAGAGGAAGGGCTGCTTTAACGAAAGGGGGAAGCAAAATGTACGACATCAAGGCATTATACGAAGCCGAAAACGTGCGCCATGCAACGGAGCTGCTGCTCGCGCACCCGGAAGCGAGAATCATCGCCGGTGGGAGCGACGTGCTGATCCAGATCCGCGAGGGCAAGCTCGCCGGGGCGACACTCGTTTCCATCTATGGTCTCAACGAACTGCGCGGCATTGCGATGGAAGCGGATGGAACCCTCCGCATCGGGGCGCTGACGAGTTTTTCGCACATTGCGAAGGATCCGCTCATCAACGAGCACATCCCCGTGCTGGGCGAGGCCGTGGATATGGTAGGCGGCCCGCAGATCCGCAACATCGGCACCATCGGCGGCAACACCTGCAACGGCGTGACGAGCGCGGATTCCGCCGCCACGCTCGTGGCCTATGATGCGGCCGTGGAGCTTACGGGGGCGGAGGGCGTGCGTCTCGTGCCCATCCGGGAGTTCTACATCAAAGCCGGGCAGGTGGACCTGCGCCCCGGCGAGATCGAAACGGCGATCCGCATCCCAAGGGAGAGCTACGCGGGCTATCAGGGCCATTACATCAAATACGCGATGCGCAACGCTATGGACATCGCAACCTGCGGCTGCTCCGCGAACGTGAAGCTCTCGCCGGACAAAAAGGCTATCGTGAGCGCGCGGCTCGCCTATGGCGTGGCGGGGCCGGTGCCGATGCGTGCGCCCTCCGCGGAGGACGCGGCGAACGGCAAGCCCGTCTCCCCGGAAACGATCGAAGCGTTTGCAAAGGCCGCGCTTGCGGACGTGAACCCGCGCACGAGCTGGCGTGCAACGAAGGAATTCCGCCTGCACCTTGTGGAAGAGCTGGCGCGGCGGACGCTGACGGAAGCGATCAAACGGAGCGGAGGTGAACTCTGATGCATGAAACGCAATACAAACTTGTGAAGTGTACGGTCAACGGCAAGCCTGTGCAGAAAATGGTAGACGTGCGCGCGTCGCTCACGGATCTGCTGCGCAACGATTTCAGCCTCAATTCCGTGAAGAAGGGCTGCGAGGTGGGCGAGTGCGGCGCGTGCAACGTGCTCATCGACGGGGAGTGCTTCAACTCCTGCATTTACCTTGCCGTCTGGGCCGATGGAAAGAACATCCGCACGCTGGAAGGCCTCCTCGGCCCAAACGGCGAGCTTTCGGACATCCAGCAGGCATTCATCGACGAGGCGGCCGTGCAGTGCGGTTTCTGCACGCCGGGCTTCATCATGACGGCGGTGGAGATCCTCGAATCCGGCAAGGAGTATACGCGCGGCGAGCTGCGCAAGCTGCTCTCCGGCCACCTCTGCCGCTGCACGGGGTATGAGAACATCCTGAATGCCGTGGAAAAGACGATGCTGCGCCGGCTCGGGAAGCTGGAAGGTTGATAAGCTGATCTTGACGATTGGGGCACGCCGGAAGGCGTGCCCTTTGACAATGGAGTGGCTGCGGCGGGAACAATCCTCAGTCCGCTTCGCGGACAGCTCCTTTTATAAAGGAGCCTTTTGGTTTATGCGCTCTCGGGCGTTTTCCGTATACGGAAAAGCATTGGAGTTCACCACATCCAAAAACCCCCTTTTGAAAGGGGGTGGCGGTGCGCAAGCGCTGACGGGGGATTGCCGCCCCTCATTGATCCTGAAAGCCAGGACGGGCACGCCATGCGGCGCGCCCATCTTTGTTTGCGTTGTGTTCCGCTGCGTTATTGCTGCGAAGCCACCCAGGCGTCCAGCTTAGGTGAGATCAGGTTGAAATAGCTCGGCCCGATAGAGAGGAACGCCTCGTTAAAGGCGCGCAGGTCGAACTTATCGCCCAGCTCGGCCTGCGCGTCCCGCAGCTCCTGCTGCAAGAGCGAGTAGCCCAGCGCATACTCCAGGTAATAAAACGGGTCATCCAGCGCGATCTCGAAATAGATCGGCGCGAGCTGCACGGCGGTTTCCTCATCGAAATACGGCGCAACATGTTCTGCAACGGCCGCTTCATCCCAACCATAGTAATGCACGCCGATGCTCAGCAGTGCCGGCAGCAGCAGGCCGGAGATACGCTCGTCCGTGCTCATGAGCACACAGTAATTGTTGCTGAAATCCGTGTTGTATTCATCGAAGAAGTTCTCCGCGTATTGGGACCAGCTCTCGTAATACCCGGTCAGGTTCATGTTCTGGCGGTACCAGCCCGTCTCCTCCTGTCTCTTATACACATCTCCGAGCCCACGAGACATCTCAGGATCTCG
>ENA-OYZG01000474-OYZG01000474.1-human-gut-metagenome-genome-assembly--contig:-NODE-474-length-11534-cov-4.018730_pt1 | contig 11534 bp, 8 predicted proteins | sample MGYA00244071_ERZ653466 | MGnify/ENA primary metagenome ERZ653466 (study PRJEB26926, sample SAMN06165150) | human gut metagenome | biome: ENVO:00009003; feature: ENVO:2100002; material: ENVO:00002003...
AGATCCTGAGATGTCTCGTGGGCTCGGAGATGTGTATAAGAGACAGCTTTTGCACTGAGCATGGTTTTTATGTTCCTTTCTGATCTGTATCGGGTTCTTCCCAGACCGTACCGTCCGGGAAGGGGTCTTCTGTAGGCTCGGATGCGCCGGGTTCCTGCGGCTCATCCGGATCTCCCGGCTCTTCCGGGGCATCCTGCGGTTCGTCCGTCTGCTCCGGTTCCTCCGGCGCTTCCGGCTCCGGGTCAGGGGCTTTCTGATACGCATACGCCTGTTCGGGCGTGACGACATTCAGACTGCCGGAGGCGATCGGCGCGTCATAGGGATTGAAGCAGGCGTTGACTGTTTCCAGCAGCCGGCCGGCGTAGAGGGGATAATAGGCCGCGCCGTTTATCATCGCGCCCTCGCCCTCTGCGGTGCAGCACTGCATGGAATCAAAATCGCAGGCCAGCAGCTCCTTGCCGAACCAGACCATATTGCCGGTTGTGAGGCTCGTGGTGACATATTCGGCAAAAATGTCTGCAAACTCCCCGATTTTTGTCAGGCTGCTGACGGACAGGCACTGCTTTGCCAGCGCCTTCAAAAACTGCTGCTGCACCTGCGTGCGCTGGATATCCTGCGTGGCGTAGCCCTTGCGGAAGCGGACAAGGCCCATAGCCTTTTCGCCGTCCAGATGCTGCATTCCCTTTTTCAGATGGATATACAGATCCTGCGACGCATCCTCATAGTCCATGTCCTGCGGCACGTCAAAGTCGACGCCGCCGACAAGATCGACGGTCTTCTTGAACGCCTCCAGATCGACGAGCACATAGCCGTCGACCGGAAAGCCGAGCAGGCTGTGCAGGCGCGAGGCAAGCCGTTCCATGCCGTCCGCACCGCCGCCCGCGTAAACCGAGTTGATCTTCATAAGTCCCCCGCCCCCGGTCGCGACCGGGGTATCGCGCGGGATAGACAGAAGCGCGACCGTGTGCGTGTTCGCATCCAGATGGGCGACGATGATGGTGTCGGTGCGGTAGCCATCGCCGTCGGTGCCGCAGATGAGGATATTATAGACACCGTCGCGCAGCGCCTTGGGCTGCTCGGTGGGCACGTCCTCCTCCGGCTGCTGCGCCGGCTCGGTCTCCTGCGGCGTTACATGGATGACGGACGGCTCCGGTGTTTCAGTCTCAGCAGCAGGAGGGGGAGATTCCGCCGCAGAGAGCGCCGGACGCTCCACCGGCTTCACCAGCAGCTTCCACGCCGCAAACGCGCTTCCGGCGACTGCCAGCACGATCATCGCCGCGATCAGCGCCGTGCGTGTACCGCGCGACAGCGCGGACTTTTTTGTATACGCCGCACGGCGGCGATTGCCAAATAGCTTCATTCAGGGTTCCTTTCGGGTTTGGATGAGCCAGTCTCTGGCCGCAAGGGAATCGGCGCAGGCGGGCTGACCCTTTTGGGCAAGCTGCTCCAGCGTCATATCGATGCCGAGCAGCACGCCCTCGTCCAGATCGCGCCAGACGGCCTCCCGCAGGCGGTCAATGCCCGGAAAATCGCGGTTCGGCTCCATATAATCTGCAATGTAGATGATTTTTTCCAGCAGGGTCATATGCGCTCTGCCGGTCGTATGATAGTCGATGGCGGAGACGACGGCATTGTTCTCACCGAAAATACGTGCGGCAGCCGCCGCGCCGGTCTTGGCGTGGAGCAGCTTCGCCTGCGCGTATTCGAACGGCGATACCGGCAGCTTCCAATGATCGACCAGCTTTTGCTGCTGCGCAGGAGAGAGCGCCTTGGTAATATCGTGCAGGATCCCGGCACGGGCAGCGTCCGTCTCATCCGCGCCGTATTTTTTTGCCAGCAGCACGGCGGTATCGGACACGCCCTGCGCGTGGGCGCGGCGCTTTTCCTTGTGCAGAGAAAGGCTGACGCGGCGCAGATCCGCAAACGGCAGCGCGTGATATGCGCCGCCCACGCCGTAGAGCCTCTCCCGTTCGATCATGGCCAGCACGTCCGGGTGCAGGACCTCGTCCGCAATGCCGAAAAACAGGAGCCGACGGGCCTCGGTCGACGAAATTTCCAGACAGTCGTTCTGCAGAACGATGGGCCGGGCGCCGAATACGGCCTCCATTTTTTCCTGCTGGGCCTGCAGCTGCGCAGAAAGCGCTGCATCGGCACGCACGCGGGCCATGCAGACGGGCACGGTCAGCGCTGCAATGGCCTCCGGCTCGCGCCACTGGAAAAAGGACAGGAACATATCGGTTCCCATCAGCAGATACAGCTCATCCTGCGGATAGCTTTCCCGCAGTTCGCGCAGCGTATCCACGGTATAGCTCGGGCCGGGCCGGTCAAGCTCGATGCGGCTGACCTCCATGCCGGTTTCTCCAGCTATGGCAAGCTGCGTGAGCGCGAAGCGCGTTTCGCCGTCCGGCGAGCCTTCGGCCACGGCCTTGTGCGGCGGGATGGCTGCGGGGATCAAGAGAATTTTGTCCAGTCCCAGCAGCTGCCGCGCCTTGCGCGCGGCGAAAATATGCCCCAGATGCGGCGGATTGAAGCTGCCGCCGTAAATGCCGATCCTTGCCATGCTGCGCCCCTCCCCTGTCGGTGTTCTTTTTTACTGCTCTTCCTTCTGCTGGCGGCTGCGCTCGATGGCGGCGGAGACTGCCTTATCGTGGAAGTACTGCTTGCGCTGCTTCCGCTGCTGCTCGGCTGCCTGCTTGCGGGCGCGAAGCCCGGCCTTGACGGGGTTATAGTTGCCGGAGACTTTTTTGGCCGACTTTTTCGCGGCAGCCTTTTTCTTCTCCTGCTCCACCTTTTCGGACTTGCGCCAGATCACAAACTTTGTGCCGACGCAGGCGACGCCCTCGGCGCCAAGCGCCTCGCAGATGGCGTCAGAGGCTTCGCGGGCCGTGAGTCCGGAGGTTTCGAGCACGCGGCCCTTGACCAGCTCGTGGCTGTCAAGCAGGACGACAGCCTCGTCCAGCAGCGTGTCGGAAATACCGCCCTTGCCGACGATGAGCGTCACGTCCAGCGGATTGGCCTGCGCGCGAAGCTCGGCGCGTTCCTTACTTGTCATCATGTTCAAATTCCTCCCGATAGATTCTGCAAAATGCCTGAAGCGCCCGCGCACGGTGGGAAATGGCGTTTTTCTCCTCAGGCGCAAGCTCGGCATAGGTCTTTTCAAGCTCCGGCAGGTAAAATACCGGGTCGTAGCCGAATCCGCCCGTGCCCTTGGGCGCGAACAGAATTTGTCCGGGGCATTCGCCGCGCGCGACGATCCTCCGGCCGTCCGGCCAGAGGCAGGTAATGACGCAGACGAATTTCGCCGTGCGTTTTTCCGCCGGAACGTCCTTCAGATTTTCAAGCAGATAGGCAATGCGCTCCGCGTCGGAGCTTTTATGGCCGTAGCGGGCGGAGTACACGCCCGGCGCGCCGTCCAGCGCGTCCACCATGAGGCCGGAATCATCGGCCAGAACGGGCATACCGCTGGCCTTCATGACGGCCTCCGCCTTCAAAAGCGAGTTTTCTTCAAACGTCGCGCCCGTCTCGTCGACGTCCACGTGCAGCCCGTATTCCGATTCCAGCGCGATCTCAAAGCCGAGCTGGGACAAAATCGCGGAAAGCTCGACCAGCTTGTGCTGGTTCTGGCTGGCTAAGATCACCTTCATATCAGCGCCTCCGCAAAACTCTTCGCGTCGAAGGGCATCAGATCGTCGATCTGCTCGCCGACGCCGATGAACTTGACCGGGATATGCAGCGCCTGCGCGACCGCAATGACCACGCCGCCCTTGGCCGTGCCGTCCAGCTTCGTGAGAATGATGCCGGTCAGACCCGCCGTCTCGCGGAACACCTTCGCCTGCTGCAAGCCGTTCTGCCCCGTGGTCGCGTCGAGCACGAGCAGCGTCTCCTTGGCGGCGTCCGGCGTTTCGCGGTCGATGATCTTGCGCAGCTTTGCCAGCTCCTGCATCAGGTTCGCCTTGTTGTGCAGGCGGCCCGCCGTATCGCAGAACACAACGTCCACATTTCTCGCCTTCGCCGCCTGCAGGGAGTCGAACAGCACCGCGCCGGGATCGGCACCCTCGCGGCTGCGCACGATCTCCACGCCCGCGCGGTCTGCCCAGATCTCGAGCTGGTCCGCCGCCGCCGCGCGGAAGGTATCCGCCGCGCACAGCAGCACGCGCTTGCCCTGCTTTTTGTAGCGGTTGGCGAGCTTGCCGATGCTCGTGGTCTTGCCCACGCCGTTCACGCCGATGATGAGCACGACGCTCGGCGTTGTGGAGAGGTCGAGGCTCGTATCGCCGACCTCGAGCTTCTTTTCCAAAATATCGCGCAGCGCCTGCTTGACGTCGTCGCCGCGCTGAATGCTCTTTTCGTATACCACCTTACGCAGCTCCTTCACGGCGTCCGCCGCGACCGACGCGCCGAGGTCTGCCATGATCAGGCTCTCCTCCAGCTCGTCGTAGAAATCCTCGTCGATGGTCTCCCAGATGATGCTGTCGTACCACGCCTTTTTGATCCTTGCAAAAATACCCATCGTCTTACCCCTTGATGTTCAGTTCTTTCGCCATGTCGTTCATGTTGATGGTCAGCACCTTGCTCACGCCGCGCTCCTGCATCGTCACGCCGTAGAGCACGTCGGCGGCCTCCATCGTGCCGCGGCGGTGGGTGATGACGATGAACTGCGTCTTGTCGCAGATGCGGCGCATATAGTGCGCCACGCGGATGACGTTCGGCTCGTCGAGCGCCGCCTCGATCTCGTCCATCACGCAGAACGGCGTGGGGTGGACCTTGAGAATGGCGAAGTAGAGCGCGATGGCGACGAACGCCTTCTCGCCGCCGGAGAGCAGCGTGATGGTCTTGACCTGCTTTCCGGGCGGCTGGACGCGGATCTCAATGCCGCATTCGAGCGGCGCGGACTTGTCCTCCAGTATGAGCGAGGCTTTTCCTCCGCCAAACATCTCTTCGAACGTTTTGCCGAAATATTCATCAATACGGGCAAATTCCCGGACAAAAATTTCGGTCATTTCCGTCGTGATGGAGGCGACGATGTTTTCCAGCTCGGACTTCGCGTGCTGCACGTCGTCGCGCTGGGCGGTCAGATATTCATAGCGCTCGGACACGCGGGCGTATTCGTCGATCGCGCCGAGATTCGGCGTGCCGAGGGCAGAAATTTTCCGGCGCACCTCGGTAATGCGCTTGTTGGCTGCCGTGAGATTTTCAATCTCGACAGTTTCCTTTTCTGCCGTGCCGGGGGTCAGCTCGTAGGAATCCCAGAGCTTATCGACGATCTGCTTTTCCTCAAGCTCGCTCGTGGCCTTTTTCTGTTCGAGACGGGCCGTTTCGCGTTCGAGCTGCAAAATGGACTGGTTTTTCTCCTGCGCCTGCTTTTCGGTCTGGCTGCGGCGGGCCTCGAGCTGGGCACGCTCGTCAACGGCCTCCTTCAGTGTCTGCCGGGCCAAATCAAGCTGTGTGCCGGAGGCCGTCAGGCCGTCCTCCTTCTCCTGAATCTGCCCTTCGAGCGCAGAGATCTGTAATTCGTATTCGTGGATCAGCCCTGTTTTCTGCGTCACGTCGCCCTGCATGGCCTCGCTGAGTGCCTGCAGCTGGGCGATGGTGTTCTCGGAGGCTGCGCGCGCCGTCTCGATGGAGGCCGCGTCCATGCGCAGGGCGGTGATCTGGTCCGTGAGCTGCTGCTGCTGCTCGGTCAGGGCGGTCTGCCTGCCGGTCAGCTCCGTCTCCCGCGCGTGCAGCGCGTCCTGCGCGGCAGTCTGCTGCTGCAGCTGGGCCTTGAGTGCCTGCAGCTTTCCCTCCTCGCCGCCGGTGCGGCTGGTCAGGTGGGCAAGCTCCTTTTCGATGTTTTCCAGATTTTCCGTGACCGCAGCGGCCAGAAGCTGCACCTGCTTGTGCTCCTCCGTGCGGCGCAGCACCTCGTCTTCCGCCTCGCGGAGCTGGCTGCGGACGGCAGTAAGCTCAAATTCGGTCTTCGCGGCGGAGGAAGCGGCCTCGGCCGTCTGCGCCTTGAGCGATTCAAGGCTTTGCGCGAGTGCGTTCCGTTCCTCGGCCAGCTTTGCAAGCGTGTTCGCGCGCGTCAGAACGCCCGCGCTCTTTGCGGCAGAGCCGCCGGTCATACTGCCGCCCGCGTTCATGACCTGCCCGTCGAGCGTGACAATGCGCACGCGGCTGCCGCAGGCACGCGCCATGCGCACGGCGTTATCCAGCGTGTCGCAGATCACGGTGCGGCCAAGGGCGTTTTCAATCACGGCGCGGTACCGCTCGTCGCATGAGACGAGGCCGGAGGCGACGGAGATAAAGCCCGGCTGGCGCTGGCAGACGGTATCCTGCAGGCTTTGCGGCTTGATCGCGGTGAGCGGAAGGAAGGTCGCGCGGCCGCCGTCGCGGCGCTTGAGCATCTGGATGGCGGTCTTGCCGTCCTCCTCGGAGGAGACGACGATGTTCTGCATGGCGGCGCCGAGCGCCGTCTCGATGGCGGTGGTATAGCGGTCTTCCACGCGGATGAGCTTGGAAACCGGGCCGTGGATGCCGCGAAGCTTTCCGGCTGCCGCGTCCTGCATGACAAGGCGGACGGCCTTGGAAAAGCCCTCGTATTCGCGCTCCATCTCACGGAGCATACGGATCTTCGAATCAAGCGTATCGAGCTGGACGCCGGCGGCGTTCAGCTGCCTTTGCAGGCCGTCGCGCTTGTCCTGACGCGCTTTCAGGCGAAGCTCATAGCCCGCGATGGTATTTTTCGCGCTCTGCGCGTCGTCCTGCGCCTGTTCAAGACTTTTTTTGCAGGCGAGCTGCTGCGCCGCGATCTGCTCCTGCCGGGCCTTTGCGGCAGTCCGGTCCTCCTCCAGCGTCTGTCTGCGGGCAAGGACCTCCTCCATGGAGGCCTCCATGGACGCGATCTGCGCAGTCACGGAGGCGCTCTGCGACTGCAAAAGCGCCTGCTGGGCACGGAGGGAAACGAGCTGCTGTCCGGCTTCGCCGGTCTGCTCTGCGAGAGCCTGCGCCTCCTGCTGAACGGCAGCAAGGGAGTCATTTGCAGCGGCCAGCGCGCGGGTATTTTCTTCGATCTTCTGCCGCTCGGCCTCGATCTGGCCCGCAATGCCGCCGCTTCGCGTCTGCTGATCCTGCAGCTCCTGCCGGATGCGGTCGATGTTCGTCTGGTGGTGCTGGATCTCCGCGCGCAGGAGCGTAATTTCGTTCTGTGCCTGCTGGCGTTCAGCCTCCATCTGGCTGATGTGCTCGCGCTGCTGGTCGAGCTGAAGCGTCTGGTGGTTGTATTGCAGGCTGAGCTGCTCGGCCTTGCTGTAGAGCGCGGTCAGCTCGTCGTGCGCCTGTTCGAGGATGAAAGCGGCGGAGGCGTAATCCGTCTCGGCCTTGCGGGCGCTTTCGGCGATTTTTTTGAGATTTTCCAGCCAGACCGTGACCTCAAGACCCTTGAGCTCGGTGCGGAAGGTCAGATATTTCTGCGCCTTCTCCGCCTGCTCCCGCAGCGGGCCGACCTGAAGCTCCAGCTCGGAGATCTTATCGCCGATGCGCAGCAGATTGTCCTCGGTGTTGGCTAGACGGCGCTCTGTTTCCTCCTTGCGGTGGCGGAATTTGGAGATGCCTGCGGCCTCTTCAAAAATTTCACGCCGGTCGGTCGACTTGAGCGCAAGGATCTCGTCAATGCGGCCCTGTCCGATGTTGGAATAGCCCTCGCGGCCAAGGCCGGTGTCCATGAACAGCTCGTTGATGTCCTTGAGGCGGGCAAGCTGCTTATTTATATAGTATTCGCTCTCACCGGAGCGGAAATAGCGGCGGGTGATCATGACCTCGGGCGTCTCAATGCGAAGGCTGGCGTCGGAATTGTCAAGCACGAGCGTCGCCTCGGCGTAGCCGACGGCAGGGCGCTTGGCCGTGCCGCCGAAGATCACGTCCTCCATCTTCGCGCCGCGCAGCGCGCGGGTGCTCTGCTCGCCAAGCACCCAGCTGATGGCGTCGGAAATATTCGATTTTCCGCTGCCGTTCGGCCCGACGATGGCGGTGCAGTCGCTGCCGAACTGCAAAAGCGTCCTGTCCGGGAAGGACTTGAAGCCCTGGATCTCCAATGATTTCAGATACACGCGGATACCTCTCCAATTTATTCTATCTTGGTATTTTACCATTTTTCCATAGGAAATGCAATCCCGGAATCGCTTTTTGGCAAACAGCGCGGATCTGTACGCACCTGAGCGTCCCTTTGTGTCAAAGGGACGCCTTGGGCACCGGTGTATCAAAGAAAAACCGGCAGCGCCGTTACAGGCGCTGCCGGGGGATCGTTTGCGGTTATGAGAACAGATAATGCTTGACCAGCTCCTGAAGCAGCTCGTCACGATCGAGCTTGCAGATCAGGCTGCGGGCATTGTTGTAGTTGGTAATGTAGGTAGGATCCTCGGACAGGAGATAACCGACTATCTGATTGATGGGGTTATACCCTTTTTCGCTGAGGGCGCCATATACGGCGGTCAGAATGCTCTTCATTTCCTCACTACTGTCTTCCGGTACCACAAACTTGATGGTATTGTCATTCACGACGGTCAGCCTCCTTCTCTTGAGCTTGTGCCACTATCATAATATATTGTGCCCGGTTTGTAAATGCGTCCAACATTTCATTTGTGTTACATTTTGCCCGAAAGCACAAGATTTAGACAAAAAGCGGCAAACCGCGCAATTGGAGGCAGACGGTGCTTATTCGTAGATCGGATGCTTTCTGACAAGCTCCGCCACGGCGGCAAGCACGGCTTCGCGGTTGGCTTCATAGTCCGTCGCGATCTTGTCGATGCAGTCGGCCACGACCGGCATATCCTCCGGCGTAAAGCCGCGCGTGGTGCACGCGGGCGTACCGATGCGCACGCCGCTGGTGACGCCGGGCTTCTGCGGGTCGTTCGGGATGGCGTTTTTGTTGACGGTGATGTGCACCTCGTCAAGCTTTGTCTGCAGCTCCTTGCCAGTGATGTTCTTTTTCCGCAGATCGGCAAGCATCAGATGGTTGTCTGTGCCGCCGGTCACGAGATCGAAGCCGTGCGCCAGCAGCGCTTCTGCCAGCGCCTTTGCGTTTTTTACAACGTTTTCCGCATAGGCTCTGAATTCCGGCTGCGCCGCCTCGCGCAGGCAGATGGCCTTGCCCGCGATCACGTGCATCAGCGGCCCGCCCTGCGTGCCAGGGAAGACGGCGCTGTTGAGCTTTTTGGCGAATTCCTCGTCGCGCGAGAGGATCATGCCGCCGCGCGGGCCGCGCAGCGTCTTATGCGTGGTGGTCGTGACAACGTCGGCATAGGGAACGGGGCTCATATGCTGCCCGCCTGCGACAAGACCCGCGATATGCGCCATGTCGACCATGAGCAGCGCGCCGTTTTTGTGCGCGATCTCGGCAAATGCCTTAAAATCAATGGCTCTGGGATAGGCGGACGCACCGGCCACAAGCAGCTTCGGCCGGTACCGGCGAACCATGTCCTCGACCTGATCATAGTCGATGCGGCCCGTCTCCGGGTCCACGCCGTAGCTGATGCTGTGATAGTATTTGCCGGAGAGATTGACGCGGGCGCCGTGCGTCAGATGGCCGCCGCTGGCAAGATCCATGCCCATAAGCGTATCGCCCGGCTGCAAGAGCGCGGCATAGACCTCCAGATTGGCCTGCGCGCCGGAGTGCGGCTGTACATTGGCATAGGCCGCGCCGAACAGCTTTTTCGCGCGCTCGATCGCGATCGTCTCCAGCACATCCACATAATCGCAGCCGCCGTAATAGCGCTTGCCGGGGTAGCCCTCGGCGTATTTGTTCGTCAGAACGGAGCCCATGGCCGCGATGACGGCGGGAGAGGCGATGTTCTCCGACGCGATCAATTCAATGTTCTGCTTCTGGCGCTGAAATTCGTTTTTGATGCAGGCCGCGACCTCGGGGTCCTGCGTCTGCAGATAGCTCATGCCGGTTTCGAGTACGTTTGCCATGACGATGTATCTCCTTATACAACGATAAAAATGAGCAGGCCGTCTCCGGTCTGCTCATTGTGGTGCCGTATTACAAAAGCTGTAGCTGCGGCTCTGTCCTTTTGCCTGAGAGATTCGGCTTGCGCCTTGCACCTTCGGCACTCAATTCAATGAGTTCTCCAGAGATTCCTTCTGTTCTCAGTCCGCATACGCGTTCTGAGGACGATCAACGGATGTCCTGTATTTGATTGACGGCGTTATTATACACACCTCGCATACAAATGTCAACAGGGTGTACGCAGAAATTTCATTCCGACACCTTCGGCAGCTTTGCGATGCTTGCGGCAAGCTGCTCGTCGGTCGGGATAATATCGGTCATTTCATGATCGTTGAACTTCTGATACGCAACGAGATCGAAGTAGCCAGTGCCGGTCAGTCCGAAGACAATGGTCTTCTCCTCCCCTGTTTCCTTGCACTTAAGCGCTTCGTCGATGGCGGCGCGGATGGCGTGGCTGGATTCCGGCGCGGGGAGAATGCCCTCGGTGCGGGCGAAATACTCCGCTGCTTCAAATACACTCGTCTGCTCGACGCTGCGGGCCTCCATCAGGCCGTCGTGGTACAGCCGCGAGAGGATCGGGCTCATGCCGTGGTAGCGCAGGCCGCCCGCGTGGTTGGCCGACGGGATGAAGCCGCTGCCAAGCGTGTACATTTTTGCCAGCGGGCAGACCATGCCGGTATCGCAGAAGTCATATGCAAACTTACCTCTTGTCAAGCTTGGGCAAGATGCAGGTTCAACGGCAATAATTCTGTAATCAGCCTCACCTCTTAATTTTTCGCCTACGAACGGAGATATAAGACCGCCAAGGTTAGAACCGCCGCCGGCACAACCGATAATGATGTCAGGCTTAACATTGTATTTATCAAGAGCTTTTTTAGCCTCAAGACCGATAACCGACTGGTGAAGAAGTACCTGATTGAGCACACTGCCGAGTACATAACGGTATCCTTCTGTAGAAGTTGCAACTTCTACAGCCTCGGAAATTGCACAGCCAAGACTGCCTGTTGTGCCCGGGTGCTCCTTAAGAATTTTTCTGCCGACTGCAGTATCTGTAGACGGGGAAGGAGTAACACTTGCACCGTAAGTTCTCATAACTTCTCTTCTGAACGGCTTTTGTTCGTAAGATACTTTTACCATATATACCTTACAATCAAGACCAAAGTAAGAACAAGCCATTGAAAGGGCGGTACCCCACTGGCCTGCGCCTGTTTCTGTTGTAACGCCTTTAAGACCCTGCTTTTTAGCATAATAAGCCTGTGCGATGGCAGAGTTTAATTTATGACTGCCGCTTGTATTGTTACCCTCAAACTTATAGTAAATCTTAGCAGGAGTACCGAGAGCTTTTTCAAGGAAATATGCTCTGATAAGCGGGGACGGACGGTACATTTTATAGAAATTTCGCACGTCCTCGGGGATGGGGATATAAGGGGTATGGTCGTCCATCTCCTGCTTTACCAGCTCGGCGCAGAACACGCCGCCCAGCTCCTCGGCGGTCATGGGTTTCAGGGTGCCGGGGTTCAGCAGAGGTGCGGGCTTGTTGGTCATGTCC
>ENA-OYZG01000477-OYZG01000477.1-human-gut-metagenome-genome-assembly--contig:-NODE-477-length-11469-cov-4.024356_pt1 | contig 11469 bp, 10 predicted proteins | sample MGYA00244071_ERZ653466 | MGnify/ENA primary metagenome ERZ653466 (study PRJEB26926, sample SAMN06165150) | human gut metagenome | biome: ENVO:00009003; feature: ENVO:2100002; material: ENVO:00002003...
GATCCTGAGATGTCTCGTGGGCTCGGAGATGTGTATAAGAGACAGACTTTTTTCATTCCTCCCATTTTCACATCTATTGAGCAGCTAAATTTATCACTTGCACATTGCTTTGCCGAGCATAATTTACCGTATACGCAGTCCCGCCTTTCTCCTGTGTTAAATAGGCTATGCAGACGCTGCTGCCATTTACCAAATGGCGGTTTCTTTTGAACATACAGCCCTGAAAATAGTCGTGAGAAGTATATACCACCTTGTCCGCTTGACTTTTGATCTCCTCATAAACCGCTATATCATCTTTGCTCCAGCCTTTCGTTTGCGTGATACACGGCAGAACTAAAATCAGCTTGATATGCGGATACTGCTTTTTCAAAGATAATACGCATTGTGCAGCCAGCGTGTCAAAGCCCAATGCTCCGCCTGCGCCAAAGTACATATATCCTTCTTCTATCAGTCGAAGCAAGGTGTTTTTTAACCGCTGAGAGAGTTCCGGTATGCTCTCCGGCGGTATTTTTCTATGTCCGGTAAAGCAAGCCGTTTTTCCCCTCATTAAAGTTCACCAGCCAGTTCAAAGCCTAAAAGCACAAAAAATCTAATTATAATACTCATAGTATATCAAAGTCAACAATAAATATCAATAGTCTGTGGAACTACGGAAACAATATTTATAGACTATGAATGGAGGCTGGAACTATGAGTGAAATTGCAAAAACAATCGGACAGCGTGTCCGCAATTATAGAATTGAAAAGGGATTGAGCCAAGAGAAGCTTGCTGAGTTATCCGGTTGCCACCCTACTTATATCGGGCAAGTGGAACGAGGGGAAAAGAACGCTACTCTTGAAAGTATTGAAAAGATTGCTTCAGCTATGAATATCTCGCTTGCTCAGCTTTTTGAGAAGATAGGCGAAAGCAGCACCGACAGCTATCCTATGAAATGTTACGAGCTGGTCGCAGCAAAAAGTAAATCCGAGCAAGAACATTTATATAAGATGTTAGTTGAAATGGATAAATATAAAAATCAATAAAAGCGGGAAAAAATACGGTGTTACCCCAAATGGGTAGCACCGTATTTTTGTTTCATCATAAACTATTTCCATAATCAAAATATTCTAAAAACTACAATTTTTTATGTATTGGAATTTATACCGTTTTTTACGGAAACCCCATAACGGAGCGTTTTGTAAATCGTCACACCAATCTCAAACAGAGTAATAACAACAATAAACGCAAGCAGTCCATTGGATACCATATCAGCGTTCCAGTAAGTGAAAAAGTTTGCGCTTGAATCTGCATTAGCACCCAACGCCTGTTCAATCTCAAGTACAAAATTCGGATTCCAGATAGGTAAAACTTTCAGCACAATGGCGCTTAACACAATCTGAATTACCCCACACAAAATATTGCTGATCATTACCAGCTTACAATAAACGCCGATGATCAGACGCAAAATCTCATCTATAAGACCAATCAGCAGACTGATTACAAAGACAGGCAGAACAATTCCCCATTGTTCCAAATTGAAAACGGGTACGGTTGTTATGGCTTCGCCTTCCGTAAAAATCGCAGCAAAGAAATGAGGGGCAAAAATTAGCAATACACTGAAAATAACGATAAACACAATGCCCACAATACTATCTCCACGACTTATAATTGCTTTTTTATCCGGTACAGGCTCCAAAATCTTTGGCGTCCATCTGGAGGATGGCGTTTTTCGTTCTTCAGATAGGCTTTCTACTGACCATTTCTCTGCCTTCTTCATTTCGATCTGAATCTTTTTCCGCTCCATAATGGCGAAAGTCAAGGTTACTGCACCGAAAGCGGATATGCAGGACAGCATAGCGTCGGTAATTCCAACGATCAATCCGTCCACAATAGCTCGAATAATAACAGAGGCGGCGTTCTGCGAAGTGATTGCGGGCATTTCTCCTATCGCATTTATCAGCGAAATAATCAAAATTGGTACGGCAGCGCATATTAAGACAACTTTTACAAACCACAAATAAGTGTCAAAATATTCAGGTCCAATCAAATACTTCTGCTCGTTTTGATATTGCTTTGCAAATTCAGCCGGATCGCCAAGTTCAGTCAGCACTTCTTCCATAGAGCCTCTATCCGCATACATATCACTGATCAGTTCTTCCAACTCCATACGAACTTCCTCTCGTTGTGCTTTGGGAAGCCGATGAATCACTTGATAAATATATCGATCCATATAATCTTTCTCATTCGGTGTCATTCTTCTTCCTCCTCTAATAACCTTTCGATTCCGGCAGACAGATTATTCCAATATATTTTCATCTGTTCATAGACCTGTGTTCCATACTCTGTTCGTTGATAATACTTTCTTGGCTTTGTGCCACTGGTTTCCCACTTGCTTTCTAAAAGTTGCTGACTCTCCAGACGCCGAAGTAGAGGATAAATGGTATTGGGATCAATGGCAACGCCTTTTTCTTCCAAGCTCTGCACCAAAGCATAACCGTATTTCGGCTCATTCATCTGACTGAGTACACTAATTGTCAATGTCCCTCTGCGAAGTTCCAGAAGCAAAGTAGATAATAAATCTTTTTCTTCTCCCATCAGCGTTACCTCCTGATGTCATTATACTGTATGTCATACTGTATTGTCAATATAAAAATGAAGCGTAATCGAAAATATATGTTCATTTCAGATTCAGTTCATTTGTATGTAATCAAGCCGCCTGCATTTAAGCAAGCGGCTCGTTTTTACCTTCCGATCAATAGGCAGGCGCACCGTAGCCGAGTATCTCATAATACCCAACCGGATAGCTGTTCTGACGAACAGAATCCCCGGAGTTGCCCTCGACCGTGTAAACTCTGCCGTTTTCCACCTTTTGGACGATACCCGTATGGTCGGATAATCCGTCCTGACCGCTTTCGTCCGCCCAATCGAAGAAGATAATCATTCCGGGTGTAGGCTCTGCGCTGTTATCCAGCCATTGCCCTCTGTCCTTAAACCATTGTACGCCGTTGACGCAGCCTGCGTATTTCGGAATCACGCCAGCGTCAATATACCCGCACTCGTTGGCGCACCACGAAACGAAGCAAGCGCACCACTCGACACGGGAATTAAAACCGTACCAAGACCAGTATGGCTCTCCGCCCATATTTCCAATCTGAGAGAGGGCGACAGTTACAATCTGATCGTCCGTTCCCATAATCCCGTAAAGCACCTGCGACCACAGCGAATTGTTTTCATCGGCAAGCAGCTCTGCGAGATATTCTTTCTGTTCCTCGTTAAATCCATACTGCGCCGCCATCTCATCGGCGGTTTTATGGCTGACCGTGATATACAGATAGGTTTGCGTGACCGTGCTTTCCGTCTCCACGATATTTCCGTGACCGTCATCGGTTTCAGTAATGACCGTCTCCGTTTTGGTGTCGGTGCTGGAGCTTATTTCGTTCATCTCCCAAAAGATGTCCGTGAGAAGCTGCTTTTTCGATTCGTCCATCGTCGCAACCTCTTGGGGATTATCCGGATCGGTGTTGACTTTGACGGAATACACCGCAAGCACCTCTTTCCAAACGGCACGGCTGCCGTTCATTTCAAGGACATCATAAGATACCGAGTTTTTTTCGTCCTGCAATTTGGTATCGTATTCGGTATTGATTTCCTGCACAACGGTCTGCATACTCATACCCGTGCCGGAATCCTCGCCTGAGAAAAAGATACCGAACACCGAGCCGAGAAGCATACCAATCAGGCAAATCACGATAATGACCAAAACCGCTATCCAGCCGCCTGCGGCGATTGCGGCGATCAACGCTTTTGTTCCGGCGATAATCGCCTTGACCGCAAGCGCTATCGCTTTTGCGATTGCTTTCGCCGTAACAACGGCGGCACGAGCCGCCGCCCGTGCCGCCTGAACTGCTCTTTGAGAAGCCTTGACCGTAGCCTGCGCTGTTTTCTGCGCCGCCTTTGCGGTACGCTGTGCTGTCTTGACGGTCGTTTTAGCGGTGCGCTCTGCGGTTTTTACCGTTTTCTGCGCTGTTTTCGCCGAGCCTTTCCCAACCGTCTTAATCGTCTTTTTCCCTGCGGAACGGGCAGACTCTTTTACTGCTTTCTTCGGCTGTTCCACCGCCTTGATACCCTGACCGACGCCTTTTCGTGGAGCTGCCGCCTGCGCCTGTTTTTGAAGTGACTGCGCCGCCCGCTTTTCCTTGAATTTCTGAATACCGTCCTTTGCCTTGACGATATTCTGCTTTGTCGCCTGAACGCCCTTGCGCCCCTGCTTGTCAAATTGGTGTACGGCTTCGTGGGAAACTCGGTCGATACCGCTTTCCAAACGGTTGGAAGCGTATTCCTCCGCACTGCTTTCAGGGACATCAACGGAGTGTTCCGCTTTTTCTTTAGTCTGGATAAAGGTGGATTTCATACGCTCGGCGGCAACCGCCGATTTGTCAATCGTTTTGATCGTGCCTTTCGCTATATCCCTTGTCTTAATATCCGGCATAGAAAACCTCCTTTCCAAGCGCCTGTGGACGCTTTGAAGTAAAAAAAGAGGGGAAAAGGTATCAACACCTTGCCCCTCAAAGTACGAGGGCTGAAAAGCCGCTTAAATCAAGGACTTTTTACCCTCTATTTTTCGATTCTGTGCGCTTTTTCCTTGCGTACTCTGCCTGCTGCCTTTTGTATGCGATACCGGCGCATTTCTCACAATACTTTTTCCTGTTGCCACGCTTGATAATCGGAGCGCCGCAGGAAACGCACCTGTCAGGGTGCGTTCCAAGTATCTCCGCTTCCAGCGCCGGATCTGCCGGAAGCACGGCATTGCGGAAATACCTGCACAAGAGCGAGTAGGATATACTCTGTACGCAGACGCAGCCTTCCCCCTCATCAAGAAGCAGGCAGTTTCCGTCATCATAATTGGCGCACAGTTTTTTAATCAGGGCATTAGCTCGGTATCTCTGCCGCCCCGTCATTTGCGGGAGCATTTGCACCACTGCTTTCTGTCACTTTTTTCGCCACAACGACAATCCTTCCGTTCGTGCGGGAGTATTCACAGGTGGAAAGCGTGATCAGCTTGTCGCCGTACTCCGCCGAAACGCCCGTGTCGTAAAGGGAAAGCCCCTTACATTTTTCAATATAAGCGTCAAACTCCTCCGGCGACTGAGCGTCCGTAAAGCGGTAATATTTGAAGGCTTCAGGGCTGTCGGTGTAGACAACGGTTTTGAAAACCGCAAGGATTTCATACTCATTTTTCTCTGTCAGGGTGTTAAAGGCAATCGTTTTATGTCCCCGCCAGAAATCCTCGTCCTTGAATTTTTCAAAGTCGGCGAACATCGAGCCGTTGTTCATATGATGACCGTAGATCACTAAATTGTCCGAAGGCTTTAGGACATCACAATCCTCCTGCACATACGGGCAGCCGTAAGAACTGTATTCTTTATCAAATCCACGCTTTAGATAGTAGTTCGGGTTATCCACCGTCTGCATAACGGGATAATTGATGTTCGTATCCTCCACGCAAATCCAACCGACCAAATCATTGTTTTGACGGTACAACTCGGTAAGCTCCGGCAGTATCGTCTTATCTTCCGAATAGATGATCGGCTCGGCAGGCTCGGTTTCGCTGTCCTCTACGAGCTGTACGAGGGAATCGTACATCTGTTCCTGATGTTCCGCCTCCCTGTAATGGTCAATAATGAAATAACTGCTGACGCCGAGCAGGACGGTAAACGCCGTCATCAACGCAATACAAATCTTTTTTCTCATTGCCATATCCTTTCTGAAACAAGGGGCGGGAGCTTATGCGCTCTCGCCCGGTTTGGTTGTCATCAGCTTATACAGCTTCGTATTTTTCGGGAATTTATTTGCGAACGGCACAAGGGAACTGCCCACCTTGATAAGCCCGTGTCCGGCTTCCACATTCGTAATATACGACATCTGAAGGTCGGAGATATTTAAGAGCTTCGCCAGCTCCAGCCTGTCCGTGGAAGCCTGATTGAGCATAATGATAAACTCAGAGTTTGCGAGCATTGTCCTTGCCGTATGGCTCTGCAAAAGGTCGTCCACATTCTGCGTAATACCCGTCGCATAAGCACCGTATTTACGCACACGCTTCCAAAGGGTAAAAAGGAAGTTAGCGGAATACTCGTGCTGGAACAGCAGATAAATCTCATCAATAAAGATGAAGGTATTTCTGCCTTTCGCCCTGTTCTGCGTAATGCGGTTTAAGATAGAGTCGAGAACGACCAGCATACCGATAGGCATAAGCTGTTTGCCGAGGTCTAAAATGTCATAGCAGATCAGACGGTTATTGGTATCCACATTCGTATGCTTCGCAAAGGTGTTCAAGCTGCCGCTTGTAAACAGCTCGATGGCAAGGGCGATTTCCTTTGCTTCTGGCTCATCCTGTTTCAGAAGTTCCTCACGGAAGTCCTGTAAGGTCGGCGGTGTTCCCTGATAGTTGCCCTGCTGATAGTAGCGGTACACACTTGCCGTGCATCGGTCAATGATGGATTTCTGCTTTGCCCCCAGACTTGCCCCGCCGATGAGCTGCTCACAAAGGGATAAAATAAACTCTGATTTTAAGATGACAGGGTTTGCACCGTCACCGTAATCAGAGTTCATATCCATAGCGTTGATATGGTTTTCACTCGTTGCCGAGATGTGGACGACCTCGCCCTGCATTGCCTTTACAAGCGGCGAATACTCACGCTCTGGGTCTATAATGATAACATCGGCGTTGGGGTCGGTCAGAATGATATTCGTCATTTCCTCCTTTGCCGTAAAGGATTTACCTGCACCAGACACACCGAGGATAAAAGAATTACCATTCAGTAAATGGCGGCGGTTGGCGATAATCATATTTTTGCTGATAACATTCTGCCCATAATACACGCCGTCCTTATGGTAGATTTCCTGCACACGGAACGGAATGAACACCGCAAGGCTCTCCGTTGTCAGGGTACGCAGGGCATCAATCTTCCTTACGCCAAAAGGCAGAGCCGTGTTCAGCCCGTCCATCTGCTGATATTTCAGCACGGCGAACTGGCAGAGATGTTTTCTGGCTGTCGTGAGCAGGGCTTCCGTATCATTGTCAAGCCGCTCTTTGGTATCGGCGGTATGCACCATTGTCAGCACGGCGAACATCATTCTCTGGTCACGGGTCGTCAAATCGTCCAGAAACTCCTTGCTTTCCTTTCGCTGCTGTTCAAGGTCATAGGGAATGACCGCCGAAAAGTTGTTGTTCTGGTTTTGCTTCCTCTGCCAGTTCGTGATATTGGTTTCCACGCCGAGCAGTCGGTTTTCCACCTCACGCACGGCTTCGTCCGTGGGAACGGGTATAACATCAACCGAGAGCATCATATTACGGTTCAGCTCACAAAGCTCCGCCACCATACTGTCCTTGATATAAGCGGCGTATTCCCTGAGAAAAATCACACGCCCGTATCTGTCGCCCATACGGAAGTAGTCCTTTTCAAACTCAAAGGTATCGGGGCAGATGAAGTCCTTAAAATCGTGACCTTTCCGCATCGTCTGTGACATATCAAAACGGAACGCCGTTTCCTCTCCTGTGCGGTAGAAGTCGTGAAAGATACGGAGCTTTTCTTCCGCTTCAAGCTCCGTGCATTTCGAGCCGAGTCTGGAGAAATGGGCGATAAGGTCAGTACCCACACGGGCAAAGTAGTTCCGTGCTTCCTCAATGTTCTTTTTGCAGACCGATACCGTCACATATTTGTCCTGCACAATAGAATTAGCCCCCGTTGCCTTATCAAGCAGCATCTTGTTGTATTCCGTGCGGTACTTATCCAGACCGTCATCGGACATAGGAATAAGAATGGTCTGCTCAAAATCCGATTTGTTGAGCCTGCGGTTATTGATTGTGATTTTCGTGGTCGCACCGCTGTCGAGAGCGTTGAGAAGCTCCGAATATTCAAGGAACATTGCTTCCTTGTCCTCACGGCTTGCCACGGTATAGTTTATATCCTCAAACTTAAAGGTCTTTGCGTACTTGTTGCTGCCGACAAGGAAAATACCGTCTGCCCAGATAGTCTTTATCGGGATAACGCTCTGCACCGATTTCGGCACAACAAATTTTTCCTTGTCCTGCTTGAACAGATTTCTAAGCGTTTTTAACATCGTCTACCTCCTTACGCTTTTTTGCTTTCTTTGGTTTCTTCTGTGCTTTTGCCCTTTGCTTCTTTGGCACGGCAGGCAAGCCCTTTTCGTGGGCTTCAATGGACGGCTTCAACGCTTTGGAATAGAGATTGTCGGGCAAAAATACAATCTTTTTCGGCATCAGAAACTCTGACTTTATCCACGCCCAGACAAACTGCTCGGCGGTCATACCGTTGTACTTGATAAAGCCCATAGCCGCAAAGGGGAACGCACCTAAGATGCACACCCAACTGAGCGTTTCCGTTCCAAAGTGCGGGCGAAGCAGAAAGAATAAGCCAACCGCCACGCCGCAGGCAAGGACAGAAAAAATGAACTGCCTGAGTGACAGTCCGAAAAACATACTCTCCGTGTAGTTACGGATTTCTTTATTTATCTTGACTTCCAAAATAGCACCTCCCTTACAAGCCCATCATTTCACGGACAACACGGTCTGCCATTTTGACCGCACCGACCAAGACGAGCATATTGAATACAAGCTCCCCGACATAGCTCCATACCATTGTGACCGCCGCCGCATCGGGATTGACCGCAGGCGGTGTCGCTGCAAAGAGCGAAAAGATGATGCAGGCAAGCACTATGATTGCACCCTCCAAACACACGGCAGCATAAGACTTGATAAAGCTCTTGCCGACGCTCTGGCTCGGCTCTCCTGCAAAGGCAGAAAGAGGAACAGGGGCGATAGCGGTATAAAGGTAGAGTTTGAAAAATCTGCCGTACACCGACATTATCATAATGAAACTGAGTACCGTAATGAACAGACCGCCGATGAGCGTGACCGCCCACAATGGGATACTCTCGAAAAAGCCGCAGTCCTCAACGGCGGTCACGATTTCCGAGGGCAAGACGGTCTGTGTTGCCGTTCCAAAGCCTGCGGCGTTCATTATGGTAGAGATAACGCCCTGCACAATCTTAAACAGAGCCATCATCAGCTCCAGACCATAAGTGACCGCACCTTTGGCAAGGGCAAATCGGATAAAAAGCTTCAATGCGTGTTCGGGTTTCTTCACTTCTGCAAAGTTACCGCAGGTACGCATCACGCCTACGACGAAAAACAGCACGAGCAGGGCAAGCCCGATAGCCTGCAACGCACCGTGGATATTTACAATCACATTCCATATCGTACCGCCCTTGAATTGCTCTGGGGATTGGGTAACGAGCTGCCATATTTCAGCCAACTTCTCATTCCAAGTATTCAGGGCGTTCTCCAAGTTCTGTACGACCCAGTTATCAGACATTCGACCACCTCCTTGTTAAAATTGGGCATATCGGGCAGCCCACGAAGTGATCTGCCCGATATGCTCTGTCTTTTGTCCTCTGGATATGGGGAATTAGCCTGTGATGAGGGTCAAAATCTCCTTTGCAAAGGTAATGACTACGCCGCCTGCAAGGGTCAGAAAGCCGTTCGCTCTCTGGGACGGGTCGTGGGATTTGAGGGATAAGCCCACCTGCACGATACCGAAGCCGAGCATAATCATACCGACAGCCCTTACCAGACCGAAGATAAAATCGGAAAGGTTGTTGACGACCTGAATGGGGTCATTGGCAGCAAAGGCGGTCATAGATGTGCCAAGCACCATCGTGAGGGCAAGCACCGCCACGCAGTAGCGGCGGAAACCCGTTCTGACCTTGCCCGTCATGGGCAGCTTTGTGGTTACTTTCTTCTGGGTGTCCTTCTTGTTAAAAAATTTCATAGATAAATCCTCCTTTAGATGTTGAATATTTCTTCTAAGTCCTCATCGGACAGAAGTTCATAGGAAGTGCTGACAGGCATAACGCTTACGGCGTTATCAGGTATTTCGCTGTCAAACACAAGGGTCGCAACCGCCTGTGTCGGCTCGCCGTGAACATAGGGCGGCTGACCTCCGTCAGCAGTCAGTTTTACATTGGGGTGCTTTAAGATGTCATACTTAAAATCCATAACAGGTCGCTCGCCACGCACAAAAAGAAGTGCGTAGCGGTTATCAAGCATACGCACTTCATCTGGGGTCATCAGCTCACGCCCTGACATCTGGTAGTTGGTCGAATAGTTCCCACTTCGTCCAGAGCTTTTCCCGTAGGTGTTGGTATCAATGGTTTCCTTACCTAAAAGCTCGGACACATACTTATGGGTGCTTTGCTCGTTGCCGCCCAGATACAAAAACTCATCGCAGTTGCCCACGATGCTTTCCCATTGCTTTTCAAACAGGGCTTTGAGCTGTGCCAGATTTTGCAGGATGATACTGACCGACACGCCACGGGAACGCATAACCGACAGTATCTTGTCAAAATCGTCTGGCAGGGAAACATTGGCAAACTCGTCCATAATAAAATGGCAATGCACGGGCAGGCTGCCGCCGTACTTGTGGTCTGCCAGATAAAATAATTGCTGAAAGAGCTGCGTGTATAAAATCGACACAAGAAAGTTAAAGCTCGTATCGTTGTCTGGTATCAGAGCGAACAGAGCGACCTTCTTTTCTCCCAGACTTGGCAAGTCAAGCTCATCGGTGGCGGTCAGCCCTGCAAGGCTCTCCAGATTGAATTTTTCAAGCCTTGCGGCAAGGGTTATCTGGATACTCTTTAAGGTCTTAGCCGAGCCTGAATGATAATCCCTGTAATACTTGAGGGCGATATGCTCTGGGTTTACCATCTCCAGACGGTCAAAGAGTTCGTCAAGAGGGCTTATATAGCTGTCATCGTCCTCACGCACTTCGCCTGCCCGTAAAAGCTCCATAACCATCGGGAAGTTTTGTTCCTCTGGCGGTGCTTCATATTTGAGATAGAATACCAATGCCAGAAGCAGCATACTCGCCGCCGTATCCCAGAACGGGTCTTGCGACTGGCTTCCTTTCGGGGTGGTCGCCTTAAAGAGATTGGTCACAAGCCTTTGCACATCGTTGTCGTTCCGAAGATACACAAAGGGGTTGTAACAATGGCTGCGGTGCATATTGATAAGGTCAAGGACACGCACCTCATAACCTTTCTTTTCGAGCAGACCGCCAATGTCACGGACGATTTCGCCCTTTGGGTCAAGCACCACGAAAGAGGTGTTGCATTGCATAGCGTTGGGCTTGCAAAAAAACCTTGTCTTACCTGCACCAGAACCGCCGCAGACCAAAATATTCAAGTTTCGGCGGTGCTTCTTTCCGTCCAAGCCGATACGCACATTTTGCGTGAGCAGTTTGTTCTCGAACGGGTTTTTATCTCGGTACTTCTTGTTGAGAGTACCTGTATTGCCCCATTTTGCCGAGCCGTGTTCCTCCCGCCTGCGGTAGTTCCTGCGTGTGGAGAAATAGATGCCGATGCCCATAGCGTAGGCAAGCAAAAAAATAAGGACAGTCTTTACGCTGTCC
>ENA-OYZG01000485-OYZG01000485.1-human-gut-metagenome-genome-assembly--contig:-NODE-485-length-11364-cov-6.394730_pt1 | contig 11364 bp, 13 predicted proteins | sample MGYA00244071_ERZ653466 | MGnify/ENA primary metagenome ERZ653466 (study PRJEB26926, sample SAMN06165150) | human gut metagenome | biome: ENVO:00009003; feature: ENVO:2100002; material: ENVO:00002003...
CATCCCGGCGCAGCAGGAGCCGCCATAGGGGCGCGCCGCATGGCGCGTGCCATGGTTGTCGCGGTTGTTTCACCTGTTCCTCCGGAGTTGGCTCCGCATGGCGCGGGCCGGGCCGCACAGAAAAACCGGGCGCCGCCCCCTCTGCCGGGGCGGCGCCCGAAGCGTCCGCACGCCTCAGCCGGCGTACATCAGCTCCTCAAAGTACTCGTTCTCCGACACGCCGTCGATGTACACCTCATACTCCCGCCGCTCGAACACCACGCGCCCCTCGCGCCCATCGTCAAGGATGAAGTAGAAGTACTGCGCGGCGTCCGTCGCCATCGGCGTGAGCGTCGTACCCGCGGGCACCTCGCCCGCGCGGTAGCTGCCGTCCGCGTCGAGCAGCTCCACCGGCAGGGCGTCCGTGGTCTTGAGCGACATATCGTCCGGCGGGACGATCTCGTACAGGCTGTCCGGCAGCGGCGTGAGCGCGCCCGCCCCGTCCATCTCGTACGGCCGGGAGGCCCACCACGTGCCCAGCACGTTCACCGCCGTGCCCAGCACGATGTCGCCGTCGTCCGTCGGCCCCTCGACGATGCCGGTCGTGCGGCAGGTCTGCACCGGCGCGCCGTCCCTGAGCTGCCAGCAGATCGTCTCATAATCGCCGGAGGAGATGTCCAGCGTCGCCATCAGCGTGGCCACGCCGTCCTTGACGTACACCCACGCGCCGCAGACCATCGCATACGCGCCCGTCTCCAGCCGCGCCGGCGTGCCGTTGGCCTCCAGCCAGAGCTCCTCGGTACCGTCCGGCCCGTCCTGCACAAAGAAGCCGACCATCGTGGCGTCGCCCACGCCGGACAGGTCGAACGTCAGGTTCTCGTCCAGCCCCATCGGCGTCAGCGTCCAGACGTGCCCGCCCTCCGGCACGGGCTCCTCCGGCGTCGCGTCCGGCGGCGGCAGCTCCTCCGTGGGCGCGGGCGTGGGCGCGGCGGTCGCATCCGGCGTCGCCGTCCCCGTAAGGATGATCTGTTCCGGGTCCTCCGTGGCGGCCGGACCCGTCTGCGCGCCGCATCCGGTCAGCAGGGCGAGCGCGAGCAGCAGGCAAATCGCTGTGGCGGTCTTTCGGTTCATCGGGCAGTCCCCGTCCTTTCTTCGTTTCATTTTTTATGATCCCCTTCCTGCGGCCATGCCGCGCCGCGGCTCCCCGCATGACGGGCGGGCGTCCCCCCGTACCCGGCCCGTGCGGCCGGCGCGCCGCCGCGGGCTCCCGCTCCCACGGGCGTCCCGCTCAGGGCGTGGCGCATCCGCTGTGCGGCGATGGGCCCCGCTCCCGCGGGCGTCCCCCGCCATCACCCGCCGCTTAACCTCCGGCGGGATGGCTTCCCGCTCCCGCGGGCGTCCCGCTCAGGGCGTGGCGTCGTCCGCCGTGTGGCGATGGCTTCCCGCTCCCGCGGGCGTCCCGTACACGGTCGCGTTGGCCGTGCATCTGTACCGTGGCTTCCCGCTCCCGCGGGCGTCCCGCTCAGGGCGTGGCGTCGTCCGCCGTGCGGCCATGCGCTCCCGCGCGTGCGTCCCCCCGCAGCGTCCCCCGTGCGGCCATGCGCGGGGGCGGTCCTGCGGCCGCCGCACTTCCATCATAGCATATGGAAAGCAAATGACAAGCCCGCGCCGCCAAACGTAATGATTTCTTTACGATTTCCCGCCGCCGGGGCGGAGAAAAAGCGGGCGTCCCCGCCCGCAAGAACTTTTCTCCTTTTCACATCCCCGCACGTGCATGCAGTCCCTTGCATTGCCATCGCGTCCCGCCTCGCCTTTACAATTCTTTAAAGCGCTCCTTTAGCGCAGGATACAGCTTTTTGAAGGTTTGATACTTCTGTTCATACCGTTGTGCAATCTCCGCTGAAGGCTCTTCGCTTCCCGTCATTTTGACAATTCTGCCGACGGCTTCCCGCACCGATCCATATTGGCCACAGGCCACCGACGCCAATATGGCGCTTCCCATGCTGGGCCCCTCCTCCTGAGCCGGCAACATAAGCGGAAGGTTAATAACGTTCGACATGATTTTACGCCAAAGCGGACTTTTCGCTCCGCCGCCGCAAATCCTGCTCTGTTTTGGGACAATCCCCCTATCCCTCGCTATTTCCAAAGAATCGCGGATGGCAAACGCAACACCTTCAAAAACAGCCTGCGTCATATCCAGCCGCGCAGTACGCATGGAAAGCCCAATAAAGCATCCTTTTGCCGCCGCATCGTTATGCGGAGAACGCTCGCCCATAAGATAGGGAAGAAAATAGGTCGCATTGTTCCCCAGCATATCGTCCGCAATCCCCGCCTGTTCAGCCGTAAAGCTGTGCGAGTGAAGGATTTGCTCCATCCACCATTTGTTGCAGGATGCTGCTGAAAGCATGCATCCCAAAAGATGAAAACATCCGTCGGCATGCGCAAACGCATGTAACGCATTGTTTGGAACGGACACAAAGCTTTCGCTGGAAATAAAAACGGTACCGGACGTTCCAAGCGAAATATTGCACTGCGCATCCCCCACCGTACCGGTGCCGATCGCAGCAGCGGCGTTATCGCCTGTGCCAGCGCAGATGCGAACCGATTGCGGCAGGCCGAGACGCTCCGCCATGGAGGATGTCAATCTTCCAACGCGCAATCCTGGTTGGCCCGGCAAAGCGACATCCATCTTCTGGCAAGCGTACAGGCGGAAGGCGGCCCGCTCAACCGTGCGCCGCGCATTTCCATCCTCGCAGAAACGATCGTATTGCAGGCCGTTTCCGTCATGCTGCAATCGCTTGAAGGGGTGACTCCGGCGCAGTATGTCAAATGGCATCCGGGCGGAGCGCTTGGGCGCCTCAGAGAAAACGAGAAATGAGGAGACACATATGGTAACAACATCCCTGATCCATCCCGAAATCATCGCCGCGCCGGCGCGTTGCGGCCATGGGAGCAAAATCCTGATCGCCGACGGGAACTATCCCCTCGCCGAAAAAAGCGGCGAGGCGGCGAAGGTCTTCCTTGGCCTGCGGCGCGGTTTGCCCACTGTGATGGACGTTCTGAGTGAGATTTGCCAGTTCGTCAACATTGAAGCAGCGGCGGTCATGGTTCCTGAACAGGGACCTGAGCCGGAAATCTTTCCCGAATTCCGGACGGCGCTCGGGCCGAAAGTTCGGCTCGAAGAATATGCGCGCCAGGAGTTCTATCCCTTTGTATGGGGAAAGGCTCGCTCGTCCTGGCCATTTCAACCGGGGAGCAGCGCGTCTATGCCAACATCGTTCTGACGATCGGCTGCGCCTAAGGCGAAAGATGGCCCTGCCGCAACAGAGCACGGCTATTTCGAAGCAGATTTTTCCGCACCAACCGTTTTCTGCTCGATGGAGAAAGCACGGTCAATAACCGGCCAGGCGAACATCAGTCGAATCAGGGACAGAAGCGCAAGGCCCAGCAGCAGGAGAAAGGGCAGCGATACCGGCGCAAAAAGCACCATAACGGCCGCCAGTGCCAAGGTCAGGAACAGGCAGAGCGTGGAGGTCCCAAAGTTCGCAAAAAAGAGAATTAGGCTGTTCTTGCACAGCTTTGCGAAGCTGAGCTGCATCACGACCTGCTGCGGCAATGCATAGGTCAGGATAACGTGCAGGAACAGTATGCTCAATCCGATCAGCGTCCACAGCCGCACGGGCATTTCAAATGCATCAATCGCGCTATGAAACAGAATGGCGTATACAATCAGCATGACTTCAAAATAAGCAAGCCAGCCAAGCAGCAGCGCCTGCCGCCATTCCCGCCGAAAGCTGTTCCAGAATGCCCTGGCAGGCTTTCCTTCGCGATTTCGGACAATATCCAACACGGATTTTTCAAGCCCGCACAAAGCGCCACCCACCGGGGCGCCGAACGCCATGCCCGCAAGGAGCGCCAACCAGAAATTCCGTGTCGTCAGGAGTACGGCAAGAAATGCGGCTGCACAGGGCAGCAACAACAGGCAGCAAAGCAGGTTTGCAACGAGCAGATCGGATGCGCTCGCGAGCACGATCCGCGCGAACCGGAGCACCCCGTTTCCGGCCAGTGGCTGCGTGTCTGAAGGTGTCATGGCGGATCAACCCTTTACCGCGCCCTGAGCAAGTCCTGCTACCATCTCCTTCTCGAAAATGGAGAAGACCGTGATGGGCGGAATGATAGACAGCGTGATGACCGCGCCAAGAACGCCATAGCGCCAGTCTTCCCCCTTGAGCAGCGTCAAAGCAACTGAAATTGGCATTGCGTTCTGCTGCGTGGCCAGGGCGCTCGCCATGGTGAATTCGCCCCAAATCACATAAAACGCATTGATCAGGACGATGATCAGGCCATTCTTGGCGATGGGAAGCATAACGCTCCACCAGGTGCGCGGCACGCTGCATCCGTCGATCTCCGCTGAGTCGATCAGCTCGTCGGGAATGTCTTTAAATACGCCGCGCATCAGGAACACAGCAAACGGCAGGACGTTCATGACGTTTGGCAGGATCAGACCGATATGTGTGTTTAGGAGATTCAGCTTGAACTCCATGATGTATACGGGGATCATCAGCGCAGCCAGCGGAAAAGTTACCACAAACAGGATGAACACCATCACGGCGTTGCTGCCGGGGAACGGCAGCTTTGCAAACGCATACCCGCCGAGGCTTGCAAAAAGAACCGTGATTAAAACCCCCCAGAATGTGATGACAATCGTGTTCCAATAATACGTGAGGTACTGACTTCCCCGCGCAAACACATACTCATAGTTTTCCCATGTGATGTTGTGCGGCAAGAACGTTCCTTGCGTCAATATCTCGCTGCTGGTTTTCAGCGAGGTGCAAAAGCAGTAAACGATTGGAATGACGAAAAGAACCGCAATGACCAGCAGCACGATGAAAAGAATGAGATTCAGAACGGTTTTCTTTTTCATGGCTCAATCCTTTCTGCTGTTGATCATGAAGTTGATCATGGAAACGATCAGGATCAGCACGCTCAGCAGGAACGCCATCGCAGCGGCATACCCGAGATCGTAATACTTGAACGCAGTCGTATAAATGTATTGGTACAGGACGATCGTCGCCGTCCCGGGGCCGCCGTTGGTCATGACGGAGGGCTCGACAAACACCTTGAGCGCCGTGACCGTCGCATTGATGCCCGTCAAAATATAGGTCTGCTTCAAATTCGGCAGAATAATTCTTGTAATCTTTTTCAGGCCAGTCGCGCCGTCCATATCCGCCGCCTCCAGAATGTCCGGCGAAATGGCCTGCAGGCCCGCAAGATACAGCATCACGCTGAACCCGATGTTGCACCAGAGACTGACGACCACGAGACAGGCGAGCGCCGTATCGGATGACGTCAGCCAGGATCTTGCAAGCCCGGGCAGATGCAATACGTTGATGAGGAACTGGTTAATGATCCCGTAGTCCTTCGAGAACATCCAGGTAAAAACAATACAGATCAGCGATGCAGGAACAACGATTGGAACAAAAATCGCCGTGCGAAAGATCCGCGTCCGCTTCCGCTTGAAAAACAGGATCAGGGCCAGAACCAACGGCACGACCATCAGCAGCGTAAAATCTGCCAGGGCAAACACCAGCGTATTTTTTAGCGCAATGACAAATTTGTCGTCCTGGAACATGTCAATATAGTTCTGCAGGCCGACAAACGTTGGCTTGAGATCAAAGGCGAAGTTATAGTCGCACAGGCTCAGATACAGCGTGTAGCACAATGGATACGCTACAAATACCGCAATGATCAGAAAGCATGGCAACACGAACATTCTGCCCCAGTTTTGCTTTTGCCTGATCCTCAAGCTGGAAGAAACTCTTTTCATATGGGTGACCCCTGCCAAAATATTTACTGCTTGTATCGCCATCTGCGCGCACGATTGTGGTGCGCGCAGATGGCGTACATGGGAATTATTTGAAACGTTCGGCCGCTATTTCTCCAGGCCGTCAACAAGGTCCTGCAACGCCTTGGTCGTTACCGAAGCAGGTTCATCGCCGATAAGCCCTTCCTGAACGATGGCGCGCATCTCCTCGGTCAACTTCCCCGCCTCGCGGTACTTGGGCGTGGAAATCGCATTGGTGAAGGACTCCAGGATGTTGAGCCAGCGGGGATCTGACGTCTTCTCATAGTACTCCACGATCGCCGGCAGCTTGCCGTACTGATCCATCTCATTCACCTGGCAGTATTCACCCAGGATCTGCTCGGTGACGAACTGGACGCACAGCTCCACGTTTTCCGCGCACTTTGGCATGAAGACGCCGTTGATGTATCCGTGGGTCGAATGGAATTCACCGGGAAGCGGCGCGACCGTCACGTTCTCCATGCCGAATTCATTGCCGCCCTCAACCCAACGGCCCGAGGATTCGATCAGCATCGCAACCGTTCCGGCCTTGAAGCCGTTGCGGCCAGCCTCTGTATCGGCAAACGTTTCGATGGAGAAGCTCCCGTCTTTTACACCTTCCTTCCATATTTCAAACGTTTCACGGAAGTTCTCATTATCAAAATCGATTGTGATTCCATCGTCGCCAACGAGACGCCCGTTGAGCGCACAGAGCGTGCCAAAAACGGTCGCAGGCAGATCATCATTCCACTGAATCACCGCGCCCTGCTGCTGCACGACGCCGTTCTCGTCCGTTACGGTCATCTTCTGAGCAAACTCGTGGAACTCTTCCCAGGTCGTCGGCGTCAGGATCTCGCCGTTCTCGTCCACCAGTCCAGCTTCTTTGAACAGTTTTGTGTTGATGTTGATGACGTCGATCTCCTGCATGATGGGCAGACAGTACAGCGTTCCGTCAATCCGGCCGGATTCGATGGCAGACGGGAAAAATGCATCCTCGCTGATATAATCATAAATGTTCAGTTCGGATTCCCAGTCATAGATCAGATCCTTGGCGACAAACTGCTGGCAGAATTCCGCCCCGTCGATGATGACCATGTCCACCGGCGTATTGCCCGCGGCCCAGTTGATGGCATAGTTGGAGATCACCGTCTGATCGGCATATGTCTGCAGTTCCACCTTCACGCCGGGATGATCCGCTTCAAACGCCTCGGCTGCATGTTCAAGAAACACCTTGGTCACATGCCATGATTCGCAGGCGATGCGGATGACCTTTTCTTCTCCTTCCGCTTCTCCGCCAGTACCCGCACCCGTGTTCGCCGGCGGGGCGTCCGGCGCAGTGGTGCAGCCAACCATCGCAAGCAGCATAATTGCCGCTAAAACGATCCCCAGTACTTTTCGCATATCGTTTCCTCCCTGTTTTATGTTTTTACCTTACGGTAAATGCAGTCATACCAGATCCCGGATCAGGTATGACGAATCCGCATCCATAAACAGCGTCCAGTCCTGCATCCGGACGCAGGTGCAGGGAACCGCCTCGCGGATCTCCCCAAAGAAGACTTCATATACGGAATTGGCTTTCTCCGGATAGGGAATGATTGTGAACCGGCGCTTCATTTTCATCAGCGCCGGGAGCGTGATGGTGTAGCCGTATTTCGGGCATTCGTCCGTCGTTTTATAGTGTCCGCTGTCGATGTTCTGCTGCTTTGTTTTTTCCGAAATCGCGACGACCTTGCAGGCCTTCTGATCGTCAAATTTGCCCTGCCCCGGCTCGTTGAGCGCGACATGGCCGTTGATGCCAACGCCGATGAAGGCCAGATCCGGCTCATGCTCCTCGAGCACCTTGGCAAAGCGTTCACATTCCGCATCCCTGTCTGGAGCGTCGCTTTTGAACGCAAAGAACTCTCTGTAATTCGCGCCCGCTTCCTGGAAATATTTCTTGATTCCCGTCGCGCAAAGAACCTTGTGTCCCTCCGGCAGACCGATCTCCTCGTCGATCTCCATCAGATTGATCCGTCCCCAATCGAAGCTTTTTTTCTTGGCCAGGGCAGTATGGAACGTATGCTGTGAAATGCCCGCGGAGAGCAGCAGCGTAACCACGTCTTTCTTTTTGAGCAGCTCGATAATTTCTTTCTCCACAAAATCGGCTGCCGCTTGTCCCATCTCTTCCGCGGTCTTGTACACATACCCCGTCAGATAGCCCTTTTGGATCGTTCGCACTGCATTCATGTTTTTAGTTTCCCTCTTTCATGAGATTTGATTATGGAAGCTGCCGTATCGATGAGAAGCAGCCCTCCGCCCCGATATTTAATCGATTGTATATTTAATTGATTAAATGGTACCATGTTTTGTTTATCTTGTCAACTCAAAGATGTAAAATTTTGATGTGTGGATGCAAAATCCTATCTGCAAACCGGGGGGGAAGCCAGTGCAATTGACGGACGGAAACAGAACCGGGTATAATTTATGGGTAAATCTTAAAAAGGAGTTTGGACAAGGCGATAGCATGTACACGCTGAAGGATGTTGCAGCCAGAGCGGGAGTCTCTCCTACGATTGTGTCATATGTTCTGAACAACTCCAATTATGTGAGCGCTGAAAAACGCGCCGCCGTCTTAAAGGCGGTAAAGGAGCTGAACTACCATATTAACTGCAATGCGAGGGGGCTGCGCAAGAAAAAAACCTCCAACATCGCCGTCATCACCTTTGATGAGCGGTCAGAGCTTTATTCCGAGATCGTCTACTACCTGGAGCAGCTTGCCTACCGAGAAGGCTTCTTTATTTCCGTTTCATCGATCAATACGGTCGAAAAGGCAAATTCCTACCTGACGACGCTCATGTCGCAAAAGTACGATGGAATCATCATGCTCTCCAACCCCTTTAACCCGCAGCAGATACGGCAGCTGCTGGACGGCAATCTCCCCATTGTTCTTCTTGAGCTGGAACATGCCAAGCAGGATCCGATGATTTCCATTCTCAAGCCAAACACCTACGAATCCGTCAGGACGGTGATGCGGCGGTTTATCGCAGAAAGCGGCCATAGCCGTATCGGTTATATTACGTTTGGCAACCCGACCGCCACCGGCGAAGAGGGTCCTTACGGGCAGGGTCTGCGCGTAAAGGCCTATCTGGATTCTATGGCGGATGCCGGCCTTGAAATCCCCTATGCCTGGATTCTGCAGCCCAGTTCGCAGGATACGTTTCCTTATTTTGCGGAAGAGATCTCCGAGATCGTTCAGCAGTATACGGCTACTCCGGCGCAGCAGCGGCCCACCGCCTTCTTTACGAGCATCGACTCCATCGGCGCGATGCTCGTCACGCAGCTGTGCCAAAATGGGATCGATGTGCCCGGGGACGTCGAGGTCTTTGGGTTCGGAGGCTCCCACAGTTCTGAGATCTGCTGCCCCCCGCTTTCCACCATTCACCTGGACTGTAAGGATACGGCACAGCGACTGATGGAAATGTTTTTGCAGCGCTATCGGGGCGAAGACGCTGTCTTGGTAGAAACAGAGCTTACAATAAAGTATCGGGGCAGTACGCAGTTCCCTCGGTAACGCAGTGGAATCTCTGCGATTTTTCCATTTCACTCCCGTTTCTCGCTCGACGTATACGGCTTCTTTTCGCGGCCGAATCCTTTCGTATGCCTCAAATGCTTCAGCTGATCGATCAGCGCTCCCCCATCCCTGCCGGGGCCGCGGCATGCGCCTTTTTTGGGGGGGTGCGGCAGGCCCCGCCGCGCGGGCGGTCGGGCGCGTTTTGTTAGCACTCTCTGTTGGTGAGTGCTAAAGTTCACATTTGCATTACGTTTGCGCTCTTTTTCCGCAACAATCCCGCGCTACAATAAAGACAATCCAAGAGGGCGCATAGCCCGGAGGGAAACCGGGCATGATGCAGATAGAGGATTGAAACGAATGGAGGGATTGATATGTTTGAACTGACACCGTTTGTGAAGAGGAACCACGTCACCACGTACGATCCGTTCCGCCTGTTTGACGAGATGGAGCGCAGCTTCTTCAAGGGCTCCGAGCTGGGCGACTTCCGGGCCGACATCCGCGACACCGGCGACGCGTACGAGCTCGAGGCCGACCTGCCGGGCGTCAAGAAGGAGGACATCAAGGTCGATCTGGACAACAACTACCTGACCATCAGCGCCGAGCGCCATGCGGAGAAGGACGAGAAGGACAAAAAGGGCAACTACGTCCGCCGCGAGCGTTCCTACGGCTCCTACAGCCGCAGCTTTGACGTGACCGGCGTGCAGACCGAGCAGATCACCGCGGAGTATACCGACGGCGTGCTCAAGCTCCACCTGCCCAAGAAGCAGGAGGCCCTGCCCACCACGCGGCGGCTGGAGATCCGGTAACGGACGGGCCGCATCCCTGCAGTAAGCAAAGGCGGCGCGCCCCCAAAAATGGGGGCGCGCCGCTCCTTTTGTATCCGCCGCGCGCGGCTTATTCCTCGATTATTCCTCGATGCGCTCCGGCTCGCCGTAATCGACGCCGAACGTCTCCACGCGCACGGAGGCCATGCGCTGCGGCTCGAGCGGGCAGTCGTTCGCATCGGTCGCCGCGGCGGCGATGGCGTCCACCACGTCCATGCCCTCGATCACGCGGCCGAAGGCGGCGTAATCGCCGTCGAGATAATCGTTGTCGGCATGCATGATGAAGAACTGGCTGCCGGCGGTGTTGTACGCCGCGGCGGGGAAATACGGGTTGCCCTGCCGCGCCATGGAGATGACGCCGCGCTCGTGGCTGACGCCGTTGTCATGGCCGTTGTTTGAAAACTCGCCCCTGATGCGGTAGCCGGGGCCGCCGGTGCCGTCGCCCGCCGGGTCGCCGCCCTGGATCATGAACCCGGCGATCACGCGGTGGAACGTCAGCCCGTCGTAAAAGCCGTCGTTGGCCAGGGCGATGAAGTTGCGGACGGTGTTCTCCGCCACGTCCGGGTACAGCTCGACGCGGATGACGCCGCCGTTTTCCATTTCGATGGTGGCGATGGGGTTTTGCTGTTCCATGTTCTCCTCCTGCTGCTGCCCGCTCCCCTGCTGCGCGCCCGAAGGGCCCGCCTGACCGGCGCAGCCGGCGGCGGGGAGGAGGGCGGCCAGCAGCAGGGCCGCGGCGATGCGTTTGCCATTGATGCCGTTCATGCTTCTATTGTACAGACTTGCGCCAAAATGTCAACGCGGCGCGCCGTCCCCCGCCCGCGTTGGGCGCGGCGGCGCGGCGGGCTGTGCGGCGGCCCGGCGGGCTATGCGGCGCGCCTGAGCTGCTCGAGCGTCTTGTTCACGCTGTGGCGGATGGGCTTCCACTCCACGCGGCAGAACAGCGCCGCGAGCGAGACGGGCAGGTACGTCATCATGAACAGCGGGAACGTGAACAGGTACAGCAGCTTCTTCACGGCCGGGCAGTAGATGCGCTTCCACTCCGTCAGCAGCGTGAGCGCGCCGGCGAGCAGGAGCGTGCCGTACATGCCGGCAAACCACCCCGCCAGCTGCGCGCCGAGCGTGGGCCCTGTCTCTTATACACATCTGACGCTGCCGACGACTAGTCG
>ENA-OYZG01000486-OYZG01000486.1-human-gut-metagenome-genome-assembly--contig:-NODE-486-length-11358-cov-8.990357_pt1 | contig 11358 bp, 7 predicted proteins | sample MGYA00244071_ERZ653466 | MGnify/ENA primary metagenome ERZ653466 (study PRJEB26926, sample SAMN06165150) | human gut metagenome | biome: ENVO:00009003; feature: ENVO:2100002; material: ENVO:00002003...
TCAGAACGTCGTGAGACAGTTCGGTCCCTATCTGTCGTGGGCGCAGGATATTTGATGGGAGCTGTTCCTAGTACGAGAGGACCGGAGCGGACGTACCTCTGGCGCACCAGTTGTTCTGCCAAGGGCATAGCTGGGCAACTATGTACGGATCGGATAAACGCTGAAAGCATCTAAGCGTGAAGCCGACCCAAAGATAAGATATCCCATTGTTTCAAACAAGTAAGACCCCTTGAAGACTACAAGGTTGATAGGCACGATGTGTAAGTGGAGTGATCCATTCAGCAAGCGTGTACTAATAGGTCGAGGGCTTGACCACAATTCGCTTGAGACTTTTAAGTCAACGAAAAAATGTTAGCAGTGATTATTCAGTTTTGAAGGCACGTCCTTCAGGAAATACTGGACAGAAGCACAGAAATGTGTTATACTGATTCAGTCAAATCGGTCGGTGTCGATGACGGTAAGGTTCCACCTGTTCCCATTCCGAACACAGAAGTTAAGCTTACTTGTGCCGAAGATAGTTAGCTGGAAACGGCTTGTGAAAATAGGTAGTCGCCGACTTAGAGAAACGCTTCAGGAAATTCCTGAAGCGTTTTTTTTAGTGTGAAAAAGATGAAATTCCTACAAATAGAGCAAGATATAACTGAAAATTCATATTTTGTTAAAATACTTCATAGGAATTAGTTGCAGCTAAGGGATGCTTATGATACAATAATAATATGATACTGTGATGAAAAATGGGATTTGATAGAGATGTATTACAGAACGGAAGGAAGTAGTTACGTTGAAGGTGGCGATGATCGGGCACAAGGATTTTCCAAGTCGCTCGGGCGGTGTAGAGGTCATGGTCGGCGGGCTGGCCAGAAGTCTGGTGGAACGCGGCTATGACGTTACCGTGTATAACCGCGGCTTGGAAAAGCACCATAATGTGTACGATGTGGACGGCGTTCACGCACGGCGGGTATTTACCCTGCAAAAGCCTTCGTTGAATGCCACGATCTACTCCTTTCTGGCTACCTTTGACGCGCTGTTCCGGGGCTATGATGTGATCCATTACCACGCCATCGGACCCAGCGTACCGCTGCTGATCGCTAAACTGTTCGGTAAGCACACCGTATGTACGGTGCACGGTTTGAACTGGAAGGTGGACAAGTGGCGCGGCTTTGCAAGCCGTTACATGAAGCTGGGAGAGAGGATTGCGGCAAAATATGCGGATGATCTGGTGGTGCTTTCGGAGACGGAATGGAACTATTTTTTGCAGAAATATGACCGCGCGTCTATTCTGATCCCCAATGCCATCCGCTTTTATGAAAGGCACGATTGCAGTTTGATCCGGGAAAAATATGGGCTGGAACAGGGAGAGTACATCCTATATGTGGGACGCATCTCGCCGGAAAAGGGCACGATGGATCTGGTGGAGGGCTACCGCAAGGCCAAGACAGGGAAAAAGCTTGTGCTGGTCGGCCCGCTGGACGACAGCGAATATTGCAGGACAGTACAGCAGCAGGCACAAAATGACCCCAATATCATCATGACAGACTATGTGGTGGGCGACCCGCTGAAGGAGCTTTACAGCAACTGCGGACTGTTTGTTCTGCCCAGCCACACCGAGGGACTTTCCCTTTCTTTGCTGGAGGCGCTGTCCATCGGTGCACGGTGTCTGGTGAGCGATATCCCTGAGAATACGGTCGTGGCCGACATTTATGGTGCGGCCTTTACGCCGGAGGATACGGACGACCTTGCACGGGCGCTGGAGCGGGAATGCGCACAGGAGTACCCGGACGCAATGCGGCAGCAGCAGATCCAGTACATCCATACAAATTTCGAGTACGAGGTGATGCTGGACCGTTACGAGGAGGTCTATCATCATGTGGTGGGCGACCCGCTGAAGGCGATGCCCTCCACCCTGAAAAAAAAGAAAGTGCCGGCAGGCGCAAAAGCATAAGCAAAGAACGCCCCGGAAACGTTTGAAAGCGTTTCCGGGGCGTTTTTTCGTTTAGATCAGCGGGGCGATGAACTTGAGTACCATGCCCACCAGATGCAGCAGTTTTTTGCCCTGCCAGACGCTCTGGCGGGTAGGCTCTACTGTGCGGCACTGTGCCAGCGTATCCTGAAAATCAGCTTCAATACGGGGCAGGCAGTCCACGCCGCGCATCCAGACCGCGTTTTCAAAGTGGTGGTACAAGCTGCGGTAATCCAGATTGATGGTGCCCACGACTGCCTCCTGCCCGTCCATGATCATCACCTTGGCGTGGGTGAAGCCGGGCACCCACTCGCTAATCTTTACACCAGAGGACAGCAGTGGCAGGTAATGGGTCTTAGCCAGCGCATAAGCAAACCACTTGTCCGGCTTGCCGGGCAGGATCAGGTGCACATCCACGCCGCGCTCTGCGGCAAAGCGCAGGGCGGTCTCCAGCTCGCCGTCCAGAATAAGGTAGGGCGTGATGATATGTACGCTGTGCCGGGCGCGGTTGAGCAGGTCGATATAGACCATCTCGCCCACCCGCTCGCCGTCCAGCGGGCAGTCCCCGTAGGGGATGACAAAGCCGTTGGCCTGCGTTTCCGGGAGGGGGCGGGTGAGGAACTGCGCAAACTCCGGCTCGCGCTGGATGCTCCACATCTGCAAAAACAGAGCGGTCATGGTGCGCACGCCCTCGCCCTCCAGCATGACAGCGGCGTCCTTCCAGCGGCCGTATTTTTCAACGTGGTTGATGTACTCATCGGCCAGATTCACGCCGCCGGTAAAGCCTACGCGGCCATCTACGACTAAAATTTTGCGGTGGTCGCGGTAGTTGTAGTGGGTGGAAACAAAGGGCGTGACCGGCGCAAACACCTTGCAGCGGATACCCAGCGCTTCCAGCCGTCTGGGGTAGTCCCGGGGCAGGGTGGAGAACTCGCAGGTGCCGTCATACATTACCCGCACATCCACGCCCTGCGCGGCCTTGCGTGCCAAAATTTCCAGAATGCGCCCCCACATCAGGCCCTCGTCGATGATGAAGTATTCCAGAAAAATGTACTGGGTGGCGCTTTCCAGCTGGGGCAGCAGCGCAGCGAACTTGGCTTCTCCGCTGGGGAAATAGGTCACCTGCGTGTTTTCGTACACCGGGAAGCCACCACCCCGTCCGCGCAGATACTGCGCCAGAGAGGCCGCGCCGGGGCAGTCGGCATCCAGCGCCTTGCCCGTCTTTTTGTTCTGCGGCAGTTGACTGCGGGTCTGCCCCTCCAGCTCCAGCAGGCGCTTTTTGAGCATCCGGTGGCCAACATCCTCCTTGGTGTACCAGAACAGCAGCACGCCCAGCACCGGGGCAAGCGCCGTGACCACCAGCCACGGGATGCGCACGCTGTTGTTCATGTCCTGATTGAGCAGGTAGACCATCATGACCGCGGTGACCAGCAAGGTGCCGCCCAAGTAGTGGGGCAGCAGGTTACTGAACCAGCGCATCAGGCTGAAGAGCGCCCCGAATTGCAGCACCAGCAGCACCAGCACCAGCCCAAAGCGGCTGAAGATGGCATGGATGAGCCCTTTCTGGCCTTTACGGAGCAGACGGATGCCGCCGTCCTCAAATACCCGGACCTTGCTTCTCATGGTGTGCTGCAATGTTTCTTTTGACATTTTGACCGTCCTTTTTTTGGAATGTGTCGGAGGATAGCCTGCAAGCCCTGTCCAAATGACACATTTTGTGCTATGATAAAGGGGAAGAACTGCTGCCGGGCGGCAGCAGAGCATATACAAGTCTATTATAATCGATTCCCGCCGGTTTTTCCACAGAAACCGGCAGATTTTGTGCAGAAGGAGTTTGCATCATGAACAACCTGATCATTGGCATCGCGGGCGGCTCGGGCAGCGGCAAGACCACCCTTGCACTGCGGCTGAAGGAGCGCTTTGGGGAGGACGAGGTGCGGCTGATCTCCCACGACAGCTACTACAAGCGCCACGACGAGCTGCCCTTTGAAGAGCGCTGCAAGCTGAACTACGACCACCCGGACGCCTTCGATAACGCCCTGCTCATCTACCATTTGCAGGAACTGAAGGCCGGACGCGCCATCGACTGCCCGGTGTACGATTACTCCAACCACAACCGCAGCAACGAGGTGCAGCACATCGAGCCTGCCCCGGTGCTGATCGTAGAGGGCATTCTGCCCTTTGTAGAGCCGGAGCTGTGCGCCCTGTTCGACTACAAGATCTTTGTGGATACGGACGCGGACGAGCGCATCCTGCGGCGCATCCTGCGGGACGTAAAGGAGCGCGGGCGCAGCCTGGACAGCGTGATAAACCAGTACCTTACCACGGTCAAGCCGATGCACGAAGCCTTTGTAGAGCCCAGCAAGCGCAACGCGGACATCATTGTGCCCAACGGCGGCGAGAACAGCACCGCCGTGGAGATGCTGGCGCACCACATCCGCACCCTGATCGAGAAGGCGAACCGGGGGTAAAACGATTTAGAATGGCTTCCGCTGCGCTCTAGCCATGTTCAGCGGAAAGAATATTTTTAATTTTGGGGTTCTGAAAAGCCTGCGGGCTTTTCAGAACCCCTTTTTCACAAGTGGGGTCGTAACCGGAAGCAGTCGCGCTGCGGTTAGCGTCCTCGCCCTCTCCGTCATCGCTGCGCGATGCCACCTCTCCCAAAGGGAGAGGCCTTGGCAAAGAGATGAACTTTGCGTGGATTGCCAAAGGCTCCCACTTTGGGGGAGCTGGCAAAGCCGTTAGGCTTTGACTGAGAGGGCGAGGACGCTTGCGGGGGAGATACCCCTTGTCCCGGAGCGGGGTTTGTGCTATGCTAGGGGGTACAAGCGATTTTTTGCGCTGAGAGGAGGAACCCCATGGCCGCCGTAAAAACACGGAATACCGCTACCCTTATGACCGAGGGCAGCATTGTAAAAAGCCTGCTGCTGTTTGCCCTGCCGCTGATCTTCGGCAACCTGCTGCAGCAGATGTACAACACCGCCGACAGCATCATCGTGGGCAATTTTGTGGGCAGCAATGCCCTTGCCGCCGTGGGCTCCAGCGGGTCGCCCATCTACCTGCTCATCGGCTTCAGTCAGGGACTTGCCGTGGGTGCGGGGGTGGTGGTGTCGCAGTATCTGGGCGCGGGCGACCACAGGGAGACCCACGAGGCGGTGCACACCGCCCTTGCCATTGCAGTGGTCATGGGGCTTTTGCTGACGGTGGGCGGCGTTGCCTGCGGGCGCGCTTTGCTGGTGGCCATGAACACCCCCGCCGAGGTGCTGGCAGACGCTGTGACCTATATCCGCATCTACTTTGGCGGGGTGCTGTTCAGCGTGGTGTATAACATGACCGCCGGCATCCTGAACGCCGCCGGCAACTCCCGGCGCTCGCTGGTGTATCTGGCATGGGCGTCGGTGACCAACATCGTGCTGGACCTTGTGTTCATCGTGGGGCTGCGGATGGGGGTGGCAGGCGCTGCCATCGCCACAGACCTGAGCCAGCTGGTGTCCTGCGTGCTGAGCCTGCGTTTTTTGATGAAAAGCGAGGACGCCTGCCGGGTGGAGCTTTCTGCCATCCGGCTGCATCGCAAAATGGCAGGCCGCATTATCCGGGTGGGTCTGCCTACCGGCATCCAGAACATGGTCATCTCCTTTTCCAACGTGCTGGTGCAGGCCAGCGTGAACAGCTACGGTGCCGCCGCCATGGCGGGCTTTGCCGCCTACATGAAGATCGATGGTTTCAACATTCTGCCGGTCAGCAGCATCAGCATGGCTGCCACCACCTTTGTGGGGCAGAACTACGGTGCGGGGCGTCTGGACCGGGTAAAGCGCTCGGTGTGGGTCACCCTTGCCATCGGGGTCATCTACACCCTTTGCACCGGCGCTGCCCTGCTGGCCGGGCAGGATGCCATCCTGCACCTGTTCACCGCCGACGAGGCCGTGGTCACCTACGGCAAGCTTGCCATGCGGTGGTTCTGCCCGTTCTACTTCCTGCTCAGCATCCTGCACGGCCTTGCCGGTGCCGTGCGCGGCACGGGTGCCAGCATCCCGCCCATGGTGGTGCTGCTGGTCTCGCTGTGCCTGTTCCGGGTGGTGTGGATCCAGTTTCTGCTGCCCTTCTTCTCCGGCATCGAGGGCGTGTTCATCCTCTACCCCGTCAGCTGGGGTCTGGGCGCAGTGCTCATGATCCTGTATGCGTGGAAGGGCAAATGGATGGAGTATCATACATAACCATTTTTATAAACAACGACCCGCCGCACTGAAGGAGGTGCGGCGGGTCGTTGTTTTTTCAGGAACTTCTGTCAGGACAGCTTACCATGCAAAGCCCACGGAGTCCATGTCGATCTTCTTTTCCACCAGACCCAGACGGCTCTCAATAAAGTTCACCGCCATATCCGGCCACTGGGCGATCTGGGTGTAGTAATCCACATAGCCCTTGGTGCCAGTGCCCAAGCCCACACCGTGGGGCGCATCGGGTGCCAGATAGAAGCTGAAATCTTTGAAGGTATTCGCGCACTCCGGCAGAGAGGGCAGCATCATAGCGCTCAGGCCGTCCTTCTGCCCCACAACACCAAAGACCGGGGGCAGGTTGGGGTTCTTCGTGAAGTCCAGACCGGTGACGAACAGTCCGTAGATGGGGATCGCCACATTCAGGTCAGCGCTCTCATAGTCCACAGCATCGCAGACGTAGCTGGGGTAGACCTTATCCGGGGTATTCGTAGTGCCGAACTGGTCGGCCACCACCTGCATCACATTCATGCCGCCAGCAGAGAAGCCCACAGCGATCATAATATCGGTCTTGCCGATGTGTTTTTCAGAGGCGTTGTGGCGGATGTAGCGGATAGCGCGTGCCAGATCCAGCCGCTGATCCACAGCGGCATAAGGGTTGACGCGGCGCTGCAGCACAAAGGCGTTGTAGCCGTTCTTGTTGAAGAACTCGGCCACAGGGTAGCCTTCCACCACGTTGTTGCGGTGGGTGCTGCCGCCGCCTGCAATAATGATCACGTTGCCCTTCACCTTGCCCTGATCTCGCAGCAGGTACGGGTTCAGGAAGGGACGGAAGCCCTCGTTATCGTAGCAATTTTCCCAGTTGGTGGGCAGCGGAGATTCCACGGCCATCTGATCTCCCCAAATTTCCCAAACGGTGCTCTTGGGGTCCTTGATCTGGCGCAGCGCCTTGCGGGCATTGGTCAGAGCAACACACATATCGTAGTGAGAAGCATTGATGCCGGGCGCAGCTGCACCATCCACCTTCTCGTACTGAGCGCGGGACAGCTTGTGGAACAACACATAGAACTTGTCAAAATCGCCCCGGAAAGCAGCCGGATAAAAGGCCACCTCGCGGGAGAGACGGAGTTCCTCTGCCACCATGGCCTGCACCTCAGCATCGGTGTGCACGCCAGCGTTCTCAGCAAAGGATGCGGGTGCCATGCCAGCCACTGCGCCCATGGTCACGGCAGAAGCGGCGGAAAGCTTCATAAAGTCTCTTCTGTTCATCATCATTTCTCCTTTTAAATGCAGACGGCTCATTTGTGCAGAACAAAGCCGCCCGAAGCTGTACAGCAAACGCCCTGCTGCCGGGCCCAACGGACATTTCGACAGTATCGCGCCGTCGGAATCTGTGCAAAGCGTATCACAAATCCGATGGATTGTAAATAGATTTTATCGCTTTTGAGCACAATTGATATATTAGTATGCCAGTTCTTGTGAAAATCGACAGGCGTTGGACGGGCACCAAAAAGGACTGCCGTACATCTGCACGGCAGTCCTTTTTTGTATTATTACAGCTTTTCAAACACCAGAAAGCGGAAGGCGATGGTGGTGGTGAGCTGCGGCAGAGCCGCAAGGCGGGCGGCACCATCGCGGGGCGTTTTCCAGTAGTAGGGGGTCATGGCGAACAGGGCTTCCAGCTGGGCGGCGGGCACGGTGATGGTTCCCTGCACCTCCCGCTCGTCGATGGCGCGGAAACCCGGGTACTCCACCTGCTGCACCGGGTTCTTATAGGGCTTTTCGTAGAGCACGGCCTTCATCTGGTACAGATGCTCTGCCCCCGGCACAACGTAGATCATGCGCCCGCCCGGGCGCAGCACCCGGCTGAACTCCTCCTGTGCAAAGGGCGAAAAGCAGTTCAGCAGCACATCTGCCCAGCCGGTGCGTACCGGCTGGCTGAAGCTGGACGCCACTGCATACTGCGCGGCAGGCAGCGCCTTTGCAGCCAGCCGCACGGCAGGCTTTGCGATATCGAACCCGGCCAGCTGCAGCGGCTTTTCTGCCGCCGCGAACTGCTGCGCGATGCAGCGGTCGTACCAGCCCTCGCCGCAGCCTGCATCCAGCAGATGCAGCGGAGCGTCCTTCGCGGCGGGCACGCCGTGGGCAAGGCACAGTTCCCCCAGCGCCTGCCCAAAGATGCCGTAGTATCCGGCGTTCAGGAAGGCGCGGCGGGCGGCTACCATCTCCTTGCTGTCCCCGGGGGCTTTGGTGCGCATACTCTGCACCGGCAAAAGATGCCAGTAGCCCTCCCGGGCGCGGTCAAAGCAGTGGCCTTTTTCACATTTCAGGTCGGTTTCCCCTTGCAGTACGCCGCCGCACAGGGGGCACTGCCACGGGGCAAAGGCTTCGTTCCGGCTCATACTTCTTCGCTGTGATCCTCAATGGGTGCGGTAGCACCGCCGTGGGCGTCCATATACTCCTCAAAACTGGTGTACTTCTGCTGGGGCGGGCGGCGGCTGATGAGCATCAGCCCCGGGTCCTCGTCCCGGGCGGCGGCATTGCGGCCACGGCGGGCAGGCTCGGCCTTGGGGGCGCGGTTCTGATTGCCGGCGCTGCCGCGCTCATTGCGGGCAGGGCGGGCGTTGTTGCTCTGGGCTGCGGGGCGGGCATTGCGCTGTTCACCCCGGTCGCTGCGGTCGTTGCGGCGGCTGCCGCTGCGGTTTGCGTTCTGGTTATTCTGGGGCTCCTGTGCGCTGCGGATGGCGGGTGCTGCCGGGGCGGCAGGGATCTTGCGTGCCGGGCGCAGCGGGGTGGCCTCCGGGGCGCTGACAAAATGGGGGTCAAACTTGGGCTGGGCGTTGCTGCCCCGGGCGGGGGCGGCATTCTCGCGGCGGGCGCGGGGCGCTGCCGCCTCCTTGGGGGCGTTTGTGCCCCGGTTGTTGGCGCGGCGGTCGTTGCGGACCCCACGCTTTGCGTTGCTGTCTTGCATCAGTGTTTCCTCTTTTTTCGGTTTTGCAGGCACCGCGTTCTTTGCGGCCTTCGGCTCCTGCTTCGGCGCGGGCGCAGCTGCCTTTACAGCTTTTGCGGGCGCAGTTTCGGCCTGTTTTTTCGGTGCTTCGACCGGTTTTTCTGCTTCGGGGCGGGGCTTTTTGCCGCGCACGGGCAGCACCGGGCGCACCGGGGCGGGCACGCCGTCCCACGGATGGCCGGATACCACCGGGATCTTGCGGCGGTTCAGCTTTTCAATGCCTGCCAGATACTCCTGCTCCTCCGGGGCGCAGAAGCTGACGGCGGTGCCGTCCGCACCGGCGCGGGCGGTGCGCCCGATGCGGTGCACATAGGTCTCCGGCACCTCGGGCAGGTCGTAGTTGAACACATGAGAAAGCTCGCTGATATCAATGCCGCGTGCGGCGATATCGGTCGCCACCAGCACCCGGGTCTTGCCGGACTTGAAATCCTCCAGCGCGGTGACGCGGGCGGTCTGGCTCTTGTTGCCGTGGATGGCGGCGGCGGGGATGCCCTGCTTTGTCAGATCCTTTGCGATCTTATCCGCGCCGTGCTTGGTGCGGCTGAACACCAGTGCGTTGACCACCGGCGGCTGCAAATTTTTGATGAGCCACGGCAGCAAGAGCTTTTTGTTGCCCTTTTCCACATAGTAAAGGCTCTGCTGGATGCGGTCGACCGTGCTGGACACCGGGTCCACCTTGACAAAGGCAGGCTCGTGCAGGATACCGGCAGCCAGCTGCTCGATCTCGGCGGGCATGGTGGCGCTGAACATCAGGTTCTGGCGCTGGGCGGGCAGCTTTGCAATGACCTTTTTCACGTCATGGACAAAGCCCATGTCCAGCATCCGGTCGGCCTCGTCCAGCACAAAGATCTCCAAAGCGGACAGGTCGATAAAGCCCTGCCCGATCAGGTCGTTCAGCCGTCCCGGGCAGGCGATGAGGATGTCCACGCCCTTTTTCAGCGCTTCCACCTGCGGTGCCTGTCCCACGCCGCCAAAGATGACGGTGCTGCGCAGCTTCAGGTACTTGCCGTAGGCTTCAAAGCTTTCGCCGATCTGCAAGGCCAGCTCCCGGGTGGGGGTCAAAATCAGGGCGCGGACAGCGCCCTTGCGGCGGGGTGCGTTGGCGGTGAGCCGATCCAGCATGGGCAGCGCAAAAGCCGCCGTCTTGCCGGTGCCGGTCTGGGCGCAGCCCATCAGATCCCGGCCTGCCAGCACCGGCGGGATCGCCGCCGCCTGAATGGGCGAGGGGGTCTCGTAGCCCGCTTCCTGCACAGCGCGCAGCAGCGGGGCGGACAGATTCAGTTCTTTAAATGTCATGGTTCTCCTATTATTCTGTGATCTTCCGGCACTCGATGTAGTAGCGCTTTTCCTCCGCGTGTCCCATGCTGAAGGTCTTGCGGGGCAGCACGCCGCCCATCACAACGCCGCGGAACAGGTCGCTCTTGGCGAAGGGCGGCATCAAAAACGCCACTGCGCCCTGCTTGCACAAAGCGCGCACAGCCGGTTCGTCATGCACATAGTCCACCTTTGCTTCCGGGTGGCGCTCGATATAATCCGAAATAAAATCGTCGATGGTGCCCACGGTCAGCGGCTCGGTGGGGTCCTCAAAGCTGAGCACATTGGCCATGTGGGGGCCTGCCAGCGTAAAGGGCTGCTTTTTGCTGCCGCCAAAGCAGCAGCCGGCCATGTTGGCATCGCTCCATGTAATGAGACTCAGCAGCACGGTGGCGCAGTCCACGTTGAACAGCACCCGGTGGATGGGCTCGATCTCGATGGCCGGGGAGTGCACGTTGCATACCTCTGCCAAGCACCAGCGGGCGGGGTGATTCTCTGCCTGCTCCGGGGTCAGGGTCTTTTTCAGCTCCTCCCAGCAGGCTTTTGCGGTAGCCAGCGAGTGGTTGCCGTCGCCCACTGCCAGCGTCAGCGGGTCGCGGCGGGTGGCATCGGGGTATTTCTTGTCAAATTCTTCCTGACTGCCCAGCACGGTCAGCGCGTTTTCGATCTGCGCGATGAGGGCGGGATCCTCCACCGCCCAGCCTGCCACATGACCGCCGCCCAGCATCAGCTCACCCTCGTACACCTTGGGCAGGCTGTCCTTGTGGGCGGCAATGGGCTCGATGAGGGTGCAGTCCGGGTCATCCGCCAGCATCATGATGTGGGGCGTTTCCAGCGCAGCGCCGGTGCGCACCTTCATGCGG
>ENA-OYZG01000487-OYZG01000487.1-human-gut-metagenome-genome-assembly--contig:-NODE-487-length-11352-cov-6.675135_pt1 | contig 11352 bp, 11 predicted proteins | sample MGYA00244071_ERZ653466 | MGnify/ENA primary metagenome ERZ653466 (study PRJEB26926, sample SAMN06165150) | human gut metagenome | biome: ENVO:00009003; feature: ENVO:2100002; material: ENVO:00002003...
ACGAGATCCTGAGATGTCTCGTGGGCTCGGAGATGTGTATAAGAGACAGAATATCAGAGGCTTACCGTGACTTTATTCATTAAAATATATTGATGAAGTGAAAAATTTTTAGTAATTTTGCAGTCCCAATCGCCCGATTAAAACAGTTTTTCAGTTTGTATCACCTGTTGGCAAACGCTGAAATACGATACCATGGTATATAAGCAAAATAGTAACATTGTAAGATTTTATGAAATTTCTCCATAATATCCTTGTACTCATGCTACTATCATTAGCTTGTAGTACTATTTCTTGTTCAGGAACAACGGAACAAGAAACGCTTAATCGTGCAGAAGCGTTGATGGAGTCTCATCCAGATTCAGCATTAACACTATTATCCACCATTGACAAGAGAAAACTATATAGCAAAAAGCAAGAAGCACAGTATGCGCTTCTAATGTCAATGGCCCTCGATAAGAACTGTATCGACACGACAACATTTGAGGTGCTTCAGCCTGCCATTGACTACTATTTGTCAAATGGCACCCCAAATGAACAGTTAAGGACCTATTACTATCAAGGACGGATATTCCAAAATCAGGGAGACAGAGATAAAGCCCTAAATTCTTTTGTAAAAGGAACTGATATTATATCTACATGTGACGATTATCTTTGTATAGCCCGGCTACTTGTAGCCCAAGGAGGGTTATATAATGCGTTCTACGACTTTAATAGTTATACAGATTGTTATTTAAAAGCGGCTAAAATTTACAACTCCCTCGGACTTCCCAAACCGGAGTTTGACTGTTTGCTTAACGCCTTAAACGGTTCAATATTATTGAAAGACAAGACCATAGGAGATAGTATTATAAATTTATGTAATAGCATTTCCCAACTTAGCGATACAGAACAGAGTCTGCTTTATGGATATAACTTATCCCATACACTTAATTTTGGGTCTAAAGAAGATTTGGAAGATCTTGTTTCTTTGTCACATGGTTATTCAGAGTTAGATTTAAATGGACTTCTTAACCTTGCGTCAGCTCATCATAAGTTAGGAAATAATGAGCTTGCCTTGCAAACTCTTAAAAATATAGATAACTTCAATACTGGATATGATACACTCAAGTATCAAGCCATTCAATTTCCTATACTTAAAGGTTTAGGATACTACAAGGATGCACTTGCTGTATATCAAGATTTCAGTAGTCGACTAGAATCTATCAACTCTCATAAATTTAGCCAAAAGGCACAGTCTGTTGAAGAGAAACATCTTCTTGAACTTAAAGCACAGGAAGATGCAAGACATAAATCCCGAATAATATGGGTATGCTTTGGAGGTATCGCGGTCCTTCTTATGGGGATTATGATATTATGGTTACTCGTTCGTAGCAATAAAGCCAAAAAGGAACTCGCCGTTGAAAAAGCAAGGGCGAAGGATGCTGAAAATGCTAAACTAAAATCGGAAAAGGATAACTTGATTCTTGAAAACAAGAATCTTCAGCTTGAGCGAGATAAGAAAACACTGGAAGCTGAGAATTTAGTTCATCGGGTAGAGGCTCTAGAAAATGAAAGCGAAAGCCTCAAAGCTCTTATCAATGACAAGGAAGAATTGCCTGTTGAAGTCAAGAAAGAAATAAAAGTCCGCATCGAGATGTTAAACTCTTTGTTGGCAAGTTACATCACCAATAATGATCAATATGAGAAACCTTATGATGTTTGGATCAAGGAACTCACAGAAAACAAGGATGAGTTCATGAAATCCAACAGATTGGCTTTTCAGGTTTCTCATCCTAACTTCATCCAATATTTTGTAGACCACGGATTGACAACCGACGAGATAAATTATGTTTGCCTCTACGCTATTGGCTTGCGAGGGAAGGAAGTCGGCAATTACATGAATAAACGTAGCCATGTAAATACAAGCAGTGCTATTCGTAAGAAATTAGGTATCGATAAACACGAAACCAACATTGGCATATATGTACGAAAGCTCCTTAAGAATCTATAACCTTACCCATATTTATGAAAGTACCCTTACCTAAATTCTATAATATGGACTTTCATAATTTTAGGCTTCTAATTACAAGCAACTTACAACACAATGTTCTGAAACTTTTTATTTGGTAGGTGAAAGTTTTACGAGATACTTTTGTAATAAAAAATGCCTCGTAAAGACATCTGTTTATTATCAGAGAGAGAATTGGCACTTACCGTTCTCTCCAAGTTGCTGTATAATATAGCGACTAAACACCCGGGAATGGAGGAAACCATTTCCCATCACCGAAACCTACTGTATGATTATCTAAACCATGAGGGTAGAAAACCGATTATGGTTACACCGGAATTCTCCATCAGAGATATTCCTTGGAATAATATTCTCGATGAGATAGCATCAAAAAACACCTTTATTATTGAACAGACTCGTACTCATCTTTTCTCTACACATGAGATTCGATATATGTGTGCCATGCTATGTGGATTATCAGGAAAAGAATATGGACTTATAACCGGATTCAAGAGTCATTACAATCTAAGTTGGTCCATCCGCAATAAATTTGGGCTGCCTTCAAAGTCTACAAACCTTCGCATCTTCCTTCAAAAACTTTCAGATAGCAATTCCCATGAAAGTCCGACACCATATGTTCCAAATTAAACCACCCCCCCCGATAGAAAATCACTGATTTACTGCACTTTACTCATGTATTTATTTTCAATATGTGAAACTTTTAATTTGGCGTATGAAAGTCTGTGGCAGTAATTTTGCAACATCAAAATCAACAAAAAATATATAAGATATGAAATTACTGTTATCTCTTATTATCGCAATTCTAGGAATTACTATTCCCTCTATTGCATACGCAGAATCAACCAAAAGTTTCTCCTATACAATAGGTATGGAGGTTCATCGGAATCAGAACAATCCATCAACAACAGTTCATCGAGCACCCATGAATATTGTTATTGATGCAATATATAATCCTGAGACAAACTCCATTGAAATCACTTATAATGGAGATTTTGACGGAGAAGTATTCATCTATCAAAATAATGACATCATTGAGTATCGAAATGAAATAAACTCCTCTTTTATACTTCCGTCTACCTCTGGCTTATTCCAAATTGAAATTATTAGCGACAATTGGACTGCCTCAGGCTCTATAAACCTTTAATATATCGTAATTACATATATCCCCGAGCATTACTGGATAGAAATGCCGTTTAATCCGTATTCGTAAAAATATGGGCATTGTTTCACATTAAACAACAAGCAATCATGAAATTAATCAAGATTGAAGCCATTGAAGAACTCCTTGCTGTAAAAGGAGGTGCTGGCGAGGCCAAGGAAACACAGGACACTACAATCAATGTCCAGTGCACCAAGGAAAACTCAGGAGTGTTTATTAAACCGTAAATCCGGAGTCTAACTCTCCCAAACGTTCAAGTTGGATTGGGAGAATTCTTTCAGTCCAACTTGAATTATCTTAATAATAAAAGTATCTATGCATATCATCCTAAATCCCAAATATTCTTTCCGTAGTGACGATAGAAGAATCATCATTTTTGATTCCATAAAAGATGATGGATGGCTGTCTTTTATACATCCTCTTCATGCTATAATTCTATCATATATAGGCATGTTCGAAGACATCTCTGAAGCGAAACTCCACCTATATCACAAGTTTGGCATTCCACAAGCAGTGTGTGATTCGTTTATTTCTAAATTGCTTGATAATAAAGAGCCAACACATGTTAAATATGGTGAAGTGAATATTGCTTTTCCTCCAGAAACAATTATAACATCTACAGAATTTTCGAAACGAAATTTTGAAAGCATCATCAATGAATGTATAGATATGAATGATGTGGATCTGACAACAAAAAGATTGTATTCAGGCCCAGACAAAATTGTATTTATGCTAACTAATAAATGTGCGGTTAAATGCAACTATTGCTATGCCGACACATATACTCAGTGCAATGAATTAAGCTATTCTGAGTTTTGTAATATAATTACTGAATGTAAATCAATTGGCGTAAGAAGAATTGAACTCATTGGTGGTGATATTTTTATTAAGCAAAATTGGGACAAATACATCTCATTCTTAACAAAAAATCAGTTCAATATTGATTTTTTGTCTACAAAAAAACCTCTAAACGCCAATATAATAGACAAACTTATAGAACTTAAATACTCTGGTTTTCTTCAAATATCTTTGGATTCAATAGATCCAATCATCAGTAAACGTTTGTTGAATACTGCATGTGATTATATAAATCAAATCAAAGAATCATTTGATTTGCTATCGAATTACCCTTATCTCCCATTTAAGGTAAGGATTAGTACTGTCCTATGTTCTGCCAATTCGACATATGAATCTATTTATCAATTATTCAATTTCATCCAAAAATATGATTTCATATCTCGGTGGGAAATTGGATTTGCAATGCAACCCTTCAAACCAGGTAATATTCAACTTTGCTCAAATACACAAGAATATTCTGCAAGAGAAATCATTGAAAATATTAAAACAAGTCATGATCATAAATTTGAAATTATGCTTGGGTTAAAGGGTATTGATAAATCACCTAAGGGATTACTGTGCCTTGATAAAGCTGCTAACTACAGATGCTCTGCTAACATAAATTCATGTTTTATTCTTCCGGATGGGAAAGTCACACTATGTGAAAGATTATATTGGAATCCCAATTTTATAATCGGAGATTTAAAGATCAATTCATTATTAAATATTTGGCAATCTCCACAAGCATTATTTTTAGCAGAATTAGAAAAAAGCATAGACAATACTAGTCCTTGCTTCTCCTGTATTGGGAAAAAAGAATGCTATGGGAAGAATAAACGATGCTTTGTAAACGTCATCTCTCGACATGGGACAAATAGTATATCTTATCCTGACCCTTCATGTATAAAAAGTTTATCGTTATGAAGTATTTGGTTTTATTTATCATTATATTTTTTTCTTGCAAGGGTATTTCCGCTAGTGAGAAAAGTTACAAAGTCTTTGCTAAATCAGATTCTCTGCCGATTGAATATGCATCAGTTAGAGTAATAAACTCTGATTATACTATGGTAGAGGCTACAATAACTGATAGTATAGGAGCTTTCAACATTAATACCCCTATGGATAAGAATATGTTGTTAGATATCTCAGCCATGGGATTCACAGAAAAAAGAATATATATACCTTGTGATAGTATCATATATCTTGAGTCTAAGGAATTAGATGAAATTGTGATTACTGCTCAAAGAAAATATATAAAATCAACACCCCGAGGACTTACTATATCAATGGAAGGAAATCCTATAACTAAATTAGGATCTTCTATGGAAGTTTTGAAACAGCTTCCTATGATCGATGCGTCAAAGGGAGACATCGAAGTGCTTGGATATGGCTCACCCCAAATCTACATCAACAACAAGCTTGTTCGCAACACATCGGAACTGGCTATGCTCTCGGCTGAGAATCTCAAAGATGTAGAGATTATCACAAATCCTTCGTCGAAATACGGTACTAACGTGTCATCCGTGATATTGATTCGTACAAAGAAGCCGAATGAGGGGTTTCATGTCATTGCCGCAAGTAATGGAACTATGTCGGAAGTATTCTCTGCCTCAGGAGACGTAAATTTGAACTATCACACAGAAAGCGGATTCACCTTCTTTGGCGATTTCACATACGGCACTTCCGCATATAAACAAAAACGTTTTTACGGCGAGGAATTTTACATCCCGGTAAAAACGGAAGAATTGTTTCACACACAGACATATTCCACTGCAAGGAGCAGAAGTCAGGCTCTTTCCGCAGACGGAGGATTGAACTATGATTTTGGCAAACATTCGGTCGGAGTCAAATACTCCTTTTACCGTACCCCGAAAAGCCACTACACGGATCATGCCTATACGGAAACAAATGCACGGAGTGAAGTGTCGACAATAACTTCAAATACTGACATTAACTCACAAAGTTCAATGCACCACGTGAATATGTTTGGAGATTTTGCATTGCCGCTAAGCATCGGCATGAGATTTGACGCAGACTATGTAAATTCATCCAAAATATCTTACTCTGCTGTAGATGAGAATGAACCATCGGAATGGGTACGTAACAGCAACCGTACTGTCAGTGACCTGTGGGCTGCAAAATTGGTACTGACAAGAAAACTCCAAAACACTGAATTTGAAGTCGGCTCCGATATTACACGCACATCTAATAATCAGGGCTTCTCAAGTGTGGCATCCGATAATTCCTCTTTTCTAAGACCGGGAGAAGACGATGTGAAACAGAACCTCTACGCAGTATTCGGCAGTTTTGATTGGACTCCTAATCATAAATGGAATATCTATGGCGGCTTACGCTGGGAATCTACAGACAGCAAGTATCGTCATGACAACGTCCTCAACCCTGAATTGTCGCGTTCTTATGGAAATATTCTACCGAATATCGGTGTTTCTTTCAATTCAGGAATCCACGCCTCATTGTTCTATCGGGCATCAGTTTATCGACCCGGTTATCAATCGCTGGACAATAACTATATCTATGTAACACCAACTCTTTGGGAAACCGGCAATCCGGAACTCAAGACGACATTGGTTCATCGTATAGGGTTCAATCTGTCATATAAGAAATTCACATTGCAAAGTTCGTTCAAAGTGAATGAGCGTAATTCGAGCGCAGTGTATTACTATGATGTGGATAAGGGCATAAACGTCACACAGCCAATCAATCTGCCACGTTATAACTCTTTTCAAATGGTGGCGGTCCAGCAACTAGATTTTGGCTTATGGCATCCCACATTGCAGGGAGTATTCTATGTACAGGATTTGAAATACGGTGCGCCGCAGAGGAAGTACGATAAGCCTCTCTATACACTCTCTATGAATAACAGGTTTGATATACCCGGAGGTGTATACGCTTACTTGAGCATCTTTGGTATGGGAACTGGAAATCAGGATGTGGTATATTCGCATGGATCATGGCAGACCTCGGTTACTATAAACAAGACGTGGAAAAATTGGACTTTTACATTATCTGCAAATGATTTGTTTGGCACATGGAAGCAACCGTTTGACACAGCGACAAATACCGTAGCTTACTCATCCAATAGAAAAGGAGGCTCCCAATCAGTATCTTTTAGCGTTAGATATACCTTGAATTCCGCCAAAGGGAAATATAAGGGGAAAGTTTCACGCCAAGACGAATTAGATAGACTTTAATCTGATGAGAAAGAAATTTAAATTAATTCGACAATATGATGCTATGCAATGTGGTATGGCATCATTAGCCATGATTTGTAATTATTACGGTCGGGCTACATCAATTAATGAGTTCTCTAAAATATGTTTTGCCTCAAATGAAGGAATTTCATTAAAAGGATTATGCGATGCAGCAACAATTATTGGATTGGATCCTCTTCCAGGAAAAACAACAGTATTAGATTTATCCAATATAAATTCACCCTGTATACTTTATTGGAATCAGAACCACTTTGTCGTATTATATAAAGTTTCACGCAACGGCAAATATTTTTATATTGCTGATCCCGGAAAAGGGAAATATAAATTATCCTTAGATGAATTTAAAGCCCATTGGATTGCCACCAAAGATAATGAGGAGGAAATTGGAATTGTATTATTCTTACATCCAAATCAAAATTTTGGATGTAATATAAATAAAACATATCATAAGCACAAATCACATATTTTTCTACTAAATTATTTAAAACAGTTCCGGAGATATTTTACTCAAATTATCCTTGGACTAGCACTTGGATGCATAATGCAATTAATTATGCCATTTCTTACCCAAGCTATTGTCGATTTAGGTATAAAGCATAAAGATATTGGTTTTATTTGGCTTATTCTTCTTGGAGAACTGATGATAGTTATCGGCAGAACTGCTACTGATTTCATTCGTCGCTGGTTACTGCTTCACATATCAATGCGCATCAACATATCTCTTGTGAGCGACTTTTTCATAAAGTTGCTGAAACTACCCATGTCGTTCTTCGACACTAAACTAATGGGAGACCTACTACAACGCATTGGAGACCACACCCGTGTACAGAACTTTCTGACCGGACAAGTTCTTAATATCATATTCACATTCCTAAGTTTCATCATCTTCGGCATTGTACTATTTATCTACAATCCTCTAATTTTCGTAGTCTTTGCTATTGGCAGTGTTTGCTATGGCATGTGGATCATATCCTTTTTGAGGAAACGAAAAGTGCTGGATTATGAATTGTTCGAACAACAAGCGAAGAACCAGAACAAGACATACCAGCTCATAACTTCCATGCAGGAAATAAAACTGCAGGATTGTGAACAACGTAGACGTTGGGAATGGGAGGACACACAGGCTGATTTGTTTACAGTGCAGATGAAGTCGCTTAAACTCCAGCAAACTCAGGAAGCCGGTTCTATTTTTATCAACGAGGTCAAGAATATAATCATCACCGTGCTTGCGGCAACTGCCGTAATAAATGGTCAGATGTCTCTTGGTGCCATGCTTGCTGTCCAGTATATCATTGGACAGCTAAACTCTCCTGTGGAACAGTTCATGTCGTTTATCTACTCTTTACAGGATGTAAAAATATCCCTTGAGCGTATAAATGAGATCCATGAGGGTAAGAATGAAGAGTCCACTGAAAATCATGTATCTGAATTTAATTCAGTAAAATCCATTGCTCTGACCAATGTAGATTTCAAGTATGATCCACACGCTCTTAATAAGACTCTGACAGATGTGTCCTTTGACATACCTGAAGGAAAAGTAACGGCTATTGTAGGAGCATCCGGGAGCGGTAAGACCACCCTTATAAAACTAATGCTTGGGTATTACTCCGTCATGTCCGGAAAAATATTGATTGCAGGAAGAAACATATCCGAATATAATCTCAAATGGTGGCGCCGACACTGTGGCGTAGTAATGCAGGACGGTGTTATATTTTCAGAATCCATTGCTCGAAACATAGCAGTGGATGATGGAGATATCGACATAGAACGTCTTGAAAAAGCAGCCAGAATCGCAAATATCCATGACTATATCATGGGACTACCTCTGAAATATAATACTCAAATTGGACGTGATGGGGTGGGGGTGAGCCAAGGTCAAAAGCAGCGCATTCTTATCGCCCGGGCTGTCTATAAGAATCCCGATTTTATCTTCCTCGATGAAGCAACAAATGCCCTCGATGCCAAAAACGAAAGAGCCATTGTAGAGAACCTCGATGAGTTCTATAAAGGTAGAACTGTTGTCGTTGTGGCTCATCGTCTATCAACAGTCAAGAACGCCGACCAAATCATAGTTCTCGATGGCGGAAAGGTTGTAGAGTCCGGCAACCACTCCTCTCTCATAGAGAAGAAAGGCGCATACTATAACCTCGTTAAAAACCAACTTGAATTAGGAAATTAGAAAAAATACTCTCAACAAAAATAATAACTTATTATGTACAAATTCATTTCTGCAACCATCGTGTTGCTTGCGGGCTTAATTGCCCTTGTAGCATGCCAGAACGAAGAGGAAGTCTTGACTCCATCTCAGGCAGAGGAAACTGAACTGGAATACGTTTATCTCGGGGACGTTAAGATAACTCCCATTTCCCATAGTAGAAGTGAGGGAGACAACGTATTCACTGTAACTTTCCAAGATGATGAGGAAATCAGTCCTCTTAATCTTACACTTACTCAGAACGGTTCTGAGTATGGCTGCGACATCAACGGAAGTGGTGACCCCGCTTTCTTCATAAAAGTCATGGATTCAGAAAAAGGAATATACCAATATCTGAATAAGAATAAGGAACCTCTTCAGGAATTTTCCTTGACTGAAAATAAGGAATCACAGGAATTCACACTTGAGGTTATCAGATTATTTGATAACCCCACTCTTATGCCATCTTCCAGAGCAGAAAGCCTAAGCGATTGTTTTTCTCGTAGAATGGGATCTACAACTGGTATTCTCTTGACTATAACCACCGCATTTCTTGGTCCTGAAGGCCCGGCGGCTGTCGCAGCGGGAGCAGCTTTAAGTTGTGCAATATGGACACCATACTAAAATGAAATGCTCCTTCAAGCAAATCATTATCGCTATACTTGGAATATTTTTAGTCCTTTTTATCCTTTATCTTGTGTTTAATATAAATATTTCACAGAGATTACCTTATAGTGGGCTAATTATATGTACTGTAGTGATTCTTGCTGGAATAATCAAAAAATATAAAAATTAACCGAGAGTATAAAAGGGAGATTTCATCTGTTTTGAAATCTCCCTTAATTATAAAACCACATCATATGCAAAACGAAAAAATCGAACTTCGATCAGAAAAAGTAAGACAACTCATAGGAGAGATTCCTCCCTCATTAGTCCGATGGGGCATAGCAATCATAACCATTGTTTTCATTGCCCTAATTGCAGCTGTATGTCTATTGCCATATCCATATTCCAACGGTGAATCCATCCTCCGGCATTTCATCGGATAAGGGAACATATCTAAACCGACCGTTTTTGAGACAATCTAAAAAGGCTGGTTCCCGGTATCGAGGAGCCAGCCTTTTTGTGTTCCAAAAGAAGTATCAAAATCAATATCTCAAAATACCCACGAATAAATAGGTAATGAGACTTCATTACTTGTCTCCATAATGCCCTTTTAGAGAAACGACAGTAACGATTACCTTTTCATTTTCTATAGTGTAAACCATCCGGGACCCCTTGTCTATTCTCCGGCTCCAAAAGCCTGACAAATTTCCTTTAAGCTGTTCAACTTGCCCGGTGCCAGTAGTTGGGTGCGCTCGTAGTTCTGAAAACAAGTCCGCTATCTTTTTGAGAATTTTCTTTTGACCTGATTTCTTCCACTCTTCCAAATGTTGTTCAGCTTCAGGCTGCAAAATCAGTTCGTAAATCATACTCCTAATAGTGTCCGTATCTCATCCATAGTGTAAGCACGGCCTTTTCCTGCTTTCATCTCCTCGATGCCACGACGTACCGATGCCATGTTTTCCGGGTCATCAAACCACGGATCTCCTGAGGGAGATGGATTTTCACTAACTTCCACAGATACCGAGTTCGCCTTATTTATAAGGATTGTCTCGATAAAGTTCTTCAGACTCCTGCCCTGTGCCACTGCCATAATGGATAACTTTTGAAGCGTATCGACAGGAAGATCGATGTTCTTGCGCTTGATATTTATTGCTGTTGCCATAGTCTTTTTGATTTTACGATGCAAAGATATAAAATATATACAATATACACAACTCAATAGCGTGAATTGTTCAATACACTTGTTTTATTGTTTTATTGTTTTATTGCTGTCTCTTATACACATCTGACGCTGCCGACGACTAGTCGAGTGTAG
>ENA-OYZG01000490-OYZG01000490.1-human-gut-metagenome-genome-assembly--contig:-NODE-490-length-11315-cov-11.434636_pt1 | contig 11315 bp, 11 predicted proteins | sample MGYA00244071_ERZ653466 | MGnify/ENA primary metagenome ERZ653466 (study PRJEB26926, sample SAMN06165150) | human gut metagenome | biome: ENVO:00009003; feature: ENVO:2100002; material: ENVO:00002003...
GATCCTGAGATGTCTCGTGGGCTCGGAGATGTGTATAAGAGACAGATGTAATACCTCTTGATTAAATTGTCAAAAAATGATAGAATTATAAAGAAGTTAGTATATAAATTTGGAGGTGGAAAATGCAGGCACAAATATTAACCTCAAAATTTGGTGGAGAATTAATAAGTTTTAAGCTAAATGGAGAAGAAAAAATACATCAGGGAAAAGACTGTATAGACGAAAATGGAAAAATATATTGGAAAAGACATTCGCCAATATTATTCCCAGTAGTAGGAAAACTAAAGAAAAATCAAACAATAATAGGTGGAAGAACTTATGAAATGCCACAACATGGTTTTGCAAGAGATTTAGAATTTGAACCATTAACTAAATTGGACAATTTTCACTCATATATGCTAAAAAGTAACAAATATACACTGTCAAGATATCCATATGATTTCGAATTATATACAACATATAGAATAGATGAAAATAAATTAACAACAATATATAAAGTAATAAATACAGGAATAACTAATATGCCATTTGGAATAGGTGGTCACCCTGCATTTAAAATAGATATAGAGCAGTTAAAAAAAGGCAACTATTATTTGGAATTTGAAGAAAAAGAAGAAAAATTACACTTTTTATATTTGGTAGATGGATTAATAGGAACAGAATATGCAAAAGACATATTAGTGGATAAAAAAGTAATAAATTTAAATGAAAATTCTTTCAAAAATGATGCCATAATAATGAAAGGAATTACATCAAAAAAAGTAAGTTTAAAAAATAAAGAACAAAATAAAACAATATTAACAATGGACTTTACAGATTTTCCATACTTAGCAATATGGTCAAAGCCAAATGCACCATTTATATGCATAGAACCATGGTACTCAACAGCAGATAATGTGAAAAGTTCAGGAGTATTTACACAAAAACAAGATTTAATTGTATTAAAACCAAAACAAACTTTTGAATGTAAGTATACGGTAGAATTTTTTTAACGAAAGGAACAAAAAAGTGGGAAAAATAATAATTAAGTTAGTAGGGAGCATATTAGCCCTAGTAGGTGTAATATTAATATATGACGCAAGAACAATTACAAAAAAAGCATTTAGCTTTGGTGACCAAAACGAAGCAACATTAGGATTAAAAATTGCAGGATATCTAATATCAATAGCAGGAGCAACAATAATAATGCTCAATTAGGGACAGTCCCTAATTGTCCCATTTGCCAAATTTGGGACACCCCTAAAAAAATAGTTGAAATTAAATCACAATTGTGCTAATATATAGTAAAATAAAAACAGTGAAGAAGAGGAGTAGGTTTTACTGCTAAACAGAGAATAAGAGTGAATACGCTGAGAGCTTTTATATAGAAAAGAAAACCGAAGGTAGCTTTGGAGTTAATATATTGAAACAAAGTAAATATATTCGTTTAAGCAACGTTAAAGGCTATTTAAGATACAATTAATTTGTAAATTAAGGTGGTACCGTGAGATAAAACCTCGCCCTTATACAGGGGTGAGGTTTTTTGGTTGAAAAGATTGTATAAAATAAAAAAGATAGTGTAAAGTAATCTATGAAAAATGTAGGGGCGATTTTAATCGTCCGCACTTCGAAGAAATTACTAAAAAAGGAAGGAGATAAAAAATGAAGGAACACAAATTAGAGGATAAGTTTAATCCAAAGAATTTTGAAGAAGAAATTTATAAAAGATGGGAGGAAAAAGAGTATTTTAAACCAAGTGAAGATAAGACTAAAAAGCCATATACAATAGTAATTCCACCACCAAATATAACAGGGAAACTTCATATGGGGCATGCATTAGATGAAACATTACAAGATATATTAATAAGATATAAAAGAATGGAAGGATATAATTGCCTATGGCTACCAGGAACAGATCATGCTGCAATAGCTACAGAAGTTAAAATTGTTGAAAAGCTAAAACAACAAGGGATAGAGAAAAAGGACTTAACAAGAGAACAATTTCTAGAAAAGGCATGGGAATGGAAAAAAGAATATGGTGGAACAATTTTAAATCAATTAAAAAAGTTGGGATGTTCATGTGATTGGTCTCGTGAAAGATTTACTATGGATGAAGGTTTGTCAAATGCAGTAAAATATGTTTTTATAAAATTGTATGAAAAAGGACTTATATATAAAGGAAAAAGAATGATAAACTGGTGTCCATCATGCAATACTTCTATATCAGATGCAGAGGTTGAGTTTGAGGAAGAACCAACACATCTATGGCATATTAAATATAAAGTAAAAGATGAAGATAAATATTTAATAGTAGCAACAACAAGACCTGAAACAATGCTAGGAGATACAGGTGTAGCAGTTCATCCAGAAGACGAGAGATATAAGGATTTAGTAGGAAAAAAAGCAATACTTCCTATTATGAATAAGGAAATACCAATAGTAGCAGATGATTTTGTAGAAAAGGAATTTGGAACAGGTGCAGTTAAATTAACACCAGCGCATGATCCAAATGATTATGCTGCAAGTCAAAGACATAATTTAGAAATAATAGAAGTATTTGATGAAAATTGGAAAATGGGAAATTTAGTACCAGAATATAAAGGATTAGATATATATGAAGCTAGAAAAAGAATTGTTGAAAAGTTACAAGAAATAGGGGCATTAGTAAAAATAGAAGATTATACACATAATGTAGGAAAATGCTACAGATGTCACCATACAATAGAACCTAAAATTTCTGAGCAGTGGTTTGTTAAAATGAAGCCATTAGCTGAACCAGCAATAAAAGCTGTAAAAGATGGAAAGACAAGATTTATACCAGAAAGATTTGACAAAATATACTATAACTGGATGGATAATATACAAGACTGGTGTATATCACGTCAATTATGGTGGGGGCATAGAATACCAGCATATTACTGCACTAAATGTAATAACATAATGGTAACTGAAAGTATTCCACATAAGTGTGAAAAATGCGGAAATACTGAGTTTACCCAAGATGATGATACACTAGATACTTGGTTTAGTTCAGCCTTATGGCCTTTTTCTACATTAGGGTGGCCAGAACAAACAGAAGACTTAAAATATTTTTATCCAACTTCAACATTAGTTACAGGATATGATATTATATTTTTCTGGGTAGCAAGAATGATATTTTCAGCAATAGAACATACAGGAGAAGTACCATTTAAGGATGTATTTATTCATGGAATTGTTAGAGATAGTTTGGGCAGAAAAATGTCTAAAAGTCTAGGTAACGGGATAGATCCGCTAGAAATAATAGAAAAGTATGGAACAGATGCACTAAGGTTTTCATTGGTCCTTGGAATATCACCAGGAAATGATATACGATATATGCCTGAAAAACTTGAATCAGCAGCAAATTTTGCAAATAAATTATGGAATGCATCTAAGTTCGTATTAGGCAATTTGGAAGAAATAGATTATGATACAATGCCACAAAAATTATGCTATGAAGATAAGTGGATATTGTCAAAATTGAATAAACTAATAAAAGAAACAACAATTAACTTAAACAATTATGACTTAGGTGTTTGGACACAAAAGGTATATGATTTTATATGGGGAGAATTTTGTGATTGGTATATAGAAATGGTAAAACCAAGGCTATATGATAAAGAAAACAAAACAAGAGAGGCTGCACAATATACTTTAAACAAAGTCTTAGGCGATAGCCTTAAGTTATTACATCCTATTATGCCATTTATTACAGAAGAAATATATACAAAATTGTATAATAATGATGAAAGTATAATGATATCAAGTTGGCCAAAATATAGTGAAGAGTTTAATTTTGCAAAGGAAGAAAAGCAAATAGAAAAAATTAAACAGATAATTATTGGAATAAGAAATATTCGTACAAATATGAATGTTCATCCAGCAAAAAAATCAACTTTAATATTTGTTACTGAAAATGATGAAGAAATGATTATAGATTCCCAAGAATTCATTAAAAAATTGGGGTTTGCAGACAAAATAATAGTACAAGGCAATAAAAATAACATACCACAAAATGCAATGTCTGTATTAAGTGAAGAATTAGAAGTTTATCTTCCATTTGACGAATTGGTAGACTTAGAAGAAGAAAAGAAAAGATTACAAGGGGAAAAACAAAAACTAGAAGCGGAAGTAGAAAGAGCTAGCAAAATGTTATCAAATCCAGGTTTTGTAAACAAAGCTCCAGAAAATAAAATAAAAGAAGAAAAAGAAAAATTAGAAAGATATAAGCAAATGTTAGAAAATGTAGAAGAAAGATTGTCAAAGCTTGTATAATTATGTTAATTGTGTTATACTTATATATAGAGGTTCCTTTGGGAACAAAAAAAAGACCGCAATTGTGGTCGAAGGAGGCAAAATGAGAAAAAAAATATTTTCCCGTAGAAGACGGGAAATATTACTAGGAATAGCATTCCTAGTAATGGCGTTGATAATTGGCAACGCCAAACAAAAAACCAACCAAGCTCTGGTGAGCTTGGAAAAAGCAAATGATCCATACCTTTCGTATGAGGCGTGGATCGCCGTGCACGAGCCGGAATACCAAAACTCCGGCGATGCTCAGTCCGCATACTATAAGTATGCGGAGGAGCATTATTCCCCCGAGTATAGGGAAGCAGAAAAAAAACTGGCCCTATACAGGGCGGGGGAGATAATCTCACTCCTTATAGGAGTGACATTATCAATCAAACAAATCTCATGTTTCATACAATATTGTATGAAACGTGAGACGTAATCCGTTCTCCTGTGCAAAGCATTTTGTACAGGAGGAACTGCAGACAAATCTAAAAGTCTGCAGTTTTTTTTGTGCGAATTTTGTCGAAACTTTCTCAAAAATCGGCAAAAGTTCTAATGTTTCGCTCTAGGAAAAAAATGGAAGTGAATATATAATTATAATAAACAAAAAACAAAGGGGGAATGAATTTGAAATTTGACTATATTAAAACGGACAAGCTGTTGGTCGTAAAAATAATAGAAGAAATAGACCATCACACTACAGAAAAAATAAGGAGGAAGATAGATAATGAGATTACCAGATATATGCCTAGAAAAGTTATACTTGATTTCAATAAAGTTTCTTTTATGGATAGTGCAGGGATAGGAATGATAATAGGAAGATACAAAATGATTAAAATGTTAGGTGGAGAGCTAGAAATAGAAAACGCTACAAGAAGCGTACGCAAGGTTTTAGAAATGAGTGGAATTACTAAAATAATTAGTTTAAAAGAAGGAGAGGTATATGCATAGTTTATATGATAATAAAATGAAATTAGAATTTTTAAGTAAATCAAATAATGAGGCATTTGCAAGGATTACAGTTGCAGCATTTGCCTCACAACTTGACCCAACCATAGAAGAATTGGCTGATATTAAAACTGCTGTTTCAGAGGCGGTAACAAATTGTATAATTCACGGATATGAGAATACAGAAGGAATTGTAAAGATAACAGCAAAACTTTTTGCAAACACAATAGAAATAGAAATTTCCGATTCTGGCAAAGGAATAGCAGATATAGAGCTTGCAAGGAAACCGTTATATACAACAAAAGCTAATTTAGAAAGGTCTGGCATGGGTTTTACAATTATGGAAAGCTTTATGGATGAAGTACATATTGAGTCTGTTTTAGGAATTGGCACAAAAATTGTTATGAAAAAAATAATAAAAAAGGAAGAAAATTTAGAACAGGAAGGAATTGAAATTACAAACATGGGAGGAAGATAAGTAAGTCTATGTATGAAAAATACGATAATAACATAAAAGATATAATTGCAGCACAAAGTGGTAACGAAAAAGCCATGGAAAAGTTAATAAATAGTAATAAAGGACTTATTTGGAGTATTGTAAATAGATTTAAAGATAGAGGATATGAAGTAGAAGATTTATATCAAATAGCAATGATTGGATTTATAAAATGTATTAAAAAGTTTGACTCTACATATGAAGTTAGGTTGTCTACATATGCTGTGCCATACATTTTAGGAGAAATTAAAAGATTTATAAGAGATGATGGACCTGTAAAAGTAAGTAGAAGCATAAAAGAATTGGCAGGTAAAATATTAGAAATACAAAAACAATATATGCAAAAAGAGGGAAGAGAAATAAAAATAGAAGAAATGGCAAAAATGTTAAAAACCTCAAAAGAAGAAATAACCTTAGCTATGGAATCATATAATCCCGTAGAATCAATACATAGTTCAGCATACAACAAGGATGGGGACGAAATTTGTATTTTGGATAGATTAGGTACAAACATAGATGAGGAAACTCAAATAGTAAATAAAATATCAATAAAGCAATTAATAGAGGGCCTAGAAGATAGAGAAAAACAAATAATATTATTAAGATATTATAAAAGTAGAACACAATCACAAGTAGCGAAAATATTGGGAATAACGCAAGTGCAAGTATCAAGACTAGAAAAACAAATACTTGAAACCATGAAGAAAAAAATATGTAAATAGAGGTGAGTTATGAAAAGAATAGTGGCATATATGTTATTCCTTATTTTTTTGTGTATGTTAATACCAATTATATTTACAAATAGAAGAATTGAAAAGGTAAATGGAGAACTTGTGAAAAATGAAGAAGTAAAACAAGAACAACCAAAAGAAGAATACAGTTATAAACAATATGGAACAATAAAATTATTACACGAAAAAACAAACACAGTGGAAGAAATAAAAATAGATGAATATTTGTATGGAGTTGTATCAAGCGAAATGCCAGCAAGCTTTGAAATAGAAGCATTAAAAGCACAAGCAGTAGCTGCAAGAACATATACAATATATAAAATAAATAATAATGATAAAAAGCATGGAGAAGCGGATATATGTGATAATTCTGCATGTTGTCAAGCCTGGATATCAAAAGAAGATAGACTACAAAAATGGAATGAACAAAGTAGAAATGAGTATTGGGCTAAAATAGTTGAAGCGGTGGATTCAACTAAGGGAAAAATAATAACATATAATGAAAAACCAATAAATGCTTTTTTTCATGCAAATAGTGGAGGTGCAACAGAAGCACCAGTAAATGTATGGGGAGGAAGCAACTATCCATATTTGCAAACGGTTGCTACATCGGGAGAAGATGCTTATACCCAATACAGTTCAGAGGTTACGGTCACAAAAGAGGAGTTTAAAAATAAAATAATTGAAAAACATGCAGATTTAGATATTGATTTTAGCAAAGCAGATAGTATAAAGATAACCGAATATACAGAAGGAAATAGAGTAAAAAACTTGAAAGTTGGAAATTTGAATTTGTCAGGAGTAGAAATAAGAAACATATTTGGATTAAGATCGGCAAATTTTAAAATAGACATACAAGAAAACAATGTAAAATTTGCTGTAATAGGATATGGACATGGTGTAGGAATGAGTCAAACAGGAGCAGACAGTTTGGCTAAACAGGGAAAGAAATATGATGAAATAATTAAACACTACTACACAGGAGTCGAAATAAAAAATATGTAACATTTTTTGTATATTTTTCTCAATAATGTAAATAATTATAAAAACAATATCAAGGAGGAAAAAAGATGAGAGAAGCAAATATAAAGAAAATGTTATTTATAACGTGCAGTATATTTTCGGTATTGCTAATTGCATTTATTATTACATCTTTTATGTATAATAAACAAGAAGAAACACAACTTAGTAAATTTGACGCAAATGTAGTAAAAGAATATAATTCAGAAAAAGTTAGTGAAAATGCAGAGCAAGAAATGATTAAAGAAGAGCCTATAAAGGAAGAGGAGCAAAAAAGGGTAGCTGTAAATACAAGTGAGATAGAAGAAAAAGTTCAAGAGGAGCGAAAGGAAGAAGCAAAACAACAAGCAGAAGTAAATAAACCGGAAGAAACAGTAGAAACAAATACAAAGCCAGAAGAAAGTCAAGCAACAACGCCAAAATTTATAAAGCCTGTAGAAGGAGAAATAATACAGGAATTTGCAAAAAGTAATTTAGTATATTCTAGTACTTTAGGAGAATGGATTACACATTATGGAATAGATATAAAAGCTGACAAGACAACAGTAGTAAAAGCATCATCAAAAGGTATAGTAAAATATATAAAAAATGATCCACGATATGGTCTTACAATTGTAATAGAACATACAGGTGGATACAAAACAGTATATGCAAACTTATTGTCTACAGAATTTGTAGTAGTAGGTGAAGAAGTAAGCGAAGGACAAACTATTGGAACAGTTGGGACAACAAGCACATTTGAAGTTTTAGATGACCCACATTTGCATTTTGAAATTTTAAAAGATGACGAATATTTAGATCCACAATTAATGCTTAATTAATTTTGTGAAAGTTATGTGAATTTTAAAATAAACTATTGACAATTTTATAAAAAGGGTATAAATTATTAGCAGTCTTGAAAAGAGACTGCTAATTTGCTACTAGATATAAAATACTAATACAATAGCAATTATGCATTATAAAATACAAGTTAGCATATTATTTAAATAAGTATTTTTAAGGAGGTAATATCAATGTTAAAACCATTAGGAGACAGAGTTGTAATTAAAATGCTAGAAAAAGAAGAAACAACTAAAAGTGGAATAATATTAGCAGGAAATGCACAAGAAAAATCACAAATTGCAACAGTATTGGAGGTAGGACCAGGAGAAGAAGAAGATGGAAAGAAAAAAGAAATGTATGTAAAAAAAGGAGATAAAGTTGTTATAAACAGTTATGCAGGAACAACAATAAAATACGAAGGAGAAGAACTAATAATTGTAAAACAAGCAGATATATTAGCTATAGTAGAATAATAAAATTTATTAATAAATTAGGAGGTAATCAAAATGGCAAAGGAAATTAAATTTGGTGAAGATGCTAGAAAAAGTTTATTAAGTGGTGTTAACAAGATTGCAGATACAGTAAAAGTAACATTAGGACCAAAAGGTAGAAATGTAGTGTTAGATAAAAAGTTTGGTGCTCCATTAATTACAAATGATGGTGTAACAATAGCAAAAGAAATAGAACTAGATGATCCATTCGAAAATATGGGTGCTGGACTTGTAAAAGAAGTTTCTATTAAAACAAATGATGTAGCAGGAGATGGAACAACAACTGCTATGGTATTAGCACAAAGCATGATAAGAGAAGGAGTAAAAAATGTTGCAGCTGGTGGAGATCCAATGGCTATTAAAAGAGGAATGGATAAAGCAGTAAAAGTTGCAGTAGAAGGATTAAAAGAAATTAGCTCAGAAGTTAATGGAAAAGAAGACATAGCAAGAGTTGCTAGCATATCAGCTAATAATAGAGAAATTGGAGAACTTATTTCAGAGGCAATGGAAAAGGTTTCTAAAGATGGAGTTATTACAATAGAAGAATCTAAAACATCAAATACAGAACTAAATGTAGTAGAGGGAATGCAATTTGATAAAGGATATGTATCTCCATATATGGTAACAGATACAGAAAAAATGGAAGCAATTATAGATAATCCATATATATTAATAACAGATAAAAAAATAAGCAATATTCAAGAAATATTACCACTATTAGAAGCATTAATGCAACAATCTGGAAAATTAGTAATAATATGTGATGACATAGAAGGAGAAGCTTTATCTACATTAATTTTAAACAAATTAAGAGGAGTGCTAAACGTAGTAGCAGTAAAAGCCCCCGGATATGGCGATAAGAGAAAAGCAATGCTACAAGATATTGCAACATTAACTGGAGGAGAAGTTATAACATCAGACTTGGGATTAGAACTAAAAGATACCCAAATAGAGCAATTAGGTAGAGCAAAACAAATTAAAGTGCAAAAAGAGAATACAATAATAGTTGATGGCATGGGGGACAAACAACAAATTGCAGACAGAGTAGCACAAATAAGAGCACAATTAAGCGAAGAAAAAAGCGAATTTGAAAAAGAAAATCTTCAAGAAAGATTAGCCAAAATAGCAGGTGGAGTTGCTGTTATTGGTGTTGGAGCAGCAACTGAAATAGAAATGAAAGAGAAAAAACTAAGAATAGAAGATGCACTATCTGCAACAAAGGCAGCAGTAGAAGAAGGAATTGTAGCGGGTGGCGGAACAGCATATATAAATGTAATACCAAAAGTTGAAAAAGCAGTTGCAGAATTAGAAGCAGATGAAAGAATAGGCGGAAAAATAATACTAAGAGCCTTAGAAGAACCAATAAGACAAATAAGTATAAATGCTGGACTAGAGCCTGCAATAGTTGTAAATGAAGTAAAGAAAAAAGAAGCAGGAATAGGATTTAATGCAGCAACAGAAAAATATGTAGATATGAAAAAAGAGGGAATAGTAGACCCAACAAAAGTATCTCGTAGTGCACTTCAAAATGCAGTTTCAGTTGCATCTATGATATTAACAACAGAAAGTATAGTAACAGATAAAAAGGAAGAAAAAGAATGTAGCTGTGGACATAATGAACCAGCAGGAATGGAAGGAATGTACTAAACTTATCATCTAAATTGTAAGTTGCGTTTATAGTATCAAAAATAAATTTTCTTATTTTCTTGACTTTAATACTCAAATTAGAGTATAATAAAAATAGGAAATGGAGAAACCACAAACGTGGTTTGCCAGTAATTTGTGAAAACACATCTTACCGTCAAGTAACAGATGTGTTTTTTATTTGTCTATTTGCTTAAAAATATTACGAATATAATTAAGGCAAATACTATAATAGTTTCGACAATTAAAGCAAATAAAAGTAAGTATATTATTTCTAATAAAACTGCTTCTATCATAGCACCACCTCCATTCTAAAGGACACAATCCTTTATATGTAAAGTGGCAAACCACATCTGCTTATTCTCATTTCCTATGATAATTATTCTACAATATTATTTTGAATTTGTCTATAAAATTTATATACTTTCATAATTTCTTACTGAGCTGTAACATTTATCCTTAGCGACAAATTACTATTTTTTAGTCTTCTTATACAAAAAAACAAACCATTACAGTCTTAATTAAAAGATGTAAAAGTTTGTTTTTTTATTTGGTTGGGCTGGCTAGATTCGAACTAGCGCATGCCAGAGTCAAAGTCTGGTGCCTTACCGCTTGGCTACAGCCCAATATATAATGGGGTGGAAGATGGGACTCGAACCCACGGCCTCTAGTGCCACAAACTAGCGCTCTAACCAACTGAGCTACATCCACCATATGCACTTTTCAAATGCATATATTATTTTAAACTATTTTTTTTCAAATGTCAATATTTTACTCAATTTTTCATAAAATATACGCAGAATTTCTAAAATTTCTCTATGAACATTTTCAAAGATTATGTTCTGTCTCTTATACACATCTGACGCTGCC
>ENA-OYZG01000492-OYZG01000492.1-human-gut-metagenome-genome-assembly--contig:-NODE-492-length-11292-cov-4.648661_pt1 | contig 11292 bp, 6 predicted proteins | sample MGYA00244071_ERZ653466 | MGnify/ENA primary metagenome ERZ653466 (study PRJEB26926, sample SAMN06165150) | human gut metagenome | biome: ENVO:00009003; feature: ENVO:2100002; material: ENVO:00002003...
TGCAGCTGCCGATGACCACCTGATCGATCTTGATGTCCTTGCCCTCGCTGGCAACATGGGTGTTCTCGGGCAGATGGGGGTAGCTGACGGTGGGCTCCAGTGCGCCGAGGTCGATCTCGATGGTCTTTTCGTACACAGCATCAGGGTCGGCTTCGTAGAACACCGGCGGGCGCTGGCTGCGGCCTGCAAGATAAGCCTTGGTCACCTCATCCACCGGGAAGATGCCGTTCTTGGCACCGGCTTCAATCGCCATGTTGCAGATGCACAGGCGGTCGTCCATGGTAAGGCTTTCCACGCCCGGGCCGGTGAACTCCATGGATTTATACAGCGCGCCGTCCACACCGATCATGCCGATGATGTGCAAAATCAGGTCCTTGCCGGACACCCGGGGATTGAATTTGCCGGTGAGCACGAACTTGATGGCAGAGGGCACCTTGAACCATGCCATGCCGGTGGCCATGCCTGCGGCCATATCGGTGGAGCCTACACCGGTGGAGAAGGCGCCCAGTGCACCATAGGTGCAGGTGTGGCTGTCCGCGCCGATCACGCAGTCGCCGGCGGTGACGATGCCTTTTTCCGGCAGCAGGGCGTGCTCGATGCCCATCTGGCCTACATCGTAGAAGTTGAGGATATCGTATTTATTGGCAAATTCCCGGCACTGCTTGGACTGGGTAGCGCTCTTGATATCCTTATTGGGTACAAAGTGATCCAGCACGATGGCGATATGCTCTTTATCAAACACGCGGTCAAAACCGGCGCGCTCAAACTCATTGATAGCCACCGGGGTGGTGATATCGTTGCCCAGCACAATGTCCAACTTTGCGTTGATCAGCTGGCCTGCCTTGACCTCCGGCAGTCCGGCGTGTGCGGCAAGGATCTTCTGCGTCAGGGTCATTCCCATGGTAGTTTTCTCCTTTTTACTTTCAAAACATGAGTACGCTGTCCAAACTCCCTCAGTCAGCACCTGACGGTGCTGCCAGCTCCCTCGGTGAGGGAGCCTCTGGCGAGAAGGAAAACTTTCTGGTTTTGCCAAAGGCCCCATCCCAGAGGGGGCTGTCTGCGTAGCAGACTGGGGGAGTTTTCCTTATCGATTGTTGATCGCACTGACGAGGGCGCGGATACCGGCCACAATGATGTCGGTGTCGGTACCGGCACCCCATGTGACCGTGTTGTCGCCCCAGACAAGCCCCACATAGGAGGCCGCGCGGGAGGTAGAGCCTTCATCCAGACTGTGCTCAGAGTAGTTTTCCAGATGGAAGTCCATGCCGGTGGCGCTCTGGATGGCGTTGGCTACAGCATCCAGACGGCCGTTGCCCACCGAGGTGACCACCTTGCGCTGGCCGTTCAGTTCCAGCGTGACCGTGGCGGTAATGCCGTTTACCTGTGCAAAGTGGGCTTCCACCACGTTCAGCGGCTTTGCGCGGTTGAGGTAGGTATCCTCGAAGATGTGCAGCACCTCGGCGGCGCTCAGCTCCTTGTGGCTGTGGTCGGACACACTCTTGACCTTGTAGCCCAGTGCCTCCCGCATCTTGGGGGGCAGGTTGTAGCCGTAGTTCTGTTCCAGCACAAAGCCGATGCCGCCCTTGCCGCTCTGGCTGTTGATGCGGATGACGTCGGCGTCGTAGGTGCGGCCGATGTCGTGGGGATCCACCGGGATGTAGGGGCAGGTCCAGCGGTGCTCGCCGGTCTGCTTGCGGTACGCCATGCCCTTGGCAATGGCATCCTGATGGCTGCCGGAAAAGGCGGCAAATACCAGCTGCCCCGCGTAGGGGGTGCGCTCGTAGATGTGCATCCGGGTCACCCGCTCGTAGGTAGCGCAGATGGCGGGCATATCCGAGAAGTCCAGCTTGGGGTCTACGCCGTGGCTGTACATATTCATGGCCAGCGTTACGGCGTCCACATTGCCGGTGCGCTCGCCGTTGCCGAACAGGCAGCACTCCACGCGCTGTGCACCCGCCAGCACTGCCAGCTCGGCACAGGCTACGCCGGTGCCGCGGTCGTTGTGGGGGTGGGTAGAGATGATCACGCTGTCGCGGTACTTCAGGTGCTTGTCGCAATACTCGATCTGGTTGGCGTACACATGGGGCATACTCATCTCCACGGTCACCGGCAGATTGATGATCATGGGGCGCTCCGGGGTGGGCTGCATGATATCCAGCACGGCGTTGCACACCTCTACGGCGTAGTCCACCTCGGTGCCGGTAAAGCTTTCGGGGCTGTACTCAAACAGAAAATTGCCCTCGTACTCCTCGCTGAGCTGCTTTACCAGCTTTGCGCCGTCCACAGCGATCTGCTTGATCTCCTCCTTGGACTTGTGGAACACCTGTTCCCGCTGCGCCACGGAGGTGGAGTTGTAGAAGTGGATCACCGCCCGGGGTGCGCCCTTGACTGCCTCGAAGGTGCGGCGGATGATGTGGTCGCGGCACTGGGTCAGCACCTGCACCGTGACATCGGCGGGGATCATATCCTTTTCGATCAGGGTGCGCAGGAACTCGTACTCGGTCTCGCTGGCGGCGGGGAAGCCCACCTCGATCTCCTTGAAACCGATCTTCACCAGCATCTGGAAGAATTCCAGCTTTTCTGCAAGGCTCATGGGCACGATCAGCGCCTGATTGCCGTCCCGCAGATCCACGCTGCACCATGCGGGAGCCTTTTCAATATGGTCTTTTTTTACCCAGCTGTCATAACCGGCGGGTACCGGGTAGTACCCCGGTGCGTACTTGGTAGCGTCCATCATCCTGTTGTCCTCCTGAAATAGCATAAAGCCTTCACCCCTTGGGGGGGAAGGTGGCGCGTAGCGCCGGATGAGGGGTAATTTCCCGCAAGCAGCTGCTTGCCTGCGCCCTCATCAGTCACCTGCGGTGACAGCTTCCCCCGGCCGGGGGAAGCCTTTTACCCTACTGCAGCCGTTGTACGAAAAAAGGCTCCCGTCTTTCAAGGCGAAAACCTTGAGAGACGAGAGCCTGTAAATTGCTTTTACAGGGCACCCGTGGTACCACTCTCCTTGCTGCACGGTCAAGTACAGCCACTTTGCACGATCGGCCAAAACGGCGAATCGCTGCCCCTGTAACGGTGGGCTTCCGTCAGAACCTACTTGTCCGTTCAGTTCTGCCGCTCAGGGGCCAGTATCCGAAGTTCTCTGCACCCGCCTTGCACCACCCGGCGGCTCTCTGCACGCAGAAGAAAGATCGTTTTATCCCCGTCAACGCATTTGCACTTTGTTGAAAGTGAGATAATTTTAGCACGCCCGCCAGAAAGTGTCAAGAAGTTTCGTTCAGGATAAAGATGAAAGCATTTCATAATATCATAGGGTAAATCATGCAGAATTGGGGATTCTCCCCTCTTTGTTAAGAAACTGCTAAGTTTTTGCAAAGTTGCCCTCGCTGCGCTGTTGCCGGGCGGCAGGATGTGGTATACTGGACGCAGCAAACGGGTGGAAGCCCACCTTATAAGGAGGAACATCCCATGAAAGAAGTCAAGCCATCCAAAAAGCCGTTGGCTATCTATTATGCCATCGTGCTGCTGGTGCTGCTGGTCATCAACCTTGTGGTCATGCCGTGGCTGGCCGAGCGTCAGGTGCAGGAGGTAGACTACGGCACCTTTATGAGCATGACCGAGCAGGAGAACATCGGCAAGGTAGATATCCAGTCCAACCAGATCATTTTTACGGATAAGGACAACAAGCAGATCTACAAGACCGGCCTGATGAACGACCCCGGCCTGACCGAGCGCCTGTACGATGCCGGTGCGCAATTCTCCAGCGAGATCGTGGAGCAGGGTTCGCCGGTGCTCAGCTTTCTGCTGTGGTTCGTGCTGCCCATTCTGCTGTTCAGCTTCATCGGCAACCAGATGAACAAAAAGCTGATGGAAAAGGCAGGCGGCGGTCCGGGTGCCATGATGTTCGGCGGCGCAGGCAAATCCAACGCAAAGGTCTATGTGCAGTCCACCCACGGCATCCGCTTTGCGGACGTTGCCGGTGAGGACGAGGCCAAGGAGAACCTGCAGGAGATCGTCAATTATCTGCACGACCCCAAGAAGTATGAAGAGATCGGCGCTTCCATGCCCAAGGGCATTCTGCTGGTAGGCCCTCCGGGTACCGGCAAGACCATGCTGGCAAAGGCCGTCGCCGGTGAGGCGAACGTCCCGTTCTTCTCCATCTCCGGCTCCGACTTTGTGGAAATGTTCGTCGGCGTCGGCGCAAGCCGCGTGCGCGATCTGTTCCAGCAGGCGGCGAAGGTCGCCCCGGCTATCATCTTTATTGATGAGATCGACGCCATCGGCCGCACGCGAGATTCCAAATTCGGCGGCAACGACGAGCGTGAGCAGACGCTCAACCAGCTGCTGGCCGAGATCGACGGCTTTGATTCGAGCAAGGGCGTCGTGATCCTTGCTGCGACGAACCGGCCTGAGATCCTCGATAAGGCGCTGCTGCGCGCGGGCCGCTTTGACCGCCGTATCATCGTCGACCGGTCCAATCTCGCCGGACGGTACCAGACGCTGCGCGTCCACACAAAAAATATCAAGCTGGCCGAGGATGTCGACCTGCACAAGATCGCGCAGGCGACTGCGGGCGCGGTCGGCGCGGATCTGGCAAACCTCGTCAACGAGGCGGCGCTGCGCGCCGTGCGCATGGGGCGCAAGGCTGTCAACCAGCAGGATCTGCTGACGTCCTTTGAGCTTGTCATCGCGGGCACGGAGAAGAAGGGCACCGTCCTGACCGACACCGAAAAGCGCATCGTGTCCTACCACGAGGTTGGCCACGCGCTGGTCGCGGCGCTGCAGAAGCACTCACAGCCCGTCTCCAAGATCACCATCGTCCCGCACACCTCCGGCGCACTGGGCTACACCATGCAGATGCCGGAGGAGGAAAAGTTCCTGTCCAGCAAAGAAGAGCTCATCGTCGAGCTTCAGACCATGCTGGGCGGCCGTGCCGCCGAACAGGTCGTCTTCGGCATCGCCACGACCGGCGCGTCGAACGACATTGAGCGTGCGACGGAGCTGGCCCGCAAGATGGTCACACAGTACGGCATGAGCGACAAGCTCGGCCTCATGGCGCTGTCGACCGTCTCGAACCCGTATCTCGACGGCAGCACGATGATGAACTGCGCCGACTCTACGTCCTCCGCGGCGGACGAAGAGATCCACAAGCTGCTCATGGACTGCTACGCGGACGCGAAAAAGCTTCTTGTCGAGCACCGTTCGCTTCTTGACGAGATCGCGATGTACCTGCTGAGCAAGGAGACCATCACGGGCGACGAGTTCATGGCCTACGTCAACGCCGACAGCAAAAGGCTGACGGACGGCAGCGAGGCGGAAGAACCGCCCGAGCAGACCGAGGCCCCGTCCGAATCCGAATAAAACCACTCGTGCCCCTGCTGGAAAGCGGGGGCACAGTTCGTTTGCCCCAAACTCCCGGCCTTCTCCTGCCGTGGAGAGGTGCATTTTCAGGGAAAATGACGCAGAGGAGTCCGGGAAGCTCCCGTGCCGGTGCGGCACAGAAAAAATAGCGCGATCCCGCTTGACGCGCAGGGGGAAAGCCTCTATAATAGGGAAGCTTTTGCGGCAAATGATGCGAAAAAGAGGAACTGTCGTTATGGCAAGATCGCGTCCCGCCCGTGCGGGCGGTATTCAGATGACCGAAGGGTCACTATACAAAAATATCCTGCTGTTCAGTGTCCCGCTGATCTTCTCACAGCTTCTGCAGGTGCTGTTCAACATGGCGGACGTGGCCGTCGTCGGAAAATTCTCCAGCGCGACGGCGCTCGGCTCCGTCGGCTCTACGTCAACGCTTGTCACGCTGTTTACGGGCTTTCTCATCGGCCTGTCCAACGGCGTCAATGTCCGCGTGGCGCAGTATCTAGGCGCACGTCAGGAAGAAGACACGCGAAATTGCGTCCACACGGCGCTGATTTTGTGTACGCTGTCCGGCGTCGTGATCGCGGTTCTTTGCTTTTTCCTGGCCGCGCCGATGCTGGAGCTGCTGAAGACGAAGGACGATCTGCTGCCCGGCGCGGTGCTCTATTTCCGCATTTACGCGCTCGGTATGCCGGCGCTCGGCATTTTCAACTTCGGCAACGCCGTCCTGAGCGCCAGCGGCGACACGAAGCGGCCCCTGGCCTATCTGACGGCGGCAGGCATCCTGAATGTGATCCTGAACCTGTTCTTCGTCATCGTCTGCAAAATGGCCGCCGACGGCGTGGCGCTGGCAAGCATCATCTCACAGTATCTGTCGGCGGTTCTGGTGCTTCTGCACATGACGCGGCTGACAGACAGCTGCCGCGTGGAGTGGAAGCTTCTGCGCCTGCATGGCAGCGAGGTCGGGCGCATTCTCGGCCTCGGCGTCCCGGCGGGGATCCAGCATATGATCTTTGCGGTCGCGAATCTGTTCATTCAGGTCGGCATCAACTCGTTTGATTCGACCGTCGTTTCCGGCAACTCCGCCGCGGTCAACGTGGACAACGTGATTTATAATGTCATGGCCGCGTTCTATACCGCCTGCTCGACCTTCATGGGCCAGAACTGGGGCGCAGGGAAAAAGGATCGGATGATGAAGAGCTATTACATCAGCCTCGGCTATTCGTTCGCGATCGCGGCGGTTCTCGGCGCGGCGTTTCTTCTGTGCGGCGAACCGTTTCTGTACATCTTCACAAACGACGCGGACGTCGTCGCCGCAGGCATGGAGCGGATGCGGATCATGTGCTTCTCCTACTGCGTCAGCGCCTTCATGGACTGCACCATCGCTGCCTGCCGCGGCCTTGGCCGCAGCTTTGTGCCGACGGTGATCGTGATCATGGGCTCATGCGTGTTCCGCGTGATCTGGGTCTATACGATCTTCGCGCATTTCCACACCATTCCGTCTTTGTATCTGCTCTACATCTTCTCGTGGACGATCACTGCCGCGGCGGAGATCCTCTATTTCATTCGCTGCTGCCGCCGTCTGCGCACGGCGCAGACAGCCTGACGAAGACGCGCACGATTCTGGTCATATCTCCGCGTGATGGTTCGGATCTCACGCGGATATAAGCTGCTATGATGTGCCCTCGGCCCTGTCCAGACGCGGACAGGGCCGGGGATTTTCCATTCGTGCGCATATTCGCCGATTTTTGACTTGAGAAGTGCGGGAAAGCGTGATAAAATAAATCAAATTGGACCCTTCACGAAAAGGAGCAGAGAATACTATGGCACTGAGAAAGATCGTGACGGTGGGCGACCCCATTCTGACGAAGGTCTGCCGTCCTGTCACAAGGTTTGACCAGAAGCTTGCGATTTTGATCGAGGACATGATCGAGACGATGCACAACGCGAACGGCGTGGGCCTTGCCGGGCCGCAGGTCGGCGTGATGCGCAGGCTCTGCGTCGTCGATACCGGCGAGGAAGACGTAGAGCTTGTGAACCCCGAGGTCGTCGAGGTCAGCGAGGAAACGCAGACCGGCGTGGAGGGCTGTCTGAGCCTGCCCGGCAAATACGGCATCGTCACCCGTCCCGAGCACGTTGTTGTCCGCGCACAGGACCGGAACGGCGACTGGTACGAATATGAGGGCGAGGATATCGTTGCCCGCTGCTTCCTGCACGAGATCGACCATCTTGACGGCCATATGTACACCGAGATCGCCGAACGGATGCTCACGCCGGAGGAGCTGGAGGAGATGACCCGGCAGGAGGAAGAGGAGGACGGGGAATGAGACTCGTCTTCATGGGCACGCCCGAGTTTGCAAGGGCGTGTCTGAAAAAGCTGCATTCGGACGGCTTTGACATTGCCGCCGTCTATACCAAGATCGATACGCCGAAAAACCGCGGCATGAAGCTCATCCCGTCGCCCGTCAAGGAATATGCCCAGTCTGTGGGCCTGCCGGTGTATCAGCCGCAGTCCTTCCGGGACGAGGAGACGGTGCAGCAGCTGCGGGAGCTGAAGCCCGATCTGCTGGTCGTCGTCGCCTACGGCAAAATTTTGCCGCAGGCCGTGCTGGATATCCCGAAATACGGCGCGATCAATATGCACGGCAGCATCCTGCCGCAGCTTCGCGGCTCCGCGCCCGTGCAGCGCTCCATCCTGAACCACTGCGATGAGGCCGGCGTCACCGCCATGTACCTCTCCGCAGGCATGGACGAGGGCGATATCATTGAGATCCGCAAAACGGCAATCCAGCCGCTGGAAACCTCCGAGGAGCTGATGGCGCGCCTTGCGCAGCTCGCCGCGCCCCTCTGCGCCGATACCGTCCGCTCAATCGAGGCTGGGACGGCTCCGCGCATCCCGCAGGATAACGCCCGCGCGACCTACGCGCCCATGCTGTCCAAGGAGGAAAGCCCCATCGACTGGAACCAGCCCGCGAGATTCATTGTCGACCACGTGCGCGGCCTTGTCCCGTGGCCCGTCGCCACGGCGGAGCTTGGCGGCACGGAATTTAAAATTTACCGCGTGGAATATGCCGATCAAAAAACGGAGAAAGCCCCAGGTTCGCTCGTCGCGCTGACGAAAAAGGGCCTGCTCGTCGCCTGTCAGGACGGCAATACCGTTCTTGTCCGTGAGCTGCAGGCCAAGGGCGGCAAGCGTATGCCAGCCCCCGATTATTTCCGGGGACATCCGATCACCATAGAATAAGAGGTAGCTATGAACGCAAGAACGACGGCGCTGTCCGCGCTGATTGCCATGCGGCGGCAGAACGCCTGGGCCGACGGCGCGCTGAAGGACTATACGGCCCGCGACCGGCTCGACCGCCGCGACGCGGCGCTGGCTGCAAGGCTGTTATACGGCGTGGTGCAGAATCGGATGCTGCTGGACTTTTATCTTGCGCAGGCCGTAGCGTCCCCGCTGACAAAATTGCAGCCGGTCGTGCTTGATATCCTGCGTCTCGGCGCGTATCAGATCTTATTTCTGGATAAGATCCCCGTCTCTGCCGCCGTCAATGAAGCGGTCGAGCAGACGAAGACCTATGCGAACAAACGCGCCGCCGGTCTGGTCAACGGTTCGCTGCGCACCCTTGCCCGCAGAAAGGACGAGCTGGAAAAGCCGCACGATCTGGCCACGAAATACTCTCACCCGCAGCCGCTCGTCGACTGCCTGCGTGCGTCCATGGACGAGGAAACGCTCGAAGCCTTCCTCGCCGCCGACAACGACATTCCCAAAACGGCGCTTCAGGCAAATCCCCTGAAGGCATCTGCAGAGCAGGTGGCTGCTGCGCTGGACGAAGCGGGGATCGCCTGTGAGCCGCACCCGTGGCTTCCCGGCTGCTTCCTCGTCTCCGGCACGGGCAATCTCGAATCGCTGCCGCTGTTCCAGTCCGGCGCGGTCTATGTGCAGGACGCCGCCGCAAAGCTGGCCGTGCTGGCCTCCGGTGCGGGGCCGGGGATGCGCGTGCTCGACTGCTGCGCGGCCCCCGGCGGCAAGAGCTTCGCCGCCGCCATGCAGATGGAAAATACGGGCAGCATCCTGTCCTGCGACCTGCACGCGCATAAGATTTCCCTGATCGAAAAAAATGCCGCCCGGCTCGGCATTTCCATCCTGAAGGCCGAACAGCGCAGTGCGTCGGAGTTTGACCCCGCGCTCGAAGCGCAGTTTGACCTCGTCATCGCCGACGTGCCGTGCTCCGGCCTCGGCGTCATCCGCAAAAAGCCGGATATCCGCTATAAGCCGCTGGACGCCATCGAGCGCCTGCCGGAGGTGCAGCGCGCCATTCTGGAAACCGTCAGCCGCTATGTAAAGCCCGGCGGCGCACTCCTTTACAGCACCTGTACCGTCCGAAAAGAGGAAAACGAGGCTGTCGCCCTGCCGTTTTTGCAGGCACACCCGGAATTTTCACTGGAACCGTTCCCAGTCCCGGACGGACTTGACCTTCCCAACGAGGGCTATGCCGCGCTCCTGCCGCACAAACACGCGGCGGACGGCTTTTTCATCTGTAAGCTGAGGAAACACGCATGAAACAGGATATCAAATCCATGACGCTGGCCGAGCTGCAAGACGCGTTCGCGGCGCTTGGCGAACCGAAATTCCGCGCAAAGCAGGTCTTCGCGTGGCTGCACCGCGGCGCGGTCAGCTTCGAGGCCATGACGAACCTCTCCAGGCCCCTGCGCGAAACGCTGGACAGCCTCTATTTCATCAATAAGCCCACCGTCGCCCGCAAGCAGATCTCCAGGCTTGACGGGACGATCAAATATCTCTGGAGGCTGCGTGACGGCAACTGCGTCGAATCCGTCGTCATGCAGTACCACCACGGCAACACCGTCTGCATCTCCTCGGAGGTCGGCTGCCCGATGGGCTGCAAGTTCTGCGCGTCGACCATCGGCGGCCTTGTCCGCAGGCTTGAGCCGTCGGAGCTTCTTGATCAGGTGCTTTTTTCCCAGCTGGATTCCGGCCTGCCGATCTCCAACATTGTCCTGATGGGCATCGGCGAACCATTGGATAACTTCGACAACGTCATGCGTTTTCTGGAGCTTGTCAACAGCCCGGACGGCATGAACATCGGGATGCGCCACATCAGCCTTTCCACCTGCGGCCTCGTCGACAAGATCGAACAGCTTGCCGAACGCGATCTGCAGCTGACGCTTTCCGTGTCCCTGCACTCGCCGGACGACGAATCGCGCAGTAAGATCATGCCCGTCAACCGCCGCTGGCCGGTCGACACGCTGCTGTCTGCCTGCCGCGACTACTTCGCGAAGACCGGGCGGCGCATTTCCTTTGAATATACCATGATCGACGGCGTGAGCGACAGCCCGGAGCAGGCGCAGCTGCTGGCAAAGAAGCTGGCCGGAATGGGCGCGCACGTCAATATGATCCCACTCAACAACGTCACCGAAAGCGGCCTGCATACCTCATCCAGACAGGCCATCCGCCGCTTCCAGACCATTCTGGAGGAAAACGGCGTCACCGCGACGCTCCGCCGGACGCTCGGCAGCGATATCGACGCTTCCTGCGGCCAGCTGCGCCGCAAATATGAATCAAACTGACTGAAGGAGGAATCTCCATGCAGACCTGGGGTTTGACCGATCCGGGCAATATCCGGCAGCAGAATCAGGATTCCTACGCGATCGTGCCGTTTGGCCGCGACCGTGTGCTCATGATCGTCTGCGACGGCATGGGCGGCGCGAAATCCGGAAACGTTGCCAGCAGCCTCGCCGTCGAGGTTTTCACGGACGAGGTGCGCCGCACGCAGCGCCCCGGCATGACACCGGAAAAGGCCGCCGCCATGCTCCGCAGCGCACTGGAGCTGTCCAACAGCGCCGTCTATGAGCAGTCGCAGCTGAGCGACTGTCTCTTATACACATCTCCGAGCCCACGAGACATCTCAGGATCTCGTA
>ENA-OYZG01000496-OYZG01000496.1-human-gut-metagenome-genome-assembly--contig:-NODE-496-length-11241-cov-5.858752_pt1 | contig 11241 bp, 9 predicted proteins | sample MGYA00244071_ERZ653466 | MGnify/ENA primary metagenome ERZ653466 (study PRJEB26926, sample SAMN06165150) | human gut metagenome | biome: ENVO:00009003; feature: ENVO:2100002; material: ENVO:00002003...
ACCCCGCCTCCATCGCGCGGCGCACGTCCCGGATCGTCGCATCGGTATGGCCGATCGAGGGCAGGATGCCGTTTGCCAGGCAGTCGGCGGCAAACCGCTCCGCGCCGGGCAGCTCCGGCGCGGCCGTCCAGCGAGCGATGCAGCCGCTGCCATAGTCCATCAGCTCCAGATAGGCCTGCCGCCGCGGCGGCATGATGTAGTCCGGATCCATGCCGCCTGCGCGCTGCGGCGGGAAATACGGCCCTTCAAAATGCATGCCCAGCAGGCATTGCCGTTGCGACCGGTCGCGCTGCGCCTGCCGGAACGAGTCGATCGTGCGGCGGTATTCCGCATCGCTCGAGGCGACCGTGGTCGGCAGTATGGTGGTTACGCCGTGCTTGAGGTGCATCTCACAGGCGCCTTCATATGCCTCCGGCGTGCCGTCCATAAAGTCGTGCCCACCCGCGCCGTGCGTGTGCAGCTCGATCAGTCCGGCCGAGGCGTACAGCCCCTTGCCGTCCACCACCACGGGGGCGGGCGGCGCAAAGCCGGCCGGCAGCACGGCGAGGATCTTCCCCTCCTCGAGCAGCAGGTTCCCGGCGCGGACGTCCCCGTCCACGAGCATCACGTTTCGGATCAGCGTGCGCTCCATTGCAGCCTCCTTTTCGTATCGGTGGGGGCGTTCATGAGACGCGGCGCCCGGCATAGTATACGCCGTGCACGCGCACGTCCTCATCGAACAGAACGATATCCGCGTCATGGCCGCTCAGCAGGCGGCCCTTGCGCCCTTCCAGATGCAGCAGCCGCGCGGGATTTTCGCACATCATGCGGATGACGTCGGGCAGCGGCACGCCCGCGCGCTTCCACATCGTGCGCACCAGGCGGTCGGCCGTCGCGATGCTGCCGGCAAAGGCGCTGCGGTCCGGCAGTTTTGCCACGCCGTCTTCGATGATGCAGACCTGCCCGTCCTCCCTGCTGCCGCTGATGGCGGTCCTGACGTCCAGCCCCGCCGGGCGCAGGGAATCCGTTACCATGATGACGCGGTCAACGCCCTTGCATTTGACGATCATGCGCAGCAGCTCCGGCGGCAGATGGCAGCCGTCCGCGATGACTTCCACGGTCAGCCCGTCGAGCGCATAGGCGCTTTCCGTCACGCCGAGGATGCGGAACCCGCCTCTGCGGGTGATCGTCGAGGTGCACGAATACAGGTGGGTGATATGGGTATAGCCGTGGCGCAGCGCCTCCACGCAGTCGTCATAGGTCGCGTCGGTGTGCCCGATCGTCGGCCAGATGCCGTGCGCGGTCAGGTAATCGCCCATCTCCATCGCGCCATGGCGCTCCGGAGCGATGGACCAGCGGACGATGGCGCCGTCGGCAAGTTCCACGATCCTTCGGTATTCCGCCGGGTCCGGGTCGCGGATATAGCGCGGGTCCTGGCCCCCCTTCTGGTTCATGGCGAAATAGGGCCCCTCCAGATGCATGCCGGGCTGGCATTGCTCCTGCGCCATCAGCGCGCGCGCCTCCTTGAAGGCGGCGATGCTGCGCACGAGCTCCCCGGTCGAGGCCGAGAGCGTCGTCGGCAGGATCGTGGTCGTGCCGTGGGACAGGTGCATCCGGCACGCGCCGAGAAACGCCTCCACCGTGCCGTCCATGAAGTCGTGGCCGCCGGCTCCGTGGGTGTGGCAGTCGATGAACCCGGCCGAGGCGTACAGGCCGCCGCCCTCCACCGTTTCGGCGCCCTCCGCGCGCGCGTCAGGCGGCAGGATGGCGGCGATTTTCCCATCCTCCGCCAGGATGCTTCCGGCAAAGACGCTGCCGCCGTCTACGATGCGGACGTCCCGAATCAGCATTTGCATGGAGCCGCCCCCCTTCCGTTAGGACAGCAGCGCGCTGCTGTCCGCATCCAGATAGAGATACGAACCCGGCGTGCGGCGCAGGATGGTGCAGGGGCATTGCTCGCCGATCGGGCCTTCGAGCATATCGCGCGCGGCGTTGGCCTTTGTCCGGGCGGGCGCCATGCAGAAGCGCAAGGCGCTCTTCATCAGCGCCGGCACGGTCAGCGTCATGGCGTGGGTCGGCACGTCGGCGAGCCGGGAGAAGCAGCCGTCGTGCACCTGCTGCATCCGGCAGACCTCCTCAAGCTGTACGACCTTGACCGTCTGCGGATCGTGGAAATCCGCCACGGACGGATCGTTGAAGGCGATGTGCCCGTTCTCGCCGATGCCCATGCACACGATATCGATCGGCCGTTCGTTCAGCAGCGCGGCGTAGGATGCGCATGCGGCCTGCGGGTCGGGGTTCTGGCCGTCAAGATAATGGACGGCGCGGAACGTCCGGCGCGCAAAGATGCGTTCGCGCAGAAAGTTGCCAAAGCCCTGCGGCGCCTGCGGCGCAAGGCCGATGTATTCGTCCATGTGGAAGGCCTCGACGCGCGAAAAATCGATGCTTTCATCGGCCACGGCCGCCGCGAGAAATTCGTTTTGCGACGGCGCGGCCGCAAAGATGACGCGGATGGATTCCTTCTGTGCAAGCAGCTGCCGGACGGCGGCTGCAAAATCCGCCGCTGCAACACGGCCGAGTTCCTCCCGCGTGGGCAGGATCTTCACCGCCAGCTCGTCTTTTTGGAATGTTTTCATACGATCCTCTCCTTCAATCTGCTGCTGTGTGGGCCGTTGTGTGCGGCATACGTTCCTGCGGGATGGGGATGGCGCGCCGCGCAGGCGGCTCAAACCGGCCGCGCCGCCGCTGCGGCGGAAGCGCTCAAATAGATTATAGAAAATGAGCGCCGCCAGCGCCATGTAGATTCCGCGGGAAACGATGTAGAAATTTAATTTGGGGGGACGGCAGGCAGCGCAGGGTTTGTTTTCCGCGCCGCGCATGGTATAATCCACCTATGAAGAACAGGATCGCAGAGGCACTGACGCTCATCCGCGACGCGCTGACGCCGGAAACGCTGGAGGAGTTCTATGTAAATTTCAGGCCGAAGCAGCCCTCCGCCGCGCCCATGGACGAAGGGGCCAGCTTTGCGGAGCTGGAAGCGCACCATTATTATGAAATGGCCATCCAGATCCACAAGCAGAGCAGCCTGCAAATCGGGGACGCCTGCTATGCGCTGCATGAGAACCAGTTCTGCATCATCCCGCGCGGCGTGCAGCACCGGCTCCAGACCGTTGCCTGCGACGGGGATTACGCCAACATGCTGTGGGTCAGCATTACCGGCGAGGTCGTCCGGACCGGCTATTCCATCTATTCCGATGCCGGGTGGAGCAAGCTCTACGGCGCGGACCTGTACGTCCCGGGCAATTTCATCATGGGCGAGATCTGCGACGAGCAGGCGGCCGGCCGGCCCGGGTCGGCGGCGGCGATCGCCAGCTACATCAAGGCGTTCCTCTCGGTGCTGCTGCAAAAGATGAGCTTTGACGGGGAATCCGCCGGGCACAGCTGGACCAACAACATCGTATCCGAACTGCAGGAGTATATCCGCGGCCATCTGCACGACCCGCTGCCGCTCCAGCAGCTGAGCGGGCATGTTTCGCTTTCGCCGAGCTATCTGTGCAAGCTTTTCAAGCAGGTGACCGGGGAGACCATCACAAACTATATCCACGACCTGAAGATCGCGAAGGCGACCGAATATCTGGCCGATCCGTCCCTCTCGCTCAGCGAGATCGCCGAGCGGCTCGGCTTTTACGATCAGTTCCACTTCAGCAAGGTGTTTAAGGTCTATACCAACACCTCCCCGTCCAAGTACCGCAGCACGCTCAAGCAGGCGGAGGCCGCGGCCGACAGGCCGGCCGCACAGGACGAGGCGCGGCAGCGCTGATCCCTTTTAGGCAGTAAAAGACGTGTAACCGCCGCCCGGCCATGCCTGGCGGCGCCGCTCATCCTGCGCCGCCTCAGCCAAAACGCGGCCGGGACGGGACAATAATTTACATCGATACAAAACATTTCTGCATGGTCGTTCCCCTGATTTGCCGGTATACTGAAATCGCAAACCGGTGAAACGGACAGATTTCCCGGTTGCCTCACGCACAGTCGATACAGTCGATAAAGGCGCCGCCCGAAACAGATCTCCCGCGGGCGGCATCCGATCCTCAGTTTGGTGACAGATTACCCGGGCATAATCCGAAAAAACACAGTTAAGGAGGAACCGTTGTGAACAGAAAGATACTTGCATTTGTCAGCCTTGTTCTGGCGCTCATGCTCTGCATGACGGGCTGCACGCAGCAGCCGGCAGAATCGGCCGACCCCACCAAGGCGCCCGCCGCCGGGACCGATGCGCCGCAGGCGCAGGAGCCGGCGGATGACGGCGAAGCGGAGGCGTATGTCCCCACCGGCACGCTGGTGGTCTACTGCGCCGGCAGCGAAGACTTTGCCGAGGTCCTTGCGAGGATCTGGGCGGAGAAGTATCCCGATTGCGAGCTCGAGTTCATCATGAACGGCAGCGGCGAGCTCTCCGCCCGCATCGAGGCAGAGGCCGACAACCCGCAGGGCGACGTGATGATCGGCGGCAGCTACAGCATCTATGCAGGCCTGGTGGATTATCTGCAGGCCTATGTCTCCCCCCTGGCCGAGGAGTGCCTCCCCTCTTACTGCGGCGAGACGGACATGTACACCCCCATCCAGATCAACGTGAACACCATCATCGTCAACGACGAAATGGTCGCGGATCTCGGCGTTGCGGTGGATGGCTGGGAGTCCCTCAACAACGAGGCGCTCAAGGGCAACATCAGCTACGTTGACCCGTCCGCTTCCTCCTCCGCCCGCGAGCAGGTGATCAACATGCTGGCCGCCATGGCGGAGAAGAACGGCAACACGATGGATGACAACTGGGATTTCATCGAGGCGTTCTTTGCCAACCTCGACAAGAAGATGCACAGCAGCTCCAGCAAGGTTCCGCAGGCGGTCGCCAACGGCGAGTATGCCGTCGGCATCACCAACGAGGAGCTCGTGCTGCAGCTCATGCGCGACGGCGTCGCCGTGTCGCCGGTGTACGCCAAGGAGGGCATCACGCTGCGCAACACGTTCATGGGCATCATCAAGGACTGCGTCAACGTTGACAACGCCAAGGCGTTCGTGGACTTCCTGCTCACGCAGGAGGTGCAGCAGGCGCTGGCCGACGAGTGCCTCATGCGTTCCGTGCGCCCGGACGTCTCCTTCACGGGCCTGGACAACGTTCCCACGAGCGACCAGCTCCCCGCGATGGACTATCCGGTGGACTGGGTCGAGGCCAACCCAGATCTCAAGACGAAGCTGCAGGAGATCATCAGCAGCGTCGGCTGATCCACAATCCAGACAGAGATCCGCTCCGCCCCCGGCTATCCGGGGGCGGAGCGGACATGCAGAGGTAACGCATAATGGCAGTCGCGATCCATATTGCCCACGTAAAGAAAGCCTATGAAAACAACGTCGTCATCCACGACCTGACGGCCGATATCAAGCCCGGGGAACTGTTCACGCTGCTGGGCCCGTCCGGCTGCGGGAAAACGACGCTTCTGCGCATGATCGCCGGGTTCAACTCGATCGAGGCCGGCACCATCGCCTTTGACGACAAGGTCATCAACAACGTCCCCGTATATAAGCGCAATTTCGGCATGGTGTTCCAAAGCTACGCCATCTTCCCGAACATGACCGTTTACCGGAACATCGAATACGGTCTGAAGAACAAGAAGCTTCCCAAGGCGGAGATCAAGCGCCGCGTGGAGGAGATCATGGCGACGGTGCAGATCTCGCAATACAGGGACCGCTATCCCAACAAGCTCTCCGGCGGCCAGCAGCAGCGCGTGGCGCTGGCGCGCGCCATCGTGGTGCAGCCGCAGGTGCTGCTGATGGACGAGCCGCTCTCCAACCTTGACGCGAAGCTGCGCATCGAAATGCGCGAAGCGATCCGCGAGATCCAGAAGCAGATCGGCATCACCACCGTGTACGTCACCCACGACCAGGAGGAGGCGCTCGCCATCTCCGACCGCATCGCCGTCATGGACAAGGGCGACATTCAGCAGATCGAAAGCCCCGAGAGCATCTACTCCCGCCCGTACAACACCTTTGTGGCGGATTTTATCGGCCACAGCAACCGGTTTGCCGGCACTGTGCTCGAGCAGGCGAACGGGAAAACCGCCATCCGCCTTTCCACCGGCCTGCCGATCGAGGTGCAGGGGCTCAGGAAGCTGGACAAGGGGGCGCAGGTGCTGGCCTTTATCCGCCCGGAAGAATTCCTCTTTACCAGCGAGGAGGGCGGCATGAAGGCGCAGGTCCTCGTCAAGCGGTTCCTTGGGAAATACATCCAGTATATCGTGGATTGCGGGACCGGCGAGCACGTGGAGGTTACGGCGGACACGTCCAGCGTCGAGCGCATCCATGAGCCTGGCGAGACGGTGCACCTGGGCGTGAACACGCGCCGCGTCAACCTGTTCGACGCCGCGACGGAAACCACCCTGCTGGAAGGGGTCGTGAGCAATGTTTAAAAAGGGTTACCGCTTCGATTTCTGGAGCTTCATGACCATCCTGTCGCTCGTGTTTTTCGGGCTGTTCCTGATCTACCCGATCATCCACCTGGTCACGAACGCATTCCAGTCCGTTGACGATCCCGGCCATTTCTCGCTTTCCAATTTTGCTAAGTTCGTCTCCACCGACTACTACCGGCAGGCGATCGGCAATTCGGTCAAGGTCACGTTCGTTGCGACCATCCTTGCGTCGGTCATCGGCGTGGCGCTGGCGTATATCACGACCAACATCAAGATATTCGGCAGCAAGGTCGTCAACGTGCTCATCATCGTATCCATGTTCTCGCCGCCGTTCATCGGCGCATATTCCTGGATACTGATGTTTGGCCGCGCGGGCAGCATCACGAAATTTTTTGCCAACCTGGGCATTGATCTGCCCAGCATCTACGGATTTCGCGGCATCATGATCGTGTTTACGCTGCACCTGTTCATCTACATCTACATGTATACCAAGGGCGCGCTCAAAAAGGTGGATGCGGCCCTGGGCGAAGCAGCCGAAAGCCTGGGTGACCATGGGCTCAAGAAGGTGCTCAAGGTCAGCCTGCCGTTAGTAACGCCGACCATCCTTGCCGGCGCCGCCATCATCTTCCTGCGCGCGTTTGCCGATTACGGCACGCCGCGCCTGATCGGCGAAGGGTATACCACGATGCCCGTGCTCGTCTACAACGAATGGCTCAGCGAGGAAGGATCGGACGCGTACTTCTCGTCCGCCATTGCGTTCATCATGATCCTCGTGGCGATCGTCGTGTTCCTGCTGCAAATGTATTTCAGCCGCAAGAACTACAATATGAGCATGCTCAATCCGCCGGTCGCCAAAAAGATCCGGGGCGTGGGGAATGTGTTTGCGCATCTGTTCGTGTATGTGGTCACGTTCCTTGCGCTGCTGCCGGTGCTCTACTGCACGGTGCTGTCCTTCCGCGAGGTCAAGCACGGCATCATTCAGGACGTCTGGACGCTGGAGAACTATTCGGAGGCATGGACCAGGATGGGGCCGGCGCTGCTCAATACGTTCAAATTCGCCATCATAGCGCTGGCGTTCATTGTCATATTCGGCACGATGTTCGCCTATATCACGGTCCGGCGCAAGAGCGTTTTCTCGCGGATCCTGGATACGTGCGCGCAGATTCCGTACGTCATTTCCGGCGTTATCTTCGGCCTGATGCTGCTCATCTGCTACAACAACGGCATTGGGATCCCGGCGACGTTCTCGCCGGAGATGGCGGAGCGCATCGCCGACGAACGCTCGGTGCAGATACTGGGGCATGTCGTCACGCTCACCAAGGATTCTGTCAATATCCTTGCGCTGGGCGGCACCGCGACGATCATCATCATCTCCTACATCGTGCGCCGCATGCCGTACACGCTGCGCTCGAGCGCGTCGATTTTGCGGCAGATCAATCCGAGCATCGAGGAGGCGTCGCTTTCGCTGGGCTACGGCTCGCTGCCCACGTTCTTCAAGGTGACGATGCCCGTCATGGTGCCCGGCATCGTATCGGGCGCCATATTGAGCTGGATCACGCTGATCCAGGAGCTCTCCTCCACATTGATGCTCTACAGCTCCGATACGGCAACGTTGTCCGTATCCCTGTTCCAGCAGGTGAACCGCGGCGCGTACGGCGTGGCCTCCGCGCTTTCGACGATGCTGGTCATCATCGTCATCGCCTCCATGCTGCTGTTTTTCCGGCTGACGGGCAACACCGATATCGACATGTAAGGACCGAGGAGTATTGTTACCATGTTCGACAGGAATCAAATCAAGCTGATCACGCTCGACTTTGACGGCACGACCCTGCAAAAGGATCAGACGTGGATGAGCTTGCGCACCATGCGCGCGCTCAGGGAGTGCGCAAAGCGCGGCATCCACTGCGTGCCCTGCTCCGGCCGCAGCGCCGACATGTTCCCGCCCCAGATCGACGGAAACCTGATCTTCCGCTACTGGGTATCCGCTGCGGGCGCGCGCGTGCTCGACCGGCTGACCGGCGAGGTGCTCTATAAGCAGACCTTCACGCCGGAACAGTCCGCGGAGCTGTGCACGCTGTACGAGGGGCAGCACATCTACAGCGAGATCGCGGCCGAGGGAAAGCTCTACTTTGAACAGGACGTGCTCGACGAGCTGTGGAAGTATCCCGTTCCCCCGCACCACGTCTGGTATCTTGAGACGGGGCGGCAGGTCGGCGTGCACGGCAGGCTGTCCGACTTTTTCCGCGAGCAGAACATCGGGGTTGAGAAATTCAATCTCTACGGCGTACCTGCGCAAAAGCAGCAGCCGCTTGCCGATGCGCTGCGCGCGCGGCCGTATGTGGAATTCCTCGACGGCACGAGCGAGAACGTCCAGTTCTACAGCACCAATACCGACCGCGTCAAGGCGATGGAAACGCTGCTGGAGCACCTCGGCTTGACGTTTGACAACGTGATGAGCGTCGGCGATTCCATGGGCATGGACGCGTCCATGGTCAGCCGGGCGGCGCTGGGCGTGGCCATGGAAAACGGCGACGAACGGCTCAAGGCCATCGCTGATTACGTGACCGACCGCTTCGACCGCGACGGGTTTGCCAAGGCGGTCGAGAAGTTCATCCTATCCGAGGGCTGATATGAACACTGGCGCTGCAAACATGCCGTATCAGGCAAAACATGACTTCCTCGTGTGCATCGATTCGGACGGCTGTGCGTTCGATACGATGGAGATCAAGCACAAGGAGTGTTTCTGCCCGGCCACCATCGACAACTGGGACCTTCAGCCGGTCTCCAGCCTTGCGCGCGAGGCGTGGGAATTTGTCAATCTGTATTCCGTCACGCGCGGGTGCAGCCGCTTCCATGCCATCATCCGTGTGCTGGATCTGCTTGCGGAGCGGGCGGAGGTAAGGGCGCGCGGGTTTGTCGTGCCGGAGCATGAAACGCTTCGGCGCTGGGTGGGGACCGCGCCGGTGCTCAACAACGAAAGCCTTGCAAAGCTGACGGACGATCCGCAGCTGGCGCGCACGCTGGAGTGGTCGCTGGATATGAACCGCCGCGTGGCAAAGATGGTGCACGGCATCCCGCCGTTCCCGTTTGTGCGCGAGAGCCTGGAAAAGCTCAGCGCGCATGCGGATATCGTCATCGTATCGGCCACGCCGCGCGAGGCGCTGCTGCACGAGTGGCACGAGCACCAGCTCGACCGGTATGTCGCGCTGCTCGGCGCGCAGGAGGACGGCAGCAAACGGGAGATCATCGCCCGCGTAAAGGGCGCCTACGCGCCCGATCACGCCATTATGATCGGCGACGCGCCGGGCGACCGGAAGGCGGCGGAGGACAACGGCATCCTGTTCTTCCCGGTGCGGCCGCTGGATGAGATTCGCTCCTGGGAGGAGTTCCACAGCACGGTTATCGACAGCTTCCTTGCCGGCAGGTATGCGGGCGATGAGCAGCGGCGGCAGCTGGAACGCTTTTCCGGATGCCTTCCGGAAACGCCGCCCTGGATCGCGGCGGGCAAATGAACGCGCACAGAGCGGCGGGCGGCGGGCGCAGTGCGTCTGCCGCCCGCAAACAGCGCGCCAAGGAGGAGAAGGGATAGCGCATGGTTCTCAAAAAACTGGACGTCCACGTCCATGTACAGCTTGAGCACGAATATCCCGTCTACATGCGGCAGGGGGCAACGCCGCTGACATGCGATGAACTGCGGGAGATGTACGACCGGACCGGTGTGGAAAAGGGTCTTGCCCTGCCGGGCGTTTCGCCCGAGCATGGCAGCGATCAGCTGACCAATCGCGATGCGCGCCTCGCTGCGGCGCAGCATCCGGAAACGATCGGCTGGTGGTTCTGCAACATTGACCCGCGCTGGCTGACCAACAGCCCGGAGGCGGATCTGTCCATCCCCATGATGTATTACAAATCGCTTGGCGCAAAGGGCATCGGCGAGCTGACGGCCAACCTGCCGTTTGACGACCCGCTGATGGAGAACCTGTTTGGCCACGCGGAAAAGTGCGGCCTGCCCGTTCTGTTCCACATTGGCTTTCCGCACAACGATTATGGCGTCGTGGACGATCTTGGACTGCCGCGGCTGGAGGGCGCGCTGCACAAGTTCCCCAAACTTCCGTTCATCGCCCACAGCCAGAAATGGTGGTCGGAGATCAGCGGGGACAATACGGAGGCGCTTCGGGGCGCCCGGCCGCAGACGCCGGTCGCGCCCGGGGGCAGGGCGGTCGAGCTGCTGCGCAGCTGCCGGAATCTGTTTGGTGATCTGTCCGCCGCCTCCGGACAGAATGCCATCATGCGCGATCCGGCGTTTGGATACCGGTTCCTGGAGGAGTTTCAGGACAAGCTGTTTTTCGGAACGGATTACTGCTGCCGCGGCCAGCGCTTCATCCTCTCGGAGTTCCTGGACGAGGGCGTGGAGACGGGCCGCATCAGCCAAAAGGCATACAATAAGATCTGCCGCGAGAACCTGCTTGCGCTCGTTGGCGAATGACCGCAGCAGGAGCGCGGCCGGCTCTTGAAGGAGGATGACGACGGATGATCATAAAAAAACTGGATATCCATGCGCACGTGGTGCTGGAAAAGGAATATCCCTGCATGGGCCACGGGATGGAGATGGGGCTGACCTGCGGAGAGCTGCGCGGCATGTACGACAGGATCGGCGTGGAGAGGGGCGTTGCGCTTCCGCTCGTTTCCCCGGAACATATGTCGGACCAGTTCACGGTGCGCGACGCGCGCCTTGCTGCCGGGAAGTTCCCGGAAACGATCGGCTGGTGGTTCTGCAACATTGACCCGCGCTGGCTGACCAACA
>ENA-OYZG01000500-OYZG01000500.1-human-gut-metagenome-genome-assembly--contig:-NODE-500-length-11207-cov-6.307568_pt1 | contig 11207 bp, 8 predicted proteins | sample MGYA00244071_ERZ653466 | MGnify/ENA primary metagenome ERZ653466 (study PRJEB26926, sample SAMN06165150) | human gut metagenome | biome: ENVO:00009003; feature: ENVO:2100002; material: ENVO:00002003...
GAGATGTCTCGTGGGCTCGGAGATGTGTATAAGAGACAGGCTGCGAAGAGCACCGGCAGGCCTCCTACGCGGCTGCAGCCGAGGCGATCACGCTCCTGAAAAACGACGGAGGCCTGCTCCCGCTCGATCCCGCCGCGGAACGGAGGATACTGGTCTGCGGACCCAACGCCCAAAGCCGCAGGGCGTTGTGCGGCGGATGGACCGTCACGTGGCAGGGACACGGCATCGAACATCACCCCGAGTTGTGCAAGACCCTCGCCGAAGCCATCGGCGAGCGGTTCGGACACCGCAACGTCGAGGTCATTCCCGGCGTGAGCTACGACGCGCACGAGAGCCGTTACGACACCGAACGCCGCGACCGCTTCGACGAAGCCGCGGAGGCGGCACGCCGGGCCGATGTCGTCGTGCTGTGCCTCGGCGAGAACTCCTACTGCGAGAAGCCGGGCGACCTGAACGATCTGGCGCTCGATCCCCTGCAAACCGAACTGGCCGAGCGCATCGCCGCAACCGGAAAACCCGTCGTGCTGGTGCTCTCGGAGGGACGCCCGCGGCTGATCTCGAAATTCTCGGCCAGAATCCCCGCCATCGTGCAGAGCTACCTCCCCGGACCGCAGGGTGCCGACGCCGTGGCCGACGTGCTCATGGGCAAGGTCAGCTGCAAGTTCCGCAAGATCGGCGTCAACGATCAGTTCGGCCAGTCCGGCAAGGCTGCCGACGTTCTGCGGGAGTATGGACTCACCGCCGACCAGATCGCCGACCGCATCCGGGAGACTCTGTAACCTCATTCGATGCAAAAATCGGGAGAAATCGTCTGATTTCTCCCGATTTTTCTGTCCTGATATGATTATTGGGGAATGACCTGCACGATTCCCCGGGCGCAGTCCACGGACACGAAGGTGCCGTCCTTCAGGCGGCGGGTGGCGTCCGAGGCCGCCACGATGACGGGCTTATTCAGCAGCAGTCCCACGGTGGCCGTGTGACAGTCGGCGCTGGCCTCCTCACTGACGATGGCCGCAGCCTGCCGCAGCCAGGGCAGTACCTCGTTGTTGGTATAGGGCACCACCAGCACGTCGCCGGGGTGGAACTTCTCCGGAATATCCTCCAGTGTCCGGCAGATACACAGCGGACCGGAGGCGATCTGGCTGCCCACGCCGATGGCGTTGACCAGGGAGCCGCCCACCTGGGCGATGCGGATCATATTGGTGGTGCCAGAAATTCCCACCGGCACGCCTGCGGTGACCACCACCAGATCCCCGTGCTTCACCAGCCCCGCCTCCTGGGCGGACTGGATGGCCAGGTCTACCAGCTGATCGGTGCTGCTGGCCCGGGGCATGGTAATGGGCACCAGGCCCCAGTACAGGGCCATCTGGCGCTGGACCTGGGGGTCCAGCAGCAGGGCCACCACCGTGGCGGCAGGCCGGAAGCGGCTGACCATCTGGGCGGTAATGCCCCGCTGGCTGACGGTCAGGATGGCGTCCGCGCCGATGTCCTCCGCCGTGGTGCAGGCGGCGTGGGCCGTGGCGGCGGTGATGGACAGTCGGGTGCGCTTGGGCGTCTTGGCGGGACAGATGCGGTCGATGTTGCTCTCGGTTTTCCGGGCAATGGCGTCCATAGTCTGAACGGCCTCCACCGGGTACTTCCCTGCCGCCGTCTCGCCGGAGAGCATAATGGCGCTGGTGCCGTCATAGATGGCGTTGGCCACGTCGGTGATCTCCGCCCGGGTGGGCCGGGGATTCTCGATCATGGAGTCCAGCATCTGGGTGGCGGTGATCACGGGCTTCCCGGCGGCCACGCACTGGGCAATGATGCTCTTCTGAATGGCAGGGATCTCCGTGAAGTCGATCTCCACGCCCATGTCCCCCCGGGCCACCATGATGCCGTCAGCCACGGACAGGATGTCCGCCAGATTGCTGACGCCCTCCTGGTTCTCGATTTTGGCGATGATCCGGATCCTGGAGTGATTCTTATCCAGAATGTGCCGGATCTCCCGGATATCGGCGGCAGACCGGACAAAGCTGGCGGCGATGAAATCGAACCCCTGCCGGATACCGAACAGGATATCCTCCCGGTCCCGCTGGTTCATATACGGCATGGACAGGGACACGCCTGGAACGTTGACGCCCTTCTTGTCCTTCATCACGCCGTCGTTCTCCACCCGGCACCGGATCTCCCGTTCGGTGGTCTCCAGCACCGTCAGCCGCACCAGTCCGTCGTCCAGCAGGATGGTGTCCCCGGGCTTCACGTCCTGGGGCAGCTGGGCATAGGTGATGGAGCACCGGCTCTCGTCGCCGGGAACGTCGTCGGTGGTCAGGGTAAAGCTCTGGCCGGTTTTCAGCTGCACCGGCCCGTTCTGAAAGCTCCTCAGCCGCACCTCCGGCCCCTTGGTGTCCAGCATGGCGGCCACCGGCAGATGAAGCTCCTCCCGCAGGGCCACCAGCTGGTCCAGTCGGCGCTGATGCTCGTCATAGCTGCCGTGGGAGAAATTGAACCGGGCCACGTTCATGCCCGCCTGCAGCATCTGCCGCAGCACCCCCTCCCTGTCGGTGGCCGGACCCAGGGTGCATACGATTTTTGTCTTTCTCATGGTCTTTCCTCTCTGCTCTGTTGGGGTGGCAATCCTGAAAATGCGCCCCCCTGGGCACCGGTGGGGTCACAGGGGGGACGCAAATGGGGTCCTTATCTCTCAGAATGCCTTGCCGTCGCAGCCCAGAACGTCCACGATCTTGTGGGCCACCAGCTCCTTGATGGCCTGGCGTGCGGGCTTCAGATACTGCCGGGGGTCAAAGTCCGCCGGATGCAGAGCGAAGTGCTCCCGGATGGAGGCGGTCATGGCCAGACGCAGATCGGAGTCGATGTTGATCTTGCACACGGCCAGGGAGGCAGCCTTGCGCAGCTGATCCTCGGGCACGCCGATGGCGCCGGGCATATTGCCGCCGTACTGGTTCACCTTGGCCACCAGATCCTGGGGCACGGAGGAAGAACCGTGCAGCACGATGGGGAAGCCGGGCAGACGGCGGGAGACCTCCTCCAGCACGTCGAAGCGCAGCTGGGGCTTGGTGCCGGGCTTGAACTTATAAGCGCCGTGGCTGGTGCCGATGGCGATGGCCAGAGAGTCGCACCCGGTCTTGGACACGAACTCCTCCACCTCCTCGGGGTGGGTATAGGAGGAATCCTCGGCGGACACGTTGACCTCATCCTCAATGCCGGCCAGGGTACCCAGCTCGGCCTCCACCACCACGCCGTGGTCATGGGCATACTCCACCACCTGACGGGTCAGGGCAATGTTCTCGGCAAAGGGCTTGGAGGAGGCGTCGATCATCACGGAAGTGAAGCCGTCCTCAATGCAGGACTTGCACAGCTCGAAGCTGTCGCCGTGGTCCAGGTGCAGGGCGATGGGCAGGCCAGTCTCGATGACGGCGGCCTCCACCAGCTTCTTCAGATAGGTGCGGTTGGCATAGGCCCGGGCGCCCTTGGACACCTGCAGGATCAGGGGGGCCTTCAGCTCGGCAGCGGCCTCGGTGATGCCCTGAATGATCTCCATGTTGTTCACGTTGAAGGCGCCGATGGCGTAACCGCCGTTATAGGCCTTCTCGAACATTTCCTTTGTTGTAACCAGTGGCATAATAAATCGCTCCTTTTGAAAATTTGGTCTTGACTTGTATGGAATGATTGGGATAAGATGTACATATGCATTGTACCACATTTTTTCTTTTTTGCAAGCCCCGATGGTTTACTTTATCAATCTTTTATGATAAAATATTCCGCACGGCAAGAAAATTCTACTGGGAGGTAGTCAATCATGAAAGAATTAAAGGGTGCCTGTATCATCGGTCAGTCCGGCGGGCCAACGTCTGTGATCAACGCCAGTGCCTACGGCGTCATCGACACGGCCCTGAAATCCGGCGTCATCACCCAGGTGCTGGGCGCGGAGCACGGCATCAAGGGCGTTCTCAGCGACCGTCTGTTCGACATGGGTCTGGAGGATCCCGAGGAGCTGCGTCTTCTGAAATACACCCCCTCCTCCGCCCTGGGCTCCTGCCGCTATAAGATCGCGGACCCTGAGGTGGACGACACCGACTATCGCCGGATCCTGGAGGTGTTCGAGAAGCACAATGTCCGCTACTTCTTCTATAACGGCGGCAACGACTCCATGGACACCTGCAACAAGATCAATCAGTATATGCAGTCCGTGGGCTACGAATGCCGGGTCATGGGCGTTCCCAAGACCATCGACAACGACCTGTTCGGCACGGATCACTGCCCCGGCTACGCCTCCGCCGCCAAGTACATCGCCACCTCCCTGATGGAGGTGAACCTGGACGCCCATGTGTACGACACCGGCATGATCGTGGTTATGGAGATCATGGGCCGCCACGCCGGCTGGCTGACGGCCGCCGCCGCCCTGGCCGGTGAATACGGCGCAGGCCCCGACCTGATCTACCTGCCCGAGGTGGACTTCAGCATGACCCAGTTTATTGAGGATGTCAAGCGTGTATACGCCGAAAAGGGCTCCTGCATCGTGGCCGTGTCCGAGGGCATCCACTATGAGGACGGCGGCTTCGTCTCCGAGGCCAAGGTGGCCGCCAACGACGGCTTCGGCCATGCCCAGCTGGGCGGTCTGGCCGCCATGCTGGCCCAGGTGCTGAAGGAGGAAACCGGCGCCAAGGTCCGGGGCATCGAGCTGAACCTGCTGCAGCGCTGCGGCGCACATCTGGCCTCCGAAACCGATATCGAGGAGTCGTACATGGCCGGTAAGGCCGCCGTGGAAAACGCCATCAACGGCATCAATGGCCGCATGATCGGCTTCGAGCGCGGCATCCGGGACGGCAAGTATGCCTGCAAGACCAAGCTCATCCCCCTGATGGAGGTGGCCAACACCGAAAAGAAGGTTCCCCGGGAGTGGATCAACGAGGCCGGCAACGGCGTGAACCACCAGTTTGTGGAGTACGCGCTGCCCCTGATCCAGGGCGAGCCGGACCTGCCCAAGGTGGACTCCCTGCCCCGCTTTGCCCATCTGAAGAAGATCCTGGCCAAGTAAATCCCCGTTTCAACGATCCCCTGGCGCTTGTGCGCCAGGGGATTTTTAGCTTTTCCTGTAATGCGAAATAGCTTTACAGCTTTACCAAGTGCGCACCTGCGGCCTTCAGCATGAGCCGCTTGGTGCCCACCCGGTCGAAGGCCACCTCTACCAGGGCATCGCCGCCCATGGGCCGCACGCTCAGGACCATCCCCTGGCCGAAGGCGCTGTGCCGCACCCCGTCGCCGGGCTGCAGCTGCAGCAGCGGTGCGGATGCAGCCGCCGGACGCACCGGGCGCTCCGGGTGTGCCGGACGCTCCGTCCCGGGCCGAGCTTCCCTCTGCGGCGCATAGGCAGGCCCATCGCCGAAATCGTCCCAGGAGGACGCCGGACGGGGCTCGGGCTTCCCCAGCCACTCCATGTTCTCCTCCGGGATCTCCTTCAGAAACCGGGAGGGCATGCAGGGAGTGGTGCGGCCGAACAGCATCCGCTGCCGGGCGCTGGTCAGGGTCAGCTTCTCCTTGGCCCGGGTCATGTCCACATAGCACAGCCGCCGCTCCTCCTCCATTTCCTCCGGCTCTCCCATGGCGCGATTCCCCGGGAAAAGCCCATCCTCCATGCCCACCACGAACACGCTGGGAAACTCCAGTCCCTTGGCGCTGTGCATGGTCATCAGCGTCACGCAGTTGTCCCCGGCCTCCTGGCTGTCCAGGTCCGTATACAGGGCCACCTCGTCCAGGAAGCCCGACAGGGTGGGATTCTCCGGATCGTTTTCCAGGAAGGCCTGGATGCTGGAGCTGAGCTCCTCCACGTTTTCCAGGCGCCCCCGGCTCTCCACATCGTTCTTCTCCTGGAGCATCCCCACATAGCCACTGCGGCGGCACACATATTCATAGAACTCCACCAGGCCCATATCGTCCGCCTGACGGCGCATTTCGTCGATCATCTCTGTAAAGGTCGTCAGCTTGCCAGCGCTTGCCTTCAGCTGGGGATAGTCTCCTGCCCGCCGCAGAACCTCCATCAGCGGCAGGCCCTCCTCCGTGGCGATGACCTGGGCCTTGTCCATGGTGGCCGCGCCGATCTTCCGGGCGGGCACGTTGACGATCCGCCGCAGCCGCAGGTCGTCGGCGGGGTTGTTGATGACGCACAGATACGCCAGCATGTCCTTCACCTCGGCCCGGTCGAAGAACTTGGTGCCGCCGATGATCTTATAGGGCACGCCGTTGCGCTTGAAGGCATACTCCAGGGCGTTGGACTGGGCGTTCATGCGGTACAGCACGGCGTTGTCCTTCCAGTTCACCCCCCGGCGATAGTTCATCATGATCTGCCCCACCACATAGTTGGCCTCGTCTCCCTCATTGAAGCAGGTCTTCACGGTGACCACCTCCCCCGCCCCGTTCTCGGTCCACAGGGTCTTGTCCTTGCGGCCCACGTTGTGGCGGATCACGGCGTTGGCGGCGTCCAGAATATTCTGGGTGGAGCGGTAGTTCTGCTCCAGCCGGATGGTCCTGGCCCCGGCGTACTGCTTTTCAAAGCTGAGGATGTTCTCGATGTTGGCCCCCCGGAAGCGATAGATGCTCTGGTCGTCGTCGCCTACCACGCAGATGTTCTTCCGTCCCCCGGCCAGCAGGCTGGCCAGCATATACTGCATGTGGTTGGTGTCCTGATACTCGTCGATGAGGACATAGCGGAACTTGTTCCGGTAATATTCCAGGGTCTGGCGGTCCGACTGCAAAAGCTCAACCGTGTGCAGGATGATGTCGTCAAAGTCCAGGGCATTGGCGTCCCGCAGGCGGCGGTTATAGGCGGCATAGACCCGGCCCATCCGCACCCGTCTCCAGTCGCCCCGCTGTTCCCACAGCTGGCTGAACTCCTCGGGCATCATCATGGCGTCCTTGGCGTTGGAGATCACCGACAGCACCTCCCGCACCGGGAAGGTCTTTTCCTCCAGCCCCATCTCCTTGAGGATGTCCTTGATGACCCGCTTGCTGTCGTCGGTGTCGTAAATGGTAAAGCTGCGGTCGAAGCCGATTTTGTCGATGTCCCGGCGCAGGATGCGGACACAGGCCGAGTGGAAGGTGGCGGCCCACACGTCCCGGGCCTCCTCCCCCAGCATCTTCTCCAGCCGGTCCTTCAGCTCGTTGGCGGCCTTGTTGGTGAAGGTGATGGCCAGCACCTCCCAGGGGCGGGCAGGCTCCACGGCGCAGAGATACTGCATCAGCGGCCGCTGCTCCGGGTCCGGCCGGGCGGCATACTGCTCCAGAAATTCCACCTCGTCCCGGGAAATGGGCAGCGGTATCTCATCTGTGTCGCTGCCCCGGCCATAGCGCAGGAGGTTCGCCACCCGGTTGATCAGCACCGTGGTCTTGCCGGACCCGGCCCCCGCCAGCAGCAGCAGCGGCCCCTCGGTGGTCAGAACCCCCTCCAGCTGCCGGGGATTCAGGTGCGCATAATCCGTGGCAATGGCCCTTGTCCGGGCCTCAATAAATCGTTTCTCCAGGTCGTTCATAGTGTTCCTTCCCCTGTCTGTATTCTTGTCTCTCATTTTAATACAATTTTCGCCTCCGGTCAACCGCTCTGCAAAGTTTGTCGAATTTTTGTTCGATTATCTCTTGACAAGAACGTCTGTTCGATTTATAATACCGATAGAACAAATGTTTTGGAGGCGTTCCCTATGACGACTTTTGGATTTATTGTGATGCTGCTGGGTGCCGGTGCTTTCTCCGCCGGGGTTATCCGTCTGGCGGACTGGATTGACCAGCCCCGTCCTCGCCGCCGCACCGCCTGAGGCCGCCGGTCATGGAACTGCTGGATAAGCTGGCCATCCTGGCCGATGCGGCCAAATATGACGCGGCCTGCACCTCCAGCGGCGTTCGCCGGGGCTCCCGGCCGGGCATGATCGGCAACACCAGCTCCTCCCTGGCAGGCTGCTGCCACAGCTTCTCTGCCGACGGGCGCTGCATCACCCTGCTGAAGGTGCTGATGACCAACCGTTGCGTCTACGACTGCAAATACTGCGTCAACCGCCGGTCCCACGATACCCGCCGGGCGGCCTTCACCCCCCGGGAGCTGGCGGAGCTGACCATCGGTTTCTACCGGCGCAATTATATCGAGGGCCTGTTCCTGTCCTCCGGCGTCCTGCGCAGCCCCGACTACACCACCGAACAGATGATCGAGTGTCTGCGCCTGCTGCGGCAGGAATACCGGTTCAACGGATATATCCACGCCAAAGCCATCCCCGGCACGTCCCCGGAGCTGGTGCAGCAGCTGGGCCTGCTGGCGGACCGGCTCAGCGTCAATATCGAGCTTCCCTCCCAGGAGGGGCTGCAGACCCTGGCCCCGGATAAAAACAAGCAGGCCATCCTGCGGCCTATGGCCCTCATCCGGGACCGGACCGCCCAGAGCAAGGCGGAGCTGGTGCAGTATAAGCACGCCCCGGTCTTTGCCCCGGCGGGCCAGAGCACCCAGCTCATCGTCGGCGCTACCCGGGACACGGACCGGCATATTCTGCACCTGACAGAATCCCTGTACCAAAAATACAGATTGAAACGCGTGTTCTACTCCGCCTATGTTCCGGTGGTGGAAAACGCCCTTCTGCCCTCTCTGGACACCAAGCCGCCCCTGCTGCGGGAGCACCGGCTATACCAGGCGGACTGGCTGCTGCGGTTTTACGGCTTTAAGGCCCAAGAGCTGCTGGACGAGGCCCACCCGGACTTCAATCCCCTGCTGGACCCCAAGTGCCATTGGGCCCTGTGCCACCTGGAGCAGTTCCCGGTGGAGATCCGCAAGGCGGACCTGGAGACTCTGCTGCGGGTGCCGGGCATCGGACCGGTCAGCGCCCGGCGCATCGTCTCCGCCCGTCGGCAGACTCCTCTGCGGCTGGAGGACCTGCCCAAGCTGGGCGTGGTGCTGAAGCGGGCGCAGTTCTTCGTCACCTGCGGCGGCCGTATGCGCCCGGGGCTTCACTTCTCTGCCGCCACCCTGTCCCGCCAGCTGGAGGCCATGGAGCGGGGCCAGCTGCCGCCCCAGGAATGTCGGCAGCTGTCGCTGTTCGATGCCGGGTGACGCCATGGAGGATGTGATTTTTCAATATGATGGCAGCTTCCCCGGCTTCCTGTGCTGCGTGTTCGACAGCTATGCCCATAAAGAATTCCCCATCGCCTTTTACAGCGATGAGGAATGCGTCTCCCTGTATCCGGTGCGGGTGGTGGTTACCCGCCGGGACCATAGCCAGCGGGTGTATGACAGTTTGCAGCGCCTGTCCCCTCCGGCTCTGAAGGTCCTGCGCCGGGCCTGGCTGACCTGTCTGGAGGACAAGGAGCTTCGCCTGTACGCCTTCATCCGCAAGCTGTACGATCAGGGGCCCGGCTTTATGCGCAGCAAGGCCGACGATGTGTACTACCCCATCGCCTGTGCCCTGCGTCACCTGGGCGGTGAACTGGAAAAGCTGCGGGGCTTCGTGCGTTTTTCCGATTACAACGGCATCCTGGGCGGCGAGATCGAGCCGAGGAACCGGGTGCTTCCTCTACTGGCCAACCACTTCTGCAGCCGCATGGCCGGGGAGTCCTTCTTCCTGTACGACCGCGCCCACCGGGAGCTGCTGCTGTACACCAAGGGCCAGCGCCGCATCGTCCCGGTGGAAAGCCTGACGCTGGAGCTGCCCGGCTCGGAGGAGCTTCAATACCGAGCCCTGTGGCAGGAGTTTTTCCGCACCGTATCCATCCGGGAGCGGACCAACCCCCGCTGTCAGAACTCGTTTCTCCCCAAGCGGTATCGGGGTGTCATGACGGAATTTCTTCCGGTGGACTACGAGGGCCTCAACCGTCCAGCAGCCGCCGGAGATCTGCCAGCCCCCGGCGCTCCAGCCGGGATATCTGCACCTGGGACACCCCCAGGATCCGGGCCGTCTGCTCCTGGGTCAGCCCCTTGAAGAAGCGCAGCAGAATGGTCATTTTCTCCCGCTCCGGCAGCTGATCGATGGCCTCCCGCAGGGCGATGTGCTCCACCATGCGCTCCTCCGGGCTGTCGGTGCCCAGGGTGGACTCCAGGGTTAGCCCCTCCGCCGTCTCCTGCTGCAGGGATTCCGGCGCGCCGGTGGCCAGCTCAACGCTAGCGATCTCCTCCGGCGTCAGCCCCGTCTCCTCCGCCAGCTCCGACAGCCGTGGATCCCGGCCCAGCCGGTGCCGCAGCCGCTCCCGGGCCGCGGCCAGGGCCTGCCCCTTTTCCCGGATGCTCCGTCCCACCTTTATCGCGCCGTTGTCCCGCAAAAAACGCCGTATCTCCCCGGCAATTTTCGGGACAGCATAGGTGGAAAACTGCGTTCCGTATGTCAGGTCAAACCCCTTTACAGCTTTGATGAATCCAATGCATCCCAGCTGATACAGGTCGTCCGTCTCCACCCCGCAGCCATAATACCGCCGCACAATGCTCCAGATCAGTCCGCTGTTTTCCAGCAGCACCTGCTCGCAGGCCTCGTCGTCGCCGTTCTGGGCCCGGTCCAGCAGCGCGAACAGCTGCCCGCCGCTCATCGCCGGCCGGACAGGCGCGGGGCGATGCGCTTGCGCATGGACACGGTGGTGCCCTTCCCCGGCGCGGACTTCACCGTCAGCCGGTCCATAAAGCTCTCCATAATGGTAAAGCCCATGCCGCTGCGCTCCTGGCCGCCGGTGGTGAACAGCGGCTGCCGGGCCTGGCCGATGTCGTCGATGCCCCGGCCCCAGTCCCGCACCGTCAGCTCCAGCACGCCGCCTTCCAGAATGCGTAGCTTCATCACGATTTTCCCCAGCTCGTCCGGATAGGCGTGGACGATGGCGTTGGTCACCGCCTCGCTGACGGCGGTTTTGATGTCCCCGATCTCGTCCAGCGTCGGGTCCAGCTGGGCGGCAAAGGACGCCGCCGCCATGCGGGCAAAGCCCTCGTTGGCGCTGCGGCTGAGAAATTCCAGGGTCACATAGTTTTCGGCCTTCATCTTATGTACCTCCTCCCTATTCCACGGTGACAAAGCGGTCCAGGCCCGCGGCGTCCAGCACCTTCCTCGCCTGGGGCCTCACGCCCCGCAGCGTCACGGCACCGCCCAGGTCCCGCACGCGCTGCCGGACCCGCATGACCACCGCGATGCCGGAGCTGTCCATAAACGTCACCCCGGACCAGTCCAGCACCTGTCTCTTATACACATCTGACGCTGCCGACG
>ENA-OYZG01000502-OYZG01000502.1-human-gut-metagenome-genome-assembly--contig:-NODE-502-length-11200-cov-7.694213_pt1 | contig 11200 bp, 10 predicted proteins | sample MGYA00244071_ERZ653466 | MGnify/ENA primary metagenome ERZ653466 (study PRJEB26926, sample SAMN06165150) | human gut metagenome | biome: ENVO:00009003; feature: ENVO:2100002; material: ENVO:00002003...
AAGCAGCTGGAGAACAAGCAGCGCCGCATGATGGAGATCATGGAATGTGAGATCCTGTCCAATGGGGATCGCCGCTACAACACGCTGTTCCGCTATGTCATCACGGAAAACCACATGGAGGACGGCAAATTCGTCATCAAAGGACATCACACGCAGGTGAACGAGATCTCCGTGAGTCTGCGCAAACGCCTGCTGGAAAACGGTATGCCCAACGAGGAACTGCAGGCTTTTTTGGAAACCAAGAAGGAGGTGAACGCCACTTGACAGCCCTGCTGCTGACTGCGTGCGTCGGCATGATCACCGGCGCATTTCTTATCTTCCGTATCTCGCCCATGGATTTCACGCTGGGTGTGTTCCGCCGGTTGACCGCTGGGCCCAAAAGCATCCGGGATGAGATCAATGAGACGACCCAGCGCAAGAAGCCCGGCTTCTTCCGCCGTGAGATATCGGAAGCGCAGACGGTCCTGCAAGCCACCGGCAAGGAGGAACGCTTTCCCATGCTGTGCGCGGCATCTCTGCTGCTCTTTGCCGTGGGTGCGGGCATTGCCATCATCATGAATAACCTCTTGCTGGTGCCGGTGCTGGCGGCCGGCATGATGTTCCTGCCGTTCTGGTACATCAAGCTCACGGCCGGACACTACAGGAAAGCTGTTACCGCCGAGCTGGAAACAGCACTTTCTATTATCACCACGGCCTACCTCCGCAGTGAGGATCTGCAGACCGCCGTGGAGGAGAACATCAACTACCTGAACCCGCCCGTGCAAGGCGTGTTCCGCAGCTTCCTCACCCGCATCACGCACATCGACCCGGATATGAATGCGGCTTTGGCGGAGCTGAAGTCTGCCATTGACAATGAGGTGTGGCGGGGGTGGTGTGAGGCACTCTCCGCCTGCCAGTACGACCACAGCATGAAAAGCACCCTTAATCCCATTGTGGCAAAGCTCTCGGATATGCGCATCATCAATGGGGAGCTGGAGAATCTCGTGTTCGCTCCCCGCAAGGAATTCATCTCCATGGCGGCGCTGGTGGTGCTGAATATCCCACTGCTGTACTTTCTCAACAAGGACTGGTATGCAGCCTTGATGACCACCGTACCCGGCAAAGTGGCGCTGGCGGTCTGTGCCGCCGCTATCTTTCTCTCCTTTGCCAGAGTGGTCAAGCTGACCCAGCCAATCGAGTATCGGAGGTGACGGACATGACGATCTTACTGTTCCTTTTCGGCGTGGCCGTTGCCGCGGGACTGTTCTTCATTCTGGCAGACATTCTGAAGCTGCCCCGCCTCTCCACGGAGAAGGCCCTCCTGTCCGCAGGGCGAGCCGAGAAAAAGCGGATGAAGTCGCTGGATGCCATCTTCCTTGGCTGGGCCATCAAGCTCTCCAAGTTTATCCGAATGGATGAGTACAAGCGTCACCGCATGGAGCGCACGCTGAGTGCTGCCGGCATGGACATGACGCCGGAGGTCTACTTGGCCTATACCATCCTCAAGCCTGCCGCTGCATTGCTGGCGGTCATTCCGTGTCTGCTGATCTTCCCTCTGCTCTCGCCCATCGTGGTGCTGCTGTCGATATTGCTTTACTTCAAGGAGAGCCGCAAGGCGGAGGAAAAGGTCACCGAACGCCGCGAGAAGATCGAGGGGGAGCTGCCCCGCTTTGTTGCCACAGTGGAGCAGGAGCTGGGAGCCAGCCGCGATGTGCTGACGATCCTTGAAAACTACAAGCGGCACGCCGGTCCCGACTTCGCCCGTGAGCTGGATGTGCTGACAGCGGATATGCGCTCGTCCTCTTACGAGGCGGCACTGGTTCGCTTCGAGGGCAGGCTGGCGTCGCCCATGCTCTCGGACATCGTGCGCGGGCTCATCGGCGTCCTGCGCGGGGATGACGGGCGCGTCTATTTTCAGATGCTCTCCCATGACATGAAACAGCTGGAGCTTCAGCGGCTCAAGGCGCAGGCAGCGAAGATCCCGCCCAAGATCCGTGTGTATTCCTTCGTCATGCTGGTCTGCTTTATGCTCATCTACATTGTGGTCATCCTCATGCAGATCCTCACCTCGATGGGAGGGCTGTTCGGATGAGAAACAAATGGAAGAAACGCTCCGGCGAGGGCTATATCGATACCTGTGTCCTCATCCTCTGCGCCATGCTGGTGATCGCATTGGCGGTGAAGGTGCTGCCGGTGTATGTGGCGAAGCAGCAGCTTGACACCTTCGCCGCCGAGCTGGTGCGGGAAGCCGAGATCACCGGCAGAGTCGGGAGTGAAACGACCTCCCGCGCGCAGGTGCTTTCCGAGAGGTTGGAGATCGACCCGGACATCCGCTGGTCCCGTACCGGCCACATCCAGCTTAATGAGGAGGTGACGGTGACGCTGACCATGGATGTGGACATCGGCTTCGGTGGGCTTGGCAGCTTCCCCATTGAGCTGACGGCACAGGCCAGCGGCAGATCGGAGGTGTACTGGAAGTGAGAAAACGACTCTTGCGCTCCCGCTCCGGTGAGGGCTATCCCATGGTCATTGCTGTGACACTCTGCCTGCTGATGCTCTTTATGCTCATCTCCGAGTATTTTCGAGTCAATATTATCGTGCAAGGTGTGCGGGACGCGGTGCAGCAGGCGGTCATTGCCACGGTCAATGAGAACTATGACGATGTGTACCATTCTGTGCGGGAGGGCTATGCCGCAGGTTGGTTCCCGGAGGGGGACGGCGAGTGGTTCGAGTCCATCGACGCCGGTGACATCTACGGCAACCTGTCCTATATCCTCGGCCTTACCACAGATGGCGAAGGATACATGAAATACGCCGGAAATGAGCTGGAGTATACGATCTCCGACCTGTCCGTACACATCTCCAACAACGCCATCGCCTCAGGCCGGAGCGAGGGGTATCTCGCAACCGTCACCCTCCATCTGGAGGTCCCCACCCGCTTTGCCGGACGTGTGCTTCCGCCCGTGAGCCTAAATCTGCAGGTGCAGGCCAAGTATATCCCGAAGTTTTAGTTCTTTTTGCTTCTTTCGGTAGACTTCCGGAGACAGCTGTGGTATGTTCGGGATAAGAAGAAAAACCACTGACCCCTACAAAGGAGGAGTTCGACCTATGACAGACAAAACAAAACGCATCATCCTCATTGCGGCAGGCGTCCTGCTCTGCGCGGCACTGGTGGTGGGGATCGTCAGCCGCCTTGCGGCGGTGCCCATGCCCATCGACCCCGCCATCCCGGACGATACACCCAACACGAAGGACCCGGTAGTGAACATCAGCGATCCAGAGGTAAAGGTGGATAGCAAGACGGATGGTAAACAGCATGATCCCGGCAGGGATGCTGACAGCTCCGGTACAGAACAGACCATTCAGGGAACACCCGCCAAGCCGGACGCGCCGGAGCATCCCGGCAAGACGGAGAAGGACCATGCGGCGGACGATGTGCCGGAAGCGGACCGCAACAAGGAAACGCCGCCCACCTACAAGCCGGAGCAGACTGAGGTAAAGCCCCAGCCCACAGAGCCTGCGGGCGGCAGTACCAATGATGCCGGACAGGTGTATGTTCCCGGATTCGGATATGTAGACTATGAGGGTGACAATGTCGGAATCAAAGACGATTCCATGTATGAAAACGGCAACAAAATTGGAATCATGGGCGGCTAAGTCCGCATAATCACAGGAAAGACACGGCAAAGAAGAAGCCGTGTCTTTTTTATCTTCATGACAAGGAGGAATGCGCATGAAAAGGCTTTTGCCCCTGTTGCTGGCACTTGTGCTGGTAATAACCGCCATCGTTCCCGCCTATGCCACAGGAGATGGCAACTTTGACGGCGGTGGAGGCAGCATGGGGGACGGCACCAAGACCAACTACTGGAATCCTGGCATGGACGGCGTGAGAGTGTCTGTGATTCATGCGGACAGTCAGGCTGTCACAGGAACTGTTTTTGATTTGACTAACAAGGTACCTTCAACAGGACTTGCTCACTTTGGAAAGGTGAGCAAACTGTCATATAACACAGGAAAATCCCTCGCCCCTAAAGCTGGAAACTACACATATATCAACCCAAGTCAGAGTCTGCCCAAGATCATCTCTACAAGCAGCAGCAAAGCCAGCATTGCTGCCATCCGAAGCTATTTTACCGATGAACAGGTTATCCGTTCCATTGCTGGATACGCAGGAATGGACTTCGATACGCTCATTGGCGGAGACTACAAGCTGGTAGTAGAGCCGCTGGCCTATCTCTGCTATAACGGTCAGCAGTTCGCCATGACCGCCACGGAAGCGGCTCTGTATGACCAGATAGTTAACGGCGATCTCAGAAAGAAGCTGGGGACGCTCACCCATAAGAATCTGCCGCTGGCGATTTTTCTGGAGGAAGCGGATCTCGGCTACACCGCATGGTCCGGCAGCCGCACGGAGAAGGCGTCCAACGGCGACATCATCTCCTCTCTTGGTATCGGCATCGTCCGCTTCAACGAGGCGACCACGCCGCCCGAACCCGGCGAATATGACTACGAATACCGCGTCAACACAGAAGTCATCACCTCCGTGGAGGTGCGCGGCGGACAGTCCGACCCGGACAACCCCGTATCGGTACGCTTTAACATTCAGGGCAGGACTTACACTGTCGGCAATGTCTACTACCCGGACGGCGACAGCCAGCTGGCATGGGTGCGCTGGCGTACTCCTGCGGAACCCTGCGTCATAACGATTTCCGTCAGCGTGTACGGCGGCGGCTCGGCGCAGGGTACCATCACCTGTAATATCGTGGATCTGGACGGCAATGACCCGCCCAACCCGCTGGCGGATGACCGCAACAACGGCTTCAGGCCGGCGTCTGTTCCTGAAAAGGAGCAGGTGACCTCGGCGTCCTGGGGCATCTGGTCACCGTGGTGGCAGGAGAATTGGGAGTGGGTAGAAAACTGGCAGAAATGCTGGCACACAGACCGCTGGACGGATGCGGACGGCAAGACCCACAGGGACCGCTGGTACCATTGGGTGGATAACGGCTGGTGGGAGGACCATGGCTGGTGGGAGTTTGACTACAACGGCTACTCCGCAAGCTTGGCCGGCAGTATGAAGATCACGCCGGACGAGAAGAGCCCCACGGCGACCGCATCCACGCTGAAAAGCGGCTATGGCGTTCGGGAGAAGGTGACCGCAAAAGTCACCACAAATCAGAGTGCGGCGGTGACGGCAGCGCAGAATGCCGTGACCTATTTCCCGGAGTTTGGCTATGAGAACTATTGGCGGCTGCTGGAGGCAGAAATCTCCGGGCGAAGCACGACCTTCCAATTCAAAGCCAACCCCTACAGCACCTACAACCGCCGCACCCACTTCACGCCCATTTGGTACCCGGACGGCAGCTATACGCCCTACACATGGCTTCTGGACTGCTGGACGCCCACGGGAATGCTCAGTATGAACCTGACGGACAGCGTCACCATCCGGGGGAATCTTTGGGAGGAGTGGCATATTGCTCCCGCAAAACAACGATAGAAACGGAGGAATCTATGAACAACACAAAACGCAATCGCCCTTGTGCGGCACTGGTGCTGTCCCTGCTGTTGGTCTGCGTGATGGGAACCACGGCCTTTGCCGCAGGCACAGGCGATGTAGCCGGTGCGGTGGAAAGCACATGGCAGACGGCATCCGGTCAGATCAAGACCGTGGTGAACAATGTAGTCTTTCCTGCCATCGACCTGATCCTGGCGGTATTCTTCTTCGCCAAGTTGGGGACGGCCTATTTCGACTTCAGAAAAAGCGGCCAGTTCGAGTGGACGGCGCCCGCCATCCTGTTCGCGTGCCTCGTGTTCACGCTAACAGCACCGCTGTACATCTGGCAGATCATCGGAATTTGAGGTATAGGCAATGACATTTTACGAACAGGAGCTTCGGAAGATCGTTGGAGAGCGGTACCCCGACGCCACTTATGTGGGCAGAGCCTGCTATGTGCGTCTGAGCGATATGAACCGGGCAAAGATTCAATTTGTCACTGGGATCGTCTCCAATCAGTACAACGCCCTGCAGATGACAATTCTGAACCGCAGTGAAGGACAGGTGGATACCCTGCGCCTTCGCTTTTCGGATCTGCTGGGGACAAAGATGACCTCAAATCCCAACTTCCGAAATGGTGTAGAACCGCACATTTGGGATGACTATGGAACGGTGAGCTGGTATTTGTATCACCCCACCCGGCAGGACTATGAGGTGCTGTCCGGCGCGGTGTCAGACTATCTGGAGGTATTTCAGGATATGAGCCAGTCCGCTGACCGGGCGTGGGAGCAGACAATGTAACAAAAGTGTGATTTGAAGGCCGTACCAGCTGTACGGCCTTTGCCATATCCCAAAGCAGCTGGTGCGGCCTCACCCGGAGGTGAAACCGATCAATGTTTATTTGGGATTTTGTTGCCGATAAGATACTCGGCCAGATCGTGGATTGGTTCTACGGTCAAGTCGTGGGTTTCCTCGGCAACTTCTTTTCGGAAATGGGAAACATGGGCGCGGAGCTCTTCACCATGGATTGGGTGCAGAGCATTGTGCTGTTCTTCTCCTATTTGGCATGGGCACTCTACGGCACAGGGCTGGTGGTGGCCTGCTTTGAAACCGGCGTGGAGTATTCCAGCGGCCGCGGCAACATCCGTGAGACCGCCCTCAATGCCATCAAGGGCTTTATGGCGGTCAGCCTCTTCACCGTTGTTCCGGTCCGGCTTTATGAGCTGTGCGTTTCTCTGCAGGGGACCTTCACCGCGGCGCTCACCGGCTATGGGACATCCATCGGGGATGTGGCCGGAGAGGTCATGAAGGAGTTCAACGCCGTGGAATCGCTGACCGATTTGGCATCCGGCCCTTTTCTCGGCTTTGGCAGTATCACCAGCGGGATCATGATCCTGTTCTGCATCATCCTTATGGCGTATGCGATCATCAAGGTCTTCTTCGCCAATCTGAAGCGCGGCGGCATCCTGCTCATCCAGATCGCCGTGGGAAGCCTTTATATGTTCAGCGTCCCTCGCGGATATACGGATGGCTTTATCCAATGGTGCAAGCAGATCATCGGCCTATGCCTGTCGGCGTTCTTGCAGGCGACGATCCTTGTCGCCGGACTTATGGTGTTCAAGGATCATGCCCTGTTAGGGCTTGGACTCATGCTCTCCGCCGGCGAGATCCCCCGTATCGCAGGAGCCTTCGGACTGGATACCTCCACCAAGGCAAACCTCATGAGTGCTGTCTATACCGCGCAGGCTGCCGTCAACACCACGCGCACGGTCGTACAGGCGGTGGCAAAATGAGCAGACTGACGATGGGCAGCTTGTTCGATGGCATCGGTGGATTCCCTTTGGCCGCGATCCGCAGTGGCATCACACCGGTGTGGGCGTCGGAAATTGAAGCCTTTCCCATTGAGGTGACAAAGCTGCGCTTCCCCGATATGCTCCATGTGGGCGACATCACAAAGCTGAATGGCGCGGAACTGCCGCCCGTGGACATCATCTGCGGGGGCAGCCCATGTCAGGATCTGTCTGTTGCCGGCGCAAGGGCAGGTCTTGCGGGGGCGCGTTCCGGTCTGTTCATGGAACAGGTCCGACTGGTAAAGGAGATGCGAAATGCAGACATACAAAGAGGCCGAACAGCTCTCGATGTTCGGCCAAGATTTATGGTATGGGAAAACGTCCCTTATGCACTTCAACACATAAGGCACATTATGAACAGAAATCAATTATGTATAGCACCTCCATAAAAAGCGGTGAAACAGAGCATTTTACTCTGTTTCACTGTGCATAATATTTTGGAGTTTTAGCCAAGTGAGGACAGCCATTCAATCAACTCAGCATCCTGTTCCCACTGAGATGCTTTCGGTAGATCAAGATGGGCTGTAGCCTTCTCCAAAGCAGCTCGCTTGGCTTCATTGTCTGCTCTGGCATAGACCTCAGTGGTAGAGATGTCGGCGTGTCCCAGATAATCTTTAATAAAGACCGGATTAACATTGGCCTGTACCATATGCATGGCTTTCGTATGGCGAAAAATATGAGGCGAGATTTTGGTAGGCATCCCAGAGGCAGTTTCCCGTGCCATATCTGCATATTTCTGGACGATGTATGTAATTCCAGAACGGGTCAGTTTGTGTCTGCTTCCATTCCAAAACAGGGGCATATCTGGGTTTCGTCGCAAATCAATGTGGTTTTCCTCAAGGTAACTACGTAACAATTCAGTAGTCGGTTTCATGAGAGGCACTGTACGAATCTTCCCGCCTTTTCCATGCAGAGTAATAACTGCTGGGAAATCTAATCGCACATCCCGCATACAAATATCCGCAAGTTCACTAACACGAGCTGCTGTATCATACAAAACAGTTAGCAAGACAAGATGCCTCCGTCCTTTAGGAGTAGAGGTATCCGGCATAGACAATAAATGTTTCAAATTTTCTGGCGTTAAGTACTGCGCGGGCGGGTCGGGAGATACCATGCTTGGAATTTTGAGGATTAAAATGCACTGCTCCATATACGTCGGTTCTTCGGTCATAACATAATCAAAGAAAGCGTGAATGGCGCAAAGGCGCTGGTTGTAAGTAGATGGGGAAGAACCTCTGGTATTAGTCAGCCACAGAAGGAAGTCCTCTATACACTTTTTGTCCAACTTGGACAGATTCAGCTTTGCAATATTAAAGCCTTTCTCGTCTCTGCAAAAAATCAGGAGGAGTTTAAACGTATCCCGGTAGGAACGAATTGTATTGCTGCTCAGATTTCTCTGGACGGGCAGATAGTGTGTAAGGTACTGCGTCAAAAATTTGGAGAAGTCAGATGCTTTCATTGGACACCTCCATCTGGGGAATGAGACCACCAAATTGCACTTCTAATTTGGCAACAATATCTGGGTACATTTGCGCCGTCAATTGAAGATATTTTTGCGTGCCGGTCAGTCCATTATGTCCAAGATACCGTGAAAGTACGGGTAGCGCAGCGGTAAGATCTTCACCCGAAAGGACCCAGTTGTTAAGACAGTGTACCGCAAATGTGTGGCGGATATCATGAGGCCGAGGGCCTTTTCCTGAACCATTGTAAGGAATACCCGCCGTTCTGAGGAGCTGGCGAAATTGAGCTTGCAGCCAACTGTTCCCGTATCTTCCGCCGTTGCTGCGTGGGTTCAAACTTGGAAAAAGCAAGGAATCTGTAGATTTTGGAGGGGACATTTCCAGATATTGAGTCAAGGATTCTGCAACTGTATCAGAGAATGGCACCAAGCGGTTTTTGTGAAATTTCGTATCCAAAATGGTAAACACATTTTCTTTGAGGTTTACATCGCACATGCGCAGTTTAAGCAATTCAGAAGTACGCAATCCGCAGTTGAATAAGATTCGGAACATAACAGGAATCTGGTATTTTCGTGCAGGGTTCTGCTCCGTAAATGGCACATGATCCGCTGCAGTCAGCATCCGCTCAATCTCGTCGTCCGTAAAAATATAGGCTCTAAAATTGCGGTTTTCTTTCGGGAGAGATTTAGGAGGGATCTTATATGCTGTATAGCCTTTGCGGATCACAAAATCGAGAAATCCATTGATTGCGCTGACATCTCTGAGGATGGTATTGGTTTGCAGGTTCCGTCTGTTTCCAATATGGTCTAAAACATATTCTTTTGTAAACGAAATCTCTCCATCATCGGGCTCAGCAAAGTCCTGGAGGAAGCGCCGGATACAACCCTCATCCGTTTTCAGGCTGAACCCAAGAGCATGACGTTCCGCCATATACTGCTCCAACAACATTTTTGAAGTCATATCAATTCCCTCCGTTCTCCATAAGACAATGCACATTTCCGCAAGGCCGGAAGGTCTACTTTGGTATATACGGAGGTCGTTTTTGGGCTGTTGTGCCCAAGGATGTTGGAGATCGTCATAAGCGGTGTACCATCATACAAGAGGCTGCTTGCCAGAGTATGACGCAGTGAATGGGCTGCTTTGCGCTTCTTTACTGTCATACCTGCATATTTCATATATCGCTTGAGGTTTTCGGAAAGAGTTGTGCTGGACTGGAATTCTCCGTAAGGATGGATATGGCGGATAAACACATTATCACAGTCAGAATCCAACCGCCCATTTTTCAGATAGTCAATGATGGCATCTCCAATTACAGGGAGCAGAGGCAGTGTATTGACCTTTTGCGTTTTTTGCTGTGTATAGGTGATCAGTTTCTGGTGCCAGTCCAGATTTTTGAATTTCAATGCACAGATGTCTCCAGCCCTCATGCCCAGCAGAATAGCAAGCAGAAGCATCGCGTAATCTCTTTTTCCAATCGCATTGCTGCGGTCAATAACGGACAATAATTGTCGTACTTCCTCTGGGGCCCACGTTTCGGGGATATTTTCTTCAACGTAGATCTTTGGCCTTGGAACACTTGAAGATAAGTCATCGTCCAATATCCCATTTTCATGGAGATAGCGGAAGAAATCACGTAAAACGCTGCTGAATACATGGATAGTTGCACGATGGTAGCGGCACAGGGTGGTCATGAAGTCCGAAATTTCTGCAGCGGTTAAATCTGAAAGTTCTATTCCGCGCCCATCCAGAAAGCAAAAAAATTGCCGTATCTTTGTCCGCTTGACACGGATAGTACCATCAGAACTATTATTTCTGTGGCACCATGCAAGGTATTCTTCCAGTAAATCGACATATTGCCGTGGCACTGTGTAGTCATGGTGGCTGTATCGCAGTGCATACCCAAATTGAAAGATGTCATCCAAAAAACGAATCGAACAGCGTGTGTCCAGTTGTTGCTTGGTCAGTTTTGCGGTGGAGTTACCGATGTCCAAACCATAACAGTGTTGGAAGTATTGTGGTCCGGTTTCTGCGTCATAAGCGGTAATCTCGTTTTCTCTGCAATAATTGGAGAAGCTACGGAACTCCTTGCTATGCCGACTGAGGGTTGACGATTTGAAGTCCAGACGGATCAACTCCATATTTGCTACGCTCATCAAGTCAGGGATTGGAACTGTCTTTCTGCTGTGCATAGTTTGCCTCCTTTATATTGTGATGCTCACAGTATAAAGGGAAATTATGCACAGCATCTTTTTAATTCTCAAAGAAATTTCAATATTTTGGAAGGAGGTCTTTTCATAATTGCTTACAACTCATAACGTTCCCGGCGCCTTTAGTTCAGGAACGCCAAAGGGCGAAGACTTCCGAATCGTTCTGGAGGAGATCGTCCGCATTAAATGCGATTCCGTTTCAGTCCCTCGACC
>ENA-OYZG01000503-OYZG01000503.1-human-gut-metagenome-genome-assembly--contig:-NODE-503-length-11183-cov-4.883717_pt1 | contig 11183 bp, 2 predicted proteins | sample MGYA00244071_ERZ653466 | MGnify/ENA primary metagenome ERZ653466 (study PRJEB26926, sample SAMN06165150) | human gut metagenome | biome: ENVO:00009003; feature: ENVO:2100002; material: ENVO:00002003...
GGCAGCGTCAGATGTGTATAAGAGACAGATCCGGCGTGGCGCGGTACTCGGATGATGGCGCGCCGGTCGTTGCGCGGTGGTCTACCAAAGCGGATACATTTGGCACGTTTACCCGCCGGAAAACGCTTGTGAAAAAAGGCTCCGGCGTCATGATAAAGCCTTACACGAGATCGAGCGTGAAGGTATACGTGGCAACGGACAGGCAGCATGAAAAGCTGATCCGCAGCGCGACGATGGATATATTCGACTTTTCGGACATCGATTTCAGCCGTTTTACGTTCAATACCTTGGACACACCGCAAGTAAAACCGTTCAACACGAAAGTAAAGAAGTTCATTGTGCTGCAACTGATCTTTGAGAACGACGCTATAAACGAGGGCTTTGGCGTATACGGCGCGGAAGTGCAATATACGGTAGGGAATTACGTGAAATAAGGAGGGGCATATGGCAAAATATTATACTTCCGGTTACATGCCGCCCGCAGGGGTTACGGATGCGGAGCAGGTAAAACAGATCCAACAGCAGCTTACGCAGGCGGGATACAACATCGGCAGCACGGGAGCTGACGGGATATGGGGCAAGAACACACAAGCCGCATATGATTCATACTTGGCAAGCTCCGGCAAGGTGCAGCGGCCGAACACAACGCCCGATTGGAGTTCGCCTGTTGGAGCGTGGGGTGGAAGCAGCAGCTCGTTCGGCGTGTCGCTTCCATCCGCCCCTTCGTATGACATCGGCGCGGCTTATGACAAAAGCGCGGCGCAGTATAAAGCCGCTTTGGATGCAGCTTACAACCAGCAGAAAGCCGGGATAGACGCACAGGCGGCGAAGCTCGGAGAACAATATGACGCGATACGCAACCAGGCGTATGTGAATGCGCGCTTGAACGCGATCGGGAACAATGAATTGCTTGCGGCAAAAGGGCTTGCGGGGAATCTTTACAGCGGTTCAAATTCGGGCGTGTCAGAAACGTCCCGCATTCAGCAGAGCATAGGGATGCGCAACGACATCAACGCAGCAACGCGGCAGGAACAGAACGAGCGCGACACGCTCGCTTTGGAGCTTCTGCAATCGGGGTATGCGCGTGATGTAGAGTATGCGCGCTGGATGGCGGATATGATGATCGCCAAAGCGCAGGCGGAACAGGCTGCGGCGCAGCAGGCGTTTGAGAACCAGATGGCGCTTGCGAGCATGTACAACAGCATGTACAGCGCGGCGGCGCCGTCCGGCGGAAGCAGCAAGAAGTCAAGCGGTTCTTCCAAGAAAAAAGAGGAGCAGGACGGCATGACCTTGAAGGATGCTGTGAGCGCGGTGGGCCGGATTGCCGGAACAGAGGGTTACGCCTCTGCAAAGGAGGCGGCGTGGCGCATCGTCAACAGCGGACTGATTAAAGACAACATCCCGGTTTCGGCGAAGCGCGCTCTTATCGACCAGATACCTACCATTGATTAAGGGGAAAGACGATGGCGAGAACGATCACAGCGGATGAATTTGTTGAAGCATGGCAGCGCAAACAAAAGGGAAGTTCGAAGACGCAGAAAAGCGTGGAAACTCCCAAGATTTCCAACGCAGATGAGTTTGTTGCATATTGGAAGGAACAAAAACAAGCCCAAAACCAGCAGTTTGCCGCCCGCGCCCGTACAGCCCGTGCCGACAAATACGAGAACCTTGTGAACTCGATGCGGCCGGAGGAACGGGTAAACCTCTTCACATCCAATGCAGGACAGTATTCGGGGACGCGGGAAGTGCTTGCAGACCTGCTCAGCCCGGAACGGTATTCGGCGCTTGAAGATCGCGCGCGCAACACCTATATCCCCGCGCAGTTCTGGCAGAAGTTTGCTGACAATGAGCGAAACCAGCAATACGCGCAGCGGTATCAGAACACCTATGTCCCGGCCTCGCTCGCGCAGGATGCGATCCATAGGAGCGGCACAGGCAACGACTTCAACGCCTATTCGGACGCGGCGCTCCGGGGGGAATACCTGAACAAAGTGGACACGGGCGCGTTGCAAGCGGAGCTGGACGCGCTGAATGCGGAACTGTCCGAAAACAAGCGCTATTATGACGGCGCAAAGCGGAGCCTGGATTCCATCGCCCGGGTAAAGGGCAAGGATGACCCGACCGTACAAAGCTACCAAAAAACCGTTGCGGATTATGAGGAGAAGCAGGCGCGGGCGGCGCAGCTGCAACGCGACATCCATGATTCCGATGCGGTGAAAAAGTATAACGCATATGAATCCCTGCGCGCGAACGCAGATTTTGCGGAGCGCTCGCAAGCTGCCGGGTCAAAGCGTGTCCAGTTTGATCTGCTTGACCCGTCTACATGGGGCGTCGGCGATGATAAATACGATTTCGTGAACGACATTGACGGCTACCGCAACACCGTAAAGTTCCTTTCCGAAACACAGGGCGCGCCTACATCTTACGGTTTGTATTCCGCGCTTTCCCACATCACCGACGACGAAAAGGCGATGTACAACTATTTGTATGCGACAAAGGGAAAAGAAGCGGCAGAGGAATACCTGAACTACATCGAGGAAGGATTGAACTACAGGCAGGGCAAAGTGGAGGCGGATATTGTCGGCGACAACCTGTTAAAGGCGGCGGGCTACGGCATCCGTACAGGCGCGGAACGGTTTGGAACCGGCATTGCCGGAATGTTCAATGACGAGGCAAAAGCGCCTGCTGCGTCTGAATACGGCGCGCAATTTGTCCGGGAAAACCTTGCGGATACCGGGTTCAAGCTGCCGGAGTGGATGGGCGGAGCGAGCGTAGGGCAAACGGTCTTTGACTTGTCAAACACAGCGGGTAATCTGGCACCTTCCCTCCTTCTGTCCGTACTGACAGCGGGTGCAGGTGCGCCTGCCGCTGTGACGGGCGGAGTTTCTTCCGCTTCCATGGGCCTGAGCGCGGGCGGAAACGCAAAGGCACAGGCGCTTAGGGATGGCTACACACCAGAGCAGGCAACACGATACGGCGTGCTGATCGGCGCATCCGAGGGCGCGCTGCAATACCTCCTTGGCGGTATAGGCAAGCTGGGCGGAAAGCTGACTGGCGGCGTTGCGAAAAAAGCGATCCAGAATATCGACGATTCGCTCCTGCGCATCGCGGCAACCGGGGCAATCAAGATGGCCGGAGAAGGCACGGAGGAATATCTTCAGGAGATTCTTGACCCGATTTACAGGAACCTGCTGTTCAACGAAAACAACCAGATCAACCTCACCGACCCGGAAGCGGTGTATTCCTTCCTGCTCGGCGCGCTGACTGCCGCGGTAATGGACGGCTCGGAGATCGTAAAAGACGGAAAAGCCCGCCCGTCGTCGCTCCCGAACGTAAATGGCGCGCTCGTGGCGGCTGATGCCGCGCAGAACGTCCAAAGCGAGCAATCCGCAACCCAAAACACAGCGCAGGAAACGGAGCAATACGTTTACACGGACGAAACGACCGGGATCCCGATGGTGGGGACGCGAAGAAGCATTGCGTCGGAAGTGACACCAGAGGTCATTGCAAGAAACAAAAAGGAAGTCGCACAAATGGCACCAGTTGCGGCAATGGACGGAACCGAGTTCCCGAAAGGAAGCACGGGAATATTTGACCAGGTGGCAGAGTTCTTCCAGACGATGGGCAATAAGGTGACAAACGCAATCCTTGGCAATGTAACCATTGACCGTAGAGGGATTAAGGATTCGGTCGGCCATGGCCTGGGAAGAAACAAGGCAATCGCATTTAAGGCAGTGCCGCAGGTAATACAGGATGGAAAGATTATTGACTATCAAAAGAATTGGAAAGGAAGGGGATACGATACCGTCGTTCTCGCCGCGCCTGTTACAATTAAGGGTGAACCATATTATGAGGGCGTGATCCTGATCCGCCCGCAGGATGGCCAGAGATTCTACTTACACGAAGTACTGGCGGCAAATGAAAAAGACATGCCCACGCCGTTCAAGACCGGAACCACGCGAGGCGGCACTTCCGGCGGCGCAGGTATGCCTTCTTTGATCAGTTTACTCGATGAAATAAGAAAAGTCAACGCGCCAGAAAACAATATAGACCTTGTACCGTCAGGAAACACCCACACAGGAACAACACCTGTTGGCTCTGTCCCAATCGGTCAAGGTCTATTTATCAATAGTATACCCCAAACGGCGGGGAAAATCAACACCGCAGGCGGAATAAATGATATGAGCGGAGTTGCTCCGGGAATGGCTCAAATCCCAGAAGCAGCACAGAACACCATATTGCAGCCGGAAGGTCATTCTGATACAATCAGCTTGGAGGAAGAGGGAGCGATCCGTTCATACAAGAGCGGAATGGCTTCTTATGCCATCAATGAAAAACTTTATTCGGACGTGGAACTCGACGAGGCTGACAAATCGCTTGTAAAGAACCTGGACGCGGCTCTTGAAAAGCTGCCGGACTATGAGGGCACGACGTACCGCGTACTGTGCTTTGACCGGCAGGGGAAAGATGCGTATGATGCCTTTATTGCGCGGCATGTGCCGAACACTCTTATACTTTACGGTTCGTATACATCTGCTTCAAAAACTCCAGACGCCTTCGACATTGACGGAACCCTAAAAGTCCGAATTGAAATCGAGGGCAAGACCGGCAAGGACGTTTCCGAGGGCTTTGGGCTTGAAGCTGAACAGGAAGTCTTGTATGGCAGAAACATATATTATACCACCAAAGCCGTTGAAACGGCGCAAGATGGCACGCATATAATCAAGATCAAGGAGGTCAATCTCAATGACGAAGGTGTTTTCCCCGGACGAGAAAAATCAGTGGACAGCGCCAATCAAGGTAATAACCCCCCAATGCGGGAAATGCAAGAAGTGGAAGGGCTTGGACGCGCAGGATCGGCCGGTGTGCGAAGCCTATCCGAATGGGATACCCAAAGCGTTGATTCTGGAAAAAGTGGACCACTTCAAGGAAAATTATCCGGGAGACAACGGGATTCTCGGGGAGCCGAAGGAACCGAGCGATCCGCAGACAGCGCCGCACGCAGGCAAGCGGGAAATTTAGCGGTAACCTCCGCGGAACTGCCGCCGGAATACGGTTACGACACGATGCACGACCCGCACATGCTGCCGATGGTTGGGACGCGGCCAGTTCTCAGGATGAACACGGCTGCGGAAGAGGTAGCAACAACACTGGACGGCGCAACGAAGTACGGATATTCCGTTCAGGAGGGCGCGAACGGCGGTGCAGACCTGCGTGCACGGGGGAAAACGATCCATTTGGACGCAATGGAAGCCACAGCCATCGCAGAGGCATATGCTGGCGGGATGGACGCGCTGGAATATGCAATGGCGTTCCACACGGTATACGAGCAGGCCAAACAGGGAAAAGAACTTGGCTTTGTCAAAAAAGCACAGCTCCCGCGCGATTTTGCAAAGCCGGACATATCGGAGGCATACAGCGCGGGAAGGCTTGCGAACCAACGCGCCGAAGCGCTTGACCCGAACAGCAAGTTCAAGTCCGGCGTAACCGTGCTGCCGGATATAGAACTTTCCAAGGAGCAGGAAACGCAGTTGGGCGTGCTCGATGCGCTCTGCCGGAAATATGGCGTGACTGCGATTGCCGATACCGCGCTGTACCTGAGCGGGACAGACATCCCGCGCAGCGATGTAAACGCGGCGTACAACGGCAGCACAAACAGGATTCACATCAACCTGAACGCGATCGGGGACGCATATCTTGCCGTTGGCGTTCACGAGCTGACGCATTATGTGAGAGCCAACAACGCGGCTGGGTATTCTACGCTGGAGGGGTTCGTGCTCGATGCACTCCGCGACGGCGGCGAGGACGTTGCAACGCTCATCCGCTACCAGATGGAACAGTTCGGCTATTCCGAAGAGCTTGCGCGGGAGGAAGTAGTTGCAAACACCATCCCAGCAATCCTGAACGACGAGGCATATGTGAAAAAACTCGTGGAAACCGACAGGACGCTTGCAGAACGTATCCGGGATTTCCTGCATGAGTTCATCGACACGATCAAAGAAACGCTCCGTACGCTCGAAGGGGAAGCAAGCTGGAAGCAGATGCAGAGCGTCAGGCAGGATGCAGAAACGCTTTCCGCCATAGCGGATATGTTTGATGTGGCGTTGGAGGGGACGCAGAACGCACAAGTCGAGACTTCCGAGCGCGGAGAGCGGTTCTCCATTAAGTATGATGTGAATAATAGGCCGTTCGTTGAGGTGGATGAGGATATTTTAGCCGGAGTGCCTCGGAAAGAATGGGTAAATGCAGTTAAAGAAAACCTGAGAGCAAAGTTCCCGAACGGCGTGGCGGTGGGGGGAAATGAGATTAACATAAACCAGACTAGCCGCCGAGAAATGACGTTTTCAAAATATATGCAATGGGCTTTAAAAAATGATCGCGCGGTGTATGCTGATAAATTACGGGCAACAAATAATGCTGATGAGATTATTCGTGCATCAAGGGATTATGTGAATGAAGCCCTACTTCATCCTCGAAAAGATAGCATTCGAGAATTTGCGAGGGGAGAAGTTCTTCTCCGCGTAGGAAACAACGATTATGCTGCGTCCGTTATTGTTGGAACATATGAAAGCGGCCATATGCTTTTGTATGATGTAATTTCTCTGAAACCGACTTCGATAACTGAGCGGCAAAACAAAAAGAACACAGCTACCAAACAACGCAAAGGCGAGGTCAGCAGAAGTGCTGTGTTCATTGACAATATACCACAAAGCGATACCACTGTCAAGAACAGTATACGCAGCGTCGGAGCGGAAAATTCCTCCGAAAAAATCAACCTTTCCGCACAGGACACAGAAGCAGCCCCAGAATCAAACATCAACGCGGAGATACCGAGGCCGGAAGAACTCACGGGCAAGCGCAAAGCCTACAAGCGCCGTCACGAGCGCGCGTTCATTGAAAACGTTGCAAAGGCGCTGGGCATCCAAGGCACGGTAAAGAGCGAGCTGCGGAAAATGATCTCCGAGCTTGGAGATCGGGTGATTGCAACGGGGCAGCTTTCGGAAGCAGCTAAAAAGGCCATGTTTGAAAAGTGCTATGAAGCGGCGCGCGAGCAGGACAACAACATGGTCGAGCAGTACAGCGACTTGAAGAACTACCTGAGGAGTAAGCCGATCCTGTCCACGAACCTGACGAGCGAACAGCGCGCTCAGGCGCGCGGAAAGCTGCGCGTGAACGGGAACGGTTCGCCGATCGGGAATGTGTATGATGACCTGCTCGCGGAGTTCCCCGGCGTGTTTGATGATTCCATCACGTCGCCGGAAGATCAATTTGCGGCGATCCTCAGCATGTACGACAGCATACAGCCCCGTGAATACACACTGGATGAGTTTTACGGTGAGAGTGCTACGGCGGTAAAAATGGAGGCGCGCGCCAACTTTGAGGAGGAACTGTTTCAGCTCCGGCGCAAGCTGAACCTTGCAGAGCGCGCAGAAACCGTTGCGCACATAAGGCAACAGGAGCGCTTGCGGACAGCGGCGGAAGCGGAGAACATCCAAGTGGTGGACAGGGCGCTTTCGGAGATCAAGGAAAAGCAGAAAGAGCTTGAACGCGTAACAAAAAATATGGTGCTGACCGAGGGCGACAGGTCAATCATGGATGCTGTTTTTAATGGTGGCATTCAACTGGAAGAACTGAAAAGCCGCAGCAACTTTTACGAGCTCAAAAGGTACTACGAAGCGAGGGCGGAGGTGGAGAGCCGGAAGAGGGTCATAGACCAATACAACAAAAAGCGCCGGGAACGCCTGCGGAACGATGCAATGAACGCGATCAAAAATTCGGATCGCTGGAAGGACAAGCGGATCGGCGCACTGTATGAGCGTGAAACGCAGGAAAGGAACATCCGTGATATTACGGGCAATAACCAGGACGCAGAGCGGATCATCGCGGGGTACTTTCAGCCCATTCACGACAATGAGGCAAAACGCACCCAGTATATTAATGACATGAATGACAGGATGCTTGCGCTCAAAAAAGATGAAAAAAGGAAATCGGTTGGGCTGAACAAATGGGAAAGCAAGGCCACTCAGTTAATCGGCGAAAGGATTGATTATGAGGAGCGGCTTGCACAACTTGAAAAGCGCGGTATGGGCCGGAGCGCGGAAGCAAGGATGGCGCTTGCGGGGCTTAAACTTGTCGATGAAGAGTATAGTAAACTCATGAAAAAGCACGCAAACAAGATTGACCTGAAGGTGTGCGAGGCTGCGCTGCCCACTGTCCGCGAAATATATGACCAGGTTTTTCAAGACATGAACGATGCGCTTGTGCGAAACGGGTATCCGAAGGTGGAATACAGAGAGAACTATTTTCCACATTTCATCGGCAGGGAATATGATTCCGCGGGCCAAAAAATTGCAAAAGCATTTGGGTTCAACCTTACGAATATGGAACTTCCAACCGACATCGTAGGGCTGACGAGCGCATTCCGGCCAGGAAAAACATGGTTCGCAAATGCGTTGGAACGCGCGGGGGTAAAAACGGAATTTGACCTTTACGGCGGCTTTGACAGCTATATAAGGGGCGCTACGGATGTTATTTTCCATACGGACGATATCCAACGACTTCGGGCGCTTGATAACGCGATCCGCTACAAATATTCTGATGAAGGGCGCAGGGACCGAATGCGGGAACTGATGAAGAATGAAGATCTCACTCCTGATGAGCGGGAAGCACAGATACACGCATTGTATACAGACGAAAAGGGCAAAAGCATGACCACACACCTTTCCGGGTATGTGTCCAACCTGACGGAGTATACCAACCTGCTCGCAAACAAGAAATCGTTTTACGATCGTGCAGATGAAAAACGGTGGGGGCGCACTATTTATGACGTTGCGAACTGGTATCAAAACAGATACGCTGGGAACGCGATAGCAGGCAACTTAGGCGTTGCACTGTCGAACTTCATTCCAATCACGCAGGCAACATCCGAGGTAGGAACCATTACGCTGTCACAAGCTATGCGCGATACCGCAAAAGCATTTGCCAAGGATGATGGGTTTTCGGAGCAATCTGCGTTTCTAACCAATAGGCGCGGAACGGATCGTCTCGCGAGCGACCTGGTTGCAAATGCAAACAACAAGTTGAGCATACCGTTTGAGGCTGTAGACAGATTCGCGTCCGAAACGCTTGTACGTGCGAAGTACGCGCAGAACCTGAAATCCGGCATGACCGCCGAGGCGGCGATGGAGAATGCGGATGCGTGGGCGGCGGGACTTATGGCCGACCGCTCAAAGGGAGCGCTTCCGACCATATTCGGGAACAAGAGCCCGCTGACAAAGGCATTTACCATGTTTCAGGTGGAGGTAAACAACCAACTGAGCTATATGTTTAAGGACGTGCCGCAGGACATGAAAGCAAAAGGCGTTGCGGCTGTCGCGGCGGCGCTATTTAAGATGTTCCTTGCTGCATGGATGTACAACGAGCTTGACGAGCAGATCACGGGCCGTAGGCGCGCGCTCGACCCGCTCCACATGATCGCCGAAGCAGTGGGCGTGGACTGGAAGACAGAGAACGTAATCCCGCGGATCACAGGCGCGAAAACTGTGGAAGAAGCGCCGCTATTCAGCTATGAACCGCAAACATGGGCAGGCGCGGCGGAGAGCATTGGCAAGAACGTTGTGGATCAAACGCCGTTCTTCGGATCGCTGCTCGGCGGCGACGGAGGTCGCTCCCCGGCTGCGGGAGCGACGCCGGATTTATGGCGGATCGCAAAGACGCTTGGGAACGATGAAGCGGATTCGGCATACAAAAAATCGGTTGTATGGGACGAGCTGAAAAAACCGTTGTTTTACATTGTGCCTCCATTCGCGGGCGGTCAGGTGAAAAAGGCGATAGAAGGTGCAAAAACAGTATACGAAGGCGGGAGCTACAAGAAGGATAAGGATGGGAATGATGTATTGCGCTTCCGCACGGATCAAACCGGATTTGACTATGCGCAGGCTGCATTGTTCGGCCCGTGGGCGCTCCCGGAAGGCCGGGAGAACATTGCCAAAGGCTTCCCGATTCTTTCCGCTCCCGACACCGCCGCATACAAGAACGCGATTGCAAACGGCGTAGACGGCGCGCACTTCCTCCTTCTGCTCGATGAGTACAAGAACTTGGAGCCGATCAAGGATGCGGACGGGGACACGGAGAAGAACAAGAACCAGCAATTCCGCGAAATCCTGTTCCGGGATTCGAGCCTCACGCCGGAGCAAAAGAAGATGATCGACCGGGATGTGATAGGCCAAGAGAAAACAGCGGATTACACCAGCAAAGACCGGTTCATCATCTCGACAACGCCCATGGAATTCATACATCTGCCGAAGGACGACAACGCATATGAACGTTTTACGGAAAACGTCAAAAACGGCATGAGCGAGGAAGATGCAGCTTTGGTCGAAGAGTGGGCACAGAGACTCATAGACATCGAGACGTACACGGATGAGGACGGAAACGAGATCGAGGCATCTCAGCAGAAACGGGAGATGCTTTTCAAAGACCCGAACCTTACGCCAGAGCAAAAAGAGATGATCGATCGACAGGTAATCATGGGCGACGGCAAGAAAGCAAAGCCTGCCGATTATTCCTCATCGGAAGCCATGATGGAGGCTTCACAGCTCAAAGGAGCGCACGCGGACAAAGTGAAGTTCTTCGAGGCCGCCGGCGGCACAGCCGAGAAGTACCTTTCGTATTACAACCTGTACAGCGGGCTGGAACCCACGAAAGATATAAACGGGGAGGAAATCGCGGGAAGCAGGGAGGAAGCGCTGCGGAACGAAATCATGAACGACGACGATATGACCCCAGCGCAGAAACGCCAGCTTGACGAGGCGCTTACCGGTGGTAAAACACGGAACTACATATCCCGGTTTGCGTTTGATCTTACGAAAATATCGAAAACAGCGTACAAGCGCGGAAAGGCTTATGTTGCCGCTGGAATTTCGGAAGCCAAGGCAATTCAGATCGAACAGTGGATGAGCGGCAGAGATTACAAAAAAGAAGACCTCAGAAAGTATTTGGTAGGACTGAACCTGCCGGAATCGCAGATCGAAGCCGTTCTGAAAGCAAGGTATTAAGGGGGAGCATCAGCTCCCCTTTTTCACACAGAAAGGAGAGGGGCATGGCAATTACAGATCACAAAATTGGCGTATGGACCTGTCTCTTATACACATCTCCGAGCCCACGAGACATCTCAGGATCTC